>JAAUYB010003508.1_pt1 | contig 21501 bp, 9 predicted proteins | sample 7278071 | NCBI WGS metagenome assembly JAAUYB01 (sample SAMN14350121, study PRJNA611818) | marine sediment metagenome | isolation source: surface marine sediment (1.8m) | place: French Polynesia: Moorea | collected 2018-08 | reverse complement strand
CTATTCCTTTCGCTAGAAGCCTGTTTCGCGGCGAATTTCTCGGGATGGTTGCATCCATTTTTCCGCCGAAGCCCAACAACCTTCTAAGCGCGTCTCTTCTGTTTCTCATGGTGGTTGTTCGCTTCGTGATGACTCTCCCCTTCCCCCTCGTTTTCCCCGAAAAGTTGACTGAACTGAGCAGCTGCAGGGAGAGAGAAAGGAGAAGGGGACTTATATGCGACAATTTCCCAAACTTCACTCTTGGCTGATCCCTAATTGAAAGTCGCCACAGGAAAAGGAGGAGGAGGTGACGAAGAAAAGCCAGATTTGGAAATACAGAAACAAATGGCTCCGGTGACAACAAAATGACGATTCTGCTGTCTGCTGTATCTAGGTGAGCGGGAAATTTTGTTTTTATTTTCTGGAAAACATTTCTAAACAGTTTGTAGAAAGGGTTTCTTGAGCGGTTTTCTCAATAAACTTTTTAAATGCTCGCAGTAAACGATAATGATCCACTTCCTAAAACAAGCCTATCCCATAATAACTCAAAAGAAGAAAGAGGGAAAGAGGGGCACTTGACTTGTGTTCTTTCTTTCTGCAAACATCCCCTTAGCAAAAGAGGAGAAGGAAGAAGAGAAAATGCCCCAGGGCAGAAACTACTAAACAAGGCTTGGAGAGGGTAAGGGATTGGCCAAAAATACAGAACAAGAAGAAAAGGCACAGGAAATATTTTTTTATTTGGCAAAATCCCTCCCTCGCGCTGAGAGCAACAAACAATAAGAGAAGAGAGAGGAGGGGGAAGAAGAGGAGGAGGGAAACGAGATAATTGGCTCAGTCAATGACAACATAATGGCAGGGGAGGAAGAAGAGTGTATCATCGCTGTGGTAGGGCGGAGGAGGAGGAGGGTGAATATACATACAGTCCTGAATGCACCAGAGAACAACAACAACATCATCATGTAATGTTTTGTGGCTTTGCATCCGAAAGATGTAGGTTGTCCCCATTTCCTCCTGACAACAACAGTGTAGCATCATCCCATCTCTTTGCCCCCAATTGTGCGAAATGGCCCATTTTTCGCGAGGAGAGTAGAGGGCAAAGAAGCCATTAGGACTCACATGCAGCCCCCTCCCAAAAAATGCTGTGCAAAAGTCGTGCAATATATTTCGTCTGAGGCAATATCTTCCTCCTCTAATGGCTCATCCCGTGACCATTGAGAGGGAAAAGGAGAATTAGATGCAAATGAGTAGGTCCTAATCATTTTCCCCTCGAAAAACCGCAAAAAACAATCTCTCTGTTTTTTTTCGAAAAAGCCACGAGATTTTCCGTCTCCTTGTGCAAACACGATTCATGCAGCAGCAGCAACATGAAATTAATGATTTCCTTCCCGATCTCCTCCTCCCCACTAATAGCCCCGCTCCCAAAGCCACACCCAACGCGAAACAACTTCTGGACAGCTTTAACTGCATTCCCCCAAGTCGAAACTAAGCAGGCGGGTAATATTAATTTTCCTTCCTTCTCCTCCTCCTCCTGCCCCGTTTTCCCCCCCTTCGGAGATAAACCGCGTAAGAAATCCCCCCTGTAAACATTTTCCGTTTTTCCACGAAAGTGACACCCAAGCCCACGTCCTCTCCTCTTTCCTTCTTCCCCCCCTCCTTCCTCCTCTGATTAATAGCCATATTCCCTTGCAATGAAGATGGGGAATTCGACAAAGTTAACGAACTTCTAAGCAACATCAGTGAAGATGCAAATTCCGATCTTTCCGTTCTTCCTTGCGCCAATTTGGCGATTTTCCCTCCGCCGCTGTGGATATTCAGGTGTGTCTCTGAAGAAACATTGGCGCTTCGTAAACACGGTGTCACTGCTTCTCCTCCTCCCCCCCGACAAAAGTCTCGTTTGTATAAATTTTCAACACACGCCCTCTGCTGCGGTTAAGGGGGGGAAACGGAAAAAGTAGAAGATACGACTGTCGTATCGTGTTCTCCCTCTTTTTCTAGCGTTGCCTTAGGCAAAAAATTGAGGCATGCACAGACAAAGTTGGATGCGAAAATATTATTACGAGTTGCATTTCATCAGCATTAATAATGGTTTGCACAGAGCAATTTAGTTGAAAAATTATTCGAAATACTGTTTTCTATGCATTTAACCTCATGTACCTTGCTTATACGGTAGGTGCGACATATTGCGGCAGAAAAGGGCGACTCGATACTTCGTCGTGTACTCATAGCATCATCCCTGCGGGAAAAGAAGAGGGGAAAGGCAAAACAAGGAAAAGAAAACTAACAGAGCTTGAGGAAAACTCTACAGACTCAGCTGTAAGGTCATGCTATTTCTGAATTCTAAAAGGATATTTCCAGTGTTAAGTGCACCAAAGTGACGGGTTGCTTTGCAGCAAAATTTGAGACCAAAACAATTTTCTTTTACGTATAACTGAGACCCCACCCAAAGCCAAGCAAGCTCAGTCCTATTTAGTATATACGGGGCCCACAATAAAATGATCAATTCCCTGCCCAAAAAAACGAATTTCTCAACGTTCCCTCATTTTTATCTGAAGAGCTCCAGTATGTTTTGTGGGACATCCTTCTAGAGACAAGAAGCATTGTCTTAATCCATGTTTGACAACGATGCTACCTACCCTCTTCTATACTGACTGTTGTTCAAACACAGAAGAGCAGAATGAGTCTCTCTTCTTTAATCCCGGTTGGCGCCCCATCGCCCGTGCGAGAAACATGAATTGACGATAAAAATATTTGAGTTCTTCTTACACGGGCAAACACTTGATCGAAAAGAAGAAGTAAAATCATTTTCTCTTGCCTACGGTTATTTTCGCTGGCAAAATCGCTGGAAATGCTTTTGCTGGATTAATTTTTCTGGATCGTCGATTATATTCGGGAAATGCTCCAAGTTGAATTTGAGCCTAAAGTCAAATAAAGACAGTACACTGTTCCAATCTTCATGCTCAAATTGCGACAAGAAATGTTGCTGAGCCCTCTTTCCCACACAAACGGGCAGGATATTCCTTTTATTCCAAGAGCCCCTTCCTTTTCCCAGAAAAATCTAAATCGACTCCTACTTTTCTCCCCCGAAAAAAAAGTTAATTGACAGCGGATGAAAACGAGGAGATAAGAAGAAGGGAAAAGAGGAGTAGTCGGACAAACGACAATTCTGTCAAATGTCGCTGATTCCACAGGTTGAAACCCAAAACTCTTCATCAAGAGATACGGAGGAAAATATTTGCGATCCCTAACTTTTTTCTGCCCGAATAATTTTACTTTGGAAGTAACAAGACTTTTCTCCCAAAAAATGACTCTTTTGGCAAATCCCTTGATCTCTCCCTTCTCCGTTAAATTCTTAACCCTCTCTTTCCCATTAATAGGACCAGAAAAAGACTCGAACTAGCGAAAGGGAAGAAGAGGGCTGCAGCAAGGGACAAATTGGGTGAAATCCGAATTCCTTCTCTCTGGAAAAAGGAGGATTTGGTTTTACTGCGTAGAAACGAACTAAGTGCCTTTACTTTTAGTTGGAAATATCTTCTTTTCCGCCTCAAGAAGCTGCGATTTTCTCCGTTACTTCCAACTGACGACCTGCATTCATTTCCCATTTTATTGATCCACCTTTTCATTCAGACCTCGTTACAATGAGAACGGGACGTGGCGAAGAACGGGGTCTAAGCCTAATCCCCATTGTGGCACACACGAACTGTTGGTACGGAGGGCGAATCACTGCGCCGCATTTTCACGCCTTCTCCTCCTCCTTCCCCGCATAATAATCCTTTTCGCCCAAAGCTTCCTTTTCAAAAATCGTGCGACCAAAAAGTGCGGGAAAGTAAATATTGTCGCTGACAGAACCGTGGCCAAATACTTGGCTCCATAAACAGCCAGATAAAGGGTTGGGAGGAGGGAGGATGTGTTTGAAAAAATAAGAGGATTTAGCAACCCCGCGTTTCCCTTGGAATGGGTATTTTTGTCCATCTGCTCCTTACAGGTACATATCTTTTTTCAGCGCCATTTTATCGGGGAAATGGAAGCGAGTAACAAATTTTCCTGATTTCGGCAAACGGGCGAATGTGTTTGACTGATTTGCTTTTATACGGGAGCAGCCCTTTCCTTTTCCGCTCCGATGGGACCAGCAAACCCAACCATGTATGTAAGAGGCGGTGTTGCCAGATAGTTTTTTTAATTGGCTCCACCCATGATCCATGATGTAATTTTAGAAGTATTGCCTCAAGCCGTGATATATTTGTGACTTTTCTGTCATCCTCCTTCTGACAATATGGCAACACCGGAGATGGGTTGAACCCAACTTCCACCCTTTCCACTATCTCGGGCTATACATATACCGAACGCACCCCCGCTGTGATCCTATCAGTCTCCTTCTTCTCTTAACGAATGCAGATGTTACATTTTTCGACCCTCCTTTTGCTCATGGGGCAAATAAACGTCACCCTTTCAGACCGACGATTTCGCGTATCCTAGATCGTAAAAAGAGCGGCTCGAAATAAGGGGGATAGTTTCTCCCTCCTCATAATAGGGCAAGAGTGTCAAAGGGGGGCACACGCTTCCTCCCAACATAAAAAAGGCGGATGTGTGAGTTCATCTGTGTGTAAGTTTGAGTGACAGGCGGCGGAGGACTGAGGAGAGAGAGCATAATACGGCTTCCTATACAGTACGCCCAGACAAAAAAGAGTTGGAAATAGGAGTAATTGAGCTCCCTCTTATCTTTCGGCGGGCGGAGGGCGGGGTTTGCTCTTTTATTCCTGAGCAGACGAATTTCCCGACACATGTGTCAGATCGAATCTGACCCCTCGGCCGAAACACAACAGCGGTGGTTACAGGAAAATCAAAACAAATGCTCTTTTATTTCTCTTGCGAATTTATGGGGGAAATCGGTGTGAGCCTCCGAATTTATTCCTCGAACATATGGCCCGGAGCAAAGGGAGAAGGAAAAGATAAATGATTGCTTAACAAGAGGAAATTTGGTTATGACGACGGAACGTTTGTCATAATCTTCTTGCCAAGAGAATGAGGAAAACGTGTCTATACCATAGCATTTTTGTCCAACACATCCCGTACTTTCACAAAGTCAGTTGTGAATCGGCGACTTCCACGTACAAATTTAAAAAGAGGCGAAAGAATGTTTTCCCGGTTTAAACAGTGGTCCTTTCCTTAATTAAGGAACCCGTCTCCCCCTTTGTTATCTGCTCATTCTGTCATTTTAACACCCGTTTTGAGCACCCTAAAAGAGAGACAAGAGTGGACGCTTTTTCTCTTTTTAATGAGCAGAAATGGTCAGAGAAACCCATTTGAGAGCTCACACAGAAGCCCAGATGTCAAGGCTTTTTGGGCAAGCGCTCGAAATGATTCCTCCTCCTTTATAAGGGCAGACGACGAGACGATTCCAGATATGCAAACAAGCCCCCTTCATAATGGGTACGCAACAAAAAAGTATGATTCTCCTAAATATAAATTTAGATAAGGGAAAAGACACGCAGGAGTTTTTGTTTGGCGAATCTCTGCTGTGGGCTCCGCCGCGGGGGTGCTACCAAACGAAATGCAGAGGCGGACTTTTAAAACCGGCATAAATTTCGCCTCGCATCAGGCGTTTTCCCAGACAAATCACAGCGGCCAACGATTTCCAAGTAGGACAGCAGCAGCGAAATTCCGACCACGCACCCTTTATGAGACATTCAAGATCCCCATATGTTTTCATCAGAGGCAAATCAAAATAAAATTCCACATCTCAAAGTATCTTCAATCGGTTTTTTTAAAGTAGGGAAACCACTTATTTCTTTTCTAGAAAATATTTGGTAAATCCCACCTTGTCCAAGTCAAGTCAGATCTTTTCTTTTCGCCTGTGTCACGCGCCCGTCTTTAAACGACTTCTCTTCCAAAGAATCCTTCCAGCAAAGACACTTTTTCATCCTTTTTTGTCCGCCTGACTAAGCACCGGACCCATCCCCCATCCTTATAAAGACCTCTCCCCCGCGGAGAAGGGAAAGGGGCTCTCCTCAAAAATCCGTTTTCTGCTCCGGACCCTCCTTTGGTGGCCCTTCAAAAAACCAGGCTCTTTATACACACACAATAATTTCTCGAAGAATTTGCTTGTGAATTTGGTTCTGTTGCCGGCCTTGCATGAATAATTTAGTTCTTGGAAATTTCGAATTTGTGCATCTTTTTCGATCTGGAGAATGGTGCTCGTTTGCATAAATAAAAGAGAGGAAGAAAATCTCGCGTTTTTTCCGCCCCATCGTGATGAATTTAAACTTGGCACGGCTGATCGGGCTTTAAGATATACGTAAATAGGGGAAAACCGAGTGAGGACGCCTCGCTAAATTAGGCGGGAAAACCTGGGGAGGAGGGTAAAAAAGTATCGAGTGTCCTCTGTCCCGTCGGATTTAGAAGCCACACAACGTCCCACATGACCTGAGTCAAGAAAAAGCGGGTGTATTTGAAACCCCGCGAGTTTGTTTTACGGGGGAAAAGGAGGAGGAGGAGGAGTGTTTTGGCCAATCCGTCTCTTCTTTTGCTGTTCGAGTCTCTTTGGTGATGGAGTGGGGGGAGACTCCGGTCGTGACACCTCACGCAGAGAAGACTCCCCCCTTTTTTTACTGGCTCAGGAAGAGGCAAAAGGACCAAAAAATGCCTGGTTAGATATTTCCCACGAAAGACACAAGAAGGAGGGAGGAAGAAAAGGAAGAACGAAGATCAACATCTGATACGGGGTGGCCCAAAAAAATGCGAAGTCAACATAAGGGTCCTAGTCAAAAGTGAAATCACCCACAATTTCGCATTGTTCTTCAAGTTCTTGAGACACCCTGCCGTTGTCTCCTGCCTACTAGAACGAGTCAGAACTGTGACTGGTCAAACGTCCAATAGCAGCAACAGCGGGGAAACGGAGGGTGGTCTCTTCTTCTTCTTCCCCTTTTGTCCCCAGGAAACATCCCCCCCTCCTTCTCCTTTCTGCCTGACTTGCTCAAAGATCTCTGGGGCAGATACACCTTTTTTAGGCGAGGCTGCCAATGCCGCCGCTCTGAAGAAAATTTCGTGAAAAGTCTTTTCTTTTAAAAAATCCGGAGGGAAAAGAAGAGTTTCTTTTCTTGCTTTGACATTTCAATTGCAAAAGCATTGCCTTGAAAAATATCCCCCTGGTGAAGAGACAGGTCCTCAATCCTCTAGAGGAAAAAAAACCTCTGGAATGCAAAACCGAACCGACCATCCTCCAACTGGCAGATAAATAATGTTTGAAATTTGCATAAGTTGGACAGTTGGAAGGAGGAGGGAGGGAAGAGGACAGGAGTCATTGTTCAAGTCATCGGCGGGTGGTCCACTTGTGTTGCTTGCATTTATAATACGACGACGAAGGAACCGAATAATCGGCATTTTTTGCGCATGGGAGAAAACACGTAAATCGACTCTTCTTTATGCATTTTCCCTTCTCCCTCTTTTCCTTTCTTCTGAATTGCGTTTTAATTCCTTTGCTGCGCAATCGCATTATTGAATGGAGTTCTTAAAATCCCCCTCCTTCTCTTGATCCGTTAAAAGCTTGAGTTTTCTTGTCTCCACTCCTTTCCTTTGTCGTTGTATCTTTAATTTCTAGGGGGGAGAAGATTTTCTATTTCTGAGCAATGTACGTACAAAGTTCCAAAAACGAAAGAACAAGAACTTACTAATTTCAACGACCTGCGGCGAGGAATTTCAGAAGATTTTAAAAGCTTCACAAAGTTTAAAAGGACACTGCAAAAAATGACATTTTTTAAAACCAATTTTAAGCAATTTGAGTTTTTTTTTTACCGTTTTTGACCTCTTAATGACACCAAAACTCAAATTTTACCTGATCCGCACATAATTTGGGGGTGCCCGAAATTTTCAATTTAATGAAATTTTCTGTCTGATTGCAATTTCAATCTTTTTGGGTGGTTTTCTCAGAACTGCCTGGTCACAGAAAGTGGCCAATTTGCAAAAGTTGTTCTAACTTTTTAAGATCTATATATGTTATTCTTATGACATTGAGCTACGAGGTCATTTAGAGGCCCTACAAAAATGTTCCCTCCTCCAGCAGCAGCAGCAACAACAACTGGGATCACTACTTGACCTGACGGCTAGCGCCGCAGCCCGCAGGTAAAAAAACGTTCCCACCATTTCTAGGTATAATGTTTTCTTTCCCTTTACCCCGGACCATAAGTCGAGGGCCCACTTGAGATCACAAAAGCTTCATTGCTGCTCATTTACGACAATCACGGACTCCGCTGAAGAGAATTGTCTGAATGAGGAGACGTCGTCTGGAGAAGCACCTTCTTCCGTCAAGTCTGGAGGAGAAGCAATGCATTCTTCATTTTTTTATTTCTCAACGAAAAAACCCTTCGGTAGTTGATTGACTCCAATTTTCCTGTCTCTCGAGAGACAGCCTCGTCAGAATGGTCGGAATCAGATCGAGATCTCGAAATCACGGCATCTCTCATTCCAAAAACACTGCATGCAATATCGACCGTTCGAAATTAAGACAAAAAGTCGAAATATCTTTCAAACTCGTGTTTGACACTTTGACCCCCTCAAAATTCCTTGCATACCGCACCACTTTGAAACAATTTTCTTTCCCAAAAGGAAACAGCCAGAATCCCAACCTTGCAAATTCGTCCTAAAAAGAATTGCAGTTAGAGTTACGCTCCAGATACTATTCCGCAACATTTTCTCTTCCAATTTCTAGCTACGTCTTCTCCCCTTTTTCCAAATGTGCAGCAGAGGTGGAGGGAAATGTGAGAGAAAATGTGATTAAGATGGGGTCTAAAGAAGAAAAAGAAGAAAAAGGGCAGATGTCACGGGAGGTGAAGAAGGAGGAGGGACGCCAAAAATGGGAGAGAAAGAGAAAGAAAGAAGAAGGAAGGGTGGAATGAAAGAAGAAAACGAAGTTCGTTTCTTCTTTCTTCTTCTCCTTCACACCCACCATTAGTCATAATCCCCAGAGGAGAAAAGACTTGAGGGAAGAGGGTTGTTCGGAGCGAGAAGAAACCAACTTCCTTGGCGCGAAACTCTGTTGATTGGGGATGAATGGATGAAGAAGAAATCGGAATAGGATTGTTGCACTTGCTGTTGTCGACAGATGCGGTGAAAAGAGTTGCAATCACACTCGCTCTGATAAAAGTAGGCGGAGGCTATGAATGCAGTCATCATCGGAATACAACCCCTCCCAACGAAAAATCACTGAGACTTCGTATCCCCCCCTTCCGTAGTCTAAGCTACGACGATAAACCCACAGGTAAAATGGTCGCCCTCGCCTCCGCAACCGTGAAATTGTTTTCTTCCCCTGTTTCGGTTTGATGGATCGGGCGAGTCCTGCCTCCCTGACACCGCCGGTGATTATCGCGCAAGATAGTTTTTCCACAGCGGTCGCGACGCTTGTTTCCCCCCCTCCCCCTGGTTGAGAGATAGAGACTTCGAAATCGGACCAAGCAAGGAGAGATCTGGACAAACAAGGGTCTGCTCCCGACTAAAAAGCCACAAAAACAGGACTCGGAAAGCCAAGAGATATCTGCGCAGGTTTTTAGAAAAACGCAAGTATTTCGTGTCACAGTCCGATTTTATTATTTCTTTCCGATTTTGATAGATATTATTTCTGGTCATTGCTGTGGAAAAACAAATCATGCAAGGGTGGGAAAAAGACAGGGATGGGGTGAAGGACATTTCTTTTTGCACGCGTTCCTTTTCTACCATTATCTCGCCACCGCAAAACGGGAGACTGTTTTTCATCGAACACGTGCTATATTTTTTGGGTAAAATCGCGTACCCAATCATTCCCCATTTGAAAAAAAGGCAAACGTTTTTTTCGAGGGTTCGGTCCCCTCTTCGAACGACGACTAGATTTCTGAATGAATGTGTGGTAGACACTAATGTCTATCTTGCCATTGCCGGCATTGACATCACTGGCTTCCGTAGTCACTGAGATTGTAGTTCTGTTGCTGCCTCCTGCCGCTGCCGCCGCCGCTTCCAACGTAGTAAGCGGGCGGGGACACCCTGTCGCTAAGGCTCCTGGGTTGTTGCTGTTGATGCTGAGGATGATGGTAGACCCTCCTGAAGGCGTAGGGGGCCGCGGCGGCCGGTCCGTCGCTTCTATTGGCCGCGGCGGCGGGTCCCGGCGGCGGCGGGATGAGTAGGTGCGAGTAGGGGACCTCGTACTGGTTCAGGGTTGAGTCCAAGAGGGTCTTGTGAGCCGCCGACGCTGAGTCGAAGCCGGAGTCGCAGTTGGGCTGCTTGTAGTCGGAGGAAGCGGCCGGGTAGACCAGGGAGCGTCCGCCGCTCAGCCAGGGATGCTGCTGCTGCTGCTGCTGCTGCTGCTGCTGCTGGGACCTGCTGCGGGCGGAGGCAGTGGAGGAGGAGACCAGGGTGCCGTTGTTGTTGTTGCCGTGCGGTAGGTGATAGGTGTTGTTGTTGGCTGCGGGCTTGTTCGTGTGAGGTATCACTACGCCGGAGGAGGCGGTGGCCGAGATGAAGGGACGCTGCACGTCTGGGGAATCGGGAGAAGAAGACGATGAAGAAGATGAAGACGTTGGCAGTGGGGCCTTCTTCCCGTTTGATCTGTCCCTCTGCTTCTTGCAGGCTACAACTCCGATGCAGACGAGGAGGACGGCCACGACGGCGGCAAGGCACCCGGCCAGGACCAGCATGGGCAGGGACTCCTCGTCCTCACCCCCGTCTTGGTGATCTGTCGGGATAAGAGGGCCCTCGTCCACTGAAGAGGGGAGGTCCATCCCCGCGGCACCGTCCAAGACGACCAAGTTCATGGAGACGTAGGTGAACTTGACGAATCCGCTGTTGGTGACGAAGCAGATGTACATTCCAGCGTCCTCCTTGCTGACGGAGGGGATCTCCAGGGTGCTGAGGTACTCCCGCTCCCCGATCTCAACCTCGCTGTTGCCCTCCAGGATGCGGTACCGCTCCTGTCCTACGCTGAGGGCGCTTCCGTCCCCACCGCCGCCGCGGAAACCACCGACAGAGTTTGGCGGAGATGAGAGCAGCGCCGGGGCTGCCACGGGGTCCAACCTCTTGAGCCACTTGACATGGGGCTCCACCTGCGCCTGCGTCACCCTGCAGCGCAGCGCCACCGTCCGCCCCTCCGCCGCACGGACCTCCTTGGGCCCAACCTCGACGACGACGGCGCCCTGGGCCGGCGCCCCGGACCCTCCTGCGCCTCTCCCCTGCTGACGCACTCTAAGAGCGAAGTCAACGGTGCGCTCCCCCAGCATGTTTGAAGCCCTGCAGGTGTAGACCCCGCCGTCGGCCGGGCCTAGCACGGAGAACTCCACTGTTGAGCGCCCGTGTCCGTCGTGCCGCACCGACTCGCTGATGTGCTCCCCGTCCTTGAACCAGAATATCTCCGGCCTTGGGCTGCCCAGTGCCTCGCAGGAGGCGCGGAAGGTCTGGCCGGCGGACTTGACGCTGGTGCGCTTGGCGGAGAGGGTGTCGTGGGTGAAGACGGGCGGGGCCACGTTAGGGCCGAGGCTGCCGTCTCTCGCGCTCTTAGGCAGGCTGCGAGGGTCTGAGGGAAAGGAATTAAACTTATTAGAAAGGCAGTGCAGTTGCGAATCGAAATAATTTAATGAAAGAAAAAATTGTTTGACACAAGTTTTTTTATTTTCGAAATAAGATTCAAATTTCAAGCTTATTCCGCGGGGCTCTCCCTACCTACTACGATGAGGTCGATCCTGACTTGGTCGCTTCCGAATCCGTTGATGGCCTTGCAGACGAAGACTCCAGTGTCGTCCTCCGTGAGATGCCTGATCTTGAGGTGCTTCCTGCCGACCCTGTGCCGGTCCCAGGTGAAGTCCACCTCCTCCCCGTCTTTAGACCACTCCACCATTGGCTGCGGGAAGCCGCTGACTGGACAGACGAGCTTGACGGAGTCGCCGATGTGGGCAACCTTCTGCAGCTCCTTCTTGTCGGCGTGGGGGGGACCTGGAAATAGCAACGGAATATTTAATCAACACGTGTAAAGAAAGATGTTTACAAACAGTTCCATTCTCCACTTTCAGTTAGTTGGCGGAAGAGTGGAAGGGTGTTGGGGGGAGGGAGGGGCAATATTTCAGTCTCATTTAACTCGGGGGCTACAAATCAGCCTCCTCCCAAGGCGGGAGAAGGTGAGCGATAGGATCTTCTCCTTCCTTCTCTCCCTCTTCTTGAGCTTCTAAATTTCATCCTGCACCCCTGACCCCTGCTGCTCCTCAAGTTACATAGCCGAGAAGACTAAAAAAAAGTTTGTGTTGCACCTCACGAACAACACGAAAATCCTTCAGACCCAAAGTCTGGAAGGAATGATATTCGAGAAAAAACCTTTCGATGCATGCAAGACGTTATAAAATTGGGCTTGTGGATACTTTTTCATCGTGCTGGGCAAAGGGGGGATTCCATATCGCACTTTTTGATCTGCGAATTCCAGGGGGACAAAAATTACGACCTCCTCTTTCTTGACCTTCCAGGTCAGTCACGGGAAAAGTGAGCTGTTGAGGTGTTCTCGCAATTAGGAATAAAAGTCGCCTGGACTATTTTAACTTATACCTCCAGAGAAAAAAAAGATTTTGAATTCCCTCGTTTGGCGCCAGACTGCCACCGCCGCCGCCATCGGATTAAAAAGACGGCGACAATCTCGCCCCCGGAATCTGTCTTATTTCCATCGCCTTCGATCAGACAGCCATCACTCCCAGCAAAAGTAACGGCTAGAAAAGGAAAAACCCTTGCAAAAATTGTTCTTAAAAACCGGGGAGCGCAGGTGTTCCTTCCAGTTCCAACTTCTGCTGTTTGACTTTAGAAATTGGTTCAGGAATCAGTCTTATTGAAGGGAGGGGAAGAACAGCTCAGCTATTGAGTCTAAGGGATTTTTTCCCATCCAGGGAACGCCATCCGCTAATATTTCATTGTTGTCCCCCAGCTCCGGTGACCTCCATTCGCAACAATGGGACAATTCCCAAGAGGCCACCAGAACCCACTTCCTCTCCAATTCACTTTTTGGCACCAGGGGTCACAGGGAAACCATAGGGCACTTCCAGCAATACTAGAGTTGAAAACCAACGACTTATCATGATGGTCTTTTACCTCTGACCCCGACTGATTGACAGGTGGCGACGTCCAGGATTGAGGCGAGGGCCAAGACGAAGAAGGCGGCGGCGGCAGCTGGCGCCAACACCGACATTGTGGCGTCTCTTCTGGGAGACGGTTCACGGTACTAGAGGCCTCTCCGGAGGCCCTGACGAACACTGTTGTTTAGGCGGAGGATGGCCGAGCACTTCTTCATGGGGGTGAACAACAAGTCAAGGTTGTCAGCAACACTTGGGGCTTGGCCAAAAGAAACCGAGAAGAGACACTCGAGTGACTCGACTCGAGAGTTGTCTTTTCTAAATTCTCTCCAGCGATTTCTGTTGTTCTTTCGCTGTCTGCTGAGCCACTGACTCCTCCGACCTCCTCCTCCTCCTTCTTCTTTGGGCTGTCAAAACGCAGTACTGTGAAGGAGGAGGCGCCTTCCTTGCACGCGCCGCCGGCGCCACGCCATCTCTTTTTCGCACTCCGCCCTCTTTCTCCGGCCATCGGCCTCTTGCGCCGCCATTCGCCGTCGAAGGGAATTCCTAGCGAGTAGAAAGATGTAATGGAAAAGAGCCGGGCGGAAAATAGGAAGAGGACCTCATCCTTTATCACCAGCTTGCAAAAGAAGATGGTTCCTCCCTAAAGCAAAGAAAAATATCGATTTTCTAAGCATGTTTTGATTTTTTCCGTCATCCCGGGTGCTCGGCTTTCACCCTTTCGAGGGGGGGGGGGACTCTTGACACATTTTGCGACCTGGAGGCGGGGTATGGGGGTGTTTGGGCTCCAAACTTTGGTGGGGCGGCACCGGGATTCGAACCCCGGACCTCCTGCATGCGAGTCAGGAGTTGTAGCCATTTACGCATTACGCTACGGGGGCCGCCCCAGAATGCTTCGATTTTTTTAAAAGAAAAAATATGCGAAAACATGCGCATGCGACAATATTAATCTTTCATTTGAAAGCAAGTCCTTTTTGCTTCTTGAACCGCAGGCTCGTTTTAAAGATGTCCAGCAACGGCGAACATGAACTCCCAAACGTGAAGGCAGTCGCGGAGAGACTGCGCAGAAAGCTTTCACCAAAGTGTCAAGAGAAAGAGGCGCCGCGAAAGGTGTCAAAGCTGGACAAGAACCTGGTGCAAAGGATCGAGAGGGCGCTGTCGAGGAGGGGCAACAAGACGCCGTCGCCGCTGATGACACCTCTGCCACTGAGGCCGCCACGTCCACCGCCACCGCCTCCGCAACCGCCACCGCCGCCGGAACCATCACCGCGCAAGAAAACATCGGAGGAATCAGGAGGACGAGACCAAGACAGCGACGAAAGTGAGTTACCATCGAGTTTCGGAGCAGCGAGAAGCAGAGGCATACGCTCTCTCCGTTCCCTGCCCATGCCCAAGTCCTTTTTGGTGAAGAAGAAGCGGGGTTCGTCTGGGTCCAGAAGGGCCTCCGCCCGAAGCAACAGCACCAACTCTCATGCGTCTAACACCACGACGAGAAAAACATTTGAATCCCTGCCGAAAAAGAGTAGGGAGAAGATCCAGGTCTCGGAAAAAAAGTTGAGCAATCCAGAGCCACCACAGGCACAAGTAACAGCGGCAGCAGGTGTCAAAAGCAAAGTAGATGCTTCAAGAACAAAATCAGGAACGACTGATATGGATAAGCCTCCGTCACCTGTAACATCAACAGCAACAGGTGGCAAAAGCAAAGTAGAAGCTTTGAGAATAGAGTCAGGAACGACTGATGTCGAGGAGCCTCCTTCACGCCCAACATCAGTAGCAGGTAACAACAGTAAGGCAGAAGCTTCAAGAATAAAGTCAGGAACGACCAATGTGGAGGAACCTCCTTCACGTGCAACAACATCAGTAGTAGGTGATAAAAGCAAAGTAGACGCTTCGAGAATAGAGTCAGGAACAACTGATGTAAAGGATTCTCCTCCGTCACCTACTACAACAGCGGCAGTAGGCGGCAAAAGCATCTCAGAAGCTTCAAGAATAAAGTCAGGAACCACTGATGTGGAGGATTCTCCTTTGTCACCTACAACAACAACAGCGGCAGCAGGCGGCAAAAGCATAACAGGCTCTTCAAGAAAAAAATCGGGAATGACGGATGTGGAGGATGAGGAGATGCCGCTGAGCTCCATCACGGAGGACCTGAATGCCATCGACAAAGCCGAAAAGGAGGAGGAAGAAGAAAAGAAGAGGTACAAGTCCGGCCCAATGATCACCCACCACTCTGGCAGCTTCAGCCGCCCGCGCGCCGCCACGGACACGGACGCCACCACCACCAATCTGACGAGGGAGGAGCTGCAGAATCTCCCCGTTTTATCCTCTGGCGAAACCTCCGAGACAGAGCTTCAGAACGAGATCTGCTCTCTGCACGTCTACAAGCGCAAGGTCATCACGTGCACCAACGCTCCCAAGCAGGGGATATTCAGGAAAGAGGAGACGATGGAGAAGTATCACCTGTACGACGAGACGCCCGGTAGCGAGCGGGTGTCGAGCGCGGGTCCGTCGAGAAAGACCTCCGTCACCTCGGAGGAGGACTCCGCTTTCGAGCAGGGGGCGGTGCTCGCTATGACTTCCCACGGTCCCTCCGGGAGGAAGTCGGGGGCGGATTCTAACGGCGCCATGGGCGGAGATGCGGCGGCGGCGGCTGGGTTGGGCGACGGCGGGAGGACGAGGAACAAGAGCGGGAGCGAGTGCAAGCACAGCAAGTTCGAGCCCAAGGAGAAGAACCTCCTTCTGACGTACGAGGCGAGGGACTCGAGGGATTTCTTGAACGACCACCTTCTGGAGGGGACGGTCAAGCAGGAGCGGAGGTTCGACTTCAACGTGGCCAATTTGACCCAGCGAGAGATGCACTGCATATTCCACCTCCTGAGGGGCAGGTACAACAGGGGCGGGAACAACGGGGCGGGGGCGCCCATGCAGACCTTCGTCAGGGTGGTGGGGGAGTACTTTGTGGACAGCGCGGGGGAGGGAGAACCTGTGGTTGGGGGAAATGTGGACAAGAAGAAAAGCTCTGCGACCGAAAAGCCCGGCGACGACACCCCCACTACCGATACGGGGCAGACCACTACCACGACGAAGACGACGAACACCACCACAAGCGAGTCAGACAAGACGACGCAGAGGGTGGGCACATCAGTTTCGACAGAGGTGGAGAAGAAGGGGGCGACGACAGTGGCTTCTGGCAGCAAGACCACCGCCGCGGACGACACCACCACGGCCACCGCCACGGGCACCGCCACCACCACGGGGGGCACATCGGAGGGGACGCTGGAGATGGTGGCGGAGGAGCAGGAGAAGATGGCCGAGAGGATTGAGTACAGGAAGGAGGTGCACGAGGAGAAGCAGAGGCCGAGACCTAAGAAAAAGAAGGAGGACGGAAAAGAGGAGGAAGAGGATGATGAGGATGAGAAGAGCCCGAAGAAGAAGCGGTGGTTGGTGAAGAGGCACTTCAGGGTGATCCCCAACATATCCCTGCCCGAGATCCTTGACATGAAGACCATCGCACGGAACTACGGTCACGCTCAGACCACTCACGCGGCAGGGAGCCACCCTGGGGCGGGTACGACGGCTCAGGCGACAAGGAGACAATAGGGGATCGACATTCACGGATTGTAAGTTAAATTTGTAGATTTTTGTCTCATAGTCAGAGAGGCTAAGGAAATATATTGAGGAAAAAGTGGAAGGTGGCAATATTTAGTTGTGTTTGTTTTTTTCTGTTGGGCGCTGGACTTTGCACGCCAGGTTGGCTATAAGAGGAGGAGGAGCACTCTCAAAATTAAGCATCTCGCTCCACCCGCAGCTCAATTCCTTTAATGGAACTGCCCAAAAGCGCACTGTAGGATTTGCCTAAAACTTTTGAATAGGCTTAGTGCTTCTTTCGTGAATTGTCGTGTCGGAACAACCGCTCCCCAAAGTCCTTCAAGGACATGTTCCGCCTCTCCACCATTCTTCATGAATTCTGACTTACTGTCTCCTTTCTCCTCTCTTACCGAAGTTTTCCTCCTTCGATTCCTCTCATGTGTACGTACGCCAGATTTGCAACATCCCATCTTGCCGCGCACCGTACAGTTCGTTACGTTTCGCATATCTATGGGGAGTGGTGGGATGCGAAAACAGGTTTGCAACCAAACTCTCGATGTTTTCCCCTCCCCGGCGGCAGTCGCCTTCATCACGCCATGCAAGTTGGTCGGATAGGCACTCATAGTAATAAATTCGGAACACAATGGATTCTGGTGGTCGCAGCCGCAGCCTCCACCCTTCGGGGTCCTCAACCACTTCCTTCAGCATCGGAGACTCTTCAAAGTCGGGGAGCACCAACAACGATAAGTCAGTAATAGGGGAAAACTAATATGACATTGAAGTTTTTGCAATGTCATCACCCACAGCAAATTGGCCACAAGGCCCACACAGCTACTTCGCAAAACCACACTTGAAACTTGAAATGCGATAAAGGCTAAATTGTCTCCCGCCTTTCCGCCGACTCACGCGGACCAGCGCCGCTATGGAACATTAAGCTCATTTTCGAAACTGCCATGATCATTTTGCAGGAAACCGCTGTCCTCCACGGCGATCAACAACTGCTTCATCAACGTGTCCAACGTGGAGGGGAGCTTCATCATGGGCGGCAAGCCCAACGTGGTCCACGTACACTATCACGTGCACACCAATCCTGGAAGCAAAGGAGACTCCTCCTCTTGGAAGCAGCAAGGGTCTTCCAGCATGGCCAGAAGCCAGGTAAGGAGATTACTTGATTTCTTGAGCAGCAAGTCATAAGAAACTATCGCATTTTGTCACCAGACTCTACCAGCGAATCTGGGCAACGGCTGAGCGGCTCGAGGTTGGAGGATCCCAAGAAAAAAAAGTTATCCTGGCTGGCCAGGAATATGAAAGAGCAAAATCTTTGCGAAAGACATGGATTGATACTGTGGGGAGGACGGAGGCGAGAAGCATTAACTATTTCAAAAATATAAATGCAGTGTGCAGCAATGTTCAACTTAGCAAACAAGAACAGACTTTGTTCAATGACCTGCGGCATTGACAATATCATAAAAAAAGAAAAATACGATAAAAATACTGTACTGTAGTGAACACAAAGTGGGTGCCAACGCATTCAGCCATTCAATAGAAATTAAGAGATCCTGTCCGATGAGGCATTAGGAAGCGGCGGATCCTACCCCGAAGAAAATTTAGAGTTGGAGTTGGTGTAATGGTGGGAGGAAAAGCATCTTGACAGGAGGGCACAGAACGCAGAGATAAATTCAAAGATATTTTTCAATCTTGTTCGATATATTGGACGGATTCATTAAACTGTTTCTTCTTTCGGAGATGATGTTTCAAATGTGCGGGGTTGTCATGCTTTTTCATCCTCGGCTTTTCAAGCACCACAAGTTCATACTCCAATCGGTTCTTGTTCTCCTTCTTCTTCTCCGCCTGGCGGAAGAACTTTGCCTCCTGCGGCTTCTCGTCGTACTGATTCTCAATGCCCCTCTTTAGTTCCTCTGCTACTTCCCAGTTAGAGTGGATAATGTTGTGCACGACGTCCCTCCATAGACGCCTAGACTCGTAAAAAGACTGCTTCTGAATTTTGTACGTAATTTTCTTCTCGATAGGGGTTCGTGCATTGTAGAAGACGATCGGCTCACTGTCTTCTCTCTCCACCTTCATCTCCCCGTTCCATTTTCCTGTGACTTTATAAATGGGGATATGGTCTGGGTGATCCTTCTTGTTGCGCGCGTACAGATGTGCCTTCACTCTGAATCTGTCTATTCGCTTCGGGTCCGGAAAGCGAATGACGCAGTGGTATCCCGTCTGTACGCAAATAATCCTTACGAACCCGGCAAAATCCACCTGCGGGTCAGTCAGCACGTTCTTGCCGCGGTTGTTGGGGAGGGTCATCTGGTACTCTTCCCCGAAGTTTTCCAGGGTGAGGGTGATGACTCCCTTGCTGAAGATTTTCACCTTGTTGATTAGATTGCAGAAGCACCCGTACACCAGTTTGGCCTGCGTCTCTATGGTGCCCTTGAGGGAGACCTTGCTGTCGTGGCACTCTGCGTAGAATGCGCTGATCGGAGGCCTCCTGCTGATCTGCTCGGCGATGAAGCGCACGTCCTTGGGGTCGCTCGTAGCCATGAGCCCGGACGAGTTGTAGCCATCCTCCTTGCCGGCGGAGAACCTCTTGCCGTGCCTTTCGTGGACCTTCTTCTTTCGTGCTTTCTCGTTCTGCTTCACGAAATCGTCCGCCCAGTAGTCTTCCGCTATTCCTTCGAACTCTGGAGGAGCCACGTTTCCCTCTTGCCGGTTCGCCGACGGCTTCCAGTTGCACCTGAACAGCTCGCCCTTCACAGAGTTGAGAGGCTTCTTAGACATTCCTTCGAACCCTCGCATCTTGGACAGCCCAGCTAAGTAAAATTTTAGCGTCCGGAGCATCCTGTCTTCTGCCGTCCTGGCGAGCGGTATTTCCACCAGCAAGCCTGGGCGAATGAAATCGGAGAAGACTTCCAACAGGCTGCGGCACTCAAGCATGAAGCTAGGGAGGCTGACCTCCATCAGGGTCTCCGACCTCTTGGTCAGCAGTTCGCAGAGGACGTAGCGGATGAGGCTGCCGTGCTCCGAAATGTCGGCCTCCTTCAGGTGCTCAATGTTCATATGCTCTTCGTACATGGGATCGTACTCCTCCTCCTCCTTCTTGCGCTGCTCCCTCTCTCTCGAGCCCTCCTCCGAGTCCCCCTCCTCGCTACCGCCCTCCTCCTTGCTGCTCTTGAGCTGCTTCGCCTTGTGTTTGGCGAAAGACGGAGAGATGGTGCTGGCCCTGCCCTGTCCGCTGTACTTGGTCTTGGACTTGCTCTTCTCGCCAGTCTTCCTCCTCTCCGACCGCCCTCCCTCTTCGCGGCGGCGCTCCTGGCTCTGGATCCGCATGTGGTGTCGCTTGGAGTCGACAGCGTCGTAGTCGGCGTTGGCGGCGATCCTCACTCCTTTACGCCGCCACTGCTGCCCGGGCGCCTCCGCCGCGGCGGACAGCTCTCCTAATTCGGTGGGATCGAGTATTTTGGAGCCGGACTGCTGCCACGGTCCGTACTCCTTCTGCTCCCCCCTGCCGCCCGGGAGCTCCAGCAGCGAGGTGGCGGACGGGAGGGACTCGTCGCGGCTCTTCCGGGACTCCTTCCTGGCGATCTCCTGCTGGAGCTTGTCGTGAGCTTCGTGGTGGTGGTGGTGCTGACCTGACTTCTCATGATGCTGCTGTCCCTTCCCCGACCAGGACAGGTCGAAGGTGGAGGAGATTCTTTTGCGGCCTCCAGCGCCCTTGGGAGCAGCCCCGCATTCCTTGCACCCTTCCTCTTCCGAATCTTGGCCGCTGGAAGAGGAATGATCTTCCCCGCCTTCCTCGCCCTTCACATCCTTACTTTGCCCGAGCAATGATCCCCGGGGCTTGGACGGCGGGAGGAGCTGGCGTGGGATTTCATAGTCAGGCTTCATTTTCCATATTTTGGGGTTACAGCACACTGAGCACACGTGGAGTCAACTTTAAATTACAATTTAAACTAACCTCCTACTTTTCTCCCAAAAAATATATTACATAAATAAACCAGGGACGAATTTCATAAAAACTTACATAATTGCACAGATGCAATTTCTTTTTTTGTGAAATTTACGTTGTTACGTTACGTTACGGAAAGTAGAAACCCACAATATTCCTAAAAAGAAATATATTTCGTGTTTGAAAAGGTTTTATTCCTATGCAATAACATAGTTCAGTAGTACCATACATGTACATCAGAATGAATAACTAAATTGACAATTTTACCTCACCTCCCCAATCTCTACTACAGTGTCACTGTTACAGAATAACTGTGGTGCGTTAATTGCATGTGAGAAAAAGCAGCACACACCAGAGCTGATGGTTTTCTGCTGCACTCAAACCACATGCACTTGCAAGAGCCATAACTCTCAATTGCAAACAAGAGGAGCAAAATTTGGTCAAGGCTCACATCAACTGAAGTTAGAAGTGAAGGGGAAGGGTACTAACTCTGCAAGACAAAAAAAGGAAAGAAGAAGAAAAAGAGAGGCAAAAGAGGAGGAAGAAGAGGCTGGCGGCACAACGGTGGTAGGGGTGGCGGCGGGAAGGGGGGGGACAGGCGAAGAAGGGGACGTGGAGGCATTATCAATATTTATAACCTACAGATCAGTGTTGGAGTGGAATTTTTTGTTAATCAAGATATGGGCCCAAAAGGGAGAATTACAGAGGGGCATGGGTACCAAAATGAATCTTTGAACCTCTGATTAAATTTTGGGCCTTTTAGGTCAAGTATTAAGGAAAATATATATGACCAATGTTGGGCCCTTTTCAACTCCTGTTTGCTGGTGACCCAGGACCTCTAGTGAGACAAAGAAGCAAATAAAAGAGTCCAAGACAAGAAAGCAACTGGATTTTGCAACAACATCATCTACCAGCTTAGGG
>JAAUYB010211056.1_pt1 | contig 21517 bp, 19 predicted proteins | sample 7278071 | NCBI WGS metagenome assembly JAAUYB01 (sample SAMN14350121, study PRJNA611818) | marine sediment metagenome | isolation source: surface marine sediment (1.8m) | place: French Polynesia: Moorea | collected 2018-08 | reverse complement strand
TACGGGATCTATGAAGCAACTTGGGGAAATGAAGCGACAAAAATCTCAACAAAATCAGAAAAGTTTGGGGCATTTGGAAACCCCAACTTCTCAAAAGTTGGGGTAGTTCATCCGATAATTAGAATACAGCTGATTTTGGCAACACTACCATTTGAAACCTGCTGCAATTCCTTTTTTTTGATTATATAACTGAATATCCTGTTTAATTTTTAATGCAGCACAAGGCAATTTAGCCCCCCAACATTGAACTTTAAAATCAGCAGGGTAAGTATAGTTTATATCATTTTTTCGAGCTTGAATCAGCCTATTTTCTGGTAATTTTTCGGGATAAAAAAGACGTTTTCCTAAGTTATTTTGCCCTATGCTTAGGAATAAAAATATGATTAGAATGGGAAAAGCTTTATGTAATATAATTCCATTATAGCTGAAAAATTTTCTTAGTAAATCTAAATAACGATACGCTAATAAATTAGCAAAAAATAAGCTAAAAGAGACTAAAAAATAACCAATTCCAAATCGAATTAGAGGGATCGAGATCATGATAAAACTTCCTCCCAAGAAACCTAATAAAAAAACCCAATTTTGAGTGGTACTAGACAATTTTTCTTTGTTCTTTACCCTGAAAATCATAATAATAATTAATAGCAAACTTGATATATATAAACCAGTAGTTAATTGAATTTTTCTAGAAGATTGAAACCATCTCCATCTATTTCTTGTAAGTTTTTTAATAGTGTTATAGTTGATCTTAAAATTTTTTAGTCCGACAATTTTATCTTTTTCGCTGTCAATAATATCTTGATTAACTGTCCAAGGTAAATTCATACACATCGTTGTTGAAGGATATAATGGACATCCAGAAGTTGTTAGAGAAAATGCAAAATTGGGAAGTAATAGAATAACAATCAAACTAAGAGTAATTAAGATTCTCTGAAAAGATAATTTCTGTTTGCATAGATAAAATAAACTAACAATTCCCAAGGCAGGAAGGGCTGTCACTTTAATGCTCATGGCTCCAATAGCCAAGAGTAATGCTACAAATGAACTATTAAAATATGATTGTTTCAAGTTTGTTATAGATTGGGATTGCTCTTGATCAATTATTAATATCACCCAAGAAACAATACCAACCAATAAAGCAACTGGAATATCTGGGGAGAAAGATATTAGACTATTACCATTGACATTATCAGCTATGTAAGTGATCATAATTAATGTTAAAAAAATAGCGATAAATTTGTCGGATAAATTAGCTATTTTAGTTTGAAACTTCTGAAAAATAAGAAGAAGGTGCAAAAAAGATATTAGCATTAAGAAACCATTACTGATTGCCCCTATTTTTCCTTCACTCCAGTCCCAGATCAGAGGTGCGGAAAAAGCGAACCAAGAAGAAGTAAAGCCAAACTTAGAGTGAATCAGTGCCACTCCAGGAACCGCCCCAAATTTTGCGATCCAATGAATAGAACCTAAATGGTATAATCCAGTATCAAACCAAATAATTTGTTGGGTTGTAAAAATAGCAACCCCTAAAGTAAGCAGGAACCCTTTAATAACAGTCGTCAGGGAAACTTGTTGGCATAAATGATAAAAATCTTGTCTAGAATTACGTGAAAAGTAAACTAAAAATATCCAGATCACTCCTATCAGTAAACCGATGGGAGGTGATAAAGGTAATATTAAAGCAACAGTAATACAAGATAAACAAAGAACTACAATTCCTAGCCAAACTGAAATAATAAAGCGATCACCTGGACAGGAAAATGCTTCAACATTACAGACATTAAGCACCCATAATCCAATCAATGTGCAAATAGGTAAGAGAATTAGCCAAGTAATTAGAAAAGATAGCATAGAAACCTGAAATGCAGAAACAATAATCTTTTTATCATCATATTATGATAGGTCGCCCTACATTGTTGATCTTCCAAACACTCTCAAAAAACAGATCGCTGTTTGAGCTATACACAAAGTTATACAAAAAGTTATACACAAAGTTATACATTAGCGATAACATTGCTCAACAAAAAAGCCTCTACAATTTTAGTCAAGAAACCCAATTCGGAGGCGAACAGTTAATCCATGGTTGATGAGAACTTACCGCTGCCAGCCATTTCTGTGATTATTCCCGTCTATAAAGGGGGCAAAGCATTCAATGACTGTCTGAACAGCTTAAATAACAGTTTAGTCCCTCCGACTCAAATTGTTGTTGTGGTAGATGGAGATGATCCACAGTCGTATCAGGTAGCTAAAAGGTTTGGTGCGTTAGTATTACAGTTGGAGACAAATCAGGGGCCAGCAACCGCCAGAAACAGAGGAGCGGAAGTTGCCACCGGAGAGATTCTCTTTTTTGTGGATGCTGATGTTATCATTCATCCTGAAACCATCGGAAAGGTTGCCACTGTTTTTCAAAGGGATCGACAACTGGCTGCTTTAATTGGTTCTTATGACGATCAACCTGGAGATCCTCATTTCCTCTCTCAATATCGGAATTTATTTCATCATTATAACCATCAAATCGGCTCAGAAGAAGCGTCAACATTCTGGGGAGCTTGTGGGGCTATTCAACGGGATATTTTTCGGAAAATGGGGGGATTTGACGAAAGTTACCGTCGTGCTTGTATCGAGGATATTGAGTTGGGCTATCGTCTTAAAGCTAAAGGGTATCGTATTCGTTTATGTAAAAACATTTACGTCAAACACCTGAAAAGATGGACTCCTTACTCTTTAATTAAAGCTGATTTTTTCTATCGCGCTTTACCCTGGACAGAATTAATTAACCGCGATCGCAATTTTGTCAACGACTTAAACCTGCAATGGTCGAGTCGCCTCAGCGTCATTTTTCTCTATCTTCTACTCATGAGTGTTGTTGTCAGTATTTGGTTTCCTCAAGTGCTGTTGGCATCAGCCTTACTCATCCCAGGACTAATAATACTCAACTGGCCAGTATATCAGTTTTTCATCCAACAAAGAGGACTCTTTTTCACTTTACGGGCTTTACCTTGGCACTGGTTGTACTACTTCTACAGTGGGTTAGCCTTCGCCATCGGCACAGCCAAGTATCGACTCAGCAAAAAGACACCGACTTTATCTCACCAATCATAACATCAGCTTTTTAACTCGACAAAGTTTACAAACAAAACAAATCATGCAAGCAACTACCATTAATCAAAATCGCAACCATCACCATGAGAACTTTCCCTTAACCGTCGTCATCGGTGGGGGACCGGCCGGGTTAACTGCCGCTTATCAACTGGCTAAACATGGAGTTCATTCGGTTACCTTAGAAAAAGGCGATCGCGTGGGGGGCATTTCTCGCACCGAAACCTACAAAGACTATCGTTTTGATATTGGAGGACACCGCTTTTTCACCAAAGTTCCCCAAGTCAACCATCTTTGGCAAGAAGTGTTAGGGGATGAGTTTATTAAGGTTCCCCGTTTATCCCGCATCTACTACAAAGGGAAGTTTTTTAGTTATCCCTTAGAACCCCTGAACGCAGTTAGTAACTTAGGAATTTTACACAGTCTCTCTATTCTCTATAGCTACTTTAAAGTTAAAGTTAAGCCTTTACCCGTAGAAGAAAACTTTGAACAATGGGTGACTAACCGTTTTGGCGAACGATTGTATCAAACTTTCTTTAAAAGTTATACCGAAAAAGTTTGGGGAATTCCTTGCACCCAAATTCGCGCAGACTGGGCAGCACAGAGAATTAAAGGATTATCCCTCAAAAAAGCAGTAGTCAACGCCTTATTTGGCAGTAATGACACCAAAACCCTGATTAAAGAATTTGACTATCCCCTGTTAGGGCCAGGGATGATGTGGGAAAGGTTTCAAGAGAAATTAGAAGCTCAAGGAAACCCGGTTCATTTAAACACCGAAGTCGTCAGAGTAGAACGAGAAGGGAAGCGTATTATCCGTATTATCGCTAAAAGAGGGGATAAAACCTTTACCATTGAAGGGGATCAGTTCATCAACACCATGCCTGTAACTGCATTGATGCACCGTTTAGACCCCTTACCCCCCGAAAACGTACTTAAGGCTGCCCGTAGTTTAAAATATCGGGATTTTCTCATTGTTCCTATTGTGGTCAATGAAAAAGACTTATTCCCTGATAATTGGATTTATATTCATAGTCCAGAGTTCAAAGTAGGACGGATTCAAAACTTCAAAAACTGGAGTCCTGCTATGGTTCCTGATGCCAATAAAACCTGCTTAGGAATGGAATATTTCTGTAGCGAGGGGGATGATTTATGGGACATGGACAACGAAGATTTAATCAGATTAGCGAGTGAAGAAATTGTTAACTTAGGGTTAGTAGATGACATCGCTAAAGTAGAAGATGGGACAGTTATTCGTCAGAAGAAAGCTTATCCTGTTTACGATGGCGAATATAAAGAACATTTAAAGGTATTAGAAGATTATGTCAGTACCTTTGAGAACTTACAAACCGTTGGCCGTAATGGAATGCACCGTTACAATAACCAAGATCATTCTATGTTATCTGCATTATTAGCAGCAGAGAATATTATGGGTGCTAATCATGATTTATGGCAAGTAAATACAGAACGGTCTTATCATGAAGATTTTGTTACCGATGATAAGAAGAAAGTTCGCATTTCATCTGCTCAAAAAACTGTTGCATCACAAGTTGCTGCTTAATGTGAATTGGTAATTATTCTCTCGGTTCTCAAGATCAATGAAAAGCGAACTATCTCCACCCCCCCAAAAAAGTAGGCAAACTAGGCTAGTTTATCAGAATACCCTCTGTTTCTTTCTTGGCCTAATGGTCATGTTTATCCGTACTCGGTTACCCTATGAGATGACTCGTTTACTGTCAGATCAGTATGGCGATCATAGTGCCATCGATCTCAAGCAGCGTTACGAAGAAATTCAAGCTTGGTTTTCTGGGCAACCGGTTTACGGAGACATCTCAACGGCGGTTTATCCCCCCGCCAGTTATATTGAGTTGTGGCCCTTTCTCCATCATCCCTCTTTTGCCTTTGTCCGTTCCTTGTGGGGGATATCAACAGTTTTTTGTTTAGGTTTGATGGTTTATGGTTTGGTTCGAGGGGTGAAAAACATAAACTTTGTAGAAGGGGCTTTTATTGCGCTGTTTCTTTTGGCTACCTATTCAACCGGAGTGGTCATCGGTAACGGACAACTTACCATTCACGTCTTAGCTGCCCTACTGTTGGGGATCACTTTCATTTGTAGAGAAAAAGCCACTTTTGCTGATGAACTTGTGGGTAGTGTGTTGATCATTTTTGCTCTGGTTAAACCCACCTTAGCGGTTCCGTTTTTACCGATCATCTTATTTTCAGCCAAAAGTTGGCGACCTATTGTGATGGTGAGTTTGGGTTATCTAGCGATCGCCTGGTTGGCCACTTTATTTCAAGATGGTAATCTCATCTCACTCCATTTAGACTGGTTAAACCGAGGAATGGAAGGGGCTGTTTGGAGTTCCTCTGGTGGTGGTGCAGATGGTGGTGGTAGCAACAAAGGGAAACTTGGCTATGGTAACTTACATAACTGGCTAGGGGCCTTGGGTTTAAGTCAATGGAATCTGTTGGCAACTCTGATCAGTTTAGGGTTATTTACTTACTGGGTTTATAGATACCGTTTCGTGGATACTTGGATTTTACTGGGTGTCGCAGCCCTCGTCACTCGTCTTTGTACCTATCATTTAGTTTATGACGATCTATTGGTCATTTTTCCTCTTTTTGCTATCTTTCGCTTTCTTAAATCCTATAATAGTCCGCCTTGGCTAACTAAATTGTCCATAGCTGTGTTAAGTATGTCAATCTTAGTTGCTTTATTACCTGCAAGATTTTTAGGTAAACCGTTTCCTTGGTTTAATTTATTCCACATTGCACAAACCAGTAGCTGGATAGTCTTATTAGTCTTTTTGGTTTATTTAGCGCAATGGATTAAACAAAGAAATTCCCTTCCTCAAAGTCATCCGGTTTTCAGTGAATTATCATGATTAATTCTCCTTTCGTTTCTGTCATTATTCCTGTTTATAACGATGCCATCAGATTAAAAAAATGTTTAGAGGCGTTAGAACAACAATCTTATCCTAGTGATAATTATGAGGTGATTGTTATTGATAACGCTTCTGATGAAGAACACAATATAAAAGGCATTGTTAATCAATTTTCTCAGGCTTATTATACCTATGAAACAAAACCAGGATCTTATGCTGCTAGAAATAAAGGTTTATCCATCGCCAAAGGAGACATTATTGCTTTTACTGATGCTGATTGTATTCCTACTTACAACTGGTTAGAGAATGGAATAAACGCTTTATTGTCACATCCTGATTGTGGCTTAGTTGGGGGAAAAATTGAGATTTTCTATCGTCAAGAAAATGAGTTAACCCCTGTAGAAGTTTATGAAAAACTAATGGCACTTCCTCAGCAACAATTTGTTGAAGAAAATCACTATGGTGCTACAGCTAATGTTTTTACTTGGAAAAGGCTATTTAAAGAAGTAGGTTTATTCAATACAACTCTCAAATCAGGGGGAGATTGTGATTGGGGGAATCGAGTTTATAGTCGAGGTTATCAACTCATTTATGCTGATAATGTTAAAATTTATCATCCTGCTCGTTCTTCTTTTAAAGACTTGTACAAGAGAACAAGACGCTATACAGGAGGTCACTATGATTTAATGAAAAAAAATGCTCAATCTCAGAAGAAATTTTATCAGCAATTTTTTCTTGGTTTAGTACAGGATTTAGCTCCACCAGTTAATTTTACTAGACAGGTTTTTTCAGACAATCGCTTATCAAAAATAAAAGAAAAAATAATCGTTTCTCTCATTTTTTGGACGGTTCGTTATCTATCTGCTTGGGAAAAGTTAAGGTTACAATTTGGGGGAACTGCATTAAGAGAATGAAATGCAGAAAATAGAATTATGAAAATTGCTTTTATTGTTGGGGAATTTCCCATACTATCAGAAACTTTTATTTTAAATCAAATTACTGGGCTGATTGATCGAGGTCATGAAGTAGATATTTATGCTGAAATAAAAGGCAATACTAATCATGTTCATCCTTCTGTTAATGACTATAATTTACTGGAAAGAACTTATTATTTTGATCAAATACCTAACTCAATTTTAACAAGAATTATCAAAGGATTGTATCTAATTGCTAAGTTAGGTATTCAAGATCCCATCAAAATATTACAATCTTTAAATATTTTTAAGTATGGAAAAGAATCCTTGTTTTTATGGTTATTATACAGCTTAATTCCCAATTTCAATAAAGATTATGATCTTATTCACTGTCAATTTGGTCACTTAAGTTTTCGGGGAATGGCTTTTAAAAAAATAAATTCACCCAATGCAAAATTAATCACTATTTTTAGGGGATTTGATATTAGTACATTTGTTGAAATGAAAGGCAAAGATATCTATGATCAATTATTCAGTCAAGGTGATTTCTTTTTAGCAAATTGTGATTTTTTTAGACAGAAAGCTATTGCTTTTGGTTGTCCCGAAAGCCTGATTAAAGTTCATTTTTCGGGATTAGATTGTAAACAATTTACTTTTCAACCTCGTTATCTAAAAAAAGGTGAAAAAGTTTGTATTGCAACCACAGGACGTTTAGTAGAAAAAAAAGGTATTAAATACAGTATTCGTGCTGTGGCAAAGCAATCTAAAATAACCCCTAATCTAGAATACAATATTATAGGAGACGGGGAATTAAGACCTAACTTTCAACAGTTAATTAAAGAGTTAGGAATGGAGGATATTATTAAATTGGTTGGCTGGAAAAATGAAACAGAAATTAAAGAAATCTTAGATAAATCTCATATATTTATTGCCCCTAGTGTAACCGCAAAAGATGGAAATCAAGATGCACCCATTAATGTTTTAAAAGAAGCAATGGCGATGGGTTTACCTGTTATTAGTACCTATCATGGTGGCATTCCTGAATTAGTAGACGATGGGGTGTCTGGTTTCCTCGTACCAGAAAGAGATGTAGATAGTTTAGCTGATAAGTTAAATTATTTAATCAGTCATCCTGAAGTTTGGGAAAAAATGGGTCAAGCAGGACGTAAGTATGTAGAAAAATGTTACGATTTAGATGTTTTAAATGATAAACTGGTAGAAGTTTATCAACAACTTATCCAACCTCAAAAAACAAGTTTCGACACAACCTTAAAATCTATTACTTTACTTTCTTAAAGGAGTTTAAATACCATGAATAGTCAACCATTAGTAACCATTATTGTCGTCCCGAGAGAACGGTTTAGCTGTACACAAGAATCTTTAGAAAGCATTTATCAATATACGGAAATTCCTTTTAAATTACTGTATGTTGATGGAAAATCGCCCAATAAAATTAAACAATATTTAGAAGAAAAATCCAAGGTAAAAAACTTTGAAATTATTAGAACTAACTGTTATCTTACGCCCAATAAAGCGAGAAATTTAGGCATTGAAGCAGTAGATACTAAATATATTGTCTTCTTCGATAATGATGTTATTGTTACGAAAGGTTGGCTCAAAAATTTAGTAAAATGTGCTGAAGAAACCAACGCTGCTATTGTTGGTCCCTTGATGTGTCAAGAAAAACCTTTACACGAAACCGTCCATTTTGCTGGAGGGGAATCTCATATTTGGGTGGATAATAAAGGTAGAAGACGCATCCGAGAAAAGATGTATATGCAAGGACAAAAAGTTAACAATGTTCTGCCTAAATTAAAACGAACCGAAACTGAATTAGCTGAGTTTCATTGTGTCTTAGTGCGTCGCAATATTTTTGAACAAGTCGGGTTACTCGATGAAGCATTTATGAATACAAAAGAGCATTTAGATTTTTGTATGTTGGTGAGGGAAAAAGGAGAAAAAGTCTATTTTGAACCCAGTTGTCTTGTCACCTATACTTATGGAGAAGCATTAGAATTTAGTGACTTACATTTTTATATGTTACGTTGGAGCGATCGCTGGTTATTAGCGAGTTTAAAACGGATGCGAGAAAAATGGGATATTGTGGAAGATGGCTATTTTCAGGCGAAATATAAACAAATGGGTTGGCGACGTTATGGAGCAATTATTGAACCCCTTGTTAAACGTTTAACCTTTGGTATGGGTAATCATTTTATCACTAGGGCGATCGCTTGGTTAGATCATCCTTTTAACAACTTTTTAACCCAACGTCATGCTCATCAACAAGGCCAATTAAGTTCAAATAAATCCAATTATTTTTAAATCTTGAATTTATCTGGTAATAACTTACTATTAACAAGGAAAAATGTCGAAAATAACACGGAGGAAAGCCCTTTATTTAGGAAGTGCCACTTTGGTCGCTATTGTGGCCGGTAAAACCTTGACTCAACCCCCAACACTCAAACATTTTGGGTCAAAAAAAGGTTTAATCTATGGTTCTGCTGGTGCTTATAAGAGGCTTTCTAAGGATAAAGAATTTGCTCGCCGTTTTGTCGCAGAATGTGCCATGTTAACCCCTGAAAATGACCTAAAATGGAGACACATTCACCCCCAACCGAACCAATACGATTTTAGCAAAGGGGACTGGTTACTTAAACTCGCTCAGCGTCATCGCTTAAAAATGCGAGGTCATACCTTAGTATGGCATTCAGGGTTACCAAACTGGGTTAAAGAAACCGTTAACTCGCAAAATGCTGAGGCCATATTAATCGATCATATTCAGACAGTTGCTGGTCATTATCGAGGAAAAATTCACTCTTGGGACGTGGTTAACGAGGCCATTCTTGTTGAAGATGAACACCCCTTGGGGTTACGTAAAAGTCGTTGGTTTAAGTGGTTAGGGGAAGATTACATTGAGTTAGCGTTTAGAGTAGCAGCAGAAGCTGATCCCAAGGCAATGCTATTTTATAATGACTACGGTTTAGACTATAACATTGCTTACGATAGAAAGCGACAAGAGGCGGTTTTAAAGCTATTAGAACGCTTAAAAGCTAAAGGAGTTCCGATTCATGGTTTAGGACTACAAGCACATTTATCAGGGGCAGAGACTAGATTTAATGCTGAGAAATTAAGGGAATTTTTAGCTGATGTTGCTAGTTTAGATTTAAAAATTATGGTAACAGAATTAGATGTATCAGATCAGGGATTACCTTATGATTATTTAGAGAGGGATCAACGAGTTGCTGATGTTTACGAAATGTATTTAAGTGCAGTTTTAGATGAACCCAACGTTATTGGGGTTGTTACTTGGGGACTCAGCGATCGCTATACTTGGTTATCTAACTTTCGTCCTCGTAAAGATCACGAACCCGTTCGAGTTTTGCCATTAGATCGAGAATTGACACCTAAGTTAGCTTGGGAAAGTATGGTAAAAGTATTTGAAGGATTAAGTTGAAAAACGACTCCGTAGATTGTGTAATTTGTTGCGGAAAAATCCAAAATAGGAATTGGGTGGATTCATGGGATCAGCCAGAAGTTCCGGCTTAGTGGCTTTTATAATTTCTGGAATCCACAAAGCTTTGATTTTGGCTTCTGAACTAAGATGACAGATCAAAGAGAAGATACGGGCAGAGTTAAGGGGTGGCACTCTTTCAACGGGAAACAGATCAAATATCTGTTCTTTGATACCTTTACGCCCTCCAGTACGCTGTTCTATGAAAAAGTAATCATATAGATTAACACAGGGATCGTCGTCTTGATGGTTTCTGCGCCACTCCAACCAAGCATCAAAAGCTGCAATCAGTTGGGGACTCTCCCCTTCACAAAAATGCTCTGCAATCATCTTTCCCGTGGCTTCCGTCGCCGATGACACAGGCATCAGGCGATCGCGGCCTAAAGCAGCACAAAAACCGGCCAAGGCAATTCCTCTTAAGGGATCACTCCCACCCCGTAAAAATTCCTCGGCTGATAACCAAGAGACATTATAGCCAGCATGAGCTAAAATCGCCTCTCGGCGACCTTCTATTTCCTGACGCTGATAATTAACATTATGGGAATATCCTGTGATTTTTGAAAGACGGGCTGGTAAAATTCTATCGGCTAAAGAAGCCCGTCGATGAATGCGCGTAAAGGTGTTTAAAGGAATGCCCGCAGCAGACGCTACACTGAGAAGCACGCGAGAATCACGCCCCCCAGACAGTAATAAGGTCAAGTCATCAGGAGCGTTTAGAGTGGCAAACCCCTCTATAGCGGTTTGGATGGCAGTCCTTAATATCGCATAAATCTCTTGATCCTTATACTTTTCTGTCATTGGCATGACTAACGGACGAGATTTAGGAATCCCCTCGGTTAAATCCAAGATTTGAGTGGGCAAAAGACGAGAAACTCCTGGTATTTTCGAGTGTGGTGGTGGATACCACGAAATGCCTCTCACTTTTCCGGTTACTGTTGCATGGGGGGAAGGTTGCCACTGACTACTTGTTTTTGATTGATTTATTTTGAGAACAGTTTCAATCAAAGTGGGGCTACTACTTGCCCATAAATTGCCGTCAGTATCTCGACCATAGTAACAACCTAACATGGCCGAAGCATCAGGATGAATGTGTTCCCCACTAACTAAAATCCAACGACCTGCCCATCCTTCATAAAGACTTGTGATGTCTTGAGTTCGTACTTTTTTTAATTCTTCTAGAGGGGTGCTATATTCAGGCCGAGTATCCACTGCAATGCCTAAAATAAACCAAGTTGTCCCATCTAAGTCAACGACTTTACTGACCCGTAAGTCTGGATCAGTAGATAATACTAAAGAATTACCTAATGGGAAGAAATGCCAATCTGAACGGGCTAAAAACTCCCTCGGTCCAACGATAAACTGACGACGATGGACTCGAACTAATTGCTCTGAACTATTTTGCTTCATTAAATTTTGTCTCTTATTAAAATAAATTTGTTAGTTAAAACAATTTGATTGTATCTCAATCTTGTCTTGAAGGTTAAGAAGGTTATTATTGTTTAGTATTGGTTAGATTTTTTAGTTAATTTCCATCAAATCTTCAACTATTTTGAGCCAATAATTTTCCTTGGAAGATTTTAACCAGAGTCATCATAAACCAACATAGAGAAAATGGAAATACAGGATACCAAATTGTACTTACGTTAATTAGACCATCTAAATTAAATAACCCTTGAATCCCTATATCTTGACTCCAAAGTACACTAGCCAATATTGATACAAATAAAACACCGAAAATAAAAAATTGAGGGTTGAGATTACTAATAAAGTTATTTTTCGCCTTCTTGAATAAGACAAATTCTTTAAGAGTTTGCCAATTAATAAATAGACCATACCCAATCATCACAGGTGTAAAAGTAACAGTTAACCAGATGGCATTAAAGGAATGAAACAGGAGTGCAAGAGAAACAAAGAAACCTCGTAAAGTTCGGCTAAAAAGTGATAAAAAAAAGAATCCTTCAAAGAGTAAAGTCCCTATTCTCATCCCTTCATATAAGAGAGGGGTTTGAGATATAAAAGGAGCTAAAGGATTTAAAGGCAATCCTGAAATAGCAGCGTTAACATTCTTATCCAGAACTAGGTTAGCAATTAACTCCCGATAAACCAACCATTGTCCATTAAAAGATACTTTGAAGATAGCTGAAGATAAAAATAAAGCAGATATCATGACTAAGATTGAACGAGCAGGTAAAAAGTAAATCCAATGAGATTCGGATGGAGAAACAGAGATACCATTTTTGCGGTATTCTATAAATGAATCAACTGAATAAGTTTTTCCCCAACAGTTATTAATTACCATAAAAAATGGTATATAAAAAGCCATAAGAACTGTGCCATGTTCAGCATCCGTAGCTGTATGAAATGCTTCTATTAAACTACCTAATACCAAAACAAAGAAAGTAGCTATACGAGTTTTATATCCAAACAGTAGAATAAATAGGGCGAAAACTAAACTAGATTCAAGGACATTAAAAAATACAATCGGTAAAGGTTCTCCTAAACCTGGAAAAAAATATCTTAGTAGATAGAGATTATAATGCCAATGGACTGCTGGCAAACCACTTAAGTGATCAAAAAATTGTGTACTCAGATGCCAAAGATAAAATAGACAAAATAGAATCCTAAAAATGCCTAAACTACCAGCAGCATTAGGTTCAGGTTGCATAAACCATTGATTGATTTTGAAGTTTATTTGCTGAGGGATTTTTACGTTACTTCTCATAATTTGGTAAATCAGCTTGATTAAATTTTATTATTTATATAGTCGTCGATCATAAATGAACCTAAAAGATTCTCACTACTAGGTTTATCTCTATCTAACGGAGGCACATTTAGGGGAAAAACATCCCAAGTTATTTGCCAATATTCAACTGATTCTATATCAGTTCTGTTAAGGATTCTTGGAATAGTCTGTGCTAAATAAGTACGGTTAGCTGTTGCTAAATTTGGATCATCACTTTCAAAGGCATAATTAAGGACTGCTTTTGCTATTCTTGTACGTCCTCTAGGCATTATATCTGAAGGCTTTAAGACATAGGATTCACCAGATTTACTATGAACCCTAACTTCAACTATTGAAGCTGTTGAGTCAGGAAAACCCTTTGAATATGTACTATACACCGCCCAAGTCATTATTGGCCAAGTTGTTATTCTTTTAGCAACAATAGGCAGACCTAAAATGAACAGAAAAAGAGCAATTTTGGTGATTTTTAAAATATTGTTGTGTCGAGTATTATCCATATAAATTTGTTGATTAGTTTCTCATAACGTATAATAATTAACTAATTTTAATTAACTTTACCTTCAAAGTTGACAGACTTAAATCTAACATGAGACCCCATCGCCGACAGTTTGTACTTGGTTCCCTATCTTTTAAACCTTATGAGGACTGGTTTTGTCAAGAGATTGAACCGAATCTTTGGATTTCCCATTGTCCTGACTTACGCATCGGTTGGACAAAAGATGTTAATGGGGTAACTTGGGTTTTGTTAGGGTTAGCCATAGAATCCCTACTAGAAAAATTAGACCCTTTAGCAGAAATTGCCCAAACACCTACCTCAAACGTACCAGAACTATACACTACTTGGTCAGGCCGTTGGTTGTTAGTGGGAAATGGTGAAATTCATTTGGATGCCAGTGGGTTATTAGGTTGTTACTATGGTATTCGTGATGGGCAAATGTGGGTATCCAGTAGTCCTGTTTTACTGGCAGACATTTTAGAGTTAAACCAAGCTTCAGATATAGATTCGAGATTCTTACAATATGAAACAGGGATTTCTTGGTTTACTCCACCTTTATCGCCTTTTCATGGGATTCAACATCTTTTGCCTTCTCAAGTTCTTAACTTCAGGCAGCAAACCATCGAACCCCGGCCTTTAATGCCCACTATAGATAAAAATCGTAGCTATGAGGAGTTATTAGAGGCAGTTAAAACCAGTTTAATGACGATTTTACGGCGTTTATCTCATATTAGTCCTCAACTTTGGTTAGGTTTGACTGCTGGTTATGATTCACGCTTAATGTTAGTTTTGAGTCGCATGGCTAATATTGAAGTGTTAACCTTTACTCGTAAAGCAGGAAGAACATCCATTGCTGACCTTATTGTACCGCCACAATTAGCCGATGAATGTGGTTATTCTCATCTGTTTAAAACCGTTGGCAAGGAAGATATCAGTAAAAAACAATTACTATTAGAACATAGTGGCCATAATATTTCTCAAGGAGACGCAGAACCTTTTTTAAAAGGAGTTCGTGAAGGGATGACAGGTATTTCTTTCGGGGGTCATGGGTTTGCGATCGCTAGTGGTTTTGCTAAGTTAAGAACGTTATCTGCAACCTTTGATGATCCAGACATAACAGCCAAAGAAATTGCTTATCTTTTTCAAGAATCGGATAATTCTACGGCCACAGAAGGGTTAAAACAATGGTTAGCTTGGGTGAAAAAATATCCTCAAAAAAATTTGGATTGGCGCGATCGCTTTTATTTAGAACAACGACAAGGAGGTTGGTTATCGACCAAAGAACAAGTTTATGATTTGGCTGTATTAGAGAGATTTCCAATTCTTAATTGTGCTAATATTTATTGCCTATTGCTGAGTATTAAAGAAGAGAAACGTCTAGGTTCTTTAGTACAAGAAGAATTAATAAGTCAATGTATGCCAGAGATACTTAAATATCCCTTTAACCCCGATGATTCTTATTTTGGAATTCATGAAATTATAAATAGTAAATCCTGGCAATTACCTGCATATATTAGTTATAAACTGACAGGGAAATTTAGATGGGTTTGGCGTTCTTTAATTTTATCTAAAAACATCTTATAAGTTGGGTATTGCCTACCCTACAAAATCATTACCAACGACAAGAATTTGGACTTTCTTTTTGAATAATTCTAAAATCCATAAAATACATTTTCCAGTTAGTTTTATCAGTCTTCCAGGTGGGATCATTGACAATATTATTGGTTATATAAATTTGCCCTTTATATTCAAAAGTCATCGGTACTTCATAACCCACTTTTTTCCATTTTAAAATTAACTTTTTGAATTCTACAACGGGTAAACTATGACCTTTTAAAGTACGATATTGATGTCCTGTTTTATATTTTTTATCATCAATCTCTAAAAAATAAACCGAATCTTCTTGATAATTCCATATTTTTAATGGGTTATTTCTTAGTAATAAATGATTCGAGCCTTCTCCCTCTGTTTTCAAATTACTAAACATCGAAAAATTACCGGCTGTTCTTAATCCAAAATAAGATGTCATTCCAAATAAGAATAGTACAATGGGGAAAATGAGCAACATATTAGAACTCTTTGAAATAATAATGGGAACACCTTGCCATTGCATGGGTTGTGATTTAGAAAATCTTTCTTGAAGAATGGGGAAAAGTAGAATAATAGCAGCAAGATTAAAGAGAATTCCCGCTATGGTTTTCCAGTTATTTATTGGTAGAAAATGATGATTAATGAGAGAGAGAAAACCTAGTAAAAGTGTTAAGTAAATATATAAATAAATTCTTTTGACTTTAACTTTATTGGGTAAAGTTAAACTATCTCCCAGTAATTGATAATAGTTATCAGGAATAAACATAATGAGAAATGGTAAAATTAAGGACCCAAAATCCACAAAACCAATTAAAGCTAAAACGGAGTGCATTATCCAAGAATATAAAATCATCGGGCCTTGCAATTGAGGTATAAGCAAGAAAATTCCTCCTACTAATTCCCAAGCAACGACCACAACTGCATTGGATAAAACAATCACGGCTTTAACTTGTCCAGGGAGAGTCAAAAGCGCAATAATTGAAGTCGTTATCAGGATTATAGTTGCTACGCTTAGGGCTGTAATTTTCAGAAAATTCCATCTTATTCCAGAAACAAAATTGATAAATTTTTTTAATATCGTTAGCTTCCATAATATAAAAAATATACCAGCACAAATAATCAAAGCTGTTGGTATAAAGAGAATGTTTGTTTTCAGCATATCATAGATAGCAAATAACATCCCTCCTGTACAAGAAACATTAGGATTAAAAAAATCAGTATTAAATTTATGGAACCCCGCTATTGTATAGATAAGTATGGTAAAGATTTGTAGAATAGGTCGAATTAGGTTAAAATAGAACTCTGCTGAAACTTGTCTAGGATAGCGAATCCATCCATAAATAGCAGTAGCTATCAAAGTAAAATTAGTAAAAATAACTAGATTCACATGATTAGCAACTTCAGGAAAATGAAATAAGAGAAAATATAAATTATTTAAACTGAGAAACGCTATAAATTTAAACAAATTTATTTTGCTCGCAATCATAGTGATAGCAACTACAATAAAAAAAGTAGTAAACCCTGGATCTTTCCACTTTTCTGTCATTTCCATTAGGATTCCTACCATATATAAAATGGCTAAGATTGAAAATTTTTGCATATTTTTTATGAGAATAATTTAGTCTATAAAAAATCAAAATACTATGTTCAGGTTTATTTGTCAATGAGTATCAAACAAAAAGCAATTAAAGGTGTCATTTGGTCAGCAATTCAAAACTGGGGAACTCAAGCAGTTTCTTTTATTGTATTTTTTGTTCTCGCCCGTTTATTAAGTCCAGAAGATTTCGGTTTAGTGGCATTAGCTAATGTTTTTTTAGCCTTTATGAGTATTTTTTTAGAACAAGGATTTGCTCAAGCTATTATACAAAGACAAGAGTTAGAAGCCGAACATTTAGATACAGCCTTTTGGACAAATCTAGGAATAGGTTTAATACTAGCAATAGCTGGCTTTTTGAGTTCAGATTTTGTGGCTAACCAGTTTGTTGAATCGAACTTAACCCCAATTTTACAATGTTTTTCAGTCTTATTTATTATTGCTGCTTTATCCAAAATACAACAAGCCATCTTAGAACGTAAATTTGAATATAAAGCCATTGCTTTACGTTGGTTATTCGGGACAACCATAGGGGGAGTTGTGGGTATAATTATGGCTTTTAATGGCTTTGGGGTTTGGAGTTTAGTGGCACAACAAATGGTTCATGAAACCGTTGGCACAATTGTTCTTTGGACATCTAGTGATTGGCGGCCTAAATTTCGTTTTTCCCCTACCCATTTTCGACATATTTTTAGTTTCGGTATTAGTATTTTAGGGTTTAATTTTATTAGCTTTTTTAATAATCGAGTTAATGATTTTTTAATTGGTTATTTTTTAAATCCTGTTGTATTAGGTTACTATACTATTGCCTATCGTTTACTAAAAGTAATGATGGACTTATTAGTTAAAACAACCACAAATGTTGCTTTACCAACATTTTCGAGATTAAGAACAGACTTAGATAAATTTCGCCAAACCTTTTATACTGTTACACAATTAACCAGTGTGATTGCCTTTCCTTGTTTTTTTGGAATGGCAATTTTGGCACCAGAATTAATCAAAGTGTTATTTGGAGAAAAATGGCTACCTGTTATTCCATTAATACAAATATTAACGGTGATGGGACTCTTTCGCTCTGTCTCTTTTTTCAAAAGTTCGGTTATAATATCGATGGGTAAGCCCACTTGGTCTTTATATTTAAAGATTGTTGGTGTTATCCTCAATTTTATTCTCTTTGCTATTGCTTACCGTTGGGGAATTATTGCCGTGACTATGGCCTATACTGTTCGTACTATTATCGTTTTTCCTATCGGTCAATGGGCAGTTAGTTTATTAATAAAAACCCCTATGGCAACCTATTTAAGTCAATTTATTTCCCCCTTATTAAGTGCTATCATTATGTCTATTGGTCTTATAGGAATTAAAACTTTACTGATAGAAATATTATCTCCTATTCCTTTAATTATTATTTGTACAATTTCTGGGATGGTTATTTATGGGGTAGCTATTCGTTTACTAGCCCCTACAATCTGGCAAGAATTACTACAATTAATTAACCTTGCCAAATCTAAGTCTTAGACTTGATCCTAATCAAAATCATAACATCGTAAATCCCACTTACTATCGATCTCCACAATTAAACCTGATTTTGGCATATAATCTATGTTGACGCAGTCAAACTGCCTAATATCATCTGCTTCAAATTTAGTTTCTTTGTTAGTAAAAAATTCTTTGCCACCAATCACCCAACTTCCGTATAATCCGTCTGGGGCTTTTTCTACTAGAGCAGAATTCAATTCAAAGGCGGCTTCTCCAGAACATTCTTCAGGTTCTTGAGTTCGTACTCTTAATAAAGTATTAAAACCAAGATAAATATCAAACTTCACACAGCTTCCAACTTTGAAAACTCCCTTCGTATTCTGATAAATTGTCTCTTCATTGGCAATGTAAGTTTGGCCATCGATTTGCCAAGTTCCCTTTAATTTTTGATCAAAAGTATAGTGTTCTGTCTCCGATACCCATGACCCCTTTGAACTTTGGGGAAATGTATTAATGATGCCATAAATCTCCTGGCGATTTTTTCCTCTTGGTGGACTCGGTCCTTGATTGGTTTCTTGGTTTGTATCATCGTCATCATCATCGTCTTCTTCATTGCCGTTAAAGATGACTGGCAATAAAGAACTAAAATCCCCATTTTCTAAATTAATTAACAATAATACCCCACTAATTATGCCAGCAAAAATGCAGCTTACTAAAAGATAATTTTTAACTCTAATCATTCGATTAACCTCCCGAAACCCATCATTTTAAAAACATCAAGTTCTAGATGTAAATACCTTTTAAATAAAAATTTAACTCGTTGAGATTTATAAGTTAATATAGCATTATTGTACAATAAAATTACTTCGTCAGTGTTATCTCGAACTCCTATCACAAATTTAACCCTTTTGTTTTAAATCCATCTGTCATGAACCAATCTCCTTTAAGGTTTTCCCTGGTTATCCCTACTTATAACCGTCCCGAACGCTTAAAAACTTGTTTAGATTCTATTAAAAACCTCAATTATCCAGGCGATCGCTTTGAAGTGATTATTGTTGATGATGGTAGCCAAGAACCCCTAGATAATTTAGTTAATCCTTACCGTAATCAACTTAATCTTACCTTAATTCGTCAAAGCAATGCCGGCCCAGCAACGGCCCGTAATACAGGGGCCAATGCAGCTAAAGGTGAGTATTTAGCCTTTACGGATGATGACTGCACCTTAGATAAAAACTGGCTTTCAGCCCTGGAAAATGGCTTCTCTAAGGCAGAAAAAGCCCTCATAGGGGGAAAAACCATCAACGATCTCCCTGACAATCCTTACTCAACAGCTAGTCAATTACTGATTGATTACATTTACGACTACTATAACAACAAGTCCCATCAACCCACATTTTTTGCCTCCAATAATTTTGCCCTGTCTAGAGATTTATTCAAGAAAGTAGGACAGTTTGATGTGACCTTTCCGTTAGCAGCCGGAGAAGATAGGGAATTTTGCGATCGCTGGCTATTTAGTGGCTATCCATTACAATATATTCCTGAAGCAATAATCTATCACTCTCATCATTTGAGTTTATCTAAATTTTGGCGACAACATTTTAATTATGGTTGTGGGGCTTATTATTTTCATCAACTTCGTTCCCAACGAAATCAAACCTCCCTCAAAGTTGAACCTTTAAACTTTTATTGGAAACTCTTAACCTATCCCGTTACTACTAAACATAACCCATCATCACAACTCCTTCTTTGTAGTCTATTATTTATATCACAATTCGCCAATGCTTATGGTTTTTTTATTTCCCAACAAAAAAAGGGCGTTGTGCAAAATTGACACTCTCACCGCTAACATTCGTGTAACGGGGGTCTTCGCCCGACATTCAAGATAAACTAGGGACAGAGATAAACGATTCTGTCCCCAAAGTAATATGAGTGAACTACCCACATCGAATTTATGGTGTGGGGCTTCTTGCGGAGGAAGCTAAACCAAACCACCAGCTGCTTGAAGACGCGCCCTGGCTCGTTTATAGGCACTGGTTGCCTTGATTTGTTCCATAGGGCTTTCCCCCTTACTGGCTTCTTCTAAACGGGTTTGAGCAGCCTTAAACTCTTCTTGGGCTGCTTCTTTATCGATGGTATCTGCTGCTTCGGCGGAGTTGACTAAGACTTTGATTTCATCTTGTTCGACTTCAGCAAAGCCACCCATAACGGCGATACTTTTCCATTCCTTATCGGGACGAACCCGCATCACACCAGTATCCAAAGCGGTTAATAGAGGAGCGTGGCCGCTGAGTATGCCTAGTTGCCCAGAGGTGCTGGGTAAAATGGCTTCTTGTACCTCACCGTCCCAAACGGTCTTATCCGGGGTAATGACACGAACTGTTAATGGCATATCAGTGATTAATTATCGGTTATTAGTGCTAAGTAGGGGCAAACCCTGTTCACCCCTACCAGTAAGACAAATCAAACAAGACTTAAGCTTGTTGTAGTTTTTCGGCTTTAGCTTTAGCTTCGGCGATGTCTCCTACTAAGTAAAAGGCTTGTTCGGGGAGATCATCCAATTCACCACTGAGAATCATTTGGAACCCTTTGATGGTGTCGGCTAAGGACACATATTTTCCAGGGGAACCAGTGAAGACTTCCGCCACGAAGAAGGGTTGAGATAAAAAACGCTCAATTTTCCGCGCTCTATCTACGGTACGACGATCATCTTCTGATAATTCGTCTAAACCGAGAATGGCGATAATATCCTGTAATTCCTTGTACCGTTGTAGGGTAGATTGCACAGCACGGGCGGTGTCGTAGTGTTCATCCCCAACGACATTGGGCTGTAACATGGTGCTGGTAGAATCGAGGGGATCAACCGCAGGATAAATCCCTTTAGACGCTAAAGCACGGGATAATACAGTGGTTCCGTCTAAGTGAGCGAAGGTGGTAGCAGGAGCGGGGTCGGTTAAGTCATCCGCAGGGACGTATACCGCTTGGATGGAGGTAATAGACCCTTCTTTGGTGGAGGTGATACGCTCTTGTAAGTCTCCTACGTCGGTACCGAGAGTAGGCTGATATCCTACCGCAGAAGGCATCCGTCCTAAGAGTGCGGATACTTCGGAACCGGCTTGTACGAAACGGAAAATATTATCAACAAATAACAATACGTCTTGCTTGTTGACATCACGGAAGTATTCCGCCATGGTCAAACCAGATAAACCCAC
>JAAUYB010152826.1_pt1 | contig 21560 bp, 20 predicted proteins | sample 7278071 | NCBI WGS metagenome assembly JAAUYB01 (sample SAMN14350121, study PRJNA611818) | marine sediment metagenome | isolation source: surface marine sediment (1.8m) | place: French Polynesia: Moorea | collected 2018-08 | reverse complement strand
GGCGCGCGAGGTGTTGGGCCTGGCGCGAGGCGACGAAGTAGTGATCCGTTAGCCCGGGGGCGGCCGAGGCTCCTTTGCCGTGAAACCGGAGCCGGGCAGACAACGGCCTGAAAAAACTTCGGGGAATTGGCGGGCGTCAGTGCTCAGCGTTCGGTGACGCGAAGGCGGATTCCATCGCGGGCGCGGACGGTGAGGTAGGCAACCGGTACTGGCTCTTCGCCCTCGATGCGCTCGAAGCGGAAGGCGCGGGCCAATAGCGCCAGCAACAGCGGGCCCTCGACCATAGCGAAACCAGCCCCAGTGCAGACGCGGGCGCCGGAGGAAAACGGGATATAGGCGTCTCGCAGGCAGGTCTTGCCGTTCTCGGTGGCGTAGCGGTCGGGGTCGAAGGCGTCGGGGTTATCCCAGAGACGCGCGTGCCGGTGCAGATGCCAGGGGCTGAGCACGATTTGTGACCCAAGCGGCAGATCGCGGTCGCGGAAGCGTTCGGGGCAGGTCGTCTCGCGCACCATCATTGGGACCGGCGGGTAGAGCCGCAGCGTCTCGCGGAAGACGTCGCGGGTGAAGCGAAGCTTGGAGAGGTCGGAGAAATCGATGTCGCCCGCGGCGGCGGCCTCTGCGGCCACACGCTCCTGTGCCTCGGGGAACATCGCCAAAAGGTAGAGAGCCCAGCCGAGGGCCGAAGCGCTGGTTTCGTGGCCAGCGAGAAAGAAGATCGCCACCTGGTCGACCATTTCCTGCGTGTCGAAGGTCTGGCCAGTTTCGGGGTCTTCGGTGGTCATGATCTTGGTGGCGAGGTCGTCAGGCGCGGTGTCGGCCTCGATCTGCCACATGCGTTCTTGCGTGAGCTGGGTGATCAGCCGCCGGATCGCTTGCGCCGTGGCGCGGGTTTTTCGGCGGTGGAACCTGGGCATCCAGCGCGGCACCGGCACGAAGGCGGCGAGGTTCAGGATCGGCTGGGTGCGTTGGTATTCGCGGAACTGGTGGAACACCTCTGCCGCGATGGGCGCCTCGATTGGGATCGAAAACAGCGTGCGGAAGATGACGTCGGCGGCGGCATGGCTGGCCTCTTCCTCGATTTCGACCACGCCCTGCCGGGCGCGCAGGCGATCGACCGCGGCCTCGCCCGCGGCCTTCATCGCCGGAAAGGTGTCGCGCAGGCGGCCGCCTTCGAAGGCGGGATCGATGATGCGGCGTTGGCGTTGCCACGTTGCGCCGTTGGTCAGGAACACTGAATTGCCGAGCAGCGGGCGCAGCCCCTCGCCCACCCGCGCGGATTTCGGGAAGTCCATCGGCCGAGCGTTGAGGACCTCGCGAACGAGTTCGGGCTGGTTGACCAGGTAAGAGCGGAAGAACGGCGTGCGGAATTCGGCCATCCAAGCGCGGTAGAGCTTCGCTGGTTGCGCCGAGAGGATGTCCTGGCGGAAGAGTTGGGCGTAGCGCCAAAGCGAGACCTTGCCCGGGCGGGAGGCCGGCTTCGGCGGGATCATGCGGCCATCGAGGTGTAGCGCGAGGCGGGCACGTCGATGCGGCTTTGCGAGGGCTGCCGGTCGGCGTAGCGGTCGCCGAGGGTGATCGGCCCCGCGGTGATCTGGAAATAGTCGTAGTCGCCGGGACGGTCGAAGGCGCAGAGATACTGAAAATGTAGCCGGAAGAAGCGCCAGCGCAGCGCCTTCCAGGTCTCGGGCTTCAGCGTCTGGGTGAACGCGGCGGAAAGAATCAGCGGCCATTTCTGGTCTTCCGGCGCGACGCCGGAGACGGCGACGGGGTCGCAAAGGGCGAAGGCGCAACCGTCGCCAGGGGCGGTGACGTCGACCCAGGTCAGTTCGTCCCGCTGGCTGAGAAAATGCAGGTCGCGGCGCAGGCGGTGGGCCTTGGGCAGGAAGCTAACCATCGGCACGACCTGGCCGAGCGAGAGGAAGGACAGCGCCGGACCGTTGGCGGGCACGCGGGCCTGGCGGATCAGATCGGCAAGCAGCGAGACGCCCAAATGCGCGCCGGAGGAATGGCCGACGACCAGCACCTCGTCGACCTCGTCCGTCAGCGCGTTGGCGATGGTGTCGGTGAATTCGGCTAGGCGCTGTTCCAAATCCGGCGGATAGGCGCCCTGGTCCTGGGCGGTGTGGGCGTAGTCGTGCATCAGGTAGTAGGCGTAGAATTTGCCGTCTTTCGATTTGAACCAGCGCAGCACGAAAACGAAACCGGCGCAAAACGCGGCCCAGAAGAGGCCGCTGAAGATCAGCGCCCAAGGTTGGCCGTTAGGGTTCAATTGGGCGCCGAAGAGGGCGTAGACCTTGCCGATCAACCATTCGGGAACGCCGGAGATCAGGTTGCCAAGAAGGAGGCCGGCGAGAAGCGCGGCGAGGAGTTGAGCGATCAGCATACCGACCGGGTAGAGCGCGGCGATGACCGGGCCTTTGCGCAACCACATCAGCCGCCGCAGGCTGCCCGAGGCGATGTAGGTCCAGGCGGTGCGGATCAGTTGCAGGTAGGTGCCGGCGATGGTGTTCGACATGGAACTGCGCACCAGGTCGGACCAGACCAGAACCTCGATATCGGCCTGGGTGGTTTGGCCGTCGATCGTGGCGGCGGCGGACCAACCGTAGCGCGCGCCTTGGCGGGGCTTCAGCGCGATGTCGTATCCGGAGACCTTCGCCTGGGCGGCGGATTCGGTCCGGTAGAGCTCGCGGTAGCGGCGGGGGTGAAACGGGTCGTAGCCGGGGATGTAGAACACCCGGCGGCGTTTCACGTCGGTGGTCTGCTCGGACGCCATGGCAATTGACTGCGGTTGTTTCCGGGCAGTCTAGCGTGGGTTTTGGGCGAAATTAAGCCGCTTGGCGGGGACGAATTTCCGGCAGGAATTCGTTGGCCTTTCGGGTCAGCCCAAAGTGGCCAGGGCCGGGAATTGCTCCAACAGCCACCAGGAGAAGTCGGTGAACTGGCCGGTCAGCATCATCAGGCCGACGGTCCAGAGCAAAAGTCCCATGACCTTTTCGATCCGGTCCATGTGGCGTTTCATCCAGGCCATGAGCCCAGTGAGGCGCGGGAAAAAGGCGGCGACCAGCAGGAACGGGATGCCCAAGCCCAGGGCGTAGATGCCGAGCAGCGTCGTGCCGCGGGCGAGGCTCGCCTCGGACGCGGCAAGTGAGAGGATCGCGCCGAGCTGCGGGCCGATGCACGGCGTCCAGCCGAAGGCGAAGGCGAGGCCGAGGATGTACGCGCCGAACGCGCTGCCGCCGCGGTCGCCGGCTTCCATGCGAAGCTCGCGGTCCATGAAGCCGATGCGGTAGATGCCGATGAAATGCGCGCCGAAGACCATGACGATCAGGCCAGCGGCGATGACGAACCATTCCTGGTTTTGCAAGAAGAAGGCGCCGAAGGCCGAGGCGGTGAAGCCGAGGAACAGAAAGACGGTGGAGAGGCCGAGGACGAAGAACAGGGCGGAGAGGAAGACGCGGCGGCGGGCGGCGGCCTCTTCGCTCATCTCGGTCATGGTGATGCCGCCCATATAGGCGAGATAAGGCGGTACGATGGGCAGGACACACGGGGAGAGGAACGACAAAAGGCCCGCCACGAGGGCGACAATCATGGCAGGCAGCAGCGCCGCGTCGATGATTTCTATGCCGAACATCTGGTCCCCTTTTTTCGACACATAGCGGGTGCAAAAGTGTGCGTCACCCTACGCAGTGTCACATCCCTGTGGACAGACTGAAACATCGCGCCTAGAGGACGGCGCGATGGAGTTCGACCAGGATCTAGACACCAAGGGGCTGTTGTGCCCCCTGCCCGTCCTGAAGGCGCGCAAGCGGCTTTCTGGAATGGGCGCTGGCGAGGTGTTGCGGGTCGAGGCGGACGACCCGGTGGCTGTGGTCGACATGCCGCATTTCTGCGAGGAGGCCGGGCACGCGCTGGTGCACGCCGAGACCGGTGGCGCGGTGCAGGTCTATCTGATCCGCAAGGGCGGCTGAGCGTCTGGGCCCTTACGCAGGCCCGCCCGTATCAACGAAAGCGGTTTGCGTTTTCGAAGACCCGCGGCATCGGGATTTGCGTTCGAAATCAGCTTTTTGCTGATTGAGACGCAGCGAATTCCGATTCACCCTGAACGCAAACCGCTTTGGCCGGCACGCGGCGGGTCAGCCGCGCATCGACCACCAGCCGCGGCGCTTGGGTTTCTCCGGCGCCGCGGGCTCGGCCATGGCGGGTTCCGGTTCGGGTTCCGGCTCCGGTTCGGGCTCCGGCTCGGGTTCCGGGTCGAGCGCAGGCTCCGGCTGCGCCTCAGGCTCGGCGGCGACTTCGGGCACGCTCTCGGGCTCCGGCTCCGGCTCGATGGCCACCTCGGCATCGCCGGCCTTGGCCTCGTCGGGCGCGGCCTCGGCTACGGACTCCGGCGCTGGCTCCGCCTCGGCCGCCTCCTTGGGCTTCTTCCGCGACCGGGTGCGGCGCGCGCGCTTGGGTTTTTCGGCGTCCTCGTCGGACGCCTCCGGTGCCGGCTCGGCCGCCTCCGCCTCTACCGCCGGCTCTGCCGCCTCGGTGGTCTCGGGCGCCGCCTCGTCGTCGGCCGCCTTCGACCGCGTCCGCCGGCGGCGGCGCTTGGGTTTTTCGTCGGCGGTCTCGCCGGATTCGGGCACCTCGACCAGGCCGGTCTCTTCGGCCTCGGCCGCGGCCTCGCCCTCGGCTGCGTCCGCCATCGCGTCCGCGTCGCCCTGGGCCTCGGCGGCCTGATCGCCCGCACCCCCGCGGCCGCGGCGGCGCCTGCGGCGGCGGCGCTTTTTCGGCGCGTCGTCCTCGGCCTCGGGCGCGGAGGCCTCGGGTTCTTCCTCGATTTCGGGCATCAGCGAGGCGTCGACCGAAACGACCGGGCCGGTTTCGGCAACCACGCGGGTGGCGGTTTTGAACTTCTCGATCGCGAAATCCGGCGGGATCAGGAACGGGTCGGCCTCGATACGGACCGACATACCGTAGCGCGCCTCGATCTGCGCGATGTGCTCGCGCTTTTGGTTCATCAGGAAATTGACGATGCTGACCGGGGCCTTCAGCAGGACCTCGCGGCTCTTGCGCCGCGTGCCCTCTTCTTCGAGCTGCCGCAGGATGGTCAGCGCCAGATTATCGTCGGACCGGATCAGGCCGGTGCCGTGGCAGGACGGGCACGGCTGGGTGGTTGCCTCGAGCATGCCGGGGCGCAGCCGCTGGCGCGACATCTCCATCAGTCCGAAGCCGGAGATGCGGCCAACCTGAATGCGCGCACGGTCGGTCTTCAGCCGTTCCTTGAACCGCTTCTCAACCGCCGAGTTGTTCTTGCGCTCTTCCATGTCGATGAAGTCGATCACGATCAGCCCGGCGAGGTCGCGCAAGCGCAGCTGGCGGGCAACCTCTTCAGCCGCCTCGAGGTTGGTCTTCAGCGCGGTGTCCTCGATCGAGCCTTCCTTGGTGGCCCTCCCTGAGTTCACGTCGATCGCCACCAGCGCCTCGGTCACACCGATCACGATGTAACCGCCGGATTTCAGCTGCACCGTCGGGTTGAACATCCCCGACAAATACGATTCCACCTGATGCCGGGCGAAAAGCGGCATCGGGTCGGTGTACTGCTTCACGTTCTTGGCATGGGACGGCATGATCATTTTCATGAAGTCCTTGGCCGTGCGGTAACCCGCCTCGCCCTCGACCATCACTTCGTCGATGTCGCGGTTGTAGAGGTCGCGGATCGAACGTTTGATCAGGTCGCCTTCTTCATAGATCTTTGCCGGCGCGATGGATTTTAGTGTCAGTTCGCGGATCTGCTCCCACAGCCGCTGCAGGTATTCGTAGTCGCGCTTGATCTCGGACTTGGTACGCTTGGCGCCGGCGGTGCGGACGATCAGGCCGGCGCCGTCGGGCACGTCGATCTCACCGGCGATCTGCTTGAGCTTCTTGCGGTCCGCGGCATTGGTGATCTTGCGACTGATGCCGCCGCCACGGGCGGTGTTGGGCATCAGGACGCAATAGCGGCCGGCCAGCGACAGGTAGGTGGTGAGCGCCGCACCCTTGTTGCCGCGTTCTTCCTTGACCACCTGGACCAACAGGATCTGCCGGACCTTGACGACCTCTTGGATCTTGTAGCGTCGGGGACGCGGTTTGCGTGGCTGGCGGATTTCCTCGGAGACGTCTTCGTCGGCGACCGATTCGATGGTTTCGTCGCGGTCGGCGGCGTCGTCTGCGGCGACATAGGGTTTGTCGTCGTCCTCTGTGGTGTCGCGCTCGGCCTCTGCCTCGGCGCTCTCGGCCTCTGCCTCCACAGCTTCGGTTTCAGTCTCGGCGGCCTCTGCAGTTTCCTCGGCCGTGTCCGCCGCTTCTTCGGCGGGTACGGCCACGGATTCGGCTTCGTCGGCACCTGCGACCGGACCGGCTTCGGTGTCTTCCCCGGTTTCAGCAGCGGCCTCCGTGGCCGGTTCCGCCTCGGACGCCGCGTCCTGCTTCGGTACGTCTTCTCCAGCAGGCGTTTCGACTGGCGTGTCTTGCACGAAATCGATCGGCGCGTGGCCTTCTTCATTGTCGTCGTCGAGGTCGACCACGCCCATGCCGGGGATGTCGTCGCTGGGAACGTCTTTGGTTTCTACCGCGTCGTCGGACGTGACCTTCTCGGCCTCGGTCTTCGACTTCGACCGGCTGCGGCGGCGCGAGCGTTTTGGCTTGTCCTCGTCCTCTGCCGCGGCCTGGGCCTGGGCATAGGCGCGTTCCTCGGCCAGCAGCGCCTCGCGGTCTGCAACCGGGATCTGGTAGTAGTCCGGGTGAATTTCGCTGAATGCCAGAAAGCCGTGGCGGTTGCCGCCGTACTCGACAAAGGCGGCCTGTAGCGAGGGTTCGACCCTGCTGACCTTTGCGAGATAGATGTTGCCGGCTAGCTGGCGTTTGTTTTCCGATTCAAAGTCGAATTCTTCGACCTTGTTTCCGTCCACCACCACGACGCGGGTCTCTTCCGCGTGGGTGGCGTCGATGAGCATTTTCTTTGCCATGTAATGTCTCGGCACCGCGGCACGCCTTGCGCCCCGGGGGGCCTGAGGGTGTGGCGGTGGCTTGTCAGGGCGAGTGCGGGCGTGCTGACAGCCTGTGGCGCGGGCCCCCTGGCCCGGTCGCTTGAATAGGACTGTCCGTCGCGCGTCATCGCGGTTCGTCTCCGGCGCCTCACGCGGAGGCGCCCGTTCTTGGCCCGGCCTCATTGGGCGTCGTCGGGCAATTCCCCGGCCGGTTCGGCCTGGTCTCGGTCATGCGCTCTGCCGGACGGCGCCACTGCGCCGGGCACGTGCGGAGCACAAGAATTCGGTTTCAGCGCCAACTTGCGTCAATCACGCACGCCGGCACTGGGCGGTAACATAAGGGCGAAGGTCCCCCGATTACAATGACCAATCTCGCGACCTAGCTTTCGTCGCGCTTCGGCGGGAAGACCAGTTCGAGGATTGTGTAGGCCAGGATGGTCAGGCCGATGGCCCCGGCGATGGCGATCAGCAGCACGACGATGATGTCGATCGGGCCGCCGATGTCGCGCCAACCGGAGTCGGTCATCCACCAGACGAAGAGCACCGCGGCGACGGCACCGATCGGCGCCCACAATTCCGCTCGTAGAAACCGCGAGCCGAAGATGGTGCGGTCGCGGATCACCACGTAGAGGAAGGCGATGGTGATCAGCGCAGCGATGGCGACCATGGCCCAGAACAGCCAGGGGCCGAAGATCTCCTCGAAAACGGCGATCAGGGTTTCCAGGGTGAGGTCTTTCATCTTTTCGCTCCCTCAGGCCTTGCCGCGCAGCATGGCGTTGTAGGTGGCCTTCAGGGCCACTTCCTTCATCAGCCAACTGATCCAAAGCTCTTCCAAAGGCGCGATGATGCCAGGGAAGCTGGGGACAAGGTTGTTGTCGTAGTCGAACTCGATGAGCATGGCGCGGCCCACCCGGGTGATCAGCGGGCACGAGGTGTAGCCATTGTAGGATTCGGTCGGCGCCTGGTCGGCCATTTGCGCGACCAGGTGGTCCTCGACCACCGGGACCTGCCATTTGACGCTGGCCGCGGTCTTGCCCTTGGGCACGCCGGCGACGTCGCCGACCGCGAAGACCTCGGGGTAGCGGTTGTGGCGCAGGGTGTGCTTGTCGACCTCGACCCAGCCCTGGTCTTCCCACTTGTTGGCCCAGCTCAGGCCACTTTCGCGCACCACGGCGGGGGCGCGCTGCGGCGGGATAATGTGGACGTAGTCATAGTCGAGGTCGTAATCGCCGTCTGGCGTGGTGAAGGTGACTTTCTTAGCGCCGGGATCGATGGCCTGCACCACGTGCTGGTATTGGTAGTTGATGCCGCGGTCGTCCATGACCATGCGGATCCTCTCGGCCACGATCGGCACGCCGAAGAGCGATTTGCTGTTGGCGAAATAGGTGATTTCGGACTTTGACCGCCCGCCCATGCGCCGGGCGATATCGTCGATCAGGAACGTGTGCTTGATCGGCGCGCCGGCGCATTTCATTTCGGTGCCCGGGCGGGTGAAGAGCCCCACCCCGCCCTCCTCGGCGAACTTGCCGGCAGCCTCCCAGGTCTTGGCGGCATAGTCCGGCCCGGCATAGAGCGAGCCGACGCCGCCCTTGCCTATCAGGTCCATCTCGAAGCCCTCGATCGCGCCATAGTCCAGCACCAGTCCGGTGGCGACGACAAGGAAGTCGTAGTCGAGCGTCTCGCCGCCCTGCAGCGCGACTTTCTTGGCCTCGGGGTCGATATTGGCGGCGAAGTCCCGTTTCAGCGTCACGCCGCTTGGCAGCCAGTCGGTGGTTTGGCTGACCGTGTAGCTTGGCGGCTTCAGGCCGGCGGCGACGAGCGAGAAGCCGGGCTGGTACCAATGGTCCTTGCTGCCGTCGACGATGGTGATCTGGGCGCCATCGAGACGGCGGACCAGCCGATTGGCCAGCGCGGTGCCGGCGGCGCCGGCCCCGAGGATGACGATCTTGGCGGCCGTCTTGACCATTTGCGCCTGCGCCGGCGTGACGGCGGACAGGGCGGCCGCGCCCGCGGCCAGGCCGAAAAACTCTCTGCGTGTGGATGTCATCGCGCTCCTCCCCGCCGCTGGACGGACCTCGCCCGCAGCTCGACTCGCTATTGCATTCCGTTTTATGAATGTGATTGCCCGGCGGCGCTTTGATGCAAATCAAATCACCAATGCTATTCAGGTCGGGGCGAGGCAGCGCTCGGGCACCCAACCTTCTTGTCCGACTCCGTCCCGACACCAGACCCAGCCATGCAGCCGCCGCAGCCCGGTCAGCCAATCGCCGGCGCGGCAGGCGAGTTCGGCGGCCGAGTAATCCTCGGTCAAGCGGGCACCGGCGCCGCCGCTAGTGACCAGCGCGTCCGGCACCCAGCCTTCGCGGCGGTCGGTCGCGCGGGCCCAAAGCCAGCGATATCCGTCCCAGTGGTCGGCGCGACCGGTCAGTAAGACCGCCTCCCCTGCTCTGGCCTGGATTGGATCCGCGTAGCTGGCTTCATGGCCTGCAACGACCCGCAGGTGGCCCAGCATGCAGCTCAGAGGTAGTCGGACCGCTGCAACCCGTATTTCGCCATCTTCTCGTTCAGCGTCCGGCGCGGCAGGCAGAGCTCATCCATCACGCTGACGATCGAGCCCTTGTGGCGGCGCATGGTATTGTCGATCAGCATCCGCTCGAAGGCCTCGACATACTCCTTCAAAGGCTTGCCCTCGGTGGTCATCACCGGTTCGGCCTCGTCGTTTTCGGCCATCAGCAGCGAGGCGATGGTGCCCGAGCCACGGCGGTTCTGCAGCACCGCGCGTTCGGCGACGTTGATCAACTGGCGGATGTTGCCGGGCCAGGGCGCCTGCAGCAGTTGCGCGGCCTCCTGGGCGCTGACCTGCGGCGCGTCGCAGCCGTATTCCTCGGCGAAGAGTTCGCCGAAATGGGTGAAGAGCATCAGAATGTCCTCGCCGCGCTGGCGGAGCGGAGGCAGGGTGATTTTCATCGCGGCGAGGCGGAAATAGAGGTCGGGGCGCAGCACGTCCTCGCAGGTCTTGCCCTGTTCCTGCAAGTTCGAGATCGCGACGATGCGGGTCTCTGCCGGCGTGCCCTGCTCGTTCATCCAGCTCAAAAGCCGCGCCTGCAGTGCCTGCGGAAGCGACTCGATGTCTTCCAAGACCAGCGTGCCGCCGCGGGCCTCTTCCAGCGCGGGCATCGGGCCGCCGTCGTCCATCGGACCGAAAAGCCGCTTGGCCAACGTGTCCTCGTCCATCGCAGCGCAGGACATCAGCACGAATTTCTTGCCCGCCTTGGCGCCGACGGCGTGCAGCGCATGGGCCACCAACGTCTTGCCGGTGCCGGTTTCACCGTCGATCAGTACATGCCCGTCAGCCTGGCCGAGATCGAGAATGTCCTCGCGCAAGCGGTCCATCACCGGCGAGGCACCGATCAGCTTCTTCATCAGCGTGGTGCCGTCGCTGAGTTCCTTGCGCAGCGCGCGGTTGTCCAAGGTCAGGCGCCGGAACTGCGTCGCCTTCTTGGCCAGTTCGGTCATCCGATCGGGATTGAACGGCTTTTCCAGGAAGTCGTAAGCGCCCACCCGCATCGCCTCGACCGCCATCGGCACGTCGCCGTGGCCGGTGATCATGATCACCGGCAGCGCCGAATCGACGCTCATCAGCTTTTTCAGAAACTGCATGCCGTCCATGCCCGGCATCTTGATGTCGCTGACCACGGCGCCGGGGAAGTCCGGGCCGAGGGTCTTCAACGCGTCCTCGGCCGACCCGTAGGTTTCGGTGTCGAAGCCCGAAAGCGCCAGCCACTGGCTGATCGATTGACGCATGTCCTGCTCGTCGTCGATGATCGCGATCTTCATTGCCTGTGCCATGTTAGGTCCTCACTCGGCGGCTTCGACCTTTTCATCCAGAAGCGGCAGCTGTACCTCGAAGACTGCCCCGCCTGCCCGGCCGTTGCGCGCATAAAGCCTGCCGCCCAAGTCCTTGACGATCCCCGAGGATATGGCAAGCCCCAGGCCGACGCCGTCGCCGGGGGCCTTGGTGGTGTAAAACGGCTCGAACAGCGCATCGAGATCTTCGATCCCGGGGCCGTTGTCGCGCACGGTGACGGTGGCGAATTGACCGGCCGTGAGGATCAGACTGATCTCGGGCTCGGGCGTGGACTTGGTGGCGTCGAGAGCGTTGCGCATCAGGTTGATCAAGACCTGTTCCAGCCGCACACGGTCGGCGAGGATCCGCACCGGATCCGACGGCAATGACCGGGTGATGCGCACCTTTCGCGACTTCAGCTGCGGCTCCATCATCGACAGCGCGGATGACACGCAATCCCTTGCATCTATGGGCTCCAGCGCGTCGCCGCCCTTGCGCGCGTAGCTCTTAAGTTGCTTCGTGATCGCGCCCATGCGTTCGATCAGATCGTCGATGCGCTGGAACGACGACAGAGCCTCTTCCGGGCGGCGGCGTTGAAGCAAAAGCTTGGCGCCGGCAAGATACGTTTTCATTGCAGCCAGCGGCTGGTTTAATTCATGGCTGACGCTGGCCGACATCTCGCCCAAGGCAGCCAGTTTCGACGATTGCGCCAGGGTCTGCTCGGCCACTTCGAGGTTCTTTTCGACCCGTTCCCTTTCGGCGATTTCCCGCTGCAGGGTTTCGTTGAGATGGCGGAGTTCTGCCGACTCGCGCTGGAAGAAGATCGACCGCGCCAAGGCGCGGCGGCTCGACAGATAGAAGCCGCCTGCGAGCACGATGGCGAAGAACATGATCTCGAGCGCAAGCACCGTGTTCACCCGCTCGCGCACCGAGGTATAGGTGGTGAACGACGTCATGCGCCAACCCTGAAACGGAATCCGGTACTCCAGGCGCATCAAGGCGCTGCCGCGGTAAAAGGCTTCGGTTGGAAGTGCCGCCCAATCAGCCGTGGCGCGGATCGCGCGTTCGATCGCCGATGGCGCGGATCGGGCCTTCAAAGCTTCTTCCTCGGACAGCCCGCGCCAGCGGGGTTCGGTGGCCAAGATGATGACGCCCTCGCTGTCGGTCACCAGAACGGCATCCGCGATCGACGACCAGGATTGTTCGAACTTCTTCAGGTCGACCTCGACGACGATGACGCCGATCAACTCGCCATTCGTTTCAAGCCGGCGCGAGTAATTGAACTCGACCGCCTCATTTTCGCGGCGGAACGTGTTGAACACAGTGTCGTTCGAGCGCAATGCGGCGATGAAGTAGGGTTCTGACCGGTGGATGGATCCGATCATGCTGCGGTCGGTGGCGGCGACCGTGCGCCCCCCGGCATCCAGCAACATGATCGAAGCGGCACCGATCTCGTCTTTTAACGAAATCAGCCGCTGCGAGCTTTGCGAAAACTCGGCCGAATTCAACGCGCCGATCAAAAGCGGGTCATTTGACAGAAGCAACGGCACGACAGAATTGCGTTGCAGTTCGCTCAACAAGTTGCCGGCATAGAGCGCCTGGCGCACCTCGGCGCGGTTCTTGGTCGCGTCGGTGAAACGCTCGGTGAGGAACTGGTTGGTGAACCAGACCACAGCGACCGCGACCGCGATGAACACGACAAGCGCCAGCCGCATCCGCCAGGACATGGCGGACCGTTCGGTGGCCTGGCCGTCGACGGTAACGTCGCTCATGGCTGTAATCTATGCCGCGCGCGGCATCGGCTCAAGGTTTCAGGCGGTCGCGAGCAGCGCGGTCAGGCCGGCAAACAGAGCCGCGCCGTCGCTGCCACCCTGCGCGGTCTCGATCGCACGTTCGGGGTGCGGCATCATACCGAGCACCCGGCGGTTCTCGCTGAGCACCCCGGCGATGTCGGCGGTCGAGCCGTTGGGATTGTTGGCATAGGAGAACGCGATGCGGTCCTGGTCCGTCAGCTCGGCGACAAGCTCAGGTCCCGCCACGTAATTGCCGTCGTGATGCGCGATCGGGAAGCGGACGGCTTGGCCGGGCTTGTACGATTGCGTGAAGACACTGGAGGTGGTTTCCACTTTCAGGTCAACGGGTTTGCAGATGAACTTCAAGTTCGCGTTACGCATCAGTGCGCCGGGCAGCAGGCCGGTTTCAGTCAGCACCTGAAAGCCGTTGCAGATGCCGAGCGCGTGGCCGCCGCCGTGCACGAAATCGATCACGGCGCGGGTGATCGGCGATTGCGCGGCGATGGCGCCGCAGCGCAGGTAATCGCCGAAGGAGAACCCGCCGGGAATGCCGACGATGTCGAGGCCCTGCGGCAAGGCGGTGTCCTTGTGCCAGACCATCTGCACCTCGGCCCCCGCACCTTCGAACCCGACGGCGAGGTCCCGGTCGCAGTTCGATCCGGGAAAGACGATGACGGCGGCTTTCATCGCTGGGCTCCTTTGTCAGTTCCGATTTGCGACGCAGAACGCCACGAAGCCCGCGCGGAACGGTCCGGCTTCGGAGATCGGGTCTTCCAGCACGTTTGCGGCCTGAGTGCACTCGCTTTCACTTTGATAGGGGCCAAAGCGCTCGGTGACCAGATGGCCTGACCCATCACCGCCGCCACCAATCGCGATCACCACGAACAAGGTCCAGGCTAAGTCTGCCAAATCTCTACCCCTCAAAATCCGTAATCACGGCCACGCCCGGTGGCGCTGGCGCGTCGAAGGCCGCAAGCTCATCGGTGGCCTGCGACAGCGCGATGCGGCGGGAGATCAGCGGCGACAGGTCGACATGGCCGCCCTCGATCAGCGAAAACAGGCTCGGGTAGCGCCAAGCCGGCATACCGCGGGTGCCGTAGATCGCCAATTGCCCGGAATAGACCGCATCCATCGGCAGCGGCATGGTCACGTGATCCCCCGCGGGCATGCCGACCTGCACCATCCGGCCCAGTTTCCGCAAGCTTAGCAACGCGTTGCGGGTCGTCTCTAATGTCCCAAGCGCCTCGATCGCCAGATGCGCGCCGCCACCCGTCACTTGTCGTAGATGCGCCACCGCGTCGCCGTGGCTGGCGTCGATGGCGGCGTCGGCGCCCAGGTCCTGGGCGTGGTCGAGCTTTTCGCCCACCACGTCGACGACAGCGACTCGGGCGCCGAGCGCACGGCCGAGCAGCATCGCCGACAGCCCCACACCGCCGGTGCCCCAGACCGCCAGCCACTCGCCGGGCTGCAGCGCGGCGCGCCCGGTCAGCGCGTGCCAGGCCGTCGTCACCCGGCAGCCGAGCCCGGCGGCCAGCGCCGGATCCATCGACGCCGGCAGCCGGGCGAGGTTGACGTCGGCCCGCGGCACGGCGATGCGCGCGGCAAAGGCGCCGGGAGCAGTGAATCCAGGCACGATTTGGGTGGCACAGATCGTCTGGTGGCCGGCTTGGCAGTCCGGGCAGTGCCCGCAGGCCAGGATAAAGGGCGCGACGGCCTGATCGCCCACCTGCCAGCGGCCGACCGCGGGGCCGGTGTCGATCACCCGGCCGCAGAACTCGTGCCCGAGGATGTGCGGCAACTCGATATCGGGGTCGCTTCCGACCCAGGCATGCCAATCCGAGCGGCAGACGCCGCAGGCCAGAACCTCCAGGACAACACCGTCCGGCGGACAGGACGGATCGGGAACCTCGCTGATTTCCAATGGCTTGCGCCAGCCTGTTAAGACAGCCGCCCTCACCCGGCCGACCTCTGCCAGCGGCGTAGGCGCGCCGTGGCCCACAGTGCCGGCAGCGTCAGGATCAGCCCGATCGCACCGACGATCAGGCCGGGATACCAGTTGTGTGGCCCCGGCAGCACCACGTCGGTCTTGACGCCCGGCAAGTACCTGATCGCATGGCGCGAGCCGATCTCGAAGTTCCAGTCCGGATGCGACAGGCCAGATGTGGCCTCGGTCAGTTGACCGTCGCTCCAGACATACCTGAAAACCGGGCCGTAATTTGTTGTTCCCCGGTCGAAAACCGTCTCACCCTCCCAGGCATAGACGCGCACCACTTCGCCGGTCGCGGGCACCGAGGCGAGATGCCGGTAGGCCTCGATCCCCAGCATCCCCGCACCCGCCAGCAGGAACAGAACCGGCGCGACCCAGATCAGCACCCAGACCCGCCAAGAGACCTCGCGCCGCCCATCCGGCAATTCACGCCAGAAGTAGGGCTGCGATCCCAGCATCTCAGCCGATCTCGATCTCGTAGCTTTCGATCACAGTGTTGGCGAGGAGCTTCTCGCACATCGCGGTAACCTCGGCGCGGGCCTTCTCGGCATCTGCCTCGGCCAGATCGAGCTCGATCACCTTGCCTTGGCGCACGCCCTCGATCCCGTCGAAGCCCAACGTGCCAAGCGCGTGCCGCACCGCCTCGCCCTGTGGGTCCAGAACGCCGGCTTTCAGCATCACCTGCACCTTGGCCTTCATGCGCCGGGTCCTCGCTTCTTCTCGTCCGAAATCTCCAAAACCCGCCCGCGCCGTCAGTTGATCACATGCGGCTTGACGGCATGGGTCACGTTCGATGGCAACACGCCGAGCCGCCGGGCGACCTCGGTATAGGCGGCCGCCAGATTGCCCAGATCGCGGCGAAACACGTCTTTGTCGAGCTTCTGGCCGCTCTCGGTGTCCCAAAGCCGGCACGAGTCCGGGCTGATCTCGTCGGCGACGATCAGCCGCTGGAAGTCGCCGTCCCAGATCCGCCCGATCTCGATCTTGAAATCGACCAGCTTGATGCCAACCGCCATCATCACGCCGCTGAGAAAATCGTTCACCCGCAGCGCCAGGGCGACCATGTCGTCGAGGTCCTGCTGCCCGGCCCAGCCGAAGGCGATGATGTGTTCCTCAGTCACCAGCGGATCGCCGAGCGCGTCGTCCTTGAGATAAAACTCGATGATCGGCCGCGGCAGCGCGGTGCCCTCGGCCATGCCGAGCCGTTCCGACATCGACCCGGCGGCGACGTTGCGGACGACGACCTCGAGCGGGATGATCTCGACCGACCGGATCAGCTGTTCGCGCATGTTGATGCGCTTGATGAAATGGGTCGGCACGCCGATGCCGTTCAGCCCGTTCATGAAGTATTCCGACAGGCGGTTGTTCAACACGCCTTTGCCGTCAATGACGTCCTTCTTCTCGGCATTATACGCCGTGGCGTCGTCCTTGAAATACTGCACCAAAGTGCCCGGCTCGGGGCCTTCGTAGAGGATCTTGGCCTTGCCTTCGTAGAGCTTTTTGCGCCGTGCCATGCGGTCTCCGATCGGCTGCGACGGGCCGGAGCCTTCGCGTCGCTTGGGCCGCCCCTATAGGCCATGACGCCGCATCCCGCAAGCGGACCTGCCCCTTGCGGTCCTTCGCCTGCGGGGGCATATCAGGAAGCGACGAAAGGCAGCCCAAGAGGACCCGAGCATGACCACCTTCGACGACCGCGAAAGCGCGTTTGAGAACAAGTTCGCCCATGACGCCGAGATGCAATTCAAGGCCGAAGCGCGGCGCAACAAACTGTTGGGCTTGTGGGCGGCAGAGCTGATGGGGCGCAGCGACGAGGCGGCCGACGACTACGCCAAGGAAGTGATCAAGGCGGATTTCGAGGAAGCCGGCGACGAAGACGTCTATCGCAAAGTTTCCGGCGATCTTGGCGACCTTGCAGACGAATCGACAATTCGCAGCAAGATGAAGGAGTTGCTGGCCGAGGCTAAGGCCCAGTTGATGGACGAGGTCTAGCGGATACGCGCACTGCGTGCGGTTACGCAAAACGCGACGCGGCGCCCACGGGCGCCGTTTTTCTTTGGTGCGCCGCCGTCCCATGTCCTAGCACTAACGAAATCGCAAATCCTGCCCGTTATGCCGGCTTTGGGGGAATGCCGAGGGGGCCTGAGAATGCCAGCGACCAAGGGAACGGCAGCAGACGCGCGCGATTGCTTGCGCGCACTTGCCGCCCGGCAAAGCCTGCCGCTGATCCTTCTGATCGGGTTTGCCTGGCTCGTCGCCGAAAGGGCGGCGGACATCGACATTGCAGCGGTCCTTGGCGATATCGGCGATATCGACCCGGGAACATGGGCGGCTTCAGGCCTGGCGGCGGCCATCAGTTTTTGGGCGGTCGGACGTATGGAATGGGTGGTGCACCGCCTGGCGGGAACCGGTGCGGCGCCGCACGCGGCGCAGGTGGCCGGCATAACATCGATCGCAACGGCGCAGATGGCTGGGTTTGGCCTCTTAACGGGGACTTTGGCCCGCTGGCGTATGCTTCCCTCGATTTCGGTTTGGCAGGCAGTCCGCATCACCGTCCTGGTGTCGGGGTCGTTCATGGCCGCGCTCATCGTGCTCTGCGCCGTCATGGCCGCTCTGGCCGGACCCGACATTCCCTATGGGCGCCCCGCGGCATTCGCGATTCTGGGGCTGGCCGCGATGGTCGTCGTCGTGTCGCTTTGGCCGCCGTTCCGACTGCGGCATATGAAACTGCCGCCGGTCCGAGCGATCGGCATTCTCCTTGCCCTTGCTGCGCTCGACACGGCAGCGGCAGGCCTTGCGCTTTACGTCTTTCTGCCGGCCCCCGTGACACCCGATCCGGCGGTATTCTATGCGGTCTATCTATTGGCGCTTTGCGCAGGATTGGCTGGCGCCACGCCAGGTGGGATCGGCCCGTTCGAATTTGTTCTCCTGGCATGCCTGCCGCAGGTGGGCGAGGCACCCATGCTTGCCGCGATCATGGCCTACCGAGTGGTCTATTTCGTCCTGCCGGCCCTGGTCGCCGGCGGTGTTTTGGTCGCCGGGCCGCGTCTGTTCAATATCGCCCGACAAGGTGCGGAACCGCATCTTCGTGCGGTCGCCCCATCGCCGAGACATGCGGTCGGGGCCACGGCACTCAGCTTCACTGCAACCCGGGCCGAGGCCGGGCTGATGAGGCAAGGCGAATTCCAGTTGCTTTGTGACGGGCAGCAACGGCCGGTATCGATAGTGGCGTGCGCCGGACAAAGCCTGATCATGCTCGGCGACCCGTTGCGGCCGGACGCAGACGCAGGTGACGCGCTCGCCGCGCTCGAGTCCGTGGCCTCGACACGTCTTCTGGCTCCTTGCCTTTACAAATGCGGCCCGCGTCTGGCCGTGGCCGCGCGTCGTGCCGGTTGGGCCGTGCAGCCGATTGCACGCGAGGCTTGTCTCGATCCCGCGAACTTCGACCTGCAGGCGCCCGCCCGGCGGCAACTGCGACGCCAACTGCGCAAGGCAGAACGCGCCGGCGTTACTGTGGCCGAGGCAGGCCACACCCCACCATTCGCCGAGATGCGCCGGATTGCCGAGGGCTGGGCCAAAGCGCGGGGCCGGGCGCGCGGCTTCTCCATGGGCCGCTTCGATCCCGCCTATGTCGCCGGACAGCGGGTCTATCTGGCGTACCATGGCGAGGCGCTGGTGGCGTTCCTCACGCTGCACGACAATTGGCAGGAGCGCAGCCTGGACCTGATCTGCCACGACGACGACGCGCCACCAGGTACGATGCATCTTTTGGTGGTAGGTGCGATCGAGGCAGCGGCGCAGGAGGGCTGTCACCGGTTCTCGCTGGCCGCAGTTCCGGTCGGCTTACCCGACACCCTCCGAATGCCGGCTTGGTTGCGTGCAAGATTCGAACACGCCGTCGGCGCGGCAGGATTGATGCGCTTCAAATCCAGCTTTGCGCCGGAGTGGCGACCACTCTATATCGCGGCGCCCAGCAGAATAGGCATGGTCGCGGCGGCGCTCGATCTCGTCGATCGGATCACGAGACCCCGCGAAATTATGCATCGCACCGCATGATCTTTATGATTTTTATCGATTTGCGTCATCATTGAAAGGCTGTCAGGGAAGGTGGAGATGGCTGCGCGTCGCGCGGCCCCGGAGCCGCGGCCAATCAGGGAAGACTTTGATGACCAATGCGTTGTCTCGCATGCTCGACGACCGCGACTGGATCCTTGCCGACGGCGCAACCGGCACGAACCTGTTCAACATGGGGCTGAGTTCGGGCGACGCGCCGGAACTTTGGAACGAGACCGAGCCTGACAAGATCCGCGCGCTCTATCGAGGCGCCGCGGACGCCGGCAGCGATCTGTTTCTGACCAACAGCTTCGGCTCCAACGCCTCGCGGCTGAAGTTGCACGGCGCCGAGGCGCGGGCCCACGAGCTGTCGCGGCTCGCCGCCGAAATCGGGCGCGAGGTCGCCGATGCCGCCGGCCGCCCGGTCGTCGTCGCCGGGTCGATGGGCCCGACGGGCGAGATCATGGCACCGATGGGCAGCCTGACCCACGAGAGCGCGGTCGAGATGTTCCACGAACAGGCCGAGGGGCTGAAGGCCGGCGGGGCCGACGTCCTGTGGGTCGAGACGATCAGCGCGGCCGAGGAATTCAAGGCCGCGGCCGAGGCAGCCGCCCGCGCCGGTATGCCCTGGTGCGGCACGATGAGCTTCGACACCGCGGGCCGCACGATGATGGGGCTGACCTCTGAGGCCCTGGCCGCTTTGGTCGAAAAGCTACCGCACAAGCCGCTCGCCTACGGCGCCAATTGCGGCGTCGGCGCCAGCGATCTTCTGCGCACGGTGCTGGGTTTTGCCGCGAAGGGTACCGGCCGGCCGATCATCGCCAAGGGCAATGCGGGCATCCCGAAATATGTCGACGGCCACATCCACTATGACGGCACGCCCGATCTGATGGCCGACTACGCCGTGCTGGCGCGCGATTGCGGCGCCCGGATCATAGGCGGTTGCTGCGGCACCATGCCCGAGCACTTGGCCAGGATGCGTGCCGCGCTGGAAAGCCGGCCGCGGTCCGAGCCACCGACGCTCGACCAAATCGCCGCCACGCTCGGGGCGTTTTCTTCGGCCGACGACGGCACAGGCGACGCCCCCGCGCCGCGCGAACGCACCCGCCGCCGCCGGCGAGGCTAAGGCGATGCGCACGACGCGGTGCGGCCCGCGCCGCACGGGACCGGCACTAGAACAGGGACATCTGCGCGCTCGGCACCGCGAAGAGATCGGTGCGCAGAGGCGGCAGCGCTCGCGCATAGCCAAGTCGGGTGCAGGCCAGGCGGAAGCGTTGCCAGACAAGATCGGCGAAGGCGCCCGTTCCGGTCAGCCGTTTGCCCCAGTCGGGGTCGTAGTCGCGCCCGCCATGCAGCGCCCGCACCCGCCCCATGACCCGTCCGGCGCGGTCCGGGAAGTGCTCGTCGAGCCAGGCGCGGAACAACGGCGCCACCTCCCTCGGCAGGCGCAGCATGATCCAGCTTGCCGCCACCGCGCCGGCGTCGCGCGCGGCTTGCAGAATGGGCTCAAGCTCGTGGTCGGTCAGCGCCGGCACCACCGGCGAGACCATGACGCGCACCGGGCAGCCGGCCGCAGTCAGGCGTTCGATGGCCCTGAGGCGCCGGGCGGGCGACGGCACGCGAGGCTCCATCCGCCGTGCCAGGTCGCGGTCGAGCGTGGTGATCGAGATGCCCACCCGCGCCAGGCCCGCCTGCCCCATCTCTCCCAGAATATCCGCATCGCGCTCGACCAATGTGCCCTTGGTGACAACGCCCACCGGATGCCGATGCGCCTGCAGCACCTGCAAGACCTGCCGCATGATGCCATAGTCGCGCTCGATCGGCTGGTAAGGATCGGTGTTGGTGCCGATGGCGATCGTGGCCGGGCGGTAGCTGCGCGCGGCAAGTTCGGCGGCCAGCCGCTCGGGCGCCTCGGGCCGGGCGACCAGGCGGGTCTCGAAGTCGAGGCCGGGCGAGAGGCCGAGAAAGGCATGGCTCGGTCGGGCGAAACAATAGATGCAGCCGTGCTCGCACCCGCGGTAGGGGTTGACCGACCGATCGAAACTCAGATCCGGAGAGCTGTTGCGGGTGATGACCTTGCGCGGGCGTTCCTCGGCTACCTCGGTGCGCAGCGGCGGCAAATCGGTGTCGAGGTGCCAACCATCGTCTACGGCGACGCGCGTATACGGCTCGAACCGGATATCCGGATTGCTGGCCGCCGCGCGACCAGGGCGGCGGTCGGAGGGAATCGCGTGGGACACTGTCGCAGTGTAGAACAAAATAGGAACACGCGCCAAGCCCTGCACACTGCGCATGATCCGGCGCGGCAACGTCCAAGGTCGGTTGCGGCGCGGGGCATGTCGCAAAGTGTCGAGTGCGCTGCGACGAAACCGCACATGAAAGCGCTAACCCATGCCCGCGACTGGGGTTTTTCGAGGTGTGCCGATGGCTGACGAAGACGACGACATCATCCTCTCAGAACTGCCCAACGAGGAACTCGTGCCGCAGATGCACGACGACCTCTATGACGGGCTCAAGGAAGAGATCGAGGAAGGCGTCAACATCCTGCTCGAACGTGGCTGGATGCCGTACAAGGTCCTGACCGAGGCGCTGGTGGGCGGCATGAAGATCGTCGGCGACGATTTCCGTGACGGCATCCTGTTCGTGCCAGAGGTGCTGTTGGCCGCCAACGCCATGAAGGGCGGCATGGCGATCCTGAAGCCGCTTCTGGCTGAGACCGGCGCGCCCCGCATGGGCAAGATGGTGATCGGGACGGTGAAGGGGGACATCCACGACATCGGCAAGAACCTTGTCGGCATGATGATGGAGGGCGCAGGGTTCGAAGTCGTGGACCTCGGCATCAACAACCCTGTCGAGAACTACATCGAGGCGAT
>JAAUYB010198386.1_pt1 | contig 21625 bp, 16 predicted proteins | sample 7278071 | NCBI WGS metagenome assembly JAAUYB01 (sample SAMN14350121, study PRJNA611818) | marine sediment metagenome | isolation source: surface marine sediment (1.8m) | place: French Polynesia: Moorea | collected 2018-08 | reverse complement strand
GGACATGTGTAAAGGAGGGTAACTTTGAATTGCAACTTCCCGGCTTTATTCTTGACCCACGGTCATCCTAACGCAACTGTCTGGAAATGCACGCTGGAAGCGTGCGCGCCCAGGGGGTTTCGCCTCGCCTCGCCCGGGGGGCGATGCTTGGCTTGCGTACACACCTGCCCGCTCACGCCATGCGAAAGCCTCGATAACTTTGAAAAATACTGGACCGGCCGCCCGGGCTCCTCTATGATGCACACCTAGCAGACGCGAATAAAAATGCTGAAATTGGATCGATCATCATGAATACTGAAGCAAGCAGCAATAGAGAACAAGCCTTTCTCCAAGCGCTCGACAAAAAACTCTGGAACGCCGCCGACCGACTGCGCCACAGCCTGGACGCCGCCGTCTACAAGCACGCCGTGCTGGGCCTTATCTTCCTGAAATACGTCTCCGACGCCTTTGCCCTTCGCCGGGAGGAACTGCAGGATCAATTCCAGGATCCCGATCACGACTACTACCTGGACCCCGCCGATTTCGACAGTGACGAAGAATATGAACGGGCTTTCAAAGAGGAACTGGAAGAGCGCGACTATTACCTGGCCAAAAACGTCTTCTGGGTGCCCGGCCTGGCCCGTTGGCAAACCATCACCGCCAGCGCGACGCTGTCCCTTGGTTCCCGCATCCCGATCGACGACGGCAAGGATACCAGTTACGAGATCAAATCTCTTGCCCGTTTTATCGACGACGCCCTGGAAGAAGTGGAACGGGAGAACCCCAAGTTGAAAGGCGTGATCGAGAAGAACCGCTATGTGCGGCTGGACCTGCCGCCGGAAAGCCTGCGCGGCCTGATCAACCTCTTTTCCGATACGGACTTCAACCATCCCACTCACGATGGGAAACCCATCCGCCTGCACGCCAAAGACATCCTGGGCCACGTCTACGAATACTTCCTGGGCCAATTCGCCCTGGCAGAGGGCAAGAAGGGCGGCCAGTACTTTACGCCCAAGTCCATCGTCAACCTGATCGTGGAGATGTTGGAACCCTACAAGGGCCGCGTCTACGACCCCGCCATGGGTTCCGGCGGCTTTTTCGTACAGAGCGAGCGTTTTATCGAGGCTCACGGCGGCAAACTGGGCGACCTCTCGGTTTACGGCCAGGAGTCCAATCCCACCACCTGGCGGCTGGCCGCCATGAACATGGCCATTCGCGGCATCGATTTCAACTTCGGCAAACAGCACGCCAACAGTTTTACCAACGACCTGCACCCCGATCTGCGCGCCGATTACGTGATGGCCAATCCACCCTTCAATGTCAAGGAATGGTGGGACCCCAAACTGGAGAACGACCCTCGCTGGAAGTACGGCACGCCGCCCAAGGGCAACGCCAACTTTGCCTGGATGCAGCATATGATCCATCACCTGGCCCCCAACGGCTCTATGGCGCTGTTGTTGGCGAACGGTTCGATGAGCATACAAAGCGGTGGGGAAGGCAACATACGCAAAGCTATCCTCGAGGACGACTTGATAGAATGCATGGTAGCGCTACCTGGTCAACTCTTTACCAATACCCAAATCCCTGCCTGTATTTGGTTTCTCACCAAGAATAAAACTGCACAGAATGGATATCGCAAGCGATCAAGGGAACTCCTTTTTATCGATGCACGTAAATGTGGCTATATGAAGGGCCGTGTTTTGCGTGATTTCGGTGCTGATGATATAAAAAAAATAGCAAATACATTTCATTCTTGGAAACGTGGTTCAAACTATGAAGATGTAAGAGGTTTTTGCAAATCCACTACGCTTGACCAAATCCCTGATGACTCGGTGCTTACACCAGGACGTTTTGTAGGGTCGGGAGAAACTGAAGAGGACAATGAGCCTTTCGACATAAAAATGAAAAGACTTACAACGGAACTAAAGAAACTGATTGAAGAACAAACGATCCTTGAAAAGGCGATTCAATCAAACCTGAAAGGATTAGGGCTATGGTGAATGAAGTTGTTACACTTCGCGATCTCATCCTTGAATCACGAGATGGTGATTGGGGGAAAGATCAGCCTAAAGAAGGGTTCGTTCCCTACCGGGTTATTCGCGGAGGGGATTTTCCCAGAGTTGAGCAGGGTCAAATTGAAACAGTGCCTCGCTGCTACCTAAAAAGCAGTAACGTTGCTCGCCGCACCCTTAAACCAAACGACTTACTCATCGAAACTGCCGGCGGAACACGCGATTGCTCAACAGGACGCGTTCTTTTTATCTCATCTGAACTTTTATCCCAATTTGACCTTCCTGTGACATGTGCTAGTTTTGCTCGCTTTCTCAGGCTTGATGTAACTAAAGTCAACCCGAAATATATCTTCTGGCTTCTTCGTCTAATGCACATGAATGGGGAAATGTGGCAATACCAAGTTCAACACACGGGGGTCGCAAGGTTTCAGTTCTCTGTCTTTGCCGATACCTACGATTTACTTTTGCCGAACCGGTTAACCCAAGACAACATGGTTTTGATACTTGAACCAATAGAAAAGAAATTATTGCTCAATCACCAAATGAACAAAACCCTAGAAGCCATCGCCCAGGCCATCTTCAAATCCTGGTTTGTGGATTTCGATCCGGTCAAGGCCAAAGCCGCCGCGGTGGCCACCGGTAAATCCTCCGCCGAAATCGAACGCGCCGCCATGGCGGCTATCTCCGGGAAATCGGAGGATGAACTTGAGAACCTCTCCGAGTCCCAACGCCAATCCCTTGCCAAAACCGCCGCGCTGTTTCCTGCTTCTTTTGTTGACTCTGAGCTTGGTAAGATTCCTCTGGGGTGGCGTATTACTACTCTTGGAAAAGTTTCGAGTGAACTGCGACGAGGGATTTCACCAAAATATATTACCGAAGGTGGTATTCAGGTAATTAATCAGCGTTGTATTCGTAATCACACAATTGATTTTTCACTTTGTAAACGTAATGATCCTAAAAAAAGAAAAGTTGAGAGAAGAAAAATTGAAATAGGAGATGTTTTAATTAACTCTACAGGCGTAGGCACATTAGGAAGAGTTGCACCTGTGAGAAGGCTAGAAGAACATTTTGTAGTCACTGACAGTCACGTAACTGTTGTTCGAGCATTAAAAGATGAAATATCCTCTTCTTATCTTGCTGAATTTTTGCTTTATAAGGAATCGTATATTGAATCTATAGGCGCTGGAAGTACCGGGCAAACCGAACTTAGAAAGCAAGCCTTATCTGAGATTCTGTTATGTTTACCTCAGATGGAAGTTCAATATTTATATGAAAAAACTATTAAACCTTTTGGGGAACTCTTTGCTAACAATGAAAAACAATCCAAAACCCTAGCCCAACTCCGCGATACCCTCTTGCCCAAACTCCTCTCCGGCGAACTCAGCATACCCGAAGCGAAGGCCCAAGCTGAAGGAGTATCCAGTGAGTAACCGGATTTCCGACCATGATGCCGAACTAATTCGCCGTGCAGATGATCTTCTCAAAAACGAATATGATCAAAATTCAGAGTTCAACGATGCGCTCAATGGAGTCGAACCTCTTGAGATTAGGAGTATCCATGATCATGATGTCATCTACCGGCTCGAGCCCAGTGAGGCGCTCTTCTGGGCCGATCGCGTTACCTACAACGATGAACTGACGACGTGGACTGAACAGCAATTAGCCGGGAAACACAAAGAAGCGCTGGATCTCCTTGAGAAAAACGACCAGATCGGCCTTTTCCGGGAAATGACCGATGCTATTCGCCGCAATCGAATCGTGCCATTCGTTGGCGCCGGTATGTCTTTTGAAAGCAACTTTCCATTGTGGGGACAAGCTCTGAAAACGATCATGAACAAAATCGACGGTGTCGAAAAAAACGTTTTTCAAGATGCTCTCGATAAAGGTGATTACCTTCTCGCGGCAGAGCTATTGTGGAATGCGGACGAAACCCAAGTAAAGGGTGTTATACGCTCCAAGTTTGCCAAAAGCTGTATCCCTACAAATGGGCCGTTAGGCGCCGTCAACCTACTTGGCGAGATCTCCCGCGGCTGTATCGTAACCACCAACTACGACCGAATTATTGAAACCGTAATCCCTTCCTTGGACGGCTATATGCATGGTCGCCAGGAGGGCCACAATTTTATTCCCAATCTCGTCCGCGGTGAGCGTTGCCTTCTCAAGCTTCATGGTGATGCCGACAACTCTGACAGTTATGTATTCACCAGATCGCAATATGAAGAGGCTTACGGTACCCCATTCGATTTCGGCCGCCCCTTGCCAAAGGCACTTCGGCAAATCTTTATTGGGCATTCCCTGTTGTTTCTTGGGTGCAGTCTTGTTCAAGATCGAACTCTGGAACTTTTCGAAGAAGTTATCGACAATAGGAATTTCGAGGTGCCTGATCACTACGCGATTCTCTCGGAGCCCGATGGCGACGAAACCCGCAACCAAAAGGAGAATCGCCTTCTGAAGACACGTATCTTGCCCATTTGGTATCCTGCTGGAGAACACCAATATGTCGGCAACTTACTTAGGCTGGCTATCGATGTCGCCAGGGGGATCATTCAGTTATGATCAATGAGCACCAATTAGAACAACTCGCGCTCAGTTGGTTTCAAGACACGGGTTGGCAATACGCCTACGGCCCGGACATCGCCCCGGGCGGCGATGCTCAGGAGCGCGCCGATTTTCACGAGGTGGTGCTCAAGAACCGCCTGGCCGCCGCCATCGCCCGGCTTAACCCCAGCTTCCCCAAGGTGGCCGTGGATGAGGTGGTCCAACTGGTCACCAAACCCCAACACCCCGGCCTGCTGCCCAACAACCATGCCTTTCACCGCCAACTGTTGGAAGGCGTCAAGCTGGACTTCACCAACAAGCAAGGCGAACGGGACATCAACCATGCTCAATTGGTCGACTTTCACCATCCAGGTAGCAATGATTTCCTAATCGTCAACCAGTTGACGGTCGGCGGCAGCAAACAGGCCAGGCGGCCCGACGTGGTGGTCTATGTGAACGGCTTGCCGCTGTCGGTGATCGAGTTGAAGAACCCGGCCGGCGAAAGGGCAGATATCTGGGATGCCTACCACCAACTGCAAACCTATAAGGAAGAAATCAGCGACCTGTTTGTCTTCAACCAGGCGCTGGTCATCAGCGACGGCACCAATGCCCGCGTGGGCTCCCTGACGGCGGGCCGGGAGTGGTTCCTGCCCTGGCGGACGATCAAAGACGAGGACGATAAACCTTTCCTTGAATTCGAATTGGAGAAAATCGTTCGCGGCTTCTTCGACCCCGCCTTGTTTCTGGAGTACATCCGCTATTTCGTCATCTTCGAGCGCGACGGCGACGAGTGGATCAAGAAGATTGCCGGTTACCATCAGTTCCACGGCGTGCGCGAGGCCGTGCGGGTGACCCTGATCGCGTCGCAACAAGAGCCGGAAGGCGTGCTGCGCGAGCGTCGCGCGTCCTACGGGCAGAAGGTGGTCCCGGGCTCCAAAAAGGCCGGGGTCTTCTGGCATACCCAGGGGTCCGGCAAGAGTATTTCCATGGCCTGTTATGCCGGCATGTTGCTGCAGCAGCCGGAGATGAACAACCCCACCCTGGTGGTGGTCACCGACCGCAACGAATTGGACGGCCAACTCTACCAACAGTTCAGCAGCGCCCGCGACCTGCTGAAACAAGCACCGGAACAAGCGGAGAACCGGGACGAATTGCGATCCAAACTGGCCTCGCGCCAGGCCGGCGGCATTATCTTCACCACCATCCAGAAGTTTTCTTTAAGGGATAAAGAAATCGATCATCCCGTGCTGTGCGACCGCGCCAATGTGGTGGTGATCAGCGACGAGGCCCACCGCAGCCAGTACGGCTTGAAGGGCCGGCTGAACAAGGATTCGGGCCAATATGCCTACGGTTTTGCCAAGTACATGCGCGACGCCTTGCCCAATGCGTCCTTCATCGGTTTTACGGGGACGCCGATCGCCCTGGATGACAAGAACACCATCAATATTTTCGGCGAATACGTGAGCATTTACGATATTCAGGACGCGGTAGACGACGGCGCGACGGTAAGTATCTATTACGAAAGCCGCCTGGCTAAATTGGACGTGAACCGCGAAGAGATCGATAAGCTCAACAAAGATGTGGAAGAGGTGATCGAGGACGAAGAGGACGTTACCTCGCGAGAAAAAACCAAGATGCATTGGGCGGAATTAAGCAAATTGGTCGGCGCCCAACCGCGCCTGGCCGAAGTGGCGGCCGATCTGGTGCAGCATTTCGAGGGACGTAACGAATCGCTGCTGATGGGCGGCAAAGCAGAGGGCAAGGCCATGATCGTGTGCATGAGCCGGGATATTTGCGTCGGTCTCTTCAACGAGTTGATTGCCCTGCGGCCGGACTGGGAAGGCTCCCTCCGTGAAAAGATTCGGCTTAAGCCCAAACAGGCGAACGGCGGGAACAAGGACGAAGCGGCAGAGGCCGCCGGAGAAACCTCGGAGCAAGAAGCCGGGAAGGAAAACCGGGAAAAGGAAATCGTCAACAGTTACAGTCCCGAGGACGGCGCCGTCCGCATTGTCATGACGGGTACGGCAAGTGACCGGCCGGAGCTGCAACGCCATATGTTCAGCAGGGCCGAAAAGAAGCGGCTGGAGCGACGTTTCAAAGACCCGAACGACCCGCTGAAACTGGTGATTGTGCGGGACATGTGGTTAACCGGCTTCGATGCGCCCGTGTGCCACACCCTCTATGTGGACAAGCCCATGAAGGGGCACAACCTGGCCCAGGCCGTTGCCCGTGTGAACCGGGTGTTCAAAGGCAAGCCGGGCGGTCTGGTTGTCGATTACCTGGGCATTGCCGCCGAGTTGAAACGGGCCGTGAAAACTTATACCGATGCAAAGGGCAAGGGCGAAGCCACCATCAAGGTGGAGGAGGCGCTGCTCAAGCTGAAAGAGAAACTGGGCGTTGTCAGAGACATGTTCCACGGCTTCGATTATTCGGCTTATGAAACCGAGGCTTTGCCCCTGCTTCCCGGCGCGGCCAATCACATTCTGGGCCTGGAGAACGGCAAACAACGCTTCAACGACGTCATGGCGGCCGTGTCGAAGGCTTACGCCCTGTGCGCCACGCTCGATGAAGCGGCCGACCTACGCAAAGAAATTGCCTTCTTCAACGCCGTCAGATCCGCGATCATCAAGGACGCTACCACGCGGACCAAACCTTCTCGAATCAACAGAAACAGGGTCCTGAAACAAATTTTGGACAACGCGGTGGTGTCCGACGGCGTACTGGACGTGTTCCAAATGGCCGGCGTAGACAAACCCGACATTGCCCTGCTTTCCGAGGAGTTCCTGGAAGACGTGCGTCATATGCCGCATAAGAACCTGGCCGTGGAACTGTTGGAACGCCTGTTGCGCGATGAGATTCGCGGACGCCTGCGCACCAACGTGGTCCAGGAGAAGAAATACAGTGAGCGCTTGCTGGCGGCCCTGCGCAGGTACCATAACCGGGCGGTGGAGACCTCCATGGTCATCGAAGAGTTGATCGGCATGGCGAAGGAGTTTCAAGCATCCGTCAAACGTCACGAGGACCTGGGACTGAACCCCGATGAAATCGCGTTCTACGACGCCCTGGCCGAGCGGCCGGAAGTACTGAAAGACATGGGGGACGAAAGTCTCAAGAAGCTGGCCGTGGAACTGACCGAGAAGCTGCGCGCCTCCACCACCGTGGACTGGCAGGTGCGCGAGAGCGTGCGGGCAAAGATGCGGCTGTTGGTGAAACGGCTGTTGCGGAAGTACAAATACCCGCCGGAAGGTCAGAAGGAGGCCGTCCAACGGGTGATTGAGCAAGCGGAGGCGCTGGCGGACCTGTGGAGCGGCGGAACGGCCGCGCAAGGAGGAAGCCTTTGAGCCCGAAAGGGAGTGAGGGCCACCGCAAGCGATTGTGGACCAGGTTCGACAAGGGCGGTCTGCGCCGGGCTTTTGTGCACGATTACGAGAAGCTGGAGTTCCTGCTGAGCTTCGTAATTGCCCGCAAGGATACCAAACCCATGGCGCGGGAACTGATCGAGCGTTTCGGCAGCCTGACGGCGGTGGTCAATGCGCCGGAAGCAACGCTGATGGAAGTCGACTATATCGGCAAACGCGCGGCCCAATTCCTCAGGATGATGCAGGAGTTCGCGACATTCCTGGACGAGGCGGCCCTGGAAAACCGGAACCTGTTGGACGCGCCGGAGTTGGCGAAGACCTACCTGCGCCGCGAGCTGGCCTGGCGGGAAGCCGAATATTTCTACGTTCTATATCTGAACACCAGGAACCGTTTGATCAAAAAGGAACAGTTGTTCCGGGGCACCTTGGATCGAATCACCATTTACAACCGGGAACTGGCCAAGGAAGCACTGAGATGTAACGCGTCGGGTGTGATCGTGGCCCACAATCATCCCAGCGGCGACCCCACGCCCAGCCGAGAGGACATAGCGGTCAACCAGCAGTTGGCCGATTTCCTGGCGAAAGTAGACCTCTGCCTGCTGGACCACCTGGTCATCGGCCGTGAACAAGTCACCAGCATGGTGGAACTGGGTGTCTACCGGCCTCGATAATGGTTAATCTAAAAACCCTGGGCGCGCACGCATCCTGCGTGCATGCAAGCCGAGAATCGCCCTCCGGGCGAGGCGAGGCGAAAAACCCTGGGCGCGCACGCATCCTGCGTGCTCTTCCCTGGGATGGATGAAAGCTACAGGATTAATTTAAAACAACTTAAGAACCAAGGCTGTTTACGCCCTCCGGGCGAGGTGAATCGTGCATTTGGGTCTGTAAGTCGTTTTTTATCATGTCCAAGGACCTGCTCACCCCAAGAAGAGCACGCAGGATGCGTGCGCGCCCAGGGGTTTTCGCCTCGCCTCGCCCGGAGGGCGATTCTCGGTTTGCATGGGTGCGCGTCCAGGTCGATGCACACAGATACATTCCATGAGCTGTTCTTGCACCTAGAGAACCGTTTTCCCTCCGTAGAAGCCTTCCTAGCAGCCCTGGAACCACCTAAACCAGCCATAATATCGTTATCCGACACGAAAGCTCCAAACGACTTCAAACCCGGCGATGATTGGGTCTATATCGCACCCGGCGAATCCTCAATGGGTGATGATCAAAGTATCTATGATGATGAAAAACCCGCCCATCGCGTTCGGATCACAGAGAGTTTTTGGCTGGGCCGGCATCCGGTTACCAACCGGGAGTTCCGTTTGTTCTGGGCAGCCGGTGGGTACAAAGAGCAGCGCTTTTGGACGGGTGAAAGCTGGAATCGGCTTCAGTCGAAGGGATGGGATAAACCCTTGGGTTGGGATCGCTCCGACATAAATGGGAATGGGCAACCCGTGGTCGGCGTGGGTTGGTTTGAAGCAAACGCCTACTGCAAATGGTTGACCGAAACCATGGCTTTACCGGAGGGCTTCTCGGTGATGCTACCCACCGAAGCCCAATGGTAATGGGCGGCAAGAGGCAGCGAGAATCGCCCTTATCCCTGGGGAACAACGGAACCATCCGCTGATTTGGCCAATTTCGGTAAGACGGTTGGGAAAACAACTATCGTCGGCTCCTACCCAAAAGGCGCCACGCCGGAAGATGTCCATGACATGGCGGGCAATGTTTGGGAGTGGTGCCGAGATAACTGGTCCGAACGGGCATACCGACAGCGGCAATCGATAAGGAAAGATCGTTACCATCATCGGCCATCGATAGCGGAAGATCCTTACCATCAGGAGGACGATGCTACCGTTCGGGTGCTGCGTGGCGGCGCCTGGCGCAAAGACGCCTACTCCCTGCGGGCTTCGTACCGCAACAGGTTCTACGTCTGGCACCGCAGCGACTACATCGGCTTTCGCTGTTGTTTGTGTCGGCGGCTCGAGCACGGTTGATTCTTGGGCCTTTGTCCTTTGGTCTTTGGAGCGAGAGCTTCCAACAAGCATGCGTGCATAAGCCATAAGGACGACATCCTGTCAGCCCCAAATGAACGGCTACCCAGTCGGAACCATCATTCGCACCGGCAGGACTTTGTCACGGGGAGCGTCGAGGGAGCAAGAGATCCAAAGAAATAATAAAAACAAGCTATGAGGTATTCCCGGGAGCGCTCGCCCTCGCGGGCTGCAAGCCGTTCAATTCACCATGGCGAAATTAGGCGGCTCGCTCTTCCGTGCTATAAACATTTTCCGTAAGCTCAAAACAATTCGCGCTCGTTCCTTCGTCACATCGCTTGCAACCCGCGAGACGCGGGCGCTCCCGGGAATACCCCAAAGCCGGCTCCTGGTTGAATTCCAACCTGCCTTTCTTGCCCACTCACGTCATGCGAAAGCCTCGACAACTTTGAAAAATACTGGACCGACTGCCCGGGCTCCTCTATGATGCACACCTAGCAGACGCGAATAAAAATGCTGAAATTGGATCGATCATCATGAATACTGAAGCAAGCAGCAATAAAGAACAAGCCTTTCTCCAAACGCTCGATAAAAAACTCTGGAACGCCGCCGACCGACTGCGCCACAGCCTGGACGCCGCCGTCTACAAACACGCCGTGCCGGGCCTCATCTTCTCCTGAAATACGTCTCCGAAGCCTTCGCCCTGCGCCGGGATGAACTGCAGGATCAATATCAAGGAATGGTGGGACGCCAAACTGGAGAACGACCCCCGCTGGAAAATTCGGCACGCCGCCCAAGGGCAACGCCAACTTTGCCTGGATGCAGCATATGATCCATCACCTGGCCCCCAACGGCTCTATGGCTTTATTGCCGGCCAACGGTTCGATGAGTTCCAATACCAAAGGTGAAGGAGACATTCGCGAGGAACTGTTGAAGGCGGATCTGGTGGAATGTATGGTTGCGCTTCCGGGCCAACTCTTTACGAATACCCAAATCCCGGCATGTATTTGGTTCCTTACTAAGAACAAGGAAGCGCGGGGCGATTTCCGAGATCGTTCTGGGGAAGTGCTGTTTATTGATGCGCGCAATCTGGGCTATATGAAGGACAGGGTGCTTCGCGATTTTGCCAATGTTGATATCGAGAAAATTGCCGGCACCTTCCACCGCTGGAAACGAGACGATGGTTACCAAGATGAGCCGGGGTTTAGCAAATCAGTGAAGTTGGTTGAAATTGCCCAACATGATCATGTGCTCACTCCCGGTCGATCAGGAGGCGTTCCAAGGCGCTGGACAACTATCAGCACCTGATATGTTTGATACTATTAGCCTCTCAATATCGACATTACGATATTTACCTTTGAATAGTAACAACGAATATTTTTCACAAAAGACCATTCAGCTCGCAGAGAGGCGCCGTTTTAATTAACCGCCAAAACAACACCTTTACTAGAGTGCTTATATATAAACAACTTATAGCGACGATTCAAATCACGTCAAGCCTGATATGGAAGCACAATCACACCAAATTTTACTTGAAGTTTTTACATTATGGCTTTGTCGAAAAAATATTTAGGAAACTTTTCAAAATCAACCACGAAGAATACACCCAAGATCGTGAGATAGGGAGCGTGGGTCCACTTACTTTTAGGAGGATTACCAATGAAAAAGAAAATGACCCTTTCCGAACTGTCCCTGACCAGCTTTACCACCATCAACCCCGGTCATGCCGTTGTCGGCGGCTCTTGCGACTGCTCGCTTGACACCTTCGGCGCCTATTGTGAGCGGGCCTGTTCCAACATCTGCGTCACCGATATCTGCACCAACAACTGCCAAAGCGCCGCTTGCTAAAGCGTATGTCGGTTTCCCAATAACCCAAAACTGGGATCCACGCTTCTCTCATCTTCTTCTGCGACCACCTTCCGTCCTGGAAAACCCGTCCCATCAACTATGGTGTTGGGGTCATCGAGAAAGGTGACCGCGGATTCGATCCGGCCTGAGACGCCCGAAAGAACACTCACCTTACCCTGAAGTTAGTGGATCTGGCGGAAGCTGCCTCGTGGAAATAAATGGAACGGATCTCAGGCGCGACGCAGTGCTGTGGAAAACATAAACCATCGCAAGCCGCTGTACACCCCAAATCAGGCCTTAGATCTCGGCGAATTGGAACTGGAAATTCCGTATGGTAGTCGAGTTGTGTAGGAGGACGTTACCTTTCAGATGAATGACTCGCACGATGATGGTTTGGACATCATTATCGGCCTCGACCCGGTCACCGGCCAAGGAGGCCAGGGTGCGTGCCTTGTTGGCCAAGGGTAGGCCGTCGTTTTCGAAGATTGGGTTTATGATTTTGAGCGCGAGGGTTCGATAGCCCGCGGCCTTCCCGAAACGGACATCGATGTCTCGGGCTGAAAGCTCCATGTTCAGCTCTTTTTCGAGCACAAGCTCCATTTCGGATTGGCCGAAATCCTCGACCCGTCTCCAAGCCCAGGCCAGGTCCCCCAACGGCATCAACAGCAACGCTACGAGGAGGACCAGAAACACAAACAGCGGCTTTGTTCCTTTGATCGATAGGATCAGGTGCATACCTTTTCTCTCTTTGACCATCATCGCCCCTTTTCCCCGGGACAGGGTTCTTATTGCTTTGATTGATAGGCGGCGATCCCTGTTGGTTACCAACCTATCCAATTATTATAGCGAAAAGCAGGAGCTCAACAGCTCACCGCGGACCAGCGCTTCCTGCCGGCGGTCCGTCTCAGTCGCGACCGATTGATAGGGCGTCGCGGAAAACGTATGAGATCTTGAGAAAGCGTACCTTTATTTCACTTACAAGCTTGATCGAACTATAGGCTTATTAAAATCAGGCTCTAATAGCTAAGTGCTTCGTGCAACTACTTCGTGCAACTTATACGGATGAAGAACATCCAAGATGAAGATTGCCCTCTCTTCTAAACTTCAGTCACCATATCGGTGATATGGACCGGCTCTTCCCCCGAGGCCAGGACCATGTCGGCTTCGTCTCTTGCCGGTTCGCGGATACCACTCGCAATAACTTCCTCGTTGGGTTCGATAATGCCCTCGCGATAGCGCATCGACTTGTTGAAACCGAAGTAGCCTGTACTCTTCCGGCCGTACTGGTTCAGAAACGCCTCCAATTGCGGTGTTGCGTCGTCAAAGGTACCCGACCTGAAGCGGGCATCCTTATCAAGCGCCATCTTCACGGACCCGATGTCGATGAGTGCTCTGCCGGTTCCGTCGTCCAAGAAAAAGGTCGTGTTTTCTTCGAGTTCCAAGACGGTACGCCAGCTCCCCCGGTTACCGCCGGAATGTTCCTCGATTTTCACATACCAGGCCACACAGGGGCGCTCGGAAAGAGGCGCCGAGATGGTCTTGTTGAAGGGAATGGCACGGCCCTGCAGTCTGCCGGGTCCGGCACTTGGAAAGGTGTTGACCTTGTAAAGCGGCTGCTGCGCCAAATAGCGTTTGATGCGCGCATCACGTGTAAAGTGACGCATCACGGCCCAAATAACCAAAGCGCCTAAAAAAGCCACCCATAATAATGTTTCCATAATGTCTCCTTGTACATCATGCCTGTATTTAAAGCGGAAAAAAGGCAGAGTTCAGCTCAAATCCCGGCTGTCAATTCTCTTCTCCACTGAGTTTGGTTTGGGCACTTGACGGGCGAACGGTCGAGGGACTGGACAAATACAACAAACACCATTATCACACGGGGATTGCCCTGCTTCACCCGGAAGACCTCCACTACGGCCGAACCGGGCCGATCATCGAGAAACGAAACCAGGTTCTAGAAGAGGCCCGGCTTCTCCGGCTGGAGAGCGCTTCAAGGGCAAATCTCCACGAAAGTTTGAAGCCCCAATTCCGTATGGATCAATCCGCCCATTCAAAAAATCAACCAGCAAAGACCCTCTTAATTTTTTTGGAGCTCATGTCTCATTTTGATTGACACATACCGTAATTGTCTTTTATAATTTTTTCTCCAATGCTTCAAATTTGACTAAACTAATCATGCAATAGTCAGGTGTATCAAAAATGGTCGGACTTGTTCCATTGATGGACCCATAGGTGCGTTAAAAGGTTTACAAAAGCAATGAAAAAAGGGCCCCGCAGAGCATATCGACATGCAAACGTAGCGCTTATCGAAGAGCACGATACCTGGGTCAGTGTCGATCCACTTGTGGGATGTCCTGCGTCTTGTGATTATTGTTACCTGGGTCCGTTGAACCTGGCGGGTAGAGAGCCGGAAATACGTGTTTCCCCTCTTTTACTGATCGAAAAATTGTCCGCTTTTCTCCGACAGAGGATTCCACGGTTAAATGACCGGGTGCAGCCTATACCCCTTTGCATGGGTAATTACACGGACATGTTCCTGAGCCAACAAGGGATCGATTACCTTCGCGCCTATATTCCCCTTCATGCCACCCATTTCCCCAACCATCCTCTCTGTCTCATCACTAAAGCAAGATTGCGGGCCGAGACCGTAGCGGAACTGGATGCCGTGGGTCATCCGATTCTGTTTTTCCTCTCCCAATCGTTTTTTCTTGAAGCTGGCTCAAGAGTAGAAAAAGGGCCCGTGAGTAAGGTCCAGGACACCCTGGACAATTTTTCCCTACTCGCAAGATCTCAACATATCATCCCTCTCCATTTTTGGCGGCCAGTGACTCTGAAAAATGTCCCTTCGCTGAGTGCTGCCGTTCACCAGCTTGAACGCATTCATGAGGCGGGAGCTCTGGCCTCTATTGCGATTGGGCTCAAATGGGGGCCTGGCATGAGAGACGTACGGGGGACGAGTACACTTGTAGATGACCCCTCAGTTCTCCACGATGGTGAAAACCTTCCCGAGAATCTGAGAAGGTGGTTCCACCAAGCTGGCGCCAAAACGGGCCACCCCGTTTTCCGGCATACATCCTGTGCCATTGCTTTAGCACTTCGGAGAGCTGAAGCTCTTGGCACCTGGCGTGCTCCCATAAGACAAACCATGTGTGAACCCTGTTCTTGCCCCTCCGTGCAGCGCGCCCGATGCGATGCCGCCAGAGAAGATGATGTGGCGCCCGGATTGCCGGTTTTGGAAGGCATTGCTTCACGTCTCCAAATCCCTAAAGACCTGGTAACTTGGAGTAAAGACGAAAATTGTATCTCTATCGGTGCCGAGGTGACTCAGAATCGTCATGCCGAACTCATCCATCAAACCGGTTTTCGCATCTCGGTTAACAAATACAGACTTCACCTGGCCTGGCCGGGCTCCATTCTGCATGCGAAGTCGGAGAAGAACAAAGACATGAACAGGGCCGACTCGATGGTTGAGACCGAAGATTTTTCCTGGCGACGGACCTACCCTCGGCTTTGTGCACTCCTTGATCGTTTAGAGGGAATCACCGGCTTTGTCAGCGTGCTTGGGAATGATCCGCGTGTGGAGGTTTATCGACGATCGCATCACCTCAATAGGGTAAGCCAGGTGACTCGATGGCTCTGCGATCAGTTTCCCATGGTAGACCGTCAGGTTGCCTTGCTCATAGCTGAATGCCATGACATCAATCGTCTTCCGTTTGCCCACAATTTGGAGAAGGCGATTCGCTTCGACCAGGCACAGAACCTGGCGAGCTACCTGGAAGACCATGATGTATATCTATATCCCGAAATAGTTCAATCCATGGTGTCGATGCTCTCGAAGGACACCAATGGGTCACCTGAGGCCCGCCTGGTCTTTGCCGCGGATGTGGTGACAGGATTTTTAGAGGACCCCTTGCTTGCAATGAGCACCCTGGGGTTTTCCCTCTCTTCCATACCCACTGACGTCGCCAATAAACTGGGACTACTTTCCGATGAGGCCTTGCATGCCAGAATCAACGAACTCAATTACTTGTTCCACCATCGGCCTTCGGCATTCCCCGCTTTGCTCGGGGAAACCGTGCTGATCTATGCGACCACCTTCCTGGAGCGCTATAACACAGGGAATCAGTTGTTTATCGAAACGCCTATCTTTCCCAGCATCAACCAGGAACTTAAGGAGAGTTTTCTTCGTGCCCAACTGTTCCCAATCAATAACGAGCGGGTCTCCCAAGGCAAGAGGTTGTCGCAAGAGGTGGGAATCCCCCTTATGGCCTCCTTTAAAGCAGACGGACTTGATCCCATTAAGGTCCTTCTAGATATGACAGACCAACAGGCACTGATAGCTGCCTTCGAGCGAGGCCTGATTCAGCGTTTCGAAGAATATTATCCTTGCCTACCTGAATACTGAGGAGTGCGCCGGATGCCTATTGATATTCATCCTCCTTTTGAGAACCAGTCCATCCCCGTGAGGGAACTACTCGATGACCTACGCGCTCCTATAGGTTGGAACCGGGCAGAACTGGATGTCATGCCCATTTCAGGCGGCCTAAGTGGCGCCGCGGTTGCGCTTGTCTTCATCTCCGGAAGCAACCGGACCCCCACACTTGTCAAATTTGGGAAGTCGGATATTCTGCGCGAGGAGATAGAGCGCTTTCATAACCATATCGAACCTTCTATCAAAACCCCCCAAATGCGTAATCGTTTCGTTCCCCTTATATTTCCTCCCAAAGACAGTGCGTTCCTCCAGAAAGAGGGCCTCGACGGCCTACATTATACTGTCTTAGCATATGAATATGCGAAATCGGGTTCACGTAACAGAGTTCATTCGTTGGACACATTCATTCGTATGCACAATAAAGAAGAAGTCAGATCATTGATTTTGCGCTTATTGTCCCTGCTTGAAGACACCCTTCATGCCGACAGGAATAAAAACGAACGACAGAACCTGCGTCTGTTTTATTTGCCCAGGGTTCCATGGAGCACATTTATGCCCGTAGCCTGTACCTCGGTAGGTAATACAGACTGGCGAAACTTCGTGACAGAGTTGCCCAAGCTTTGGAAGGAAGCAGCGGGAAAGAGCCGCTGGACAATTCCAGCCAATCCCACGGTAATCCACGGAGATCTGCGTTGTGCCAATATTCTCGTTTCGGACGAGAGTGAGACCTTGTCGTTGATAGATTATGGCCAAAGCGGCTATGGCAATCCTATGATGGATCTGGCCCGGCTCGAAGCAGATATCCTTTTACGTGCGGCGCAGGATCAAAAAGAAGCGAGAGAACTGTTGGGCGAGATGATCTTCACCGAGGAGTTCTGTCGGCCCAAGTGGGAAAATTCGCATCGGGTGTTACGAATTATCTTTGCCCTTCGCCAATACGCACTTTCACTTGCAAGCTCCATATTTCAAGAGCCATGCGGCGAAGAAAAGGTCTTTATGATATATCGTATGTACTTGATTGGTCATGCGACGCGTTTTTGCCGTTTAGATGATCCCCTTCTGCGTGGGATAGACCACCGAATGGACTATCTCTGGTATACGCTGTCTCTGATGCGGCAAGCATTGGGTAACAAGGCGCTTTCAAGGCCAATTACCTCATCTACTCTGCACTTTTTGAATGATATGGAGAAATGTGGTGTAGTCGACTTTTATTGGGGTCGTGAACGTAGGAACACAGAAAAGATAGCCGCTCTAAATGAAGATGGAACGATTCGCCTACTCGCCCACACAGGGCATTCCTATCTAAACGATGAGGCCAATTTATTCTTTAATAGCATTAAGAATAGGTTAGGTTCTGGACACAAAGTGAAGATCATCCTACTCAATCCCTACAGTGTAGAAGGTGCAAAGCTTGGGCTGGCTGAAGGTCGTGGTAATTTGCGCGGCCCTGAGCTTTATATTCATTATTATGAAGAGAATACTGAATTATTCAAACGTTTTTTTAAATGCCTGGAGATCTATAAAACCTTAGAAAACTCTGGTATCGAACTGATGATAACCAACTATTCTCCCGATGCAACCATTCTCATTACCGATCGATTTGCTTTTTTCGAACCCTACGTCATCGGACGACTGAGTTGGCGCTACTATCCCAAAGAGATCAAAATGAATATCCCTGAAGAGATCAAGATGAATGCTCCTGAAATGAAGATCATCAGAAGGGCTGATGTGAAAGCTGAAGAGGATACTCCACTTTATCAAGTTGCAGAAAGCCAATTCGATTTTTTTTGGAACAGAGCTTTAAGCGTAGAGGAGTTTGAAAAAAACATAAATCATTTCAGGAATGAGTTCGTGAGGTTTCTGGGTTTACGGCAGGACATGATGGCCCTTCATGAATCCTGGTTCGCACTTGACCCGATAGTTGGCTGTTCAAAAAAATGCTCCTATTGCTTTTTGTCTCCGTTAAAGATAAACGGCATGAAGAATGGGCCCTACCTCGCCAAGGAAATCGAGGATTCGTACGAGTATGTGAATAAAAACAAAATGTTCAAAAGTCAACAGGACATGCCTGATGATTATCGTGACATCAGGTTGCCCGTGCCATTGGCAATAGGGAATAGCACTGAGTTGTTTGACGATCATCAGTATCATAGGAAAGAAGCGCTAGGCGTGAGACCACTTAACAATCTTGAAGAAGCAATCAAAATCCTCAAAACACACGCGACATTCACCTTTAGAGAGACCCCTATTCTGTGCCTCATGACGCAAGAAAGGATTTCACCCAGGTTTTTCAAGGCCCTAAAAGAAGTGCTTGCCTACCCACGTTTGAGGGTGGCTTTATTCATCAGTATTTCGTTTTTACCCCCAGAAATGGAGGAAGGGACCGCCAGTTCCAATGCCTTACTGGATAATTTCCGCGATATCGAAATGATCAATAGGAAAGCGAAGGGTGGCGAGGGTGAAGATCGCCGTGTGGCCGGGATTCATTTCTGGCGGCCTCTTTTGCCTGAGTTTCACAACAAGGAGCGCCTTTTGGAACAGGTTGGATTGGTAAAGGAGGCAGGTGCTGTTTCGTCTGTAGCTGTTGGCTTGAAACTATCCAAGGGAATCGTTGAGATAATTAGAGACAGTAAATTCGCGATACCAAACAACCAACCCGGATTCATCAATCCGGAAGATATTCCCGGACCTGGTGACGAATATTTTCCCCCAACTCTTCAGACAGATGCGGTTGAGGCTGGCGAAAAACAGGGTTTTCCCGTTTTCTTGCATACCTCCTGCGCGGTGAGTCACGCTTTTGGCCGCCCGGACTATAACGCCACCTTCGAAAACCCACGTCTTCCCTCTCAAGAATCATGTAATCGGATTTTGCATCAAATGGATGATTTCAACCTCCGGCAGAAAGTAGAAAAAGGAATGAGACGGGAGAGTGAGAGAGATTGGGTAGATCTTGGATCAGAGGAGATCGACCAGGAACAGTTGATCTATCTCCGACATATGCTGGGAGTGGAAATCAAAGCCCGTATCAAGCAAAAGCACGAATGGAAAGGGAGTATCAGCACATGTCGAAATGGGGCTGCCTGTCAGAATGCTCACTGCCCACCTGGGCAACGTCAGATTTGCGAGGATTTTTACCAGGAACGAAGTAAGGTGAGCGGAAATCGAACCAGAACCTGATTGTTGAATCGAGGTTGGAATGAAGGCGACTGCGGATCCGCCTCGCCGGTTGGCCATGGTCGAATTCCTAGAGTTGAGTGTCAACGAGGGAATGTATTCTAGGGTTCGCACTTCGCGTCCTTCGAACTCCAGGCATTTCCAAAGTAAGCTCTTTCACCACGCTTCCAAAAAGCAACGCGCCCAGCCGGGCCAGGCCTTGCGTGGATCTTCAGATCTTCACGCATTTGGTGACTCGAACGCTTATCCGGCCAGGGGCAAGCATCGACTGACCCTTACCTTGGAGCACCGCTCGGCCAGACCTCCGGACCCCTTCATGGTTGAGCTGAAGACCGAACCATCCGGGGCCGTTTATCTGGCCTTGGCCAATGCTTTCCCGAATCCTGACCTCGACTTGCCCCAGCGGGTCCTATCCCTCTTGCGGCACCGAAACCGACCCATGCCCGCAAACGAAATCCGCGCGGAGGTTCGGGCCCAGGGTCAAAGATTGGCCAACACGCTCAAGGAAATGGCTGCTGCCGGGCTGATCCATCAACCCACGCGTAAAGGATGGGTCATTGGGGCGACGCCGACTGCTCCGGCGAATTCCTTCACGGCCCGGGTCGCGAACAATTTCGGGCGGTGCTTGATGGATATCGAGGCCCGGCCGGCAGAGTGTTATCTGACTGCAATTTTTCAGGTTTGTCAGCCCCAATCCTTTGCAGCCTTTACCCTGAAGCGATTCGCTTAGCTTGAGCAAAACCTGTTCACCATATATACCCCGAAGGGCGTTGCGTATGACCGGCCCCAGGTTGGTCGTGATGACACCGTCATCGTGACCTACCTGGGGTAACAGAGACATGTTCAAGCCTACCTCGAAGGCGGTTGAGTACGTAACTGCCATGGGGTGGATCGGGGGTATTATTTCAATTCCAAAAAAATGGTTCTTTGGCGCACTGTACACAACTCCCTTCGGGGTAGTCCGGTAAATAACGAACCCATAACCCCAGGTAGGCAGCCAAGACGGGGTCTTGTCCGTCAACCTGGGGCTGGCAGTACATAACCCCTTCGGGGTAGGTGACCGCTTTGGCAGGATGTTCAGACGAAACGTTTTGCGGCAATAAGGCTGTCGATTTATGGTTTGTAGACCTTGATCCAATCGATTTCCAGAGCAAAGGGGCCTGCCTGGCCGTCGCTGATCAGGAAGCCCAGTTGGCGGACTCCGGCCATCTTCAGGCGCGGGGCTCGAGTCACCAGGCGACCGCGGAAGGTTGGTCGGAGGGTTTCGGCGGGGATGCGGACTGTCTGCCATTCTCCCGGGCGTGTTTGAAAATCCGCGCTGTAGGCAACGCCGTCGAAGGTTGAATTGGTGCGCAGCCTTAGCTTGTAGCGCTTGCCGTCGCCTTTGACGCGCAGCAGGAACCCGCTGTATCCGCTGAGATCGCTTCTGCCGAGCCGCACTCGGGTCGAGGCGAAGCCGCCGTTGTTCTCCAATGAAACGGTGCCGTAAAACCGGGCTCGTCCATCCCTGATTTCGAGCCTGCTCCGCGAGATTCCGCCCATCACGCCGTCGTTGACGATCATCCAACCGTTCGCTTCTGAAGCCGTTTCGAAATCGAACAAAACCCCGGTGTCGTTAAATGTCATGAAGCCCATCCCCAGAATCAAAGGCCACGCCTTTAGCAAGCTCATCGTCCACCTCGGAGCACGAGCATACCATTAAAACAGCAAACATGTCTTCAGATCCGCGATGCTCGGTGTATCGGCTACCGCACTCCGGCCTGGTTTTTATATTTTCTTCCGGGACGATCCTGCCGGAGGCAGTTGTCATGGCAAGCAACGAAAAACGGGTTCCGTTGTATTTTGGGCAGCCCTTTCAGCGGGCCTTTTTGCTTTATCGGCGCAAAACAACCCTTGTATGGAATTTCACAACTAAGTACAGCTGATTTAATGATTTAGCGTGTTTTGAGGAGCTGATCCTCGACTTACTGCCTGATTCATTGATTCTCGGCGCCGAGGGCCGGGGCAGCTCGACTGATTTCTCGATACTGAAAGTCAGGGAGCAAAGAATCAGTCCTCATTCTTTGCGCACCCAAAGTTCAGGGTCAAAGAAATAGTTTTCATTCTTTGCTCCCGAAAAGTCAGGGTCAAGGAACCACAACTCTTTTCTTTCACATTACTTTTAGGTGCGCAAAGAATGAGATCTGATTCTTTGTGATAGGCGGCACGATAACTGATAGAAAATCTGGTGAAAATGTGCAAATTATTCGAGGTTTAGGGTGAGAGCCCCCTCACGAAATTTGCCGATTCCAAAGAGGACTCTCT
>JAAUYB010075398.1_pt1 | contig 21731 bp, 21 predicted proteins | sample 7278071 | NCBI WGS metagenome assembly JAAUYB01 (sample SAMN14350121, study PRJNA611818) | marine sediment metagenome | isolation source: surface marine sediment (1.8m) | place: French Polynesia: Moorea | collected 2018-08 | reverse complement strand
CGCCGACAGCGCCAGCTCCAGCCCGCCGCCACAGCAAATCCCGTTCACCGCGGCGATCACCGGCTTGTTAAGCCCACGCAATTCCTGCAGGCCGCCAAAGCCGCCTTTGCCATAGTCGCCATCCACCGCGTCCCCATCCGCCGCCGCTTTCAGATCCCAGCCGGGGCAAAAGAATTTCTCCCCAGCCCCGGTGATCAGCGCCACCCGCAGCTCCGGATCATCGCGGAAATCGGTGAACACCTCGCCCATGATCCGGCTTGTTTTGAGGTCGATGGCGTTGGCTTTGGGCCGGTCCAGCGTCACTTCCAGCACGTGACCGCGACGGGTGGTTTTGACGGGTGTGTCGGTCATCCAGGCTCTCCTATCTGGATCAAGGCATCTGCGGCGACGGCGCGGTCTTGGGCGCAGATCAGCGGGTTGATCTCAAGTTCCATCACCCGCCCGCCTTGCGCAAGCACGTAGTCTTGCACCGCCAACACCGCCCGCGTGATCGCCGCAAGATCGGCGCCCTCCGCGCCACGATAACCGTTAATCAGCGGCGCAATCCGAAGGATGGCGAGGGCATCCGCCACCTCCGCCGCTGTCACGGGCAAGAGCAGCTGGGCACTGTCCTGCAGGATTTCCGTCAGCGTGCCCCCGGCCCCCAAGGTCAGCACATAGCCATGCGCCGGATCGGCCAGGACACCGATCAACAGCTCGACGCTGCCACCGGCGATCATCTCTTCGACAAGAAACGCCTCCGTATTCATCGCCTGCGCCGCGGTAGCAACCTCGCCTTCCGTGTCCAAGTCCAACACCACAAGCCCAGCCTCGGTCTTATGCGCTACACCGTCACCCTTCAGCGCCACGGGAAACCCGATGCGCGCCGCAGACTGAGCCGCCTCTGCGACAGTGCCCACGCGCTGGGCCTTCGGCACGTCAACGCCATGCGCCGCCAATGCAGTCTTGGCCGCATGCTCGTGCAGCACAGCGCCCGCATCGTAAGATCTCGGCAAGGCAATTGGCGCTGCTGCGCCGCGGGGCCGCCCGACCTCTACCGCGAGTGCAATCGCCTCCAAAGCATCCGTCAAACCGCACAAAGGTACGATCCCATGCGCGGCGATACGGTCGGCGACGTCCTCGGGCAGCGTATCCGGTAGGCTCGACAGGATCGCCATGGGTCGGCCCGTCCGCTCCCGAGTCACATCCACCGCCTCGATCACCAGATCCCACTCGCGCGCATCACAACGATCCGCTCTGGGGAAATCTAGCACCACGCAACCGAGCGCCAGATCCGCTTGCATCATCGCCGTGAAACACGCCGCCATCGCATGCCCGTCACCCCAGATATAGGTGTGGTAATCCAACGGGTTGGCCAAGGCGACCTTGGGGCCAAGCGCGGCCTTCAGAGCCTTTTTCTGCACGTCGTTCAGCGGGGGGAAACAAATCCCGCGGCCCACCGCGCTATCGGCCATCAAAGCCGCCTCTCCCCCCGAGCAGGACATCGACGCAATCCGGTCCGACTCGAGCGGCCCCACCAGATGCAAAAGCTTCAACGCCTCAAGAAACCCTCCCAAGCTCTGCGCGCGCGCCATGCCCAAACGCCGGAACAACGCCGACGCCCCATCGTCGGAGCCCGACAACGACGCGGTGTGCGACACTGCCCCGGCGCGCGCTTGCTCAGACCGGCCCGTCTTCAAAACCACAATCGGCTTGCCAAGATCACGCGCGGTCGCAGCCAGCGCCTCAAACGCGCGCAGATCGCCGACACCCTCGACATAAAGCCCTAGCGCCGTGACACGCGGATCCTGCAACAGCGTCTGCCCAACCCGCGCCAAGCCGGTCTGCGCCTGATTGCCAACCGTCGCGAGATAGGCAATCGGCAGGCCCCGCCGCTGCATCGTCAGGTTCAAAGCGATGTTGGAGGATTGCGCAACAATGGCCACGCCGCTCTCCACCGGTCGCAAACCGTGCTGATCCGGCCAGAGCGCGACGCCGTCTAACGCATTGAGAATGCCGTAACAATTGGGCCCCAGGATCGGCATCTTACCGGCCGCGGCCAGCAGCTCTGCCTGCACCTCAGGCCCATCCGACAGTTCAGCCTCGGCCTCAGCAAAGCCCGAGGCAAAGCAGATCGCCCCGCCCGCGCCCCGCGCCGCCAAAGCGCGGATCACCTCGACCGTGGCATGCCGGTTCACCCCGACAAAGCTCGCATCCGGCGCCTCGGGCAGGTCGTCAACCGTTGCCACGCACGGCAGGCCGGCGATCTCGTGCCGCGTCGGATGCACCGCCCAAAGCGCGCGGTCAAAGCCGATCTTGCGGCATTCGCGGATCACATTGGCGCACCAGGCCCCGCCCCCGATCACCGCGATCGAGCGGGGCCGGAACAGGCGCTCCATGCTCACGCCCCCAGCGGGCGAAAGAGGTCGCGGCTGATGATGTGGCGCTGAATTTCCGAGGTGCCGTCCCAGATCCGTTCGACCCGCGCATCCCGCCAGAACCGCTCGATCGGAAAATCGTCCATCAGCCCCATGCCGCCAAAGATCTGCAGCGTGGTGTCGGTCACCCGCGCCAGCATCTCGGTTGCGTAGAGCTTGGCGCTAGCGATCTCGCGGTTGGCGGGCAGACCCTGATCCAGCCGCCAGGCCCCCGCCAGGGTCAGCCAGTCGGCGGCGTCAATCTCGGTGATCATGTCGGCGACCTGAAAGCTCACGCCCTGGAATTTGGCAATCGCCTGGCCAAACTGCTTGCGCTCGGCCGCATGCTCCACCGCATAATCAAAACAGCGCCGCGCCCGCCCGACGCTGAACGCCGCCACCGTCAGGCGCGTGGCGTAAAGCCATTCGTTCATCACCGCAAAACCGCCATCAACCTCACCCAGAACCTGCGCGTCAGACAGCCGGCAATTGTCAAAATCCAGGATGCAATTCTTGTAGCCGCGATGGCTGACCGAGCGGTAGCCATCGCGCACCTCAAACCCCGGCATGCCACGATCCACGAGAAAACAGGTGATCCGTTTCTTCGGGCCTTTCGGCGTTTCATCCACCCCGGTGGCGACAAAAACGATAAAGAAATCAGCGTGATCCGCGCCCGAGATGAAGTGTTTGGAACCATTGACCACCCAGTCCCCACCATCGCGCACAGCCTGGCATTTCATCCCCCGCACATCCGATCCAGCATCGGGTTCGGTCATCGCAAGGGCATCCATCCGCTCGCCCCGCACCGCCGGCAACAGGTAACGTTCCTTCTGATCTCCCTTACAGGCCATCAGGATGTTCTGCGGCCGGCCAAAGAAATGCGTCAGCGCCATTGACCCGCGGCCAAGCTCACGTTCGACCAAGGTGAAATCCAGATGGCTGAGCCCCGCGCCGCCGACCTCTTCGGGAAAGTTGCAGGCGTAGAACCCCAGCTCTAGGCACTTGCGCTTGATCTCATCGGCGAGTTCCACCGGCACCTCTCCGGTGCGCTCAACCATTTGCTCATGCGGGTAGATCTCATTCTCGACAAAGCTGCGCACCGTCGAGACGATCATCTCTTGTTCGTCGCTCAGACCAAAATGCATGTCGCCCTCCCTACAATCACCCCCAAGAACGCGTTTTGCTGCGGATATTCCTTGCGGTAAGCTGTCAAAACCATGCAGAAAACGAATCCACGCACAATCGGGCTGCTGCTTTTCCCGGAGTTCTCCAATTTCTGCCTCGCCAACGCGGTGGAACCGATGCGCGCGGCCAATATGCTGGCGGGCCGGACGCTCTATCGTTGGCAGCATCTGGGCCTGGATGAGGCGCCGATCCGGTCCTCCAGCGGGTTGCCCGTCACGCCCGAGGCGCGGCTGTCCGAGCACCCGGGCGGCAATTACCTCTTTGTCATGCCCAGCTACGGGCATGAGCGGCTGGCGACCCGCGCCTGCCACAGCGCCCTGCGCGCCGCGCGCGGGCGGTTCGGCACGTTGGTGGGCCTCGATACCGGGAGCTGGCTGCTGGCCTCCGCCGGGCTCTTGAACGGCCGGCGCGCGACCTCGCATTGGGACATCCTGACCGATCTTGCCGAGCGTTTCCCCGAGGTCGACGTGACCGACGATCGCTTTGTCATCGACGGCCCGGTGGCCAGTTGCGGCGGGGCGACGACGACGCTCGACCTGATGCTCGACCTGATTGCGCAACACCACAGCGCGCCCTTGTCGCTCGAGGTGGCGGCGCTGTTCATGCATGGCGAGCGCGACCCACGGCTCGATCCGCTGCAACGCCTGCCCGACACCGCCACGGTCCGCGCCGCCGCCGCCTTGATGCGCCGCCATGTGGAGGATCCGCTGCCCATCCCCGAGATTGCCCGCCGCCTGGGCCTGTCTCCCCGCGCGCTGCAACTCAGCTTTGCGCGCGACACCGGTGCTGGACCCGCGTCGCTCTACCGCTCTATCCGCCTGGCCGAAGCGCGCCGCCGCGTGCTGCAAACCCGCGCCAGTATTGCCGAAATTGCCCTGCGCTGCGGCTATGCCGACGCCACCGCGATGACCCGCGCCTTTCGCGCCGAATACGGTAGCTGCCCGCGCGGGCTGCGGCAGGCTAAGAGCTAACCTCGGTCGGCAAGAGCGTCCCGGTGCATTCCCCGAACCCGATGCGATACCCCTCCCCCTGCGCCGCACCGCGCAGCGTCAGCGTATCGCCATCCTCCAGAAACGTCCGCTCCTCCCCGGTGTCGAGTTGCACTGGCTGCTGACCCGCCCAGCTCAGCTCCAAAAGCGACCCGCGATTGCCCGGCTCAGGCCCCGAAATCGTCCCCGACCCCAGCAGGTCCCCCACCTGCATCGGACAACCGCTGCTGGTGTGATGCGCCAGCTGCTGGGCGGCTGAGTAATACATCTCGTTGTAATTGGTCCGCGCCAGCACCGTCTCGACCCGTCCTTCCGGGGCTAACGCCACATCGAGATCGATGTCAAACAGCATCGGGCCAGGTTCCTGAAGGTACGGCAAAAGCGGCACCTCTCGCGATGGCGTCGCGGTGCGAAACGGCTCCAACGCCGCTTTGGTCACAATCCACGGGCTGATCGTGGTGGCCGTCGCCTTGGATTGAAACGGCCCCAGCGGCTGGTACTCCCAGGCCTGGATATCCCGCGCCGACCAGTCATTGAGCAGCACATAGCCAAAGATCATGTCGTCAGCCTGCTGCACGCTTACCGGCCCTTCTGAGGCCTGACCAACGATGGCCCCCATTTCCAGTTCCAGATCAAAGCGTTGCGACGGCCCAAACACCGGCGCGTCGCTGCCGGGCGCCTTTAGCTGGCCGTTGGGCCGCCGGATATCCGTACCACTCACCACCACCGACGACGCCCGCCCGTTATAGCCAATGGGGATGTGCAACCAATTGGGCGACAATGCATTTTCCGGATCGCGAAAGAGCGAGCCGACGTTGAAGGCATGGTGTCGGCTGGAATAGAAATCGGTGTATTCACTGACCTGAAATGGCATATGCAACGTGGCATCCGCCTGCGCGGTCAGAAAGGCGCCCAGAATACTGCGATCCGGGCTGCCCTCGGCCAAAAGCTCTGACAGACGCGCCCGAAGCTGCGCCCAACGCTCTGGCCCCAAAGCCATGAACGCGTTCCAGTTTGGCGCCTGAAGCGTGCCGTCAAAGTCGAAAAACCCCGCCTTTTCCGAGGCCTGCACATCCAAAACAAAATCCCCAATCGCCACCCCACAGCGCGGCCCGTCGTTCTCCGTCGAAAACACGCCATAGGGCAGGTTGTTCAGCGGAAAATCGGTTTCGGCCGTGTTGGCACTAACGACCCAGGAACGCAGCAGCTTGGTCATGGCACGGATCCTCCCATCACGGTGTTGGGTCAAAGTCGCCCAGGTCGGCAACACTCACTATTCAGGACATCGCGCGATTTCCACGTTGCCGCAACCAAAAGCACCCAGTCACGCAACGCAATCGCGCACCTAACGCAACGGCGCTTCAGCCTAGACAAAGACAGAAAGTGGCTGGGGTGGCAGGATTCGAACCTGCGGTACGCGGTACCAAAAACCGTTGCCTTACCACTTGGCTACACCCCAACTGTGGCGCGCTACTTACGATGCAACACTGAGGGGATCAAGCCCCTTGTCGGTTAAATTTGCAGCGGGTCAGGCGTGGCGTGGACCAAGCCATGCGTTTCGACTCAGGCGGGGTTGGAACCGCGTGGAAATAGGCTTGGCGTGTACCCCTGACCCCTTGGTGAAGGAGGCCGAGTCACCGCGGTTCCAGCCATGTTCAGCCAGTCACTTGCTCATGTCTTCCAAAAGGGCATCCTCGTAGAACTGGTATTGCGCGCGGCCGGCGCGTTTGGCGGCGTAGAGCGCGGCGTCGGCCTTTTCCATCACGGCGGCCACGTCCTCTTCGGCGCCGTCGGAAATGGTGATCCCGACGCTGGCCGAGATGCGCAAAGTGACCTTGCCAAAGGCGATGGGACGTTCGAAACGATAGATCAGCCGCTCGGCCAGTTCGCTCAACCGGCGGCGGTCGCGCAGGTCCGACAGGATGATGACAAACTCATCCCCACCCATGCGGATCGAGGTATCGTCCTTGCGGGTTTCATCGACCATGATGCGCGCGACCTGCTGCAACACCTCGTCGCCTGCCGCGTGGCCATGGGTGTCGTTGACCTCTTTAAAATAGTCGAGATCGATATGCATCAGTGCAAAGGCCTGCTGGTTGTCGAGGTAGCGATCCAGCACGTGATCCAAGGCCCGGCGGTTGCGCAAGCCCGTCAGCGTGTCGGAAAAGGCGCGCTCTTCGGCGGCGATCATCGCACTTTGCAGGCGTTTGTTCAGCGTGCGCGACGATTCCATCGCAGCGGATTTCGCCTCGACGAGGTAGAGCATTTCCACCGCCAGATCGGTCGGCGCAAAGTCAGCACTGGTCAGGGCATAGTCGCGCACCGCATCGACAATCGCGATGCCGAAGGACAGGTTGATCACCGCGCCGCCCTGCCCGTCGGGCACCAGCAGGCCCTTGATCGGCGTCCGCGGCGCATCGCGAAACCGCATGTGCAGCTTGCGCCCGGCGCTGTCCAGAAGACCGCGCATGGTGGTGATCGCGCGCGGGCGCGACAGCTCGAACACGTCGAGAAACCGCGCGCCAACAAGCGTTTCTTCGATGCGCAGTTTGGTCAGCGTGGGACCAACGCTGACGATGTTGCCGTCCGCGTCGAGGATCACATGCATCGGACAAAACTTGGTCAGGACAGAGGCATCCACCATCATGAGGCCAGGCTCCGCGGTTGCGGTTTTGCACCCAGATCAAAGTCACGTCCCTGGGCATATTCGGTTTCGATCACCGTTATGACGATCATTTCACTGTTGCCTTTAGCGCCCTCGTGATCGAGCAGCGCCAGCACGCCATAATCGTCAGCCATGGCGCGCAACAGCCCCATCACCACATGGCCAAAGCCGGGGATGTCGCCGGTGACCTGCAGGCCGAAATTGTTGGGTGCGAATTCGCGCAGTTCCAGATCGGGCAGGTCAAGATCGGAGAGCGCCAGTTTCGCCCGATCCGGCAGGTCGTCCAGCGAATGCAGGAACTCAATGAAATCCACCCCGCCAAAGCGCAAAAGGCGGCGCAGCGCCTCGCTGTTGGGGTGGGAGACGAGGTAGGTGCCCAGATCCTCAAGCAGCGCCTCGGCGGGTTTTTTCAGTTCTTCGGCGGCGGCGCTGACCAGGGCAGAGTATTCATCTGCCTCGTAATGCAGCATCGCCTCGAACGTGGTGATGTTCAAATCCGCGCGCTGCACCATGGCCAGCCATTTCTCGGCGCCATACGTGTCCTGCAGAAACACCTGTGCAGTTCTGAAAATCAGCCCGTGCATGCCCATACCTCGTTACTTGCCCGACGATGGCCGGAGGATGGTTAAGGCTGCGGTAACAATTTCAATTGTAGGGAAATATCTCGCGATCCCGCAGTTTGAGCACGCGGCGCTCGGTCGGTTCCAGCAGGCCTTGGCCCGCATGCAGCGCCGCCAGCACGTCGTCTGGCAGGTCAAAATCACTGCCATTCATCAGCGCCATCCGGCCTTCGTAGCGCAGTTTGCCATCGCGCAGCACCACGGCCTGGGTTTGCACGCGATCCTGCGACACCCGCAGGAACAACACGCCTTCGAGCTCGTCTGTGGCCGGATCGAATTGCCCCAGATAGAGCGCACAGCCGGGCCCTTCAGGAAGGGCCTGGTCACAGGCCAGCTGCCAGTTCTGCAAGGTCGCGGGTACAAAGGCGTCAAAGGCGTCGGGCGGCAACACCACGTCTTTAGGATAGACCGGCAGGCTTTGCGCGATCTGCGCCTCGGCCTCGGCGGCCGGCAGCACCGGCTGGCGCCCCTCGCGCGCGAGGGCGATCTGGCTCTGCAGGTCCGGCCGCGCGGCTTCCACCGCCTGCAGAGCCTCCACACCATCGGCTCCCCAATCCCTCGCCATTTCGCGCAGCGGGAGGTCATCGGCAGGCAACCCGGTCAGGGCGCGCGCCAGCTGATCCTGCGCGGTGATCCGCTCGGGCACCATCAACGGGGTGAGCCACACAAGGCAGATCACCAGGCTCGCCAGCGCCATCCAGATATTCGCCTCGCGTAGGCTTGCCATCCAGTGCCCGCGCAGCAGCACCGACAGCGCATAGGCCAGCCCGTACCCCGCCAGCACACCGGCAATGCAGATCGCCATCAGCCGGTTCGGCGTCCAGCCATATTGCCCGACCCGCAGCCAGATCGCCCAAAAGGCCAGCAGCGCCAGCACCGGAACCAGCAGCGCCAGCGCCTGCACCGCCACACGCATCACGCGCGCCTGCACGGCGTGGGCGCGATCCTGATCGACCGCGATGGTCACCAGCACCACCGCTGTAATCGCAAAGCCCAACAAAGTCGCGGCGGGCGACAGGTTGCCGATCAGCCCACCCCAGCCGCGCATCGGCAGCGCCACGACAAACACCGCCGCGACCACCAGCACCAGCGGCACAAAGAGCCGCAAGAGCCGCAGCACCAACCGGGGCGAGATATAGTCGCGCAGCTCATAAACCACCGCCAAAGCAAGGCCAAAGACCGTCCCAGTCAGCGCCCAGGCCACCGCGTCTTCGCGGGTCAGCCAGTCCATCAGCTCCAGCCCGACAATCCGCAACAGCGCGTCCGACAGCGCCAAAAGCCCCCAGAACAGTGCGGTAAACAGCATCGCCGCCACGTAGCGCACGACGATCTGCCAGGCGTTCTGGAACAGCACGCCATAGTCCCGCCAGGGCGCCCCCGGCTGCAACGCAGCCGCAAGGAACGGCGTCGCGATCAACAGCGCCATACCATAGGCCATCCCCGGATAGACCAGTTCCATATAGGGATCGACCTCTTCATGCCGCCCCGCACCCCACCACAGCGCCCCGGCCAGCACCAGACTGCCCGCCAGGGCCGGCAGCAAAACGCGGGTCAGCCGCGACGGCCCGGTCAGCGCCAGCACGACCGAGAAGAACGCAAACGCCCAGGCAACCAGGAACAGGAAGGTGCGCTGGTTGGGGATCAGATCGGGCAGCCAATCGGCAAACGCCCAGCCGCTCAACCCGGCCAAGGCGCCGAGGATCATCAGCGTCAGGTGCAACCGCTGCGGGATTATCGCGCGAGCCATCGGCACACTCCTTCCTGGCACCCCAGCTTTGCGCGGTTTGGGCCGGCCCGCAAGTCCGGCTCCCCTTACCCTCGGGTCACCCGGAAAGGCTCAGAAATCCGTCGGCGCGCCGCCTTCCGCCTTACGCCGGGCGACAAAATCCGCCAGCTCGTCGCGGATGGCCACGTCCATCTCTGGGGGCTCAAACTCGTTCACAATCAGCTTGAACATCTGGTGCGCCCGTTCCGGCGTCCAGACCGCCCCCGCCGCCTCCCACGCCTCGAAATTCTTCCAGTCCGACAGGAAGGGCTGGTAAAACGCCGTGGTATAGCGATCCTGCGTGTGTTGTGTGCCAAAGAAATGCCCACCCGGCCCGACCTCGGCAATTGCATCCAGCGCCAAAGCGTCGTCACTGACGTCACAAATCTCCGGCTCCATATAGCGCTGCAATTGCTGCAACACCTCGCAATCCATGATGAATTTCTCAGGGCTGGCGATCAGCCCGCCTTCGAGCCACCCCGCCGCATGATAAACCATATTGGTGCCCGACTGGATCGCCGCCCAAAGGCTGTGCTCGGTCTCCCACATCGCCTGGCCGTCGGGCACATTTGCCGCGCAGACGCCCGATGAGCGCATCGGCAGACCGTAAAACCGCGCCATCTGGCCGGTCATCTGCGTCGCGCGGATGTATTCTGGTGTGCCAAAGGCCGGTGCGCCGGATTTCATATCCACGTTCGAGGTGAAGGTCCCAATCGCACAAGGCACCCCCGGCTTGATCACCTGCGCCAGCACAATCGCCGCCAACCCTTCGGCGAGGCTTTGCGCCACCGCCCCCGCCATCGTCACCGGCGCCATGGCGCCCGCCAAGGTGAACGGCGTCACCACCAGCCCCTGCCCTCGCCGCGCCAGCCGCATCCAGCCATCCATCATCGGGAAATCGTGCTTCAGGGGCGAGGTGGAGTTGATGTTGGTATACATCCGCGGTGTCGCGTCAAATTCGTCATGGCTGATGCCCTGCGAGATGCGCACCATCTCCATCACATCCTCGACCCGTTCCCGCCCCAGCGAATAGGCGTGCATCACCTTGTCGGTCAGCGTCAGCTTGTCATAAAGCACATCCAGATGCCGGACCGATGCATGCAGGTCCACCGGCTCCACCGGATAACCGCCGGCAAAATGGATGCAGTTGAAATACTGCGTCAGGCGCAGAAGGTTGGCGCACATCTCGCGCGTGCCGGGCACCTTCTTGCCGATCTCCATGTCCCAGTAATTCGGCGGCGAGGAGACGTTGCCAAAGACGATGTTCCGCCCGCCAATAGTCAGTTTGCGATCGGGATTGCGCGGCGTGATGGTGAACGTATCGGGCGCCTTGCCGACCCATTCCATCACCAGGTCCCGCCCCATCCGCACGTTCTCACCCGTCACCGTGCAGCCGGCCTTGCGTAGGATGTCTAACGCCTCGGGGTTCAAAAACTCGATCCCGATCTCTTCGAGGATGCGCATCGCCGCTTCGTGCATCCGCTCCACCCCCTCGGGGCTGAGCGGTTCGGTCGGGCGATCAAGGTTAACGGGGATGCGCCAAGGGGTCTGTTCGATCACCGCCGTGCCGCGCCGCGTGGCATGACCGGCCCGCCCGCCCGAGCGGCGGCGCCGTGCCGGGGCCGGGTCTGTCGATGCGTCTGCCATGCCGATCCTCCCTGAAGGCTGATCTCAGCAGATACCCCGCGCAGGGGCGCGGCCTTTCCGATTGCGACGGTTTTCGTCGTTTTCGGGGTTTGCTCAGGGTCAGAACCCGTTCATCCTGCATCACTGGCGCCAAATCCGCAAAATATCAGGGGTTTGGCGCGCGCCAGGAATAGTGGTTCTATTTTCAAGCGTGCCAAGCCGCTGAAATGAAGCGGATTTGGCGTCCTTCGGATTTGGTGGATTTCCTGCCTGACGGCTTCTCAGGGCCTTGAAATAGAACCACTATTCCTGCGCCCCTGCTCATTGTCAGACAGAAAATCTACCAAACCAGTGGTGCAGGATGAGCGGGTTCTGACCCTAACCCGAGACGCGCTGGATCCAATCCGGCAGATGCCCAATATCCGGCACTACGACATCAGCCAGCGGCGCCAGTTCCTCTGCCGTCGCCATGCCAGTCAGCACACCCATTGTCCGCATCCCCGCCGCCCGTCCGGCCATCAGATCATGCGTGCTGTCGCCCACCATCACCACGCTATCCGCCCGCAGCCGCACCTGGCTGGCAAAGGCCCAAAGCGGGCCGGGATCGGGCTTGGCGCCATAGCCGCTGTCGGACCCGGCGATGAAATCGAACATGCCCTCGACTCCCACAGCACGCAGATGCGCGCGGGCGCTGTCCTCGGCATCGTTGGTCATCACACCAAGGCCCAGATCCCAAGAGGCCAGCTGCGCTAAAAGCGGCAAAAGCGGCACCGCCTCGGCCAGCGGAGCATGCGCCGCGCGCATCGCCAAATCGCGCTCCATCTGCCGCAAAGGCACGTCGGGGATCACCGCAGTCAGCGCCTTGGCCACTTCGAGGTTTGTGCCAGCAATCACAAAGCTTTGCGGCAAGAACTTCGCGTTGGACAGATCATAGTCCAGCACCTCCGCCAGGTGCTCTTGCGCAACCCCATGCAACGCCGCAAGATCCGCGATCAACTGCCCGGCCCAGACATCCCAGGTCGACGAAAAATCAAAGAGCGTGCCGTCCTTGTCAAACAGCACCGCCCGGATCGGCGTCGTCATGTCCAATGCACCGCTTCGCCACCGGGCAGCGACGCCCGCGCGCGCATCGGCATGTCCGGGGCCAGCTCTTGGGCGGCGCAAAACTGCTGCACCCAGGCATCGTCCATCAGGATGAAATCCAGCACCGACCCCTGGAAATCCGGATCCTGCAACCCCTCGCGAAAATCCGCCTCCGACGCGCCGGTTGACCCCAGGAAAACCGGCAACAGCTCATCATGCGCCGCCAACCAGGCAACCGCTTGGAGTCCGATGGTTTCGGCGGTTTCCCGCGACATGGTCATATTGATTAAAACCGGCAAGATTTTGTTAACGAATTTATACCAAATCTTACCTTGCCGTGATGTGCAAGCGATCAACAGGCTGATGAGCCAGGGATTCAGGGATGACGGGACGCATTCTCATCGTAGACTCGCTGCCGACCAACCGGATCGTTCTGCGCGTCAAACTGGCTTCGGCTTTTTATGAGGTCACGCAGGCCGTCAGCGGCACCGCGGCGCTTGACATCATCGCACGCGACGTGCCTGACCTTGTCATCGCTTCGGCCGATCTGCCGGATATGGGGCCGCGTGCCTTCTGTCAGAAGCTGCGCGCCATGCCGTCGGCGGCGCGGATGCCGGTGATCCTGGTGCATTCTGATCTGTCGCAGGCCGAACGGTTGCAGTCACTCGAATCCGGCGCTGACGATGTACTCACCCGCCCGATCGACGAGTTGGTGCTGCTGGCGCGGTTGCGCAGCCTCTTGCGCGCCCGCGATGCCGAGGCCGAACTGGCCTTGCGCGATGACACCCGCCGCGCGCTTGGGCTGGGCGAAGAGGCGGCGACCTTCACCCGCGCCGCCCGCGTCGCCTTTGTCCCGACCGAAAATGAGGACGCAATCGCCGAACTCCTGCCCAAACTGCGAACCCACCTGCCCGACCGGCTCGACATCGTGCCGCTGCAAGAGGCGCTGCTGATCGAGGGCCCGACACCCGACGTGTTTGTGATCACCGAGCACAGCACCGATCCGGGCGAAGGTCTGTCGCTGCTCTCGCAACTGCGCGCCAGCACCAAAACCCGCAACAGCGCGCTGATCTACGTCGCCGCCCCGCATCAGCGGCGCGAGGCCGCCAGCGCGCTCGATATGGGCGCCAGTGACCTGATGGCCTCGGGCATTCAGCCCGACGAGCTGGCCGTGCGCTTGCGCAAACAGATCGCCCGCAAGCGCATGTCCGACCGGCTGCGCTCGGACATGCGCGACGGCATTCGCGCCGCCGTCGTCGATCCCCTGACCGGGCTTTACAATCGCCGCTACGCGCTGCCGCATCTTGCGCGCATCGCCCAGCGCGCCGCGGATCGGGGCCGGCCCTATGCCATCCTGCTGGCCGATATCGACCATTTCAAACGCGTGAATGACAATCTTGGCCACAACGTGGGCGACCAGGTCCTGCGCGAAGTCGCGCAGCGCTTGCAGAACAACTTGCGCGCCGCCGACATGATCGCCCGCATCGGCGGCGAGGAATTCCTCGTGGTCATGCCCGACGCCACCGCCGATGCCGCACGTCACACCGCCGAACGGCTGTGCCGCATGCTGGAAGCGAACCCGATCGCGCTGCAGGATGCACAAAGCGTGCCGATCACGCTCAGCATCGGGGTCTGTGTCGCCGACCCGCACGCGCAACCGCATCCCGAGGATCTGTTGGTGACCGCGGATCGGGCGCTTTACGCCGCCAAGGATCAGGGCCGCAACACCGTTGTGATGGCCGATACCGTCACGGTCTTGCCCAAGCCCGCGCCCGACAACCACGCCCCCGGGCCGGCCCCCGTTGTCCGGCGCAATTCGCTGGGCTGACCGGCGTCACTCCTTGGGCGGGCGCCCCGGGCGCCGCCGCTCCAGACGCTCGATCTCGGCCTCCAGACGGTTGGCATAGGCCTGCCGCTCGGCCAGGCTCAGCTCGGACAGAAACCCGGTCAGCACCTCTTGGCCACGCTGCCGCCGCGCGTCGCTGAATTTCACCTGACGTTCCAGCACCGCCGCCATCGCCGCGGCATCAAACGGATCGGCGCGCAAAAGCACCAGCGCCTCGCGATAGGGGCCGGCCAGGCCCTGGCGGTTCTCGCGCCAGCTCTCGGCCAGACTCCGGCGCAGCGCCTGCCGAATGGCGCGGCGCTGCTCTTCGTCAAAGGCGCGGGTATAGGGCGTCACCCCGTCGCGGCCGTTCAGCACCTCGCCGCGTGGCGGCCCACCGCTCCAGATCAGCCCGATCACCAGCCCCGCCACCAAAAGGTTCAGCGCCAGCGAGGCAAAAAACACCACCCGGACCCAGCCCGACATCCTGCGCGCCCCCTTGTCGTTCAGATCGCTCATCCGTCCACCATCATCGCCAGATCAAAGCCCGAGAGCGGGTCAAGCCCCAGCGCGCCAAGGCTGGCAGTCTCCAGCGGCACCAGCGACCAGAGCGTCTCGGCCCCGGTCAGGCCAAGCCCGACCCACAGCCCCGCCGCGCTCGCCGCCGCCAGCCCGGCCGCGCCCGGCCAGCCACCAAGCGCCTGCAAAAGCTGCCGCAACGGCCCCGGACCGCGCACCGCCCGCGCCACCGGCCTCTCGGCCAAGGCCTGCGCCTCGATCCGCGCCAGCAGATCGCCGGACGGCTCCGGCACCTCGGCCCGTGCCGCGGCAAAGAAATCGTCCAGGTCGGGATCACGCTTTGGATCAGTCATCGCCTTCATACCCCAGTTCCGCGCGCCGGCCTGCCAGGCGCGCCTCCAATGCCCGTTTGCCCCGCGCCGTCAGACTTTCGACCGCGCGCGGCCCAATGTCCATGATCTGCGCAATTTCCGGGTTGGGCAGACCCTCGATATGGCGCAGGATCACCGCCTGCCGCTGCCGGTCGGGCAGCGTGGCAAGCGCCGCTTGCAACGCCTCGGCCCGCGCCGCTTGTTGCATTTGATCCGCCACCGAGGGCGTCGGATCTTCCGGCTCGGGCACGGCGTCCAGATCGCTGCCCCGGCGCTTGCGCAGCCGGTCGATGCAGAGGTTCGCGGTCACCCGGTAAAGCCAAGTGGTGACCTTGGCCTCATCCCGCCAGCCCGCCGCCGCCCGCCAGAGCCTGAGCAGCGCCTCTTGCGTGACGTCCTCCGCCTCGGCCCGGTCGCCATTCAGCATGCGCACCGCATGGCTGAAGACCAGCGGCGTCAGCCGTGCGGTCAAGGCCCGCGCCGCCGCCGCATCACCCGCAGCATAAGCGGCCAGCAGCTCCTGGTCATCGCGGGCACTCATGGCGTCATAGGGCATCCGGTCCATACCTTGGCGCTACGCCACCATGCGGCGCAACGCAATCCCGGGCCATGCCTGCGCAAGACCCGGGCGCGATCACGGGAAGGTCAGTCGTTGCCGCGACCGTGGCGCGGGCCGTTGCCGCCGCCCCGGCGCATCTTGCGCGCCTCGGCCAGCTCATCCTTGCTCAGCGCGCCATCACCATTGGCATCGAGCCGCTCCAGCATCCGCCCGGGGCCACGCGCCGCCATCTCTTCGGCGCTCAGCTTGCCATCCTCATTGGCGTCCAGCCGTTCGATCATCCGCTCGGCGCGCTTGCCACGACGGGCATCGGCAAAAGCAGCGATTTCTTCGGCGGTGACAAAGCCGTCACCATTGCTGTCCATTTCAGCGAAACGTGCATCCCGCGCGGCTTCGATCTCGGCCGAAGTGATCAGCCCGTCCTGGTCGGTGTCGACGTTTTCAAAGATGATCTCCATCCCACGCCCACCGCGGCCATCATGCGCCACGGCAACACTGGTCAGGCCAATCGTGGCGATCACAGCCCCGGTGAGGATCGTTGCAGTCCGTTTCATGCTCAGGTCTCCTTTTTTCCTGTCAAATGATCCGCCTTTGGCCCCTGCCATCCAGCGTCTCTGCAGGCTCAAACGGCCCATCCCGCGGCTTCCGTCGAAAAAAATGCACGGCAACCAAGAAAAATTTGCGACATCCGGACGCAAGGACACTTTGGAACATTCCTTAAACGCCCGCCTGAGCGCATCCTGAAAACGGGAGCGAAGAGGGTAAAGATGATCAGTAATGTTGAGCGCGACGCACCCCAGCGTGCGACTTGGCCCGCCATCTGGAAGGGCTGGCGACGGCGCTGTCCGAAATGTGGCAGCGGACCGCTGCTGTCGGGTTACCTGACGGTGCGCGACACCTGCCCCGTTTGCCGCGAAGAGCTGCACCACCACCGCGCCGATGATGGGCCCGCCTACCTGACCATCCTGCTGGTCGGGCACCTCATGGCGCCGCTTCTGCATTTTGTCTTTGTCACCTGGCGGCCCGAGCCGCTGATCCTTTTCACCATCTTTGCGGTTGGCTGCATCGGCTTGTCGCTCTACCTTCTGCCTCGACTGAAAGGGGTGGTCGTGGGCATTCAATGGGCCCGCTACATGCATGGATTTGCAGCGCCCCACTGACGGGGCACCTGCGACATGACGGCTGACGCCACAACAAAACCAACCGTAGACAAGACAGCGATCCGCAACGCCGCCACGGTGATTGTGCTGCGCGACCGCGAAACGCGCCCGCGTATCCTGATGGGCCAGCGCGGCGCCAAGGCCGCGTTTATGCCCAACAAATTCGTCTTTCCGGGCGGTGCTGTCGATGCTGCCGACAGCAATGTGCCCTTGGCCACCCCCCTGCCACCGGTCTGCGCCGACCGCCTGACCGAAGAGGCCGCCCCCGGCATGGCCCGCGCGCTCGCTGTCGCCGCGATCCGCGAGCTGTGGGAGGAAACCGGCCAGATCCTTGGCGCCCCCGCCCCTTGGCCCGGCGCAATCCCGGATGACTGGCTGAAATTCGCCGGCACCCGCCACCGGCCCAGCGCCGAAGCGCTGCAATTTGTGTTCCGCGCCATCACCCCGCCCGGCCGCCCCCGGCGCTTTGACGCGCGGTTTTTCCTGCTCGATGCCGAGGCGCTGCAAAGCGACCCGGATGATTTCCGCCCCGCGCAAGAAGAGCTGTCACACCTGCAATGGATCCCGCTCGACGAGGTCCGGCATTTCGATCTGCCCTTCATCACCGAGGTTGTGCTGGCAGAGGTTGCCGCCCGCGCGCATGACATGACGCCGCCGGAATCCGTGCCGTTCTTTCGCAACAATGACGAAGAAAGCCTGTTTCTCCGCCTGCGCGGCCACCCGATGGTGGATTGAACCCCGCCCACGCCCCGCATAGGTAAGGCGCCATGCTGAACGTCCTGCGCCATGGCCAGCCCGGCCCGAAACCGCCTCTGCTGATCGTGCACGGCCTTTACGGTTCCGCCCGCAACTGGGGGGTGATCGCCAAGCGCCTGTCGGATGAACGGCTGATCCTGACCCCGGATCTGCGCAACCACGGCGACAGCCCGCACACCACCAGCCACAGCTATGCCGACCTCGCCGATGATCTGGCCGAGGTGATCGAGGCACATGGCGGGCGCGCCGATGTTGTCGGCCATTCCATGGGCGGCAAGGCGGCGATGGTGCTGGCCTTGGCCCAGCCCGCGCTGGTCAACCGCCTGATGGTCGCCGATATCGCGCCCGTCGCTTACGGCCATTCGCAAATCCAATACATCGAGGCGATGCGGGCGGTGGATCTGACGCGCGTGGAAAAGCGCAGCGATGCCGCCGAACAGCTTGCCCAGCTGGTCGACGACACCACGCTGCAAAGCTTTTTCACCCAATCGCTCGACGTCGCCGGCAAACGCTGGAAGCTCAACCTCGACACGCTCGCCGCCGAGATGCCGAAAATCCTCGGCTTCCCGCAGGTCGAGGGCCAATTCGACGGCCCAACGGTTTTCCTGTCGGGTGCTCTCTCGGACTATGTCACACCCGAACATCGCCCCGCCATCCGCGCGCATTTCCCCAAGGCGCGCTTTGCCAAAATCCCCGGCGCCGGTCATTGGCTGCACGCTGAAAAACCCCGGGAATTCGAGGCCTCGGTCCGCGCCTTCATGAACGCCTGACCCAAGGCCCGACAGGCAAACCCACCTTGACCCCGGACGCCCGTCCCGACATGACTGTCGCGACGACTGCCCATGCCGCGCCGCGCGGCCAACAATCAAGGATAACGATATGAACCTCGCCCGCTTTCCCCGCGTCAGCCTCGCGCATCTGCCGACCCCCCTGGAATTCATGCCGCGGCTGACCGCTGAACTGGACGGGCCCGAGATCTGGATCAAACGCGACGACTGCACCGGGCTCTCGACCGGCGGCAACAAGACCCGCAAGCTGGAATTCCTGATGGCCGAGGCCAAGGATCAGTGCGCTGACGTGGTGCTGACCCAGGGCGCCACGCAGTCCAACCACGCCCGCCAGACCGCGGCTGCGGCGGCGAAACTCGGCATGGATTGCCACATCCTGCTTGAGGACCGCACCGGCTATAACCACGAGAATTACAAGTTCAACGGCAACGTGCTCTTGGACGTGCTGCACGGCGCCAGCATCGAACATCGTGGCCCCGATCTCGACATGAACGCCGAAATGGAGGCCGTCGCCGACAAGATGCGCGCTGATGGCCGCAACGCCTATGCGATCCCCGGCGGTGGGTCGAACGCCACGGGGGCGCTTGGCTATGTGAACTGCGCCTTGGAGATGCTGAACCAGTTTGTCACCACCGGCCTCAAGGTCGACCACATTGTGCACGCCACCGGCTCGGCCGGCACGCAGGCGGGGCTTGTGACCGGGCTCAAGGCGATGAACGCCAACATCCCGCTTCTGGGTATCGGCGTGCGCGCGCCCAAACCCAAGCAAGAGCAAAACGTCTACAACCTCGCCGTCAAAACCGCCGAAAAGCTCGGCTGCCCCGGCGTGGTCGCGCCCGAGGACGTGGTCGCCAACACCGATTACGTCGGCCCCGGCTACGGCATGCCCGCCGCCGACACGCTCGAAGCGATCGACATCTTCGCCCGGACCGAGGCGATCCTGCTCGACCCGGTCTATTCCGCCAAAGGGGCCGCCGGCCTCATCGACCTGATCCGCAAGGGCCACTTCAAAAAGGGCGAACGCGTCGTCTTCCTGCACACCGGCGGCGCCATTGGTCTCACCGGTTACACACATGAATTTGACGTGAAATCAAAGGCATGAACCCTGTCGGCATCCTCGGGGGCATGGGGCCGCAGGCCACCGTGCTCCTGATGCAAAAGGTGATCGACGCCACTCCAGCGAAGGACGACGCCGATCACCTGCCGCTCATCGTGCACCAGAACCCAGCCGTGCCATCCCGCATCAAGGCGCTGATAGAAGGCACCGGCGACAGCCCCGCGCCCGCCCTGGCGCAGATGGCGCGCGATCTCGCCGCCGCCGGCGCCACCGCGCTCGCCATGCCCTGCAACACCGCGCATCACTACGCCGCTGACGTGGCCGGGGCCACCGATCTGCCCTTTCTCGACATGCTGGCCGCCACGGCATCAGCGCTGCAGGGCAAAGGCCGTATCGGCATCCTTGCCTCCCCCGCCACGCGCCTCACCGGCGTTTTCGACACCTACCTCACCGGTCCCTACACCGCGCCCGCCGACGACACCGCCCTGCTGGACATGATCCGCGCCATCAAGGCCGGCGCCTCCCCGGGCAGCATCACCGAGCCCCTCACCGCCGAGGCCCGCGCGCTCCTGCAAACCTGTGATCACATCCTGATCGCCTGCACCGAGCTCTCGCTCACAGCCCCCCTGCTGCCCGCAGATATCCCCTGGACCGACAGCCTCGACTGCCTCGTGAGCGCCATCCGCACCCACGCCACCAGCTAACGCGTCAAAGCCCCCGGCAGGTCCGCTCCGCCACCTCGGCATAGCGCTTGTAGCGGTCCCAAAACGCATCATCCGACGGCCGCTTCGACATCTTGACCTCCTGCGCCCGATGCGGATCGCCATAAAACCGCACGGCGAGGCGCTGATCCCCCCCGCGCAACTCCCGATCCGCCACCGACTGGATACATCGACAGACCTGCCGGTTCGCCGCCTTGCGATCCGACCGCAGACAGGCCGACGCAATCGGCCCCGAGGCAAAGCTCACCCCACCGCCAGACCGCGCCCGATCACCGCCACGCCCACACGCTGCCAGCACCAAAGCCGCAATCACCAAAAATCCCGCTATCCTCATCACACCTGCCTCTTGTCGCGCCGCGCGGGTTCCCCCCGTCTCTGCAACGCTCTGCCCTCCCTCGCATCATGCCGCAAAGCCGGTTTCCGATCAATCCGAGATCACCAAGCCTCGCCATCCCCTGCCCAACCAGCGATTTGCGCCAAGCAATTCCGCCGAGTGCCAAGCGCCCAAGACATCCCCCTGCACACAAGCCGCGCCAGCGCCGGGCCGCGGTACGGCGATCCAACCGCAGTTCTACTCGATTTATCCCTGAAACTGGCGCGCTAGGCGGGATCAAAGCACCAAGACCAACCCAATCGCCGTGCCGAGCGGGCGGCCCGGCGATGGCGCGGCGGGCTGACGCCCTTGATTCCGCGCCTGCTATGTCTACCGCATCTCTGGCAAATCTGGCTGCACAGGTGTTTCCGGCACAGAAGGCGGTGCGCAATCCAGCGGTCCGCCCCCGAAAAACTCCCAGTACTCGACAAGCTTCTCACAACGGGCTTTTGGCGCAAGGTCGTCGCCCGAAACCGTCCAAATGGCCCCGGCAAGCGCCGCCACTCCAAGACCGATCTTTTCGACCTTCCCGAACCACGGCTTGCGCTGCAACTCCGCGTCAGCGCGGGCCTTGGCCACCTCCGCCTCAAGCTGCGCCACGCGCGTCTGCAAGCGCCCGATCTCTTCCCGCAGCGCTTGCTCGGTGTCGGCATCGCGCTGCCCCGCGCGCAGGATTTCCGCAATCCGGTCCAGCCGCCCCGGCACCGCCTCCAGCGGCTTGAGGAACTCTGGCAGGTCGTTGAGCCAAAGTGCGGTTTCCACACCAAACACCTGCAAAGACTGGCTGATCGTGACCGAGGCATGCGCGACTGAGGCCGACACGCTGCGCGGATGGGCAAAGAGTTGCGCCACATTGTCCGGCTCAAACTCCGGCGCCCTTGGCTCCACCCCACCCTGCTCCACTTGCCACTCCGCCTCGATCCGCGCAATCTCTTGCGCCACCTGTTCCGCGCTACTCTCCCACGTCTTACGCGGGATCTGAGTGACGATGCGTCTCAGCAGGGCGGTGGGCAGAGGGTCTCCCGCAACCATCCCGTCATACCAGCGCTTGAAAAACGCGAAATGCGGGTTGGTGTCGAGCAGGGTGGCGCCGATCTCTTCGGGCCGCAGCCCCTCCGGCGGACCGACATCGTGCCAGAGCGGCTGGCGCAGCATCTGATCGACGGGAAAGTCGGCATCTTTGTAGGCGGCGGTGGCGGCGTCGGCGGCGGCGGCGGCGGCGTAGGCGGCGGTGGTGGCGGTGGCGGAGGCGCGGGCGGTGGCGCGGGCGGT
>JAAUYB010222850.1_pt1 | contig 21739 bp, 13 predicted proteins | sample 7278071 | NCBI WGS metagenome assembly JAAUYB01 (sample SAMN14350121, study PRJNA611818) | marine sediment metagenome | isolation source: surface marine sediment (1.8m) | place: French Polynesia: Moorea | collected 2018-08 | reverse complement strand
ATTTTTTAATAGATTTTTTATGGTTAGTACCACTACTTATGCGGCACAAAAGTTCTAAAATTTAGTAAATAGTGAACACACAATTTTTTCCATTTTTAAAAAATGTTATTTATAATATTTTTGTATTTTGTAATGTTTAATTTGCAAACTAGTCCGCAAATGTTCAATTAATTTTTTAATAGATTTTTTATGGTTAGTACCACTACTTATGCGGCACAAAAGTTCTAAAATTTAGTAAATAGTGAACACACAATTTTTCACCATTTTTTAAATAATGTTATTTATAATATTTTTGTATTTTGTAATGTGTTATTTTCTTTATTAGACAGTTTCTTTTTTAATTATTTGTATATCTATCTTTTTTGTTACTTGAAAATTTCTTCGGGGTAGGATCCTTCCAAACGGTAGAAAGATTTTACACATTTTTAAAAATCTTGTCAATGCAGCAGGTCTTTGAGGTGTATTCTTGTTGGTTTGGTTTTATTACAGGCTCCATGTGAGCAAGAACGTTTAAAAGTACAATAAACTGCATGTCAAAATCTTTTCAGGGCTGACAGCTTGACTTTTGTTTTCCTTGTTGAGACTTTAGCGCCTGTTGCTGAGAAATGAAGGGGATGCATTCCATATATGAATATATATGGTCTTGACATTTTTCCTTGCTTTTTTTCTCCGCAGAGAAGCTACCAGCAAAACCAGCAAATTGGATATCAGATTCCGCCATTTTGGCTAATTTTCAGACACACATATTTGCTTTCACTTTTATTTTCCAACTAGTTTTTTTAAAGAAAAGAAAACGCTCCCTAATTTTTTGGACTTTTTAGCTTAATTTGTGAAAATTTTGGAGGCGTCGCGGAACTTCGCCGAAATATTGAAAATCAAATACCAGATCATTTCAAAAAGTAGTCATCTGCTCAATATTCCAAAAAGCTCTAGTTAAGTTTTTGTCAATTGCCCAAAATAAAATCTGTTAGATGGGTCAATTGGAATAGGATGTATTTGAAAATAAAAACAAATTTTAATTTGTTTTTATTTTCAAATAATACGGGAGGGGGATTTGGCAAATTTCTTGCCTGTCAATTTGGCAATTCGGCCCACCCTACAAAATGGCGAATTTTTCTGAAAGGTCTTAAAGTAGCGTCAGTCAGAATAGACTAAGTGGTGAGTTTTTGATGAAAAATTTCCCAAAAATCATGAAGAAACTTTGTTCAAGGAAAAAAACATTGAAATTCCATGCAAAACAAAAATATTTTACTATACCGGAAGTCTGGTATGCAAAGGGAAACAAAAAGTATAAACCGTCAAAAAACAGTCAATCAAAAGAAGCGAAGTAGCTAAGGATGGGGCGGCATGATAGTACTAAAGAAAAATTGCCTCCAATTTTTTTACAAATACTCGACAAGAAGGCATCCTATTCTTAATTTATGTAAATTTTTATTACAACTGTTTTTAAAAATAGTTTAATATATATTATGGATTCACAAATTTGTCTATTCTTTTAGAAATATTCGCCAAATTGACTGATTGTGTGTCACTTTGACCAATTATTTCGATTCGCCAAATTGACATCTGCTTTCACACTCTCTCTCTCTCTCTCTCTCTCTCTCTCTCTCTCTCTCTCTCTCTCTCACTCACTCACTCACTCACGACATCGCCCCAAAAACATATTTTCCAAAAACATGCTACTATAATTACTTTGGCTGTGTCGCCACCCTTTAATTTATATAATATATATATTTATGACCAGCATAGACAAAAATGCTTTTCCTGCAAATGACCCCTGAGTATGTCGAGGAATGCCTGAATTTTTTTAGTGGAAGGAGATTTTTTTCGACTTTTCAAGGCAAATTATATTTTTTCAGGAAAGTGCTGTCACCCCTTTCGGAAATCCAAGATGCGACTTTTTTTGAGAACCTAAAAAACAGTATTTGCCTTTGCCTGTGAAAGTAAATCAAAGATTTGCTAAAAAAATATTTTATATTTTTTTCAGTCGGAATTTTTCAGATATGAGTCATTCAAACCACCATTTACTTTGCAGCTGTTGCGTTGTAGCTTTCTCGCAAAAAGGGACACACGTGCAAAAGAACCGCACGTGCACATAGTAGCCGGCGCCGCGCCTTGACGTGTTTGCTCCTAGACAACATCATAGTTGGAAAAAATCCCTAATAAATGTGGGGGTTTTTTTCGACTCGGAACAATTTTTTTGCAATAAACAGACAGACTTCTGAGCAAACTTTGTAGTATGTTGTTACATTTTTGACACCTTCTCAACAAATTTGACATATATTTAGCGGTCAGAAACAATAAACAGAGATTGCAAAACCTTTAGTTTTTCATGTGGTGGTAGCCGCTAGGTCAAGTAATGTTTTTTGTTCTTTTTTATTTTAGGACTAGAAGTAATGGCCCGCTCCGCTGGGCCTGTGAAACATCATTTCCTTCCTCAAACCTTGAATTCCCAATGTTGTTTACATTGCCCTTTAAATTCAATTTTTGGCTTTTCCAAACCTTCATTTTCAAATTTTGTGTTTTTTCCAACTCATTGAATTGAAACTATTTTGCCTCCCTTAAGTTTAACCACTGGTTTTTCCTCCCAAAATAGGATCTTTTTCACCATTATATTTTTTTAATTTATTTTTTTTTACTTTTTTCAGAGCAATAGAATTTTTAGTTTTCCAAAACAACAGGGTACCCCCTAGAAATATGTGGAAAACATTCCAATGCGCCATGATGCCCAGTTTGGTCTGGATTCATCTAATAGTTTGGGAAAATAATGGAGACAAACAAACAGACAAACACACACCTTTCTGTTTTATATGTATATAAATTATCGAAATATTTGTGTGTGGAAAGATTTTTACTTTTGTTTCTGTCTGAGTATTCTTCGAAACTTAAAAATGTGCAATTAGATGTTTTTTTAGAACAATTGTTCACACGAAGAACAGGTTTCTGGTCAGGGGTCATATAATTTGATGATACACCTACGTAAATTAATAAATTGCTATTTATGCTACGTCGCGTATGAGGAACAAACACAAAAATCTCGCCCCTGGCAACAACAACTCGGAGTGCTACTTGACATGACAGCTATTGAATTTAAAAGGCGGGAAAATAAAAAAATTGGGAAATATTTTTAAATTTGAATTTGATAAAATTGGGAAATCAGTGGATGGAAAATACTTTTTTGAATTTAAAGGGTTGAAAATGAATACGGTTGGAAAATCAAAGTGTGAGGAGACAGAAAAAAGTTGAAATTTCATTTTTGCTAAAATTGGAGTTGTGTTTCACAAGCCCACCAGAGCGGGCCAGCCCTTTTAGTAACTTTCACTGTAGCTTTTTTAATGGACTGTTTGTGCCCAGTATATATTAAAAAACAAAATCTGGATAAAACTTTTTTTGGTATTTTTCGTTTGCAAGAAAAAAATGTACTTTTTATTAGAACTACTGTTCTGTTGGAGAAGGGTAGTTCAAAAAACCCTTTTTTGCTGTCTTTATTTTTTCTGACAATCCTTTTACCAAAGCACTCATAACTAAAAAACTTTTTGATTTGCGGTCAAAACCTTTTTTGCAAATAACGATGTGATTCTAGACCTACAATATAAGGTGAACCTTTTTAGCCGCAATTTTTGTGAGACAAAATAAATCAAATAAAAAAAGTATGGTTATTTTTTTCCTTTTTTCAACATTTTTATTTCACATACTATTGGTGCTTTACATTGAAACAAATGGATCTTGCTTTAAGGTCTGAATTTGATATATTGGAAGAACGGATTTTTAAAAAACAAATAAGCTCACTATTTTCATCACAATCGTTTTTATATAATGGTATTGTTACAAATTCTTTTGCTCTTTTTACTTTATTTGGAAACCATGAAGAAATCCACAAATTTGGCAATTCTTCAACTTTTTTTGTCGTGTCGTTGTCGTATCTCTTTGATGACCATGAAATTAAATCATATTTATTTTTTTGCCATTGAGCTCCGATTAAATGTAGTCCTGTTACAACCAGTCCAAAACTTTCTTCTAACTCGGGAAAAAAAATTCTGATTTGTTTGTATCAGGCGCTTTTTTAGCATTTTTGTCATAAATATGGCACATTACAACAGGAGGGAAATTAGAGGAAATATCTTGTGCATTGCAAAAACCGAGTGCAAGGAATATTAGCCTAGGATTATCTAAGGAACTTATTTGAAGAGGCTTCAGAAAATCAGCTTCTTTTAACCATAGGAAAAGATGGGTGTACTTTTTGCATTCGATAGAAAAACTTGTCTTTTTTTCAAGAGCTGCCTCTTCTACTTTTTCTACAATTTTTGATAGTTCCGAAGCTACGATTGTCCGTATTTGGTAGCCTGGAACGTTTAACGTGTTTGAAATGGAAAAATCAATTTTTTCATTAGCATTTTTTTCAATAAAAGTCCTATTTTTTTTAAAGAGAAAGGAATCCGAACAGTCATATCTGTGAAAAAAGTATGTTTCTGAATTGTTGGACAATAATTTTAAAACAATTAAAGAATGTTTTTTGCTAAAATCTTCTTTTGCAGTGAAAGGGGGTTCCAAGTGGGCGTTTGCAGCTGTAAATGCAGTTTGAAAGTTAAGTTCAAATTTTTTCCTGCTTACTAGTTCTATCATAGTTTGAGCCATTTCTTTCAAATCAATTCTTAATTGAAATAAATCGTTTGCATTTGAGATCCCTGGATAATAAAGCCTGTCAATCAACCAATCAAGAAATTGACGATAATGGGAAGGCAAAAAATAAGATCGGTCAAATACTAAAGGAACTAAAGCACTCTCTTCTAATACTGAACGACAAAGTGTACTTGATGGAATAAAAGACGATTTGTTCCAGTGTAAAGAGGTAGTTGAGCAAAGTTTTTTCAAACTTGAATGAAATTCATAAATAAATCTGATAACCGTCATTGGAGTTACGTTGTTGTCACAAGTATTAGCAGTTTTCTCACAAAAAAAAGTTTTATTTGGACAAAACGACCTTTCTTGTTGACAACAAATCACATGACACTTATGCAAAGCTTTATATGTACGCAATATGGCCCAGTCTCTTTGCACTGTTATCCATAAACGAAAGTCCCTAAAAAAGAAATCTCTATATATATAAATTTGCCGTATATGTATGTATGTTTGTCTGTCTGTCTGTCTGTCCTCATTTTTCTCTAAAACTATGAGAGATAGACCCCACAAATCATATATATTCTCAAAGGGCATGGCCTAAGGACATAAAAAATATGGGTCACTCTGTGACCAAAACTGTCTATATTGGATATGCCCACCCTTAACCACTATATAGCCTCCTTCTGGATTTGAATTAAGTAAATATTTTGGTTGTGTGAAATGAAAGTGCTTCAACATTCTAATTCAAAACTCAAATTTTAAAATAATATTTTTCAACATGTGGGAAATCAAGGAGTGGGGAGGCAAAAAAGTTTGAATTTGAATTTAAAGGGCGGGAAATTAATAAAAATGGGAAATCAAGGTGTGGGAAGGCAACAGAGTTTGAATTTGAATTTGAATGGCGAGAAATTATTAAAAATAGGAAATCAAGGTGTGGAAAGGCAAAAGAGTTTGAATTTGAATTTTATAGTATCAAGATGAACTGAGTTTATAGGACCAGCGAAGCGGGCCCAGATAGCTAGTTCGTAAAAATTCCTGAACAATAAAAACTAAGACTTACTTGTGTAGCTGTTTTTCAAATGTGTCTAAAACTTTATAGCATTGGGAAACCACTAAAAAGTTGAGTTCGACATTTGTTAGTACAAGCCAATGTCCTCGGACCATTGCAGTACCCAAACATTTTGTAAGTGTATAAATGCACATAGTTGGAGTAACAGCTAAAAATTTAAGTTTTGAAGGCGTGAGTCCAATTTCTGATGACAAATATTTTATTTCCAATGTTGGATCCTCGTGAGAATAAGCAGGAGATTCCATGTACAATATAACTGGATTCTGCACTTTTTTTGATGTGTTTTTTATATTTAGTATTTCTTCAAAACAAATCAGAGTAGTATTCCAATTAAAAAATGGTTCATTTCCAGTATTTGACTTTTCCTCTAAAAATGCACAAATTATGTTTGAACATTTATTTGGCTTCAAAATGATCGAAACAATAAGCCTTTCCCATATGTTGCCATTAATAGGGTCCAACAAACTTGCTTCATTAACATTTTGGGTTTTATTTTTATTGTAAATTTCTGTAAGAGACTGTTTTCCAAAAGATATTGTGCCCAAATTGTTAACTAAATTGTCAGGACTTTTATTTTGCGCGCAATTTGTATAGACATCATGGAAAATTTTTTGCACTAAGTTACCTTCTTCTTTTGATATCTGTTTTGAATAAATGGAAAAATACAAACTGCACAAAAATCGCAAACATAAAGAATGTTGTTCGGAGTATTGATATGCCACAAAATTGAAACATGCCTTAAAATCAGTGTCGTCTTTTATGCAGTCTAAAAAAGATGTAACAGAAATCTGAAAACATTTCAAAATTTCAGATAATCTTACTGAGGCTGAATAAATAGCACAAGGTATATCTATAGAAATATTTTTTTCTGTTTGATAATGCAATTTACTTTTACAATTGTGGGAAAGTTCTTTCAAATCTTTTGCTATTTCTTCAATATCATTCGGTTCTGGTGAATTTGAAGGATTAAGTAACATAACTATTTTTTCCAAATTATTTGTTATCCCTTTTAGTTTTTTGTTTTCTGCACTTCGTACTTCACTAAAAAGAGCTTGTTTAGTCTTCTCATCGGCATATAAAGATCTAAGCATTTGTGCAGCATCAATAGGATTTAAAGAAAAATCTATAAAAAAAGAATCTGTAGGAATATGAGGAAAAAAAGTTGATGACGTAATTATAACAATTGTAGATATTGCTAGGTTTGAGCAATGTGAGAGTGCATTACTAATCCAATGCAAGTCTTTTTTCTGTATTTGAGATACCACAACTAAGACGTCTCTAAAGGTTTTATCATCTAATGCGCTCGTATAAAGGTTAAGTAAATTTTTCTTGTCTTCGAAAGTCACCAAATGGACACATATAACTTTTTTGTTTTTGTCAGATTGCAAAATCTTGCATACAATGTCATGAGGATCCAAAACAACTGCTAGCTTAAGAGCAAAACCCTGTTTCCAGCCAGGAATATTATTTCCAAAAAGCAGGTTTTGAAAATTCCAAGGCGTCCAAACGTTATCAACGTCGCATTTTTTTTCAGAGCTGACCGGAGCGTCAGCTAAATTTAATTTAAGTTCAGCCAAAACATAGTCACGGCAGCCTTGGGGAATTCCTGCAAGATAGCAATGCACAATAGCTTTAAAAGTTTCGTCATATTCAATAAGATTTTCGGAACGTTTTAAAGATCGTAGTTCTTCTTCCCATATATCAACAATTGGTTTGAATGATTCGATAACGTTAGTCGCTCTGGCTATGCTTAGCTCTAGAGTTCGTTCTTGACTCTGCATTTTTTCTAAATTTTCAAATATTGATATTGCATTTTTTTGTAAGTTTGTTATTTTGTCAACTTGGTTTTTCTCTTGTGCCAGCATTTCGACTTTTTTTTCTTCTTTGTCATTGAGTTGTAATTGACATTCTTGAATTTTTACGTTCAATTCTAGTATGTCATCTTTAAAACTGAGAACTTCGCTTATGCCTTCAAAATAGTTGCACAATACTTGTATTTGAATTGGCATTGAATCTTGAATTTTATTTGAAATATTTTCAAGAGATCGTACTTGATTTTGTAAAAACAAAGAAATTGGCTGTGTAAGTTCCATGGGATTAAACAAAAGAAAAAAATGGAACCTATCTGTTTGCTTTAACTGTGAAAGTCTTGCTGCAATTACCATATCCTCTTTGTCTGTCGGCACAATTGAATCTAATATCGCTGCTAGAACAGCCCCAACCAAATGAGCAATTTCAGTTTGTAAAATTTGATGATTAGCTAAGATACTATTGATTTCTTCTTCTTTAAGTGTTTCTTTAACTTGTAAACGCGACTTTTCTATTTTTTGGAAAGCTTTTTGTATTAAAACATTTTTTTCTGTCTCTAGATTTATTAATTGTTCTTTTAAGTCAAAGTAAGTTTCGTTGGAAAATGTTATTTGGCTAATACTTTCTTCCAAAAAAATATTATACTCTTTTTGTGTAACATCAGATATACTTTTTTCCTTTTTATATTCTGATATGGCGTTTATGACTTGCTTTCTTTGTTGTTTAAGACAATTTACGTGGTCATTATATTTTTCAAGACGCTCCAACTTTTTTTCCAACCGTTTTACATTTTCTTGCATTTTTCTTTTAGCTGTTTCAATAAAATCTAGGCATGTTACTTGAACTAAGTTTAAAAGTGCATTTGTGGGTTTTTTAAAGCCATTTTCATTGCAAATTTTTATTATGTTGCTGTGTGTGCTTTTAATTATTACTTTTATAGCTTCAGGAATGTTACGAACTACGTTTTCATCTTGCAAAAATGATGACATAGGAGGCACGTTAACTAAAAGTGTTTGATTTTTTAAAAAATCAACAAATGGTTTAGTAAGTGAACAAAACAATTTATGCGATAAAATTACAACAACTCTACCATTTTCCAATTGCTTTTGAAGCATGTCACCAAAGTTTGGTGTTGGCTCTTTTATTGATATTATTGTAATAGTATTCGGATCGTTGTTTTCTTTAACATTAGATAAGGTAAGAAAGTCATAAAAATTGTACTTGAAATTCAATGCTTGACAAGTCTTTTCTAAATGAAAATATTGGTCTTCTCCTAAAAGCGTTATTGACTTTTTAGTTTTTTCAAGGCAAAAATCTATAAGAGCGTCTTTATTTGCAAGATACCTTGACACTGCCTCCTTGTTAACAGTTTGAGATAACAAATTTAACACGCATTCTTTTAAGACGTTGTCTTGTAGTGGAAACAAAAAATGGGATATCAAATTCATTTCAAATGATTCAAAATGGGCTTTTAGTAAAATACTTCTAAATGTTACAGCAGAATTAATGTCCATAGTTTCTATTTCATCCTTTGAATTCATCTTATCAATGTTGTCTGAAAGTTTTTGACAAATGTCTAATTTTTTTTGATCGTGTCGAAGTTGCTGTGCTTGAAAAAAGAAGGATTTTTTACTTCGGGGTTCTAAAATTCGTAAAATGTAAAAACGGTTAAAAACATCTTCTTTGCATGATTGTAAGTAGCTTTTATAAATGTCAACTGATGTAAAAACAATTAATTTAAACATTTTCATCATTTTCCCTCTCATGTTGAATCTTTTCATATAAATAGGGAGCCCTGTTAGTAGATCTCTTAAAAAAGACAATTCTGATAATGTGCAAGTAGAATAATCAACCACAAAAACGGTTTTGTTATTTTCAAAATAGCACACATTGTTATCTCCTTCAATTAATTGAATTTGATCAATAAAATTGCTTGTGGCGTTCAGAAAAAAATTGTAAAAATCCTTACTAGTTAGTTGAACGGTGTCCTTTAAATTATAATTAGTTTTTAACATTGAACTCAGAACGAGTTTGTGAAAACCGTGCCCAAGTACCAACAAAGGTTGTTTACACGAAATTATAGTTTTTGCTTTATTACAATATGACATGAAAATTGTTCTTTCCTCCCAACTGTCCGTTTCAAATGAAAAAGTTTGTGTCTCTAGACTTGTGTCCCAATTACAACAGAGCGAAAATTTAGAACTAATATCTTTCCTTATTAATGTTTCAAGCTCATTTTTGTTTTCAAATGTTACATTATCCATTCCGTATGTGATAAGAAAACAATAAAATAATGAATCCATTGTTTTCTTAGCGAGGGAAAAAAACAACGTTTTGAAAAGATTGTTTCTATGACATTCAGCTCTCGTTACACATAAATCGCTTGTACGCTTCCAACTTTGTAGTAAATCATTAAATAGATTTAAAAAAGAGCTTTCTTTAAAATTAACTTTTGATTCATAAACAGGCACAAAAGATACATTTACCCTATGACTTAAAGGCCTTGTTCGCCGAAAGTTTAAAAAAGGGCAAACAATGTTTATTTTTAGAGGCAACATTTTTTTAAGAACAAGTTCTAAAAGTTGCATTTCTGCTTCCATGTTTGCAGGCCATCCAAAAATATAAACTTCTTCACTTTTTAAATTGCCTTCTAAATTGTTTAGCATTGAAAATATGCTAGCTAAAGAAGTGTGTGTGTTTTCAATACTAGTTTGAAAAAAAGAACCGAATAATTGGCTTTGTGAATAGGTATTAATTGAAATAATAGGTATGCTTTCAGTTTCATCTCTTGACAAATTTGTAGATTTCATTAAAGTTTGGAACAAGTTTACAATAATCGTGTTAGATTTGTATAAAAAACAATTTATTTCCAAATTTTCAGAACCCTGAAACGGAACTTTCTTTGCTTGTTGAATTTCGTTTTCAAGAAATGTATGTAGTCCTGGCATGTAGGTTATTTCGCGAAGCAAATCTTTATCATTTTGAAGTTCAAATTTAGAGAGTGTCAAAAAGACTGCTTTTGTTAAAGCTTGTTTGTCTAATTCAAGTTTGTAGCTTTGATTAAAAACATGATACAGTTTTGCTACTTTAAACAAACTTGCAATTGGGGACATTTTATTTCCAAAGTGTTTTTCTACGAAATAAATTACATATTGAACAAAATATTGCAGATATTTTTTATTTTTTTGAATATCTACGGCAAGTTTTGATCCTAAAACGGAAACAAAATCAAGCGTATCGAAAGAAATAGATCTTAAAGCAGAAAGGAACGAAAGTGGCATAGATAGTCTTTGCACATCAGGTCCTAAACGATAAAAACTAGTTTTTTTTTGTTTTTTTTTAAGCAAAACACTTACCTTTTCTGCTTATCACAGCAATACACGACTGAGGGTGTAAACTTGTGCATAACGTGTCTAGGTTGAATTGTTTTAATTTTAGCGACATGGCTTGGTGTATGTCTCCTAACATTGTAGACAACGCCGAAAGCGTTGAAAATGGAATAAAATCTACACTGTCAAGAATGCCCAGAAGTCCAGACTCGCAGAGGCAATGCAAATGCCATTTCAACAACTGTAAAGAATCCCCCCGCCTTGGAACCAGAGTAATTCTTTGTTTTCCCAGCCTAGATGCCTGAAAAAAAATTAGTTTGATTCAAATAGTTTAAAAGGGTACTAACCAAAAAATGAAGTGCTGATTTTTTCCCAGTCCCGTAGTTTCCAAACAAAAAAATAGACATGTTTTTGTAAAATGCGGTTACCATTGCCATAGTTGCTCTTTCTAAAGATGGGGTGTTCTGAAAAACAATTGGCATTGGCTGGACAGAAAAGGCGTATGAAATGCATGCAAGACCTTGCTTTACACAAATATTTTTTGTTTTTTCGTTCCAATAGGTGCGTAACTTAGACGTCCACATATAATCATTACTTTTTTCTAACATTTCATTGCAAAAAAGGCAAAGAATCGTTTTTTTGTTTAGAAACAAATTGAAAGCATTCAAACTTTTCCTTTTTGCTAAAAATGTTTCTTCTATTGGGTTACATTGAAATTGTTTAACAAAAACAATAATATTTTGTAAATACTCTTTTATTATTTTGCAAGGATTATTTGATTGTAAACAAATGTGAATATCTGTGGTAAACATAACTTCATGATAGACAAAGTATACTTGGTCAAAGTTTTTGCTGGCTTTTTTAACATTGTGCATCATGTTGCCTAATTGTTTGCTTTTTATTGATAATGTTTTTCCTATATGTTCTTGTAAAGATATTTCTGATTCATTAAAAACATCTTTTAAAAATTTTTCAATTTTAGAATCGTTCTTATATGAAACCTGTTCAATTAATGACAAACATTCATTATGAATAGATTCTATTCCAGAAATGTTTGAAAATTTTGTCTGTAATGATGCTATACCTAAGCCAAATAATTTTACTACAGCTTTTATAAAAAAATTTTTTTCGTTAGAACTTGAAGGTTCCCAACCTCCAAGAATAACTAGTACATCAGTAAAAGACAATAACTTAAGCCTAGGTATAATAAATCTGATTTGTTTTACCAAGTTTTGACATTTATTCATATAATTTTTAAACGCAAAAGAAAAGCTTTTTAGCTCCTTAAATGTACGTAACGAGCTACAACAACTTTTTACGGAAGGTTTTTTTAAAGTTTCGTTCATCATTTTTGTGTACTTTTTTAAATCTTCTTCAAATCCCAAGATATTTCCTGAACGAACAAAAACACGTACAAGAGTAATACAGTCCGTTTGAACACTTTCCCATAACTGTAAGCAATTAAATATTTTTTGAAGTGTTTTTCTAAGTTTGATATGTTTTTCAACAAAAAATACACCTTTATTTGTCATTTTGTCAAGTTCGTTACAGTCTTTTGCAAGATTTGATATATGTTCTCTCGTGTTGGAAAAAAATAACACGGTTAACTTGTTTTGATCATTTCCATGCGTCCATTTTTCTAGTACAATTTTAGCTTCATCCCATTTATCCCCTATTTGATTAAGGTAAAGTTTTATTCGACGCTCTTCATTGACATCTTTTAAAATCTGTGTTACATTGTTTCCAATTTCCAGAGCCCCGATTGACAAAAAGTAGCTAACATAAAGATCTGTAACAGTATTCTTCCCTTGGCCTTTTACAGAAAAAAACGATACGAATTTGAGCCAATGATGTTGACTGATTTCGTTTTCTAGTATTTTGTTCAATTCAAAGAGGCATGAAATTGTGTTCGTAATTTCTTTCTTCAGTTTTTCTAAAATGGCAAATCCAAAATGAGATACGTGTATACAATCAATATCGGCACCTAATTTGTGAAGTTCTTGCTTGTGAAAGGAAAAATTAAATTTCTTTACAAAAGTTGTTTTTAATGCAGTACGTTTTTCTTGAAAATCATTATAAATATCTAAAATGCATTTATTATTTTCAATTTCACTTTGCAATTTTAAAAGACATAAAAACATTGATATAGGAAGTTTCAAAAGTTTTTGTTGGTGTTTTATGAAAAATCCCGTTTGGGATAGTCTTTTTACTTTGTCAATGTAAAATTGTAAAGATTCAAAACCAATTTCCAGTGGCAAATAATTTCGGCCATAATAACCACCATAATGAAATGATTTTACAACACGATTTACTCTCCCAAGGTGGGAAGTGAGTCGACCAAATAAATGTTTTACAAGCCTCTTTCTGACTTTCTCTAGCCTAAATCCGGTGTCTTTTGCCTTAATGTACAACTCCGACCATTTGTCTGGCAAGCTTTCAGCTTTTTGCATAATTTCCAAGCTACCTTCAATGCCGTACATTTCTAACGTTCTGAAAAACACCAAAATAAGTTTCATTTGGAGACTACTTTTCTGGTCAACAAACCTGCAACGTTCTTCAACATCATTGTAGCTCATTTCAACTTCAAGTGAAATCTTTTCAATTGAACACATTAGGATGAAGTTATCTTCCAATTGACTAAAAAATGTAATTGGTTTCATGTTTGTTAAAAAGTTATCCACTTTTTCTATAATTTTGCTTAGACGGATCTAAAAACATATATAAGTCTTTTAATTGCAATATTATTGTCAGTAAAACTTTTAACTGATACCTGAGCGGAGTGCTTCAATTGTATACCTAAAGTAGATATCCATTCTTCAACATGTTTTAGTATCGATGCTTTTAATGGACGCAAATTTACACAAATAGACATAAAATATTTTAAATTTGGTTTTTGTATAAGTTGTTTTTGAGTGTTATAATGGAAAAGCAATTTTTCATCAAAATCGACACATGACGGAGATTTTGATAAAAAACGACGGCAAGTAGAATCTTTTGAATATAACCATAGGTTTCTAAAACTTTTCCATTCCAGCAAGTAAGTATGTATTATCTGAAAAAGGAATGTGGTAAAATCAAGTTAAATCTTAAACTTTTACACTTTTATACTTTCATAAGATGAACCAAAGTGTCTTGTATTTTATCAACTTTTATTTTGACACTTTTAAGACAAATAATGTCATCGTAGTAAGATGGTAAACTTGATTTAACACTTGTAATCGATGGTGTTTCCTTAGCCGGTATCCAAGTCCCCCTGAAATTACAGTTGAAAACATTTGTTTTGCTGTCTAGATAACATGTCACGATATTATTATCTTATCACATTTTTTAAAAGTATAGTAACATAATTGATAGTACGTAGCAGAAAGTGTAAGAAGAAAAACAAAAAGAGTAGTTAGTAAACATACCTTAGGTGACGTATAAATTTTTTGGAACCCTCAATTATATTTTTTACAATAGTAAGGCAACCTTCCACAACAGTAGGAGCATCTGGATCAAGAACAATTTCGGATCCACGAAGCAGAATTTCAACAATTGCGCATGGAAAGTCATTTGTTTGTCTTTTAAGAAGAGCAAAATACAAATCTAGATTATTTATTGTCATTTCAACAACAGCAGAATAAAGTTCTTTTTCCCAGTAGCCATAATAATCAGACATAGAAGAATTCCTAAAAAATGATCAAAAAATTACATCATAGCGTTATGTGAAATATTTACCTTAAGGTTCGTGAGCCAAAGAGCACTTCTTCTATCTTCAGAAGTGACGGAGACATTTCTTGTGAACGCTTTACTAGGCAAACATACTCAACTTGTAATTGTTGTTTTAATCGTTCGTGAAATGCATGATATTTGACATCAATTTTAGACATATTCGTGTTGCTACGGAAAATAGAAAAATAGGAAAATTCGACGATTCTTAAAAAAATCTTACCTTACTAAACGTCCTTTTCGGACTTTTTCAATAGCCATCAGGATGTCTTTTTTAATCAAATGTATTTGTCGCATTTTGTAGTTAAAAATTGAGATTCTTGTTTGTCCAACGTTTAAACAACTTTCTAAAATGGCTTGATTGTTCCAAGTTAATCGGGAATGGCCGGAACTAAAAGCTGTAGTAACATGTTGCAACTCGTGCCTGAGTAACAAAATTTCTGCTTTTTCCAAAGAATCAATGCATTTGTGATAGGAATTTAACATTAATTCTAAAGAAGTCGCAACATTCATTAGCTTTGTTTTTTGGATGGACATATTGCGAGCTACTTCTGGCACTTGAAATCCCAACCATTCTAAATGTTTAACTTCGGCTAATGTGTCAGCTAAATCACTTGTAAAATTTACTTTATATCTGAAGAGCAAATGCGTATTACAATCTTGAGTTACAGTTAATAATGGCCTTGTTAAATTAAGCGCCAATATATCACTCACTTTGTCACACCATTCTTTGTATTGGTTGTTTGTATAAATACTTAACTGACCTTGAAATTTTTTGAACATTTTCATAGCTAAATCCCAATCAGTTATTCCTGAAAATGAGCCTGTAAAAACAAGAACTTGTCGTTCTTCTTCAAGCTTTTTTCGAACTAAATTCATTGAAAACATTGTAGTTTCTAAAGCATTAGTTATACCATTTGCCCAATATATTGAACCGGAAATTGGTGGCAGATTTGATGCAATAGGAGGGTTTGAATAACATTTTTCAAATTCTTTTGTACTTTGTTCTACTTCATCGATGAACTGTTTTACTATTTTGGGCAAATTTGAAATTATGATCGTCCAAATTTCTTTGTTTTTTTCTTTTTGTTCAAACATTTCTTCTAGCGCACGTAATGCCATAATAGAAGAAACCAACTGTTCAAAAACGTCGTCCAAGATACCGACAGATGCGACTTCTAAAAATCTGCACTCACGTTCAAACCAACTCAAATGATTTTTCCAATGGTGTAAAAAAACTTCATTAAAGACATCATATGGCAACAATGAAAAACTACTAGTCATATCTTTAATTAATTTTTTTGCTTCTTCCAATCTCTCATTTTTCATTGTTGCATTAGATAGTTTTTTTGAAAAACAAGTAGTCATGCCTTTTAGTGAGTTTGATATTTCCATTACATTTTTACAGATTGTTATATAATGATGAACTGGTCGAAAAATTTCTTGGACTGAAAACTCCCAACGTGCTTCTCTACCTGACTTTTCAATATGTAAACGTGTATTGTGAAATGACTTTTCCCATTCGTTTAACAGCTCTATTGATTTTTGAGCCTTTTCAAATGTCAAGCTTGGTTGGCCAAGTTCGTTTAAACGAACCAAGGATTTAACTCTAATTAAAAGAATGTTTGTAATCTTTTGTAGCAGTTTTATAATATTTTCGTCTGTGTTGTAATATTTTGACAGAGTCCATGCACTTCTCAAGCATTTTAAGACTTTAGGAATGGTAGATTTTATAGTTTCAATATTGGTTGTGTTAGAGCATGTGTCTACTTGTCTTTTAATACCGTTCAAAAATTTCATATTATCCTCGGCTTCGTCAAGACTATTGCAAATCGTAGCATATTTAAACAAAAACTCCGTTGCTAATTTTTTTTTGTCATCAACTTTGTCAATTACTTTGATTGTTCTTCTTATTACAGGTAATGACATGTCTTGTTTCTTTGCCAATAATGTGTTAGCTCTCTGCTCCCACCAAGAATATTCCACTGGAATTGCTTTAAGTTCGTCAAGATTTTCTATTTCTGTGTAGTGTAAATTGCAAGTATTAGTAAGGGTGTCGTTTAAACTAGAAATCTGAAACAGAGAAAGGTAAGTATTAATAAGTTTAATAAGTTTAATAAATTTTCTCACCCAAGATATACAACTTTGGTAAAGTTCTTCAATTTCTTGTGATGTAACTTCTTTGTCAGCGTTAAAAGGAACTTCAAACAACAACTTTGTTTTAGGGATAATAAATGTTTTAGGTGTGGAAATAGCATATCGGTTTACAAGGAAATAAAAATGATTAATGTTAGAAAATACATAATCTTTTTTTGAAGATGTTGTTGGACGTGTTGACAACATTTCTTGAATAAAAAGTTGTCCAACTTCATTAAAGGGCCCTTGAAACGTTCTTCCTAACCGTATAAATGTGGAAATAAAAGCATTTTCTTTTTCGCTTAAGGAATAAGACATATAGCCTTCGCGCCGACGTCCAAAATATACAAATTTCATAGTGATTGCACTATGTCCAGACGTTAAACCATCAATTTCAAAATGAATTCTTGATGCTGCTTGTTCTATGGCCAGTTCTTCTGCATAATGACCAAATTCATCATCAAGGTCTTCTTCCAATGCCACGTTTTGAGTATCAGGAAACTCCTCAATCCAAACAAATAAGTAACGAAATTTTCGCCTATCTGCTAACAGTTCCTCCAACATTTCATGGTGCATTGCAAATGTTTTCAAAATAGCTAGATTTTGAATGTCTGGATAACATTGCTTTACCCAATCAAGCATTATAAGCATACGTTCGTCTTGTTGTACCAATTGTTGGTTTGACAATTTAGGCTGTTCCATTTTGCTTGCTTGTTTGCTTAACTGTTTACTAGACACAACTGAGGAGCCATCCTTGTTTGGTCAATATTTTATTGATTTAACAAAAAAATAAAAGAGTGGGACAAAAAACCATGAAATCATTCATCCGACTTCGGGCGCGTGGATGCTTTTAAAATATATGTTGGTTTATTACAGTGATGGAAACAAAATTTATCATAAATACTAAGAAAAGCACAAAGTTTATTGTCACACATGTAACACATATGTAAAGTTTAATAAAGCAAATAAGAAAACACTCATAAATTGGAAACAGCGAACTTTTGCAGAGCTGTTGTCAGTATTGCACAAGGTTTCATTACAACATGAGGTACAATAGCTAACTTTTGTTCTAGCACCCATTGTCACACAAAAATTCTTGCACGTTTTTGCACACGTTCTTTCTATTGACCAAACTGTTATATTGTTGCGTGTTTCAGTAGTTGAAAATTCCACCCTGGAAACCTTAACAAAAAGTATGTGTTATAAATTTGATAATGTAAATACATAAACATATTACCTTGCAAAAGCTTTCATCCTCCAAGCACGTTTTTTCTTGTTCAAAATTAAGCACGCTGCAATTATTAGCTAAAGATGGTAAACAATGATAACATTTGACTAGTTCTGCAGAACACGCCGTCAAAAAAGCAAGAAGTAATATGTACACAAGCCACATTTTACCACTTGTTAGCAGCTGATTTTCAGCTGAAAAGAAAGCCACTACTACAAACATAACGAGTGGAAAAAACAAGTTTAAATAAACAGTATGACACAACCTACAAAAGTAAACGGCGCAAATATCTAATTTGCATTGTTGTAAAAACCATTTTATTTTTGCTTTATTTTGACGATTTTACACTGCTGACATGTGATTCACTACTTTCTTCTTGTCCATGGTCTTGCTTGTTATCATTTTCTTTCATTTGTTCGCTTTGATCTGATGTTGGAGTCTTTTCAGAGCGTGGAGTTGAGGGGTAACTTTCCATCAGCAACGGATACTCGGAAGTACCTATGCAAGAAACAAAATAAAAAAAACTACCTATTTTAATATTTACTTAACATACCTTCTTTTGGCATAGCACCTTCATGAATAGATCGAGATTTGTGGTCGCACAAAGAAGTGTTCATTTGAGGCAAAGAATTCACGCAATGAATAAGGTTCCTAAAAAAACTATTTTAGATGCAAAAAAGTAACGTTTCTTAAACATACCTCTGTTTTTGTCCCACCCTAAAAAGCGTTGCAATTTCATCAAAAGTTTTGTTTTTGGTTTCCGGTACTTTTTTATAAGTAAAAATCCAAAAAATGGCAAGAAATACACTAAAGGGCAGAAAGGTATAATTTTCCAAAGTTGTCTGAAACAAATCAATTGGAAAATTTACCAGTTTTGTAAATAATAAAAAATCACCTGCATTGTAGGAAATCCTATACCAACTAAAAAGTTTGCACACCAGTTTATTAATACAGCAACAGACATAGCTGCAGGTCTTGGGCCTTGTGAAAAAAGCTCGGCAGTTATCATCCACGGGATTGATCCGGGACCCACAGCAAAAAACACCACGTAAAAAAGAGTTGATACAACTGACAACCACCAAATCCAAGCTACAATTTCCTGAAAAAACACAACATTGACTGTAATTGTTTTGCAAATTGTAGAACATTTCTTACCTTTACTAAGAAAGATATAGTAATGAAAATAGAGAAAATAAACATGCCACCAAGTCCGTATAAATGCAAAGTTCTTCTTCCACTTCGATCCATCAATGGAATTGAAATTAAAGTCATTATAACCATTACTGCTCCAATTCCTATAGTAGCATATTTTGCATGAGATTCGCTCAATCCAGTAGTAATAAACAGATTTGTTGAGTAATAAAAAACCTTCAAAAGACCAAGTACAGTTAAAAACAAATATGAAAATTGATTTTAGCCTTCGGATTACTGCGTTAATCCCAGACAACTGTTGCGATAATTGCATCACAACAGCAATGGCAAGTGGAAGACGAAGAGTCGGCGATCGTAGTAGTTCAAACATTGTTATTTTTGATTCAGTCCTTTGAGCAATTTCTTCTGCTTTCATTTCCGCTATATCGTCTTCAATATCATCTGAGTTTCGGAGTTTTTTCAGAGCTTTTGAAAGACATTCATATAAATTTATACATACATGCATAAAAATTTATTTATTGATATAGAGTCGCTCACCAGCTCTAGCCTGCGATTCCTGTTTCTTTGTTATTAACAAATATCTCGGCGATTCAGGACAAATCGGTAAAAGAACAAGTTGCAAAACAGATGGTGTAATTGCAATGCCCAAAAGATATGGCCATCCATCAACAGTTCCCAAGAGACTTTCTGTTCCAAGTATTTGAGATATAAGAAGACCAACTGTTACTGCTAATTGATTTATGGTGCCAAATCCACCTCGCAATGTAAGAGGTGAAATTTCAGATATATACATTGGCACCAATGATGTGTTTAAACCTGCAGCAGCAAAAAATACGGATCTGAATTATTTGAAGTAATACTTGTGTTTTTGTTGCGTATAAATACATATACAGGGTGCGGAAAAAGTAGTGTCAGCAATATGTGGGCATCTACCAAGTTTCTTGTTTGCGAAATCATAATACTTTATGTTTAAATATCAGCTCAAATGAATTAACAATTTGAAAAAAAATATTCCTATATTTTGACAATGAATTAGGTTTTACCCAAAACACAGAGCAAGTGTTTTGCCATGTGCCGCACTTTTGAAACACCTGTTGCAATGCAGGTGCCAGAACAGGGAAAGAGCAAAATTTGTTTTTCAACGAGTCAGAAAACAATGCTATAGCTCAAAAAAATGAATCTAAATGGGAAATGATGAAGAAAATGTGACATTTTTTGTTTACAGAAAAGACTGTTTTATTAAGTAGAATTCATTATATAATGGCGAAGAGCCACTCAGACGTGACAAAAAAAAAAATATCTCAAATATTTCAAGATAATTTAAAAAATCTTTTTTGCCCATTTGTCAAATCAAATGAGCTTGTAATTAATTCAAGACTGGAGCAAACAAGCGGTTTGGTAGATGCCGTTACTGACACTACTTTTTTCGCGCCTTATATAATTTTAAAACTAAAAATTGAGTAAAACATTAAACAACTAAGAAAAAAGGAATCTTACCACAGTTGACTCCTATTAAAAAACGGCCACAAATTAGGAGCTCGTACGAGCCAGCAAATTTTGCCATGCCCATTCCAGTCGCACCAATCACTCCAATAACGTTGTTTACTAGCAACCCTCCTTTTCTGAAAAAAACCCCATAAAGTACATTTTCTGTAAATTACGTGATGTATTTACCTTCCAAATTTATTGGCAATGATTCCTCCAAGGAAACCACCGCACATTCCTCCTAATGCAAATATAGCTACAGCAATAGCGTACAAAAATGTCGACGCTTCGTACGTCATATTTTGTCCATTGTATCTTTTCCGATAAGCGTATCGTATAAACTTTTCTATTACCTGAAGAAAAAAATATTTTTTCGCTATAAAGGCACACCAAAAATTGTTTTTACCGATTCTGGAGCATTGATTACACCTGTATTGTAACCAAATTGGAGCATTCCTAGCACTGCTGCAAAAATGCTGTATGCCAGAAAAAATGTCAGTCCCTAAAATATATGGTTTTATTTAAATACATTTTAAAACAACATACAAGTTGTACAAGGTAACCAAAAACAAACTTTGTTCGATGACCTGCGACAGGGTATTGCAATATAAAACCCAACAGGGTGGTTTAAATACAAGGTCACAATATGAGTTCAGAATGGGGTGTGATCTTCATCTCCCCTTCTGCAACAAGGTGGTTCAAAAAATACAAGATGGTTCATCTCCCTTTATGATTTCAGAAGGGGTGTAACCCCCTTCCCCCCTTTTGCAACAGGTTGGTTAAAAAAATACAAGATGGTTTATCTCCCAATATGACTTCAAAAGGGTGTGACCCCCCTCCTGCAACAGGGTGGTTCAAATAAAAAAAGATTCTTTTTCCATGATCCTCAATAACGGTAAGGTGGCAAAATCACCCAGAGACAAAATCACCCAAAAGACAAAATCACCCACTTCAATGAAAAAAGACAAAATCACCCACCTAGAAATCTCCCAGGGACAAGATCACCCAAAAGACCAAATCACCCAAGGGACAAAATCACCCAAAATACAATATCTCCCATTTTCATTTATGAAGACAAAATCACCCACTCTGAAATAACCCAAAAAATGGAGAAAACTGGAGGCATGCAGGCAAAACCGATCACATAGTTGGCTTTGGGGTAGGCTGTCCGGGACAGGAGGGGTGGCTACAAGTACCTGCGCT
>JAAUYB010003753.1_pt1 | contig 21750 bp, 15 predicted proteins | sample 7278071 | NCBI WGS metagenome assembly JAAUYB01 (sample SAMN14350121, study PRJNA611818) | marine sediment metagenome | isolation source: surface marine sediment (1.8m) | place: French Polynesia: Moorea | collected 2018-08 | reverse complement strand
GTCGGTCGTGGGTTCTTCTTGTTTGCCGGTGAAGAGGTAGCCGTAGCGGCGCATGACGTCGCGGACGGTTGCCGTCGGTTCGCCTCTCAGGTTGGCCCGGATGTGCAGGGACACCGCGCCGTGTAACAGTTTGACCGCCGCTCGGTGTTCCTTGATTCGGTCGCGGATCTCCTTGATTTCGCCGCGTTTGGCATTGAGCGCCGTCGTTACCCTCGCGGCCTCCTCCACGGCCGGGCGCAGCAGATCGGGCGACGGTACCGTGATCGGCGCCCTGCCCTCGGCGGCCGATTCCGCAAACGCGGTCAGCATCTTTTCGCCCCTGGTGATCCATGCCTCCATCTTGGTGGGGGTGGGAGGGATGTGTAGCTGGAACCGGGCCAGGACCGTTTCAGGAATCAGGCCCAAAGCGCCCTGGCGTTTCAGACTGGTGCGGACGGCGCGGTAGACCCGGGCCAGTTGTCGCACCGCTTCCGTACGTTCAGCCACCAGCCGGCGCCGCTCTTCCAGGACGTCGGTCAGCTGCTTATAGGTTGCGGAAAAGACGTTGTTCAGGTGAGTAATCCGGTTGACGAAACGCCGGGAAACAATGTCGCGTCCCAGCCGCCTGTCCAGTTCCGCCGTGATCGAAGCTGTTTTGAGAAACTGCTCCATGGCTCCGTCGCCCAGCGGCGTTACTAACTTCATGGCTCCTCCTCCCTGTCCGATTACAAACGGGCCGACTTCAAGAGAGCGCTACTCTAGCAAGTTTGATGCCGACTGTCAATAGCAAATTTCAGGCCAAGTCACATCTGGACACTAAGGGTCTGTAAAAAATAGATTTGGGAGTTCGCTTTTTTAAAAAAGTGCTTTACTCAAGCTTGGAATGAAGGTTTTTCGACCGGAAACGGCGTATCTCGACTCGTCGATTACGATCATTCCCGGGTGAAAGGATCGTGATCCGTTCATCGACCGGCGCCTTTTCATCATGAAAAGGTCGTCGTCGACGGGCTGAATAGAACCGTTTCCAAGTGAAAGGGTCCTGCTCGACCGATCGATAAGAACCTTTTCCAATAGAAAAGGTCGTGGTCAACCGATCGATGAGAACCATTTCTACCCGAAATGATCGAGGTCGCCTCGTGTGTCGGACTACCTGAGACACGAAACTCTTCAAGTCTCTGAGGGACGACATGGAGATTCGTAATGAGACAACCAAAACCCAACAACCCGGCCCGAACAGGAGAAGTGGAAGGAGGCTGACCCTCGCGGTCTGATCGCCGGCTATAGAAGTTGTGATACGTTTGGGATATCTGGGGCGGGATTTGCCTTATTACTCTTGAAACTTCGCTGTTTTCTCTTTCAGCAGTTCGGTAAGCCTTTTTACAGAAACCCATTGGCCGCGAACCATGACACTCTCGATAGCGCGAAGGTTTGAAACTGAAATCAGGGGGTTTTTGCTGACAAGGATCAGATCGGCGCGCCGGCCCACCTGAATAGTTCCAAACCGCGTCTTTTTGGCCAAAAACCTGGTTGCAAAGGTTTCGATGTGGGTCGTGGAAGTTTGAATCGCTTCGTATGGGCTCAATCCAGCCTTAACCATGTCATCCAGTTCATCATGAACGGCAAGGCCGGGCAAAGCCGCCGGAATGGAGGCATCGCTCCCCATCAACAGGGTCACGCCCTGTTGGTGCAGTTCGCGCACGAGCGGAATGAGCCAGGAACGCTTTTTTCGAACTTGTGCCAGGAACTGCTCCGGATTGTCTCTATTGATGTAGTAGTTATACCGCGGTTCCCACCAGATGCGTACGCGCGGCGCAAGATAACGCACTTCCGGACGAGCGAGCACTGCATCGAGATCTTCCAACTGAAGAATCATAGCGCTGATGAAAGCCGTATTCGGGATCACGTAAACGCCCGATTTCCGTACCTCCTCGGCAAGCCGTTTGACAGTACCTGGCAAATCCGCAATATCCTCGAATTCGGGATGGAATTCTTCCGCGTGCGCAATGACATGCTGACCTGAGGTTAGAGTTCCCCTGACGCCGACAGGTTCGGGGACGTGGCCGAAGACAGCTAATCCAACCCTATTCGCTGTCTTTATGATAGCGGCGTGTAGCTCGGGGCTGAGGCTGTCGTATACTTTGATGAAATCATAACCGGCTCGCCGTTGCTCCAGAACCGCATCCGTAGCCGCTTGTACCGAAGCAAGCCTGCGCTGAAAGGGGCCGGTCGGCGGATCGCCGTCGAGAGACCGGCCCGTGGTGAAAATGGTCGGTCCTAAAAGCTCACCCCGCAACACCTTGTCTCGAAGCTCAATTATGTTCAGGCGCTCATTATTGAAAAGATCGACATAATCGCCACCCAGATTGAAAACGGTGGTGACGCCGTGGCGAAGATAGGAAAGCAATTCCGTTTCATCACCAATGTGCACATGGGCATCGGTCAGACCTGGAAGCAGGTACTTTCCGGCGCAGTCTATCCTCCGCGCGTCGGCGGGAATGGTAATTTTATCCGACGGACCGATTGCAGCAATTTTGTCACCAACTACAACGACCGAATGGTTTGGAAGGACCCGATCAGCGGCCATGGTGACAAGCCGGCAGTTTTCCAACACGATGGTTGGCGCGGCTTTTTCGGTACCTGTGACCTGCGCATTGCAGCCCAATGTAAAAAGAAAAATAACCAGCCGGAATATCTTATTTCTCATGGGATCCCCTTGATTTACTTGTCGTCGTTCAATCACCATACGAATGTCGCCGGGCAAGTGTTGCGGAGAACATGCGTACGCCTACCGCCTTTGAGCCGGTCGGGTTCGATAAGCCGGTGGACCGGCCTCAGAGTTATCGTTACCGGTTCCATCCGGGCAAAAGAGAACAGGAAACAGGGCCCGCAACCGGGACATCATCTCATGCACGGGTACACCCAAGTCCCCTGTACTTCGGTGGTTCTTGTGATACCACTTACCTCTGAGTAATGAATTCGATGGATGGAAGAAAATGGATGCTCTATTCCCATGATTTTGAAAGTTACACGAAGCACCTAGCTATAAATAAGGGTCTGTTCACCAAGTCTCCGCTTGGGAACGGCTTCGGCTTGCTCGGCTGGGAAATGTCAGGGGCCGACATGGCAACATGTTTATCTGGAGCCTCTTACCCGTACCTGGAAGTTATTTCCTCCTGGAAGTTATTTCTATGCCTACATTATTGTTCCTTTTCCAGACTGATTAGACCACTCTCATCTAAATGGAGCTTCAGAATCTGTAACTCATCGTCCTTCCGGCTTGAAACATAGAGCCATGGGTCCATTCTGCTAAGAACCCTATTGGCCTTTTCAGGTATTAGGCCAAGGCCAAGATGCTTTCCATTAAGGTCATATAAATCAGAAGGCATATCCTTTCCCAAGAACTGCTTACTCGTTCTAATGTGTATACGATGATCCCATCCGATTTTCATATCCATTATTGCTGGGAAGTGACTGGGGTACTCCAGTCGCCTTGGGTTTAAATTTTTTAATCCTCTGGACCGGACACCACCAGAGTAATTTTCGTAAATACTTTCTGCCCAACTAGGATCGACTGGAACTGAAGTAAAAGGTCGTTCAATCGTGCGAACTGCCTTCTTTAAAATTGGGTCATAAACGTTAATTCGAAATGTACCAGAAAGATCGGTGTAATAAACCATGCGATCTGGGCCTATTGAGAAAAAAATCCTTGTTTTTGCTGGATTATAGGTTTCTTCAAACTGGATTTTTTGGTTTAGCAAGCTATCCAAGTTTGCTCTTCCTTCTATTACGAACATTTCTTTAAAGTCGCTGTCTGATTGAATGAGTGCATCCTGTGTTAGTGTAGTAAAAAACCATGCCTTCCCAACTCTCCGAGCCGTATTTCCAAAAGCCACTGCGCCCACTGGTGCCTGCATAGATTTTACAAAAACACCGTTAGTTTTATATTGATGAATTTTCCTCCTTCGCGATTCAAAAACATACAAAAAACCCTCTTCGACTAATATGGCACTTGGGCGAGTATTGAATTCGCCAGGAGCTTGGCCCTTTCCTCCAATATCTTTAAAACGTTTTCCTTCCTCATCAAAATGCAATATCTTAAACTCTTGTTTATCCAAAATGTAAACATGGTGATCAGATGCAACTGCAAAATCATGACTAAGGATAGAAAGGTAAATATCTGTCTCCTCAATAAAGAGATGAGGATCTTTCATAGAAAAAGTCAAGATTAATAATGCTAAAAGCATCTTAGCCTCCTTTTAATGTGTCTGGAAGAGGAGTGTGACTCTTTTCACACTCCCCTTTTGCAGTTTATAACATTGCCTGACACTCAGCTTCAGCCCATTTATTAATCAATACAAGTTGATAAATCATTAGATCCATATATTCGCCGTGGAGTTCGTAATACCCCGCATCCCGACCATGTGCTTCCTCGTATTGCTGTATCGAATGCTCTAAATAGTCGAGCTCCCAATCGACTTCTGTATACTCCTCTTGATAAAACTGACACTGAGTGCTTAGCTCTGCAAAAAGTAGTGTAGATAAAGTCAGAGCCAAAAGTAAAAATAGTTTTCTCATGTGAGATTTCTCCTAAAAACTACTATTGCAAGTGGCTTTTTATGAAAATTTATCAGGTCTAACTAACCTAATCTCATTATATTTCTTTATTTTGAACTGTCAAGGTTTTATAATTTAATAGTTACACGAAGCACCTAGCTATAAAAACCTAACTTTAATAGGCCTATAGATCGATCGAACTTGTAAGTGAAATAAAGGTACGCCTTCCAAAGATCTCATGCGCCTTACGCGACGTCCCTACAATCGGTGGTCTTTTTGCGACTAGTACAACCTGAAACGAGTCGACGACAGCCGCGCATACTTCATACTTAACTCTTCGCTCGGCGTTTTGAAATCAGCCGTAACCGCCACGACAGATAGTGATCGAGTTATCGTCACACTTCTGAATCAGCAGCACCAGGTCATCACCGAGACGAGCCATGGTCATCGCTCCGCCAGGGCTCAACCAGGCATCGAAAATGGCTGTTTGCTCGCTCCAACTCGCCTCAGCGAGAGTACCGTAGCCGTTGCTGGTCGTCTTCTCCTCTCTCTTGTTGTAGGAGACAGGTAGAACAGGGGTCAGGATACCCGCGATCGAAAAGGTTTCTGTCAGCAGCGCCCCATTTGCAGTTCCGGGATGGGCGAGGTGGATGACACCGTCCAGAGCCGCCGTCACCAGCGGCGCACCTGCCCGATAGGGCTCGATCAACGGCTCGGATTCCTTCGGCGTAACCGGGGAAGGTGAGGTCGCAAAGCGCGCCACGGGAAAACCGGAGGGCGACCACTTGTCTTTTGAGGTGTCGTCATAGGGTCCGCTGTAGGAAGATGTCGCCACGGTCACAACGTTGAAATCGGCGGTATTGTAGGAGACCGCGTTGAGTTTATCGCTACCCACCACCTTATGGACCAGGTAGAGTGAGGGGCCGATTGCCGCGAGGGCCGGGGAGCCGTCCGTTTCGTGGCCGGTGTCGACCTCTGATTGCCATTTCCCCGAGGCAAATCGCTTCGAAAAAATCCTGGTGTCTCCTCCGCGCCAAACCAACATCAACTCCCCTTCGACCAAGGCGGTCAGTGCGAGGGCCGAGATCGGACCGCCGGCGAGTTGGACGGATTGCCGGCTCCAACCCGTTTGCAGGTCATAAGTCACCGCCGACAGGGAACTCTCCGGTGTGACGAAGGCTAGGAGAAGTTGGTCTCCCATCCGCGCCAGGGCAAACGATCGTGACTTCCGGTGGTCGATACTGCGTCCTTCAGACCAGGAATCACCGTTCCACGTGCGCATCCACATCACACCGTCGGAATCGGAGGTGACTACATAGAGCAGCCCGCCGAGTTCGGCGGCGGCGAGTCCGCCGTGGGTTGTCAAAGGGGTCGGCGTCGGCGGACGCCAACGGAACGATTCACCCCAAAGGAAGCGAAACCAGTTGGCATCGGCATCATTCTTTCCAAGCGTGCCGAGTGAGAAATTCTCCTCGATAGTGCGGAGTAGGCTGTAGTGATTGTAGCCTACTCTCTCTACTCCCGGCTTGATCATGTCGCCCAGCAGGACGGTGTAGATCTGGTTCGGTCCGTCGTAGGTGTATTTCTTACCCGCATCCCATTTCTTCTCAAAGTCAGCCTCATCAAAGGTGACCACGACCAGTGTCCGCGCCGGCAAATGGGAATCGGGTCCGGGAAACCGCAGGGCGCCGAAGAAACCCTCTAACCAGGCCGCTGCCTGATCGACCAGCGCCGGCGCCCGCTCTTCGGGGTCTACCTTTGTTCCGTCCAGGTAATGGCCGTCGTTCCACATGTTCGGCGTGAACCAGGCGTATTCGGGGAAATCGCCGTTTAGCAGGTCGATCCAGAGTTGGCTCTGGTCGACGATCCTCGACCAACGCGCCTTGTTCTGCTGGATGTTGGCAAACGATGAGAACGGGTTGTGCTTAATGACATAGGGGTACTGGTCTTTTGGAACAAGCTCCGGTGACCAAGGCGTGTTCTGGGGGATATAACTATCCATATAGGCTTTCCAGCGAAGATTCTCAGGCGAAGCCTCGATCAGATCGACAATCGTTCGTTGGGAAAGAGGCGGCGGCGCATCGTCATAGGTGACATTGCAGAGTTCGCCGGCGATCGAGGCGATGTAATTGGTCTGCGAGGGGTGCATCACGCCCATGTAACAGGCCATGTCCAGACCCTGACGGGCAAGCCCGCGGAAATAGGGATTGGCCGTCACATAACTTCGGTATTGGTTTTCGAACATGATGATCAGCACATGGTCGAAGGCTCGCCTGTGGGACATTACATTCCTCCCGGGGATCAGGCATGAAGTGTCGTGGTCTTTTTCCGAGACGGAAGGCGGCTGTGGAGAGTATCGGCCGACGATATTCCCTGTTCAGGGGCAAATGCAGCCCCTGATGCCCGTGTTGAAGGTGGGACAGAGGAAGATGTCGGTCCCTCCCGCGCGCACAGCATCCTTTTGCCGATGGAGCAGTTCCCTGGTAGTGAAACTTTGTACCTTGAGATTGGTCAATTTCAACTTTTCAGCCATTTTCTGATACTCCTTGCACTTAGAAAGCGGGGGTGTTTATTTTTAGATAGCGCTACTATAACAGACGGCATCAGTAAAGCAAAGAGTAAAGTAAGTAGTGAAACAGCGTTTTTCTTGATGTCGTGTAACAAATCCCGTGCCTTCTGGTAACACGGCAATCCGGCCCATGTCCTCACGGGCCGGATCGATTCGGGTTACAGGTAGCATTGCTCGAATTCGTAGTCACAGTAGTCGAGGCAATAGAGAATCATGGGGTCGGTGGGCGCATAAGTGGCCTTGCAATAGTCATGGCACTTATCCCATAGATAAAGGCAGGCCGTTTGCTCATCGTCGGAGGGTGGATTCGAAGGTCCGGCAAGAGCGTGAATGCCATATCCCAGGATGCTTATTAAAGTCAGCGATAGCAGAAATTGTCTCATGGTTGGTTCTCCTTGGTTTGGTTCGACGCGTCACATCCTAGCATTCGCCGTTTGACCAAAAAGTGTAACAACAAAAAAACCGGATACACAAAGACCCGCATTTACGTGACCCGCCGACTTCTGCCGGCCGCATTCTTTTATTCCCAACTTCCCGGGCCTCGCCGAGCAGGCCGGTCCCATGGACAACGCTCGGCCGAGAATTCCCATCGAGCGGGCTTCCCGGACGCGGCCGGGTTTGCGGCGACCCGTCCAATTCGGCCGGGCCGCCGCAACCTGTTCAGTCGAGTTTTGCTTACCCGCGAGCATGCTGAAGTGCGAGTAAATAGTTCGCCTCAACGGTCGAACCTATCCCGTACTCAGCATCGAGCATGACTTCAATCCGGCCGGGGACGGAACGACAGGAATCGTCAAGGCCGTCTTATGCCGGTTGCGCACGGGTCTTGTGCTGTTCTATCGTGCGGGGAGTTCCTGACAGCAACGCCTCCGGCTCAGCAGACACCGGTATAGCAATTCCTTGCACAGGTTAGTTCACCGAGGGTGATCACAATAAAACCGCCCTTCACGGTGCATTCCTTTTGGTCCTTGAGCGGGGTTACAAAGCTTTTGACTTCAATTTCCTCGAGCTTGAGTTTTGACATATCGATCCTCCATTTATTTTTTTCAGATGAGCAATTTCATTGCAGTGTCATTCTTATACCTTAAAAATCAATGTGGTGTCTATCGCTTTTTCGTGAGATTGGTTCGCTCTCGCCTTGACCATGGGTTAGAGGTTTCGGTGCCGATGTATCCCGTTCGGGTGTGGACCGAATGGGATACGGGGGTAAGATATTTGCGGGCGCGCCACAAGAACAGGTTGCGGTCTACAGGTCTTCGGATCTCACGCTGCCCGGTGGATGCCTTATTCTAACCGCTTGAGCTGATTTGTTTGAAAAAAATGTCGGATCAACCGGGGCGATCACTTCTGCGCAGCCGGCAAAAGGCTCTCTCCCACATCATATCCGCGGCCCGGCCGTCGGGAAAGACAGCGTGCATCGTGCATGATCTCATACGCTTCCTGGCTTTCCCAGAAAGTCAGATCGTATTCCGACCCTCCCCAATCGGTCGAGAGCGGAAGGGGCGTCCATCTCCAGACAAGCCGCCTTGTGTCGATCACCTCGATATGGAGAAGGTCTTCAGTCCGCGCAAACTCTCAAGCATCCTGGGTTCGGTATGGACATGGGCGAGTCAGAATGCCCCAGCTCGCCAAATTTTCAGAAAAGGGCCGTTTCGGAAAATTATTGAGCCGATCCTGGAAAAAATTTCGCATGGGTAATTAGAGGGCGCTTTTCTAGGATATGGGCATGGAAACAGAAAAGATCGGTCTAGCTGACAAACTCCGCAAACAATTCGCGATTCGGAGTTTACTTGATCAACGGAAGCCGGATGAGGCGCTTCAACTGTTTTTGGACAGCTATCAGGCGCTGAGTAATCGTCTGCAAATAGCCCAGAAACTGACAGAGCAATTTTTGGATACCGGCGGGATCGAAAACCGTGACCCCTCCTGGCCTGAGGATTTGTGGAATTTTTCATCGGGCGTGGTATTGATATTTGCTACAGCGCAGTTGGTAGGGAGGGATTGCCGGTGGGACGGCACCATTCCCAACGCTAAATCCGCACCGCCGGGCCTGCGAACCCTGGTAGCCCGGGCTTGGATGCTGCGCCCCGATTGCGCCTCTCTCCGGGAACCTGAACAGCGAAAAACCATCACCGCCTGGCTCCTTCCGGAGGCGGATGCCTTGGGCCCGACCATTCTGGCAGCGGGAATCTTGGGAGACCGGGTCCTATTAGCGCACTTGAAGCCCAAGTGGAAGCGCCTCTGTCTTCAACGGCCTGAAACGCCTGCATTCATCGATAACGCCGGCAGAATTCCCAGTCTTCGGGATTTAACCGCGGAATTATTAACCCTATGCCTGGGGATCTATTCCGGTCAGGCAAAAGTACTGGTTCTTCTGCTTGGTTGCGCTTTCCGCATCGGGGCCCATGAAACGTCCATCGCTTATTCAGAGGTTTTGCTTCAAAACCATCCACGTGTGGGGAGAACTCCCGCCGTCATGTCCATGCGGTTGACCGCCTTTGCAGAATGCGGTCGAGATCGAGAGTTGATTGAAGGGTACGGTCAATTCTGGTTACCTCTCAAAAAACCTTTTCCCTACCCCGAACGAATTCTTTATCCGTTGCAAAAGAACGGCGCCCTCGAACTGGAAGAAGACCTGCTATGCCGCTTGAATGCCGACATTGTACCTGAGTGGGTAGGTCTCGCCAAAGAATACAGGGCCAGGGGTACGGATCGTTCGCAGCTTTCCAAATGGCGCAGACTTTTCCGGGAAAATTCCCGCGATGAATCTCTTCTTTTCGGATTGACCCGGTGTTTGGTTCCACTTTGTCCCCTACCTGACGGCGATTTAGAAGCCGAGGTCTCCAAAATCTGGACATTTCTGGTCGAAAAAGAGGGCTACCGGGAGTTGGCTGGTTGTTTCCTGGTGTTACTGGCTTCTACCCAAGAGGAAGCGATCGAGCAATTTCAGCGTCATCTAGGAGCATCGTCTTTCGACCACCCTCTTGTAGCGAGAGCCGCCTTATGCTGTCTGCGCGCACTGGGCGCCTCGAAAAGATGGGATCGAATAGCCTCTGTTCTCGCTCGTTCGGACAGCGGTCAGTTGTCTGAGATAACTTCCGCCGACGAACTTACCTTCTTCCGTTCAATGGCCGAACTCAACCATCTTCCCACGGATGAGAGCCAGACCCGCCCCTGGCTCCAGAGATGGGAAGATTTGTTGGGACTCGCGGTCGCCGGACCTAGAATCGAAGCCATGGTCGGCCATTTCCTGAATCTTAGTCGTTCTTTACGAGCAACATTCTCTTCGGGCGATGCTCTGATCGTCAGTGAACCCTATCAGGATACCCGCTTTCAGCTACAACGCAGAGCCAAGGCCGAAGCCGAGAGATTGTTGCAACTTTCCAATCTGCCGGAAGACGAAAAAACAACCATGAAAGACAGGCTGGGGCGCGCGAATCTGGAGTCGACCCACCGTTTCCTCCTGGATCTGGCCGCCCATCTGCCGTACCAAAAGGAGACCTATCTATGAATGTTATCATTCCTCAATGGACAAGTGCGCTTGGTGTCTTGATCGCCGGCGCTCTTCTGGTTCCCATTCTGATCATTCTCAGGAAATTGTTAGTCGAGGCTTCCGATTTTACGGTCAGTTTTCAAGGTCTCAGCAATAAAATCCCCAAGAAGGACCTAGTTCGGAACATAACCGACTCCAGCAGAGCATTGACCAATGCTCTCGAAGAAGAACGTAAAATGCTGGCAGCCCTGCCTACCTTGATCAGTGAACGAGTTGCCTCGGAGATTACCAACGGCATCAATCCCTTGAGCCTATCTATCGAACGCTCCGCCTCGGTCACCAATAAGCAGGTCCACCAATTGACCGTTGCTTTTCGGGAAAGTCACGAACATTTTCACCAGCTTCTGCTTACGGTCAGTGACGAGGGCCACTTCAGGGAATGGATCGGTGCTTTCAGAGAGACCGTGGCGCCCTTGGAAACCGCAACCCGAGCGATAGAAAACAATTACAGTACCGCGGAGTCCCTCCTCAAAGAGACCACTCGTTTCGTATCCCAATGGGCCGGTCATTGGGAAAAAGTGGAAGGTAATTTCAATCGCTTCAGCAATGAATTCAGTCGCTGGTCCGCCGCTGAGACTACCCATGCGAAAGATATCGAACACCGCATCATGAACCGCTTGGAGGAAGTATCGGAAACCCGCCATCAAATCAATAAGAGCCTTAACGAGCTTCAAAGCGCGCGTACAAAATTGATGGATTCCAATCGCGAGCTTTCCAACTCGGTCAGCAGCATGAGCCGACGCATGAATGAGTTATGCACCCTGAATGAAAACTTACAAGCCAGGCAGCATGAATTATTTGAGCAGCAAACGAACTTTCAGACCGGCTTCAATGAATGGCAGATGGAAATCCAAACAAGAGGGCGCAATACACAAACCCAACTGGCTAACTTCTTGACGCAAACGGAGCAGGCCGTCAACGGCATGTTGAGCCGGATCGAAGAGGCCCTGGACCGGCTCACCCGGGGTTACCAACAACTTCACAAACAACGAGAGGAACAGTTGAACAATCTGATCACACGCATGAGCGCGGCCAACCAGAGTCAGGCCCAAATTCTCAAGCGGCAGGAGCAACTGATCTCCAGGGTAGACCGGGCCTTCAAGCACATGCCCAACCGCCCCTTGCAGATTTCCGGTTTCGTCATCCAATCTCTTATCTTCCTTGTCCTTGTCTTCATTGCGTTCAAAGGAGGGTTCTGAATTGCTCCAGGCTCAGCTACTCAGCGCGTTGCGCATGCTATCCAAGGCTGACGACCGGAATGGTGAAGAGACCACGTCCTCCTTGTTCGAGGCGATCGATTTTCTCAAATCAGCCCCCTTGACGGAAAGTGTCAGCAGATCGCTGTTGATGGGCTTGCGCGCCGGAAATAAAGATGTGGTGGAGCGAACGATAGAAGCCTGTATCCACCGCCTGGGCCGCTTTGAAAATGAAACGGAAAAAGGAGTGTATATCGGCCTGGTTCTGGAAGCTTGTTTTTTGAATTTGTCGGGTCGCTCCCTTTCCCGTTTCGAGGAACCCGGCGGCGATGAGAATCGGCGGATCAATGCATCCGAAGACGCGGCCGCACGGTTATTTCGAGCGGTTACGCGTGAACTTCTGGAAAACCCGTTAGAGCACGACCATCATATTGCTCGCATTCTTGCCCGCTCCAAGCAGATCGAGCGGATGGAAGGAACGGGGGCACTGGCTCGGGAAGTCATCCAATTTCAGAAAGCCCTGAGCACGAATGTTGATCGGATCTATCATGCTGACGCCAATGAATTGCGCCGACTTCGCCGTGAAAACGTCTATCTTTCTCCCAAGTCATCGGAGGAGGCGCTGACGGCTTATCTGGAAGAGGACAGCAGCCTTTCCCTGACCGAGGTTCCCCAAACCCTCTGCCGAATCTATCGGATGATGATTCATGTCCAGAAACGGAAAAGACCCTGGCTCCACGCGGTGCAAAACCTGATCTCCTGGCTGGAATCCCTACCTGAGCCTGGAAGTGATCCGTGGCGACAACAGTTTGAGCAAATGATCGGACCGGCCAGGATCGGTGAATCATGGGGTCAGCTGGATTTGTTTACGTTAAGGCACCTGGAATTTCAGCTGGAATTCCTTCCCGGCAGTGGTCATGGAGAAGATTTTCTCGAATTATTACGCCGTGAGTACGCGGCCCCGGAACTGGAAGACGAATTGATAACGGGATTGGAATTGATGCGGCATCTACCGATTATCCGCGACCGTATCGATGATTTGGAAGGGTTTCTCCTGGATCAGGGAAAAAAGCAGCGGAGCATTAGGGTATGGACCGCATTCATCGGTTTGCTGGAAACTCATGTGACAGGTCTGGAACCGATCGTACTGACGCGCGCCGGTGAGTTGGACGCTGACGAGAAACGGCGCCTGAGGCTGCTATCTCGTACTCTTGACCGTGATGATCGTATGCGGCAGTTTTTGTACAAACTGGCCACCGACCGCACGGGGCAGTGGAGCAATCAGCCGGCGGTCGATGAGCAGGTCAGGCAAATGGCCTGGCGCGTGTTGTTGCGTTGTCTTCCCGGCAATCGGCGAACCTACTTCAGGGAAGGCCTGTTGGATCACGACGGATGTTTCTTCATGGCCACCATGGAAGAGTCCGCCCGACTGCGACAAAGAGGTCTATGGAGTGTCATCGAGGATAACTGGGACCGTCTTTTCGGTCCCGATGTTCCCGGGCAAACCCGCATCCGCCGTATGGAGAGTCTCGCCCACTGGTTCGAGACCGGGAAGGTTTTCGAAGGTGTGCAGCACAACGGCACGGAAATCGGTCGGATTCTCGAACTGGCGCTGGACGGCGAATTCAGTCTGGTGGACAGGTTTCGCCAGGCAGTTATAAACGCGGGTTACGAATTGGAATTGCGGCGGGAGTTACAACGTCGGGAGATCATGTCAAACCGCGAGCATCTCACCCAAAACAACGAGGAGATCATTCGGTTGGAAGACCAGGAACACCAACTCACCAGCCGCACCCTGGACACGGAGAAAAGCAAAGCGGATCTCATCCTTTCAGCTCAAGACGATATCGTCGCCAGGGAACGAATGATCACTACGGGTTGGCTGAGGACGTCGCGTTTTCAGGTGGACATGGAAGAAGTCCGAGAGCAACTGGCGGCAACCCTGGCCAGAGCCGCGGCCGAATACGAAAGCTTGCAGCAATTACAAAGACGAATGCGCTCAGAACTCGCACGAAGCGAACAGCTTCGCGACCGAATTGCCAACCTGGTCAGCAGGCAGGAGTACTATGAATCCGAGATCGTCCGGTTGGAGCGCAGGGTAGCAAACGCCGAAAACGAGGCCGCCCGGGCGGAGACCTCCAGGCAGCGTGCGGCCTCTCGTTTGAGCAGTTTGCGTTCTCCTTCGTCGCCCCGGTTGAGCGGAGACCCGGAGCAGGACAGGCGTCTACGAGACAGATACGCTCGTGAGGTCCGGCAATTCGAGTCGGAACAGCGCGATCTGGCAAACACCATCCAGCGCTGTGAGTCGCAAATCTCCCGACTGCATGCAGAAATACGGCAATGCCGCTCTGCAATCCAAGACGCGAGGAATAATATTGCCGCCCTTCAGCAGGAAATCGACCGTGAACGGCGGAACATTGCCGCCATCGAAAGAGCCGTCGATGCCATTGCCGCCTCCTTTCGAGCGGGCAGGTCGCGCTGGGAAGCCCTGCGCAGCGAAATTAGAAGACTGGAGAGCGAGGTTGACACCATCGGTGCCAGACATAACAGGGAAAGTGATCGAGCAAGAAATGAACTCCAGGACAATACTAGGCATTTAGAAGCGGTTCAGTCTTCTTTAGACAGAAAACACCGGAGACTTCAGGGTCTTTCTCATGAGCTCAACCAGACCGGGGAAAATAAGGACAGGCATGTCACCATCAGCCAGGAACTGGTTCACGCCATCGACAGCGGGCGGGTGAATTACGATGCGCTCTCCAACCAGGCTCGTCCCGCCAGCGCGGCCGCCAACGATGACGGCCATAGCAGGCAGGTCAATGAGGAAATGTTACTCCGGGAACAACAGGAGGCGCACGCCCTTTACTCCCATGCTGCCCGGGAAGCGCTCAACCGGACGGACCAACCGCCGACCAGGGACCAATATCAAACCGAAAAAACGGCCAAACGTAGAAGGAGCAATGCATGAGTACTTCCGTCAATTATTCGCTATCGATGAGAGAAGAGAACAGACGGCGTATGAACTTGGCGCTGGCCCAACGACAAATGGAGCGAATGGACCTGGAAGCTCAGCGTCTTCAGGGCCGGGTCGCCTCATTGTCACGGCGTTTGAATAATCTGCCGAGCGGCGGCATGGAGCAGGCGACGCAGCTTCGCCATGATCTTCGAGCCCGACAGCAGGAATTACAACGTGTCAGCACCCAACTCGCCCGGGCCCAACAAAAAGTGCAAGCCGAAATAACGGAGCTTTCCCACGTCTACCGACAATCGGAACGGGAACGAGCCAAACTGGCAGCCGCAATGAGGCGTGGGGAAGCGACCATGGAAGGCCTGAATCACCTCACTCAATTGAACCTGGAAAACGCTCGCGACCTGGAACGGGCCGGTCAGATAGGTGCGGGAGCCTTGCAACGGCAATCTGAAATAGAAGCGCGAATCAATCAAGTGAGTAGTGAACTCCGATTCGTAACGGCAAAGAATGAATTGGCTCCCGCGGCAATGGCGACCCTGCTCAGCATGGAAGAAAGAGGTTATACACTTGCCGAGGTAGATGACGGAGACGACCTGGTCAGTTATTTCAGGCAGGCGGAACGAGAGCACCACATCGCGGTGCGTCTTCAACCCATGGCGGAAAGCAACCGGACCTGGGATCTTCTGGCCGAGACCTTCGACATGGAAGGAGCAGCCTGTCTGGAAGAACTGGATGAGTTGGAAACCGCATTCGAAGAATTGGAATTGGGTGAGTTGAGTCAGGGGGCCCACCGAGTCTACCCGAAGGATGACAGCGGATTGGTGCCTGAAAGATCGGGAATCCTTCCGGCTCCGGCCGGCACCAATACCCAGACGACGGTTCACGTAAACCGTCAGTACGAAGGCTAGGAACCCGATGGCCGACCACAACGCCCTGCGCGATGCCCAACGCCTGTATGACAAGGCCCTATCGCTATCGAACGAAATCGACAGTGAGGTCAGTGCCATGGAAGCGTCCATCCGCACGGGACAAGCGGCGCTTGGCCGGGCGGAACGGGTGATCGCCGATATGGGCAATCACGTGGGTGAACTGGGTGAGCAGTTGGCCTTGACCAGTGAATTGGAGCAGGGAATCTGGGAACATCAGAACACCTGGGGATCGACCGGGCTCATCGAGGTGGAGCGGGGCCTTCTCGCTACTCAACTTCCGGTAGTCGCGGGAGGAACCTATCTGCAAGACCCCTCGTTTCCGGACACCGAACCTTTAGATCGGGAGGCGCTCGCCAGCTCTCCGGCGCTTTCCATGACGCCTGTTTGGGACGCTATGGCGACCCGCGAATGGATCATGGAAGACCTGTTGGACCGCGCTCGGGAAAACCTGGAAAAAGCCCGGGAAGAAATGAAACAAAAAGAAGAAACTATAAGGCAAACGACTCGGACCAGGCAACGACCTCTGCCCGAATCGGAATAAGGTGGGAAAAGAGATGACAAAACATATGCTGCCGGAGATACCCGATATGCCTTCAGTTGATGTAAACGAGAAAGAGCAGTGGACGCAAGCCGATTTGGATCGATGGCTGGAAAACAATCGCGTGGCTGAATGGGTAGGTCCCTGGTTTCGCCAATTGGAGGCCCGGTTGGGCGAGAGTCTGCCGGAGTTGATTCGCCGGGGTCTGGGAGATCACACGGTCGTTCCGCGATGGATGGCCCCATTAAGCAAGAATCCCGTCTGGCTACGCCGCTTCTTGAGCATCAACGACCTGACCAATACCTGGTTCAACCAGGCTTTCCTTGAGGAAGATCCGGAATGGTTGAACCAGTTGACTCACCTCGAAGAGGCCGGTATTGCCCGCAGCTTTCTGCTCACGGGCAACATCAACGACTATGCTTATGATCCCGTTCACGGGTTTAGGCCCGCTTCAAGGTTGCTCATCGATACCTTGCGCAATGTTAAAGACTGTGTGCTTTATTTCAGTTTATCCAGGGGATTACGGTTTTATGCCGAGAATCCCCATATTCGTGACCGTTTACCTAATTCATTGAAAAATCGCCTGGATACCGGTGGGTGGAACAACAGAGCCCCCCTGTTAAGTACGGTGTGTTCCCTGTTTGACGATATTGACCGGTGGCTTACCGGAAACCAGGCTTGTGGGGAGGAACAACCCGACAGTAGCCAATTGAGCAAGGGCGTTGCCATTATTCTGGAAAACGTTCACCTTATTTTTCCTACCGATGCCCAGGATTTGGAGCGTAGTTTTCTAATCGACAATCTATTGCGTTGGTCCAACAGCCCGGAATTGTTCCGCAGCTCACATTGCCTGGTCCTCACCGCAGAGTCCTTGACGGATGTCAATAATGACCTCAGGTCCCGCGGCGGAAAAATCGAACAAATCGATATTCCCAGACCGGGGGAGATGAAGCAGCGGCTCAAATTCCTGATCCCGCTCTTGGACCCGCAATCGGAGATGAAGGAAACCAGGGTAGCACGCCTGAGCGGGGGCATCGCCCGTTTGGAGGGTTATTCCGGAAACTACGAACAACGCCTGAGCCTTTTGGCGCACGATTGTGCCGGGCTTACCTTCCTGGGTATCGAGGATCTGCTGCAACAAGCCTCGGCTTCGCCCAATGCCAGTTTGAGCCGCTCCCGGGTAATGACATTGAAACGCCGCCGGTTGAGTCAGGAAAGCGAAGGTCTTTTGGAAGTGATCGATCCCAAGCGGACCCTTGACGATATCGGCGGTTACGATGAGTTGAAAACCAGGATACGGGAAATCATTCAGGCGTTGAAGGTATCCCATGACCCGCTGGTTCAGCGTAGTATTCCCATGGGTGTATTGTTCCTGGGTCCTCCCGGAACCGGGAAGAGCGTGATGGCAACGGCCATGGCGGGGGAATCGGAGGTCAGCATGGCCAGGCTGGGTAATTTCCGCGGCATGTATGTGGGGCAATCGGAAAGAAATCTGTCCCGTATCTTCAGCTTGATTGAATCGCTACACCCGGTTATCGTTTTCATCGATGAATTCGATCAGGCGCTTGGGCAAAGAAGCACCAGCAGCAGCGACAGCGGTGTAGACAACCGCATCTTCGGCCAGTTCCTGGAGTTTATGAGTAGGAGTGAACACCGCGGCCGCATCCTGTGGGTCGGCGCCAGTAACTTCCCGCAGAAGATCGATCCCGCGATCAAACGACCCGGCCGATTTGACTTGATCATTCCCTTCATGATGCCGGACCTGAAAAGCCGCAAAGCTATCTTCAAAGTTCTGCTTGAAAACGCCCTGGCCGAAGTAGAAGGTGTAGACCATACCTTGACAGATCCCGGTTTTACGGAATTGGCCCAAAGAACCGAGGGGATGACCGGTGCAGAACTGGAGTCGATTGTCAATGAAGTGCTGCGTCGCACCGCCGGCTTGCGTGCGCAAGGCGCCGAATCCCCGGGCATTAGTCTCGATTCCTTTCACGAAGTACTCCAAGCCTACAGCCCACCCGCCAACCAGCACGCCTCTTACAAGAAGATGGAAGATCTGGCCATTGCTGAAGTCTGCTTCCTGGACCTGTTACCCGAGTCGTATCGGAAACGCCGAATGACCGCTGTTGAAAGGAGGACCTCATGACTCCTCTTCCAAACAATTTAATCAATATTGCGGCCTTTAGAAAAGCCACCCGAATGGTAGGCCCGGGGCTTCGAGACGCCTTCTTCGTCCAAGGCTGCACGATCGGCTGCCCGGGTTGCGCCAATCAGGCTTACTTGCCTGTAAAAAAAAGTCGGGTGGTGCCGGTCAAGCGTTTTCTGGACCATTTCCGTTTGCGCGTGGGCAAAATCGACGGTGTCTCCCTCCTAGGAGGTGAACCGACGGAACAACACGAGGCCGTGGCCGAGATTTTGGAGGGGGCTCAGGGAATGGGCCTCAGCACGGTTGTTTTCACCGGCCACAGATATCGCTATCTGGCCTCGGATCAGCGCTATCGTAAGTTGCTGGCCCATACCGACCTGCTCATTGACGGCCCGTTTATCGCCGAACTTTATCACCCGGACCTTTTTTGGCGAGGCTCTGCGAATCAGAATTTCATCTGTCTGACCAACCGTTTCAAAGAGGAAGACTTGAAGCCGGGACTCGCCAACGGAGAACTGGTGGTCGGGCCTGAGAATCTTGTTTTTCATGGTGTCGGCACCCAACAACTTCTCGTCTGAAGGTCTCCATCGTGCTGCACTTTTTCTGTTGGAACCGATCTTGCCGGTTAATTCCTATCAACGGCATACTTGCCCGGGTCTTTGCTCAATGAATCGGTTTCTTTTCATCGCGATATTTCCGCTGATCCTGCCCCCAGGCTATACAAATGACGAATCCCGGGTTCCGGGGCAGGCACTTCCGGATGTGATGATTCCCCGACCCCAGCTTACCGGTGGGTGATGAGAACGCAAAAGAGGACAAAGATGTCTTCGCCGGGGTACGCCGATCGGAGGCGCGCACCATTCCTCTGCAAACCGGGTTGGAACCCGTGCCGTGACGGCGCCGCGCGGGCGCATGCCGGCGTGGGCGTACAGGTCGTGTGGCGGACGCTACTGTTTGATCAGGAAGAAGGTCACCCGCCCGGTTTCGTCTTTGAGTAAACCGGCGTTGTGTTCCGCGTCGTCGCCGGCGCCTTGGAAGAAGTCGATGTGGTTCTCGCGGATGGCGCCGCCGGTATCCTGATCGATCACAAAGGCGCCGAAGGGATGCGGCTCGCCGCTCTGTTGCCGTTGTACGCCCTCGATATAGGCCGGCATGCCGCCGGGAAAGTAGCGTTTGTCCGTGGCAATGCTGCGCCGCGTGGTCACCGGAAAGCCCAAAACGCCCGGCGGGAAATGCCTGGGTTCCAAGCGATCCACTACCCTACCCCGACTGTAGAAGACGTAACTGCTGTTGGCATAGCAAACCCGCTTCACCTCTTCCGGCTTCTCGGCGAAATAAGCCTCGATGGCTTGCATACTGATCTTCTCTTCCGGGATGATGCCCTCGTCTACCAACTTACGACCGATGGAAGTGTAGGGCCGGCCGTTCTGGCCCGCGTAAGCCAACTTGAGGAATCCGCCGCTCGTTAACTTCACGAAGCCGCCGCCCTGGACATGGAAACTGAATGCCTCGAAGTAATCCTTCAGGTAAACCAATTCCAAACCGCGCCCTTTCAAAGCACCGTGTTCATCGATCTCCTCTCGGGAGTAATAGGGCAGTACCCGGCCCTTCTCCAGCCGGGCGGGAATCTTGCCGGATCGTCTTCCCTCCCCCTTGACCAACTGTCTCGGGTCGAATTGAGTCGTGTCGATGATCAGCATGTCCTTGGGACGGGCGTAGATGGGATATCGAAAGGTTTCAGTCGGCGTCAAACTGCCCTCATAGATAGGCGCATGGTAGCCCGTGATCAACACGTCCTGGCTTCCGTCCCAGGAAAAACGGTAGAACTGGAAGTCGTCCTTCATGGCCCGGCGAAATGCGTCCGGGTCGGTTTCATGAGCCGTCCAGACCTGACGAAAGCGTTCCAAGGTTCGTCTCAGGCGGTCCTTGCCGAAGCGAATATCCCCGGCCTTCCACTTGATGTCAGCGGGCTGTTTCTCCAGCCAGGTCAGTTGGTTCTCCAGCGCGGTCAACATGGATTGCCGGTCGCCGTTGTCATTGAATGAGGGGACCTGGGTCGCGCTCAATACACCGAGGACCAGGCCCTGAGCGGGCGGGGCCGGTGCGGGTTCGGGCTCCGGCGGTGTCGGTTTGCAAGCCGCCAAAATCAATATCAATGCTAGCGTGCTGACGATTTTACTCAATGAATGCATCGGGTTTTTACCTTTCTATCGACCGGGTCAACTACCCGGGAAGAGCTTCAAGATATCGCTGATGATGACCACACCCATCAGGCCGAACAGGAAGACCAGACCGACCAGCTTGACCTGCATCTTGGTGGCGATGTTGAAATCCTTTCGAGAAATCCACTCTACGCCCAGTACGAAGATCTCGCCGCCGTCCAACACGGGAATGGGCAGCAGGTTGAGCAGGCCCAGGTTCAACGAAATCACGGCCATCAACCAGATGAAACTTCCCGGTCCATATTGGGTCCAGGATTCGTGAGCTATCTGGGCGACCCCGACCGGGCCGGACAAGGCGCGAAAGGAAATGCCCCCGGTTACCAGTTTGTGCAAACCCTCCAGAATGAGGGTGGACTTATCGACGAATTCGTCCCAGGCGCGCGGCAAGGCGGTTAAAAAAGTACGTTCCACGCGAACCCCGAATGAAAAACCGGTAATCCGGCGATCGTCATGCTTTTCCGGGGTAACGGTCAGGTCAATATTCTGTCCGTCACGCTCGACCGTAATCACGGAGCTGCCGCCGGCATTGGCAGCGAATTGTTCTTGTAGGAAATTCAACGCGCCGTCTCTGGAATCGAAGAGCATGGGTTGACCGTTGACACCCACCAGCAAATCACCGCTCTGAAAGCCGCCCGCCTCCGCCGGGGAGCCTTCCGCCACGCTGTGCACCTGGGGATAAAAGCCGCGGGTGAAGTTGAACTTGCCCACCCCGTTGATTCGGTCACGATCGATTTCGAAGGTGATTTCCTTCATTTCGGTATCGCGATCCACATGCAGAGTGACCGGTTTGCCGGGGTTCAGGGTCAGGTGCTTCACTAAATCGTCGCGTTCCATGGCGCGGTTCTCATTAAAGCCCTCGATCATATCGCCGCGCTGCAGCCCGGCCAGAGCCTCGGGACTGCCCTCGACCACGTCGATCACCACAAAGATTTTGTCTTCTTCCTCGAAAACATATTCCACGGGGGCCAGAATGCCGAAAATGAACCAGAAAATGGCTAAAGCCAGGATGAGGTTGAATAAGGGGCCCATCAATAGAACCAGGAAGCGAATCCACTTGGGTCGGTTATAGAAGTGCTGCACATCCCTGGGAATTTCACCGGTG
>JAAUYB010024679.1_pt1 | contig 21751 bp, 12 predicted proteins | sample 7278071 | NCBI WGS metagenome assembly JAAUYB01 (sample SAMN14350121, study PRJNA611818) | marine sediment metagenome | isolation source: surface marine sediment (1.8m) | place: French Polynesia: Moorea | collected 2018-08 | reverse complement strand
GGTCATCATTCAGGCCGGCTTTCGGTTCCATACCCGGGTTGAGCCAGGTGGGCCTTGTTCACGCTACTCTGTATCTAACCCGGGCTTTTTGAGAAGTTGCTCTCAATCGTTGACACTCACCGCCGGGGATCGAGGAATCGGCCTGGATTTCTCGATACTGAAAGTCGGGGAGCAAAGAATCAGCCCTCTTTCTTTGCGCACCGAAAGTTCAGGGTCAAAGAATCAGTTTTGGTTCTTTGCTCCTGACTTTTCCGGGTCAAGGAGCGACAACTGATTTCTTTCACATTACTTTTCAGTGCGCAAAGAATGAGATCTCATTCTTTGCTCCTGACTTTTCCGGGTCGAGGAATCAGGCCTCATTCTTTGCTCCTGACTTTTCCGGGTCGAGGAATCAGGAGTGATTTCTCATGCCTGGTTCTATGGGAACAACCAATGACAACCGGAAACATCTTTCGATCGAGCGGGTATTGTTGTAATCAGGCGAGTCGCTCGGTTGCTTTATGTATCGACTTCCCGACGCCGGACACCTGTTGCCAAACCAAAAAGCCCGGCGCCTCACGACGCCGGGCAGTTGGATGATGCATACCACTGTCGCACTAATTCAGTGGGCATCCCGCGTTGTTGTATTTGTCCAGCCGATTTTTCAACTCAAGCATTTTGTTACGGCTTTTGGAATCCAATGCCTCGTTGACCTCGGTCAGGATATCGCCTTCACTCATGGGGTAATCCACTTCTGGGTGAGCGGCGTTGAGTAGAGCCGGAACGGCATGGGAAAGCAGCTTCTTAGCGGCTCCGGTAGTGCTCGAACCGCCGCCGAAGTAAAGCGCATTCTTCAGGGTTTTGTATTTGATCAGCCAATAGTGTTTGATTGCCGGGAAGTAGGCGGACAGCTTGTCGTCCCGATCGTAAGGCGTTTGCATCCATGCTTCCGCGTGGTTCTTCCAGTAACCGGGGCTGCAACCGCGATCGCCGCCTTCGTCATCATCGTCATCGTCGCCTTTCTCGCAGTAGTAGTGGCTCCAATCCACATCACATACTTCTTTACCGCAGGCGTCTTTGCCCTTGGCCACGCCTTTGTTCTTGTAGCCGATGCAACGGTCATCACCGCCGCTGCAGTTTTCGGCTACGCCTTGCAGCGTGAAGGTTTGGGATTCACCCGGAGCCAGGTCGACGGGTCCGAAGGTTTTCTTTTCGGTTTCGTCACGAACGGTAACGCCGTAGAGCGGGGTGTTGCCCGTATTGGTGACCACATAGGTCCAGATGACGGTTTGTCCGGGGGTCAGCTTGGGACCGGGTTCCTTGTCCGCATCCTCGCCGTTGGTGTATTTTTCCAGGTCGATCTTGGGATTGGCGACGCCTTTATAGTGACTCCAGTCGGAATCCTCTACCTTTTTACCGGAGCTGTCGAAGCCTTGGGCCTTTGCCTTGTTGCTGTACTTGCCGCATTTGACGATACCCCTGTGCTCAAAGGTATGGCTTGCGCCGGGTTGTAGGCTGACGGGCCCCAAGTTTACGTCTTCCCGGTAATCGTAAACCGTGACGTCATTCAGGACGCAATCGCCGGTATTGGTGACCACGTAGGTCCAGGTGACCTCGCTGCCCACGACCAGACTTTGGCCGGGCGCCCGGTCGGAATCCTTGCCGTTGGTGTATTTCTCCACATCGATCGCCGGTTCACATGGATCGGTGTAGTAGTGACTCTCTTCGCTGTCACTCGCCCTTTCACCGCAGGGTCCGACGCCCTCGACCACGGTAATGTTGCGGTAGTTCTGTTGGTCTACGGGGTAATCATGGGTAAAGGTTTCGACCTGGCCCGGTTGCAGGGTCATCGGACCGTGGGTAACGCCATGGGTCTGGTCGGTGATCATGACGTTCGTCAGCGGTACGGAACCGTCGTTGACGACCGTGCAGGTGAGCGTGAAGGTTTTACCCATTTCCAGGCGGACACCGGGCGATAGGTCGGCGTCGACACCATCGATGGCCGTTTCGACATCAATATGCGCGCCGTCGGAGACGCCGGTGTAATGGCTGCTGTCAGTATCGTTGACTCTGATACTGCAGGGGTTAAGGGCGGTAACCTGAGCTGTATTGCTGTAGGGACCGCATTGAACTGTGCCCGTGTGGCTGAAGGATTTGGATTGTCCGGGAGCCAGACTGAAGGGACCGAAGGTCTTGCTTTCCCTGGGGTCCGTAACGATCACATTGGTGAGTGTGTCGGCGCCGGTATTGGTCACCTCATAGGTCCAGGTGACGGGATCGCCGTATTGCAGCGTGGGACCGGGCGCCGTATCGGCATCCCTGCCGTTGGTAGCTTTCTCCAGCCGGATTGCCGATTCGCAAACCAGGGTGTAGTAATGGCTTGGATCTTCATCGTCGACCTTGTCCCCGCAGGGAGCGGTGCCGTGAGCAACTGTCGTATTCGCGTAGTTTTCGTAGCGAACGGTGTCCTGCCGGCTGAAGGTCTGACTGCCGCCCGGTTGGAGCGTAATCGGGCCGTAGGTCGTGTTTTCCGTCTGGTCGATCACCATGACGTTGCTCAGGGTGACGGTCCCGTTATTGGTAACCGTATAACTGAATGTGAAGGATTGCCCGGCTTGCAGTTGAACGCCTGGGGCCGAGTCGGCGTCATTTCCATTGATAGCGGTTTCAAGATCAATGCTCGCTCCATCGGAAACGCCCGTATGGTGGCTGGGGTCTGTATCGGTGACGCAAGCGTCGCAGGGGTCTTTGCCCTTGGCTTCGGCAATGGCGCCGTAGGGACCGCATTCCACGGTGCCCGTGTGAGTGAAGGTTCTGGTCTGTCCGGGGTTCAAGTCGAACGGCCCGAATGATTTGTTTTGGACCGGGTCAGTGACGGTGACCTCGGTGAGTTTGGTGTTGCCGGTATTGGTAACCGTGTAGGTCCAGGTGACCGTATCGCCGTATTGCAGCGTCGGGCCGGGGCCCACATCGGCATCGATGCCGTTGGTCGCTTTCTCGAGCACCAGCGCCGATTCACAGGGCGTGGCGTGGTAATAGCTGGGATCATTATCACTGACCTGGTTACCGCAGGGAGCGGTACCATGGGCAACCGCGGTATTCTGGTAATTCTGGTGGCTGACGGTATCGTTGTGGTTGTAGGTTTGGCTTTGACCGGGTTGCAGGGTTAACGGGCCGTAAGTTTTGCCGTTGGTTTGATCGATCACCATGACATTGGTCAAGGTGACGGTGCCGTTATTGGTGACCGTGCAACTGAGGGTGTAGCTTTGGCCCATATCCAATTTGACCCCCGGGGCCAGGTCGGCGTCATGTCCGTTGATCGCGGTTTCCAGGTCGATGCTCGCCCCTTCGGAAACACCCGTGTGGTGGCTGGGATCGACATCGGTAATGCAAGCGCCGCAGGGGTCTTTGCCCTTGGCCTCGGCAACGGCGCCGTAGGGACCGCATTCCACGGTGCCCGTATGTGTGAAGGTCCTGGTCTGTCCGGGGTTCAGGCTGAACGGACCGAAAGTTTTGTTTTGGACCGGGTCAGTGACGGTGACCTCGGTGAGTTTGGTATTGCCGGTATTGGTAACCGTGTAGGTCCAGGTGACGGTATTGCCGTGTTGCAACATCGGGCCGGGGCCGATATCGGCATCCATGCCGTTGGTGGCAAACTCAAGATCCAGGCCACTGTCGCAACCGGCCGTGTAGTGACTGAGATCCGTATCGCTGACGGCCTGACCGCAGGGACCGACCGCTTCGGCAACAGCCGTATTGCTGTATTGTCCCGCGACGGCCGTACCGCGCAGGGTATGGGTATAGGTGTCGCCGGGGTTCAGGCTGACCGGGCTGAATACATGGCCTTGGGTTACGTCGGTCACCACGATGTTCTCCAGCCGCACATTGCCCGTATTGGTGACCGTATAGGTCCAGGTGACGGTATCGCCCACGATCAAAGTTGGGCCGGGTGCGGTATCGGCATCGACGCCGTTGGTTGCTTTTTCCAGATCCAGTCCGGGTCGTACATCGGTGGTGTAGTGGCTGACATCCGTATCCGTTACCGTATCGCCGGATTGGGTTTTGCCGGTAGCCGCGGCCGTGTTGGTGTAGTTGCCGCATACTGCCGTCCCTTTATGGGTGAAGACCTTCCGGGCGCCCGGTTGTAAGGTGACGGGACCGAAGCTTACTTGCTCGGTCTGGTCTACGACGGTTACCTGTTCCAGTACCTCGCTGCCGGTATTGATGACCAGGTAGGTCCAGGTGACTTCATCGCCTACCTCTAAGACCGGTCCGGGACCAAGATCGGCGTCCACGCCGTTAGTGGCTTTCTCCAGGTCGATCGCGGCACAGTCTACCGGATTGACATAGTAGTAGCTATTGTCTTGGGCTTGGATCTCGTTGCCGCAAACATCGAGGGCCGTGACCACGGCCATGTTACTGTACTGGCCGCATTCGGCAACGCCCGTGTGGGTCAAGGTTTTGCTTTCACCCGCGGCCAGATTGAACGGGGCGAAGCGCTTACTTTCGGTGATGTCGGTAACCTGAACGCCACTGAGCGGGGTGGCGCCGGTGTTGGTGACCTCATAGGTCCACACGACCTGGTCGCCCTTGTTCAGCGTCGGTCCGGGTGCGGCCGCCACGTCTTCGCCGTTGGTCCTCTTCACGAGACTCAGGCCCACATCAGCCGTGCCGACATAGTGACTGGTATCGGAATCGGTTACCGTACTGCCGTCTTGGGTAACGCCGGTAACCACGGCCGTGTTGGCATAACTGCCGCATATCGCCGTGCCTTTATGGGTAAATACCTGTTGGTCGCCCGGTTGCAAAGTGACGGGACCGAAGGTTACTTGCTCGGTTTGGTCTACAACGGTTACCTGGTCCAGTACCCCGTTGCCGGTATTCGTGACCACGTAGGTCCAGGTGACCTCATCTCCGTATTGCAGCGTCGGGCCGGGGCCCACATCGGCGTCCACGCCGTTGGTGGCTTTCTCCAGGTCGATAGAGCCGCAACTGCCGAAGTAGTGACTGGTGTCGGAATCGGTTACCGTGGCGGCAGAGCCCGCAACCTGACCGGTTGCCACGGCGGTATTGCTGTAAGGACCGCAGACGGCCGTACCGGTGTCGGTGAAGGTGTGGCTTGTGCCTACCGGCAGATCGACGGGTCCGAAGGTCTTCCCGGTTTCCTCATCGAATACCGTAACATTGACCAGGTCGACCTTGGTGGGATCATCGGGGTTGATGACCGTGTAGGTCCAGGTGACGGGGTCGCCTAAATTCAATGTCGGACCGGGGCCTTGTCCCGTATCCTCTCCATTGGTGCGTTTTTCCAGAATTACACCCGGTAGGGGCTCGGGGCCGCATCGGCCCGTGTAGTGACTGAAGTCCGTGTCACGCACGGTTTCACCTGCTTCGCTAACACCCGTAGCCGTTGCCTGGTTGCGGTAGAGACCGCATTCGGCACTACCCGTCAACCTGAATGAGTGGGCTTCCCCCGGGGCCAGGGTGACCGGTGGGAAGGTGTGGTTTTCGGTGATGTCAGTCACCGTGACATTGTTCAAGGTGACGGTGCCGTTGTTCACAACGACATAAGTCCAGGTCACTTCCGAGCCACGTTCCAGTAACGGGCCGGGAGCCTGGTCCGCGTCTACGTCATTGGTGAATTTTTCCAGGTTGATCTTGGCGCAACCGAAGCAGTAGCGGCAACTGTCGCGGTCGCTGACCTCGGTACCGCAAACGGAGACACCCCTGACCTCGGCGGTGTTGACATGTTCGCCTTGAGAGACATAGCCCATTTCGAAATAGACCCTGGTCTCTTTGGGTTGCAGGACGCCCAAGCCGTTGCTGAGGCCGATTTCGGCGTCGGTCAAGGTAACGTCGTTTAGGGCCACATTACCCGTGTTGGTGACCTCGTAGCTCCAGGTGACGGGTCCGGGCTCCAGATTGCCCGGGAGGTCATTACAACTCAGGCCGTTGATATACTTCTCAACCCGGATCCCGGGTGATTCCGCACCATAATAGTGGCTGGGATCTTCATCTCTGAAGACCGTGCCGTTTTCATTGACGCCGGTAACCATCCCCAAGTTCGCGTATTGGCAGGCTTCGGCGCGAGCGCTTGCCGTGCAGGTCATGCTCTCGCCGGGCTGCAAGCTGTCCTTGGGGCAATCCACCTGCACGCCCTGGTCGTCGGTCACCAGGATATCGTAGATGGGATCATCGTCCAGGTTGCTTACCGTGTACCGCCAGGTGACGACGCTGCCCACCGGAATCTCGGGACCGGGGGCTACATCGGCATCGTGGCCGTTGGTGGTTTTTTCGATGCGCAGTCCTTCACTGCTGAGGCACCAGGCATGGATTTCCAATTCGTCACAGACGTCTTCCATCTGAAGGGCCATATGGGCTTCCACGTCCGTGGTCAATTCGAACCAGCAGGGGTCCGGACCGGCAAAATAGTGGTCCAGGTCGATGCGGTTGCTTGCCATCAGGTCCAAATTCCAGGACCGAATGAAACGGCCGTCCTCGTCCCAGGCCGAAAGTAAGGCCTTTCTGGTTTGCGGGGCGGCGGTTTCGGTCGGATTGCCCTGGACATCGGTCCAAATAACCATTTGGGCATCCACGTCCTGCATGCCTTCGAAATAGGTGCGCATGCCGTGCCGTTTACAGGTTTCATGAGTGGGGTCGGCCATGTCCACGTTGATCAAGGGGTTATTGGCCACCATGCCGCCGTCCTCATCCATTAAGGTATAGCGCCCCCAAAGATAGGGGGCCTTGTCGCCGGCAACGCTGAAACGAACAAAACCCACGGCACAGCCGGGCTGTGTTTCGGAGCCGAAATACATCCCGTCCAGCGTGGTGTTGTGACCGCAAAGCGCCTCACGCAAGCGGTTCAAGGAACCGCCGATCAGGCGCGGGTTATCGGGCACATGACCCTTGTTGATCAGGTCGGCCATGTTGAAGTGCCGAATCTGCCGAGGGCCCAGAGAAATCTGAAACTTAAATACAGAAATGCCCCAGTTGGTAAAAATTTCGACATCCACCATAAGGTCGGTCGCGGCGCTGTTACCCAGGGTCAACTGAGTATCTTGAGCCTGGCCTTGAACGGCGACTTGAAAATGAGGCAATAATAATTCGCGGGATGTATGGGGCTTATCGGCAAATGCGGGTATAAAAATACCGAGAACGCATGCACATGCGATCAGGCGGGTACGCGTCATCGTTAGCATAACGCACCTCCAAGGGGGCGGAGGGCTGATGAAGCATTCTCACCACCGGGGAAGGAGTGATTTCCTTCTTGATCACCGGGCATTGCGGCTTGGGCCCGGTTCGATATCCGGCCACCGAGGCTCTCATTGGGCCGAGGCACACGCCGTGAAAAAATCGATGCCGGCGTGACATCGGGCGGAATGGGGGTGTCGGCGAAGAACGGGATCAACAGTCCAACGCCATAATATATACACTGAGAATGGGTGCATAAACCGCGCCAATTCGTCGATTTATGTAAATTTACCCGTGGTGTCCGCAGCTTTCTTCAAATCACTCGTTTTTAAACGCTTAAATGTCCGAAAAAACAACCGTCAGGTGAGGCGTGATCCAGGTTCCGAAGGGGATAGGCGCCCGTCCCTCCCCTGACATGTCAGGGCGTGTTACTGACATGTCAACGGAGCGCGGCTGTTTTGCCGATGAGAAGGCCGGTATCATGGGAATCTCGCCGAACAAGGCGACGCCCGGATGAGAATTCCACGGGAAACGCCGTTGCATGTGTGCATTTAGGCCGCTTTTTCCGTACAATAGGTGACGCGCGCGTTCCGATCGCCGACGGGAGTCCTTTATCTTGGCCAAAAAAATCATCAACTTCCTGGTTTATCACCTCGCCACCGGTTTCGGGTCCGGTCGCAGTCCGATCGCCCCGGGCACCATGGGCACTGCCGTGGGAGTGATTTTGTATGTGCTCTTCTTTCCCATGGAATACTTCAACCAGTTGATTTTTGTGGTGGTCAGTATTGCGATCGCCGTCTATGCCGCCGGGTGGCTGGCCGAGTCAGAGGGCGTCAAGGACCCGCAGATCGTGGTCGCCGACGAAATCGTGGGTATCTTCACCGCCTTTCTCTGGTTGCCTTATCAACCGGATTGGCTGCTGGTGCTTGCCGGCTTCGTGATCTTCCGAATCTTCGATATCTGGAAACCGCGGCCGATCAAAGATTTCGAATCCCTGCCCGGCGGGTATGGCATCGTGCTGGACGATGTCATGGCCGGGGTCTGTACCAACATCATTCTCCAGATCTGGATGCGGTTCTTACTAACATGAAGGTCATCGATCTATCGCGGCAAACCATCGATCAGGGCGTGTGCTTGATGATCGGAAATTACGACGGGGTTCATTTGGGTCATCGCGCCATCATTGCCCGCGCCCGGGAACTTGCCCGGGAACACGGCCTCCAAACCGCCGTACTCAGCTTCACGCCGCATCCGCTCAAGTTCCTGGCCCCCGAACGAGCCCCCAAGCTGCTGCAAACCCCGCCGCAGAAGCAGGCGCTTTTGGCATCCCTGGGCGTCGACTACTACATTCTGGAACCGTTCAACCGGGAGCTGGCTTCCCTTTCTCCTGAGGATTTCACGGCCGACCTCAAGGCTCGTGTCAATTTTCGTTATCTACTGGTAGGGTTCAACTTCCGTTTCGGCCGAAATCGTAGCGGCGACACCGAAACCCTGGCGCAACTGGGTAAGATCCACGGTTTCGAAACCACGGTGCATCCCGCCTTCCAACACAACGACGCCGTGGTTTCCAGCTCGCGTATTCGGCAACTGGTTGCTCAGGGTCGCATGGAGGAGGCGGCCGCCTTGCTGGGTCGGCCCTATTTCGTGGAAGGAACCGTGGGCGACGGCGACAAATTGGGCCGCGCCATGGAAGCGCCCACCGCCAATGTCATCGTGCACAACGAGTTACAACCTCGTTTCGGCGTTTACGCCGGCTGGACCCGCCTGGACGAGACCTGGCATCGCTCCATCACCAATATCGGCATCGCGCCCACCACCGGCCGAGGCGAGGTCCGTTTCGAAACCCATCTTCTCGATTTTGACGGCGACCTTTACGGTCATTACCTGTTCGTTTGCCTGGGCCGCTACCTGCGACCCGAAAAAACCTTTGCTTCTCTGGACCACTTGAAACAACAGATCGGCATGGATATCGCCGCCCGCCGAGATCTGCCCGACACCGCGCCGCCCGACTACGTGCTGGATGTGCGCGCCGTATCTTCCAACATGTAACGAGGTTCTTTTTGAAACGCTTTGTGATCATCCCCGCCGGGGGCTTGGGGACGCGTATGGGCCTGCCCCATCCCAAACAACTGCTGCCCTACGGAGACCGCACCGTGATCGAACACGCCGTCGACCTGTTCCGGGGCGAGGATATTTGGGTGCCCGTGCCCGGCGCCTGGGAGGCTGCCTTCCGTGAAAAGATCGGCGACCGCGTTCACCTGGTCATCGGCGGTGAAACCCGTTTCGACTCCGTTCGCAATGCGTTCGACGCCCTGCCGGACCCGGCCGACGACGATCTGGTGCTGATTCACGACGCCGCCCGTCCCTTTCTCGATCCGGCAGGTCTGCCCGCCGCCTGGGCGGCCGCTGAGAACAAAGGAGCAATCATTTACGCCGCTGCCGCCGTAGATACTATGAAGCAGGTCGGCGCGGACGGTCGCATCGAGGCTACCCTGGACCGCCGCACCCTATACCATGCGCAAACACCGCAAATCTTCCGGGCCGGATTGCTGCGCCGTGCCTATACCGAAAGCGGCCGAGACCCGGAAGATGCGCCTACCGATGAAGCAAGACTTCTTGAACTTGCCGGCATCCCCGTTTTTGTCTTTCCTTCAAGCCCGGCCAACCGCAAGTTAACCCTCAAGGAGGACCTGGAGTTGCTGAACAACCGCACCACCCGCATAGGCCACGGTTACGATGTCCACCGGTTCGACGAGGCGCGCCCCCTCTACCTGGGCGGCGTCCTGATTCCCGACGGCCCGGGACTGGCCGGTCACAGCGATGCCGACGTCGCGATTCATGCATTGATCGACGCCCTTTTGGGAGCCGCGGGTCTGGGCGATATCGGTCGCCATTTCCCCGATACCGACCCCGCTTTCGCCGGTATTCGCTCCACGGAACTCCTGGCTCGGGTCCGGGCCGATCTTTCCCGACGCAACTATGGTTTCGGTAATGCAGACATCACCATCGCCGCGCAAATCCCTCGCCTGGCTCCTCATATCGACGCCATGCGCGAATGCCTGGCCGGTGTTCTTCAAACCACGCCGGATCGCATCAATATCAAGGCAACCACCACGGAACGGCTCGGTTTTGTGGGCCGTAAAGAGGGCATGGCCGCGCACGCGGTCGCCATGCTGGAGGTGTCCCGATGAAGCGACCCCAACGAGGCCTCATCTATAAAGTGCTGCGTACCCTGCTTTATCCCTGGATCTGCCGCGTGCGCCTCTTGCAAGCCGATGTGCGCGAATTGAAACAGCTTTCCGAACAGGGCCAACTGGTCTTCGTGGGCACCGCCTCGTCCTTTATCGACTTTCTCATCGTCAACGACCAGTTGAAACGCAACGACATGCAGCCCATAGCTTTTACTCACGGTTTTACGCCCTTTCTGGTGCTGCCTTTCAAGGACGCTTTCAACATCTGGAGCAGCCGCCTGTTCAAAACCGAGGAAGTGCGCGCGGAGATGAACTTGGAAGATCTGGCCGCCGATACCGCTGCCGGGGGCAACGGCTTCGTCTTCCTGAAAAAAGGCGCTCGCTTCCTGGGCACCCGCGTCCATTACTTCCACGGCTATTTCGGCAAGGTCGCCAAACAAACCGACCGCAATCACAAGACCTTCTTCATTCCCACTTCGGTGTTCCTGACCCGTTTCCGCAAAAAGAACGTGCCCCGAACCCTTAACGATATCTTCTTCGGCACCTACGATATTCCGGGTCGGCCGCGCAAACTCTTCCAACTGTTGGTCAATTACCACAAGGGCGGCACCATCTACTCCAAGCACATCGACCTGGACGCCGAATTGGAAAAAGTAGGCGAGGTGGACGAGGCCAAGGCCGATAAACGCCTGCGCTGGACCCTGCTGTTCCACCTCAACAACGAGGATCGCGCCTATCGTGGACCCAACAAGCGCTCGCGCAGCCGCAAGGTTCGCAAGATCCTCAAGGAAAAACGCCTGCAAATGGAACTGAAACAGGTGGCCGAACGCACGGATCGCTCCATCGAGAGCGTGTTGAAGGAAGCCGATAAAACCTTGCACGACATCGCCTCCGACACCTCGGAGCGCGTGATCAACATCATGCGTATCCTCTTCGACTTCGTCTGGGCGCGTACCTTGGAAGATATCGACTTCAGACAGGAAGACATCGACCGCCTGCGTCAGTTGAACAAGGAGGGTCCGGTGGTCATCATGCCGTGTCACCGCAGCCACGTGGACTATCTGGTGGTGGCGTATGTCATGGAAAAGCAGGGCCTCAACTATCCGCGTACCGCCGCCGGCGACAACCTTTCCAAGTGGCCGCTGGGCGCCTTGCTGCGCCGATGCGGCGCTTTCTTCCTGCGCCGCAGTTTCAAAGGGGAGGCCGTCTTTCCGTTGGTCTTCGACGCCTATATCCGCCACATCCTGCGCGAACGCCACGCCATGATTTTCTTCACCGAGGGCGGTCGCTCGCGCACCGGCAAACTACTGCACCCCAAATTGGGTCTCATGAGCATGATTCTCGATGCCTGGCGCCAGGGGATTGTGAAAGACCTTCCGCTGGTACCGGTGACCCTGGACTATGGCAAGGTCTTCGAAGGCCAGTCCTACTTGCGCGAGAAAAGCGGCGAGCCCAAACGCAAGGAAGACCTGCGCTCCGTGCTCAGCAGCCGCAAGGTTCTGAAAAAGAAACACGGGGTCTTGCGTCTCCGTTTCGGCGAACCCATTTATCTGGCGCAATACGTTGCAGACCAGGGATTCGAGCGAGAGAAACTGGGCTTCAAGAACAAAATGCCGCTGCTCCACAATTTGGGTTACCGGGTGCTCAACGAGGTCAACAACAACGTGACCCTGACAGCCGGTAACGTGGTGGCCAACCTGCTCATGGGCAACCCGCGCCGCGGCATGACCCTGGAAGACCTGCGCGCTCTTTTCCTGATTTCCGTGCGCTACCTGCGGCACAAGAACGCCGAGGTCTCGTTCAGTGAGCAAAAGCTGGACATCGCCCTGGAAAACGCCCTGCATACCTTCGAGGAATGGGAAACCCTGGTGCGCGTGGATGTAGGCGGTAAGACGGTGGTCAACATTCCGGAGCCCAAACGGCCGGAGATGGAATACTACAAGAACAACGGTCTGCATTTCGTGCTGGACCACGCCCTCTTCAGCATGGCCTTCCTCTGTCTGCCCGATGAGCAAAGGACCCTGGCCGATATCGGCGAATTCGCCCGCGAGGTCTACGACTTCCTGAGGCAGGAGTTCATCATCACGGAGGAATTCCCCACGGACGAGGATATCGAAAAGGCCTACAAGGCGATGGCCCGCATCGAAGCGCTGCAAATGGACGGCGAAACGGTCATTTTCGGCACCTACCGCGTGGGTTGCGACCTGGTGCGCATTGCAGGGTACCAGCTGTTGAACTTCCTGGAAAGTTATTTCGTGGTTGCCGAAACCCTCACCGAACTGAGCGAGGAAAACCAACCGGACCAGAAGCAGTTCCTCAAACAATGCCTGGTCAGAGCCAAACTGTTATACGCGGTCGGCATGATGACCCGCAAGGAGTCCATCAACCACGTCTCCTTCGGAAATGCGCTGAAGCGCTTCAATAAATACGGATTTGTTCAACTGCGCAATATCAAGGGCCAAAAACATCCTCAGGTCCAGTTCAATGAAAAGAAACGCGAGCAATTCGAGGCAAAACGCGCCCAACTCTTCGAATGGATCGAGACGCTGTCTTGACTCGGTTGGGATGCTGCACTTATCTCCCTTGCATACGCTTCGAGTTTTTAAGGGCATTAGAAAAATCTAATTCTGTCGCTTGCTCTATGATTCGATTTGGGTTAGGTTTATGTGAGTCATTCCATAAAAACCGGCTTTGGAGGTTTCCATGTCGGACAAGAAGAGAAAAAATAAGCAAGCTCATGACCGGCATCTGGCCGAGCATACCGCAAGTAAGAACAAGCATAAAAAGAAATCCGAGGATCGCACCGCGATTTGGGTCAAAAACAGCACCCTGGATTATGAAGAGGAACTCTATCGCGTACAGGTGGAGTTGATCAAGTTGCAGCGTTACGTGATCAGCGAAGGACTGCGCTTGTTGCTCATCTTCGAGGGTCGCGATGCGGCCGGCAAGGGCGGCACCATTCAGCGCTTCGTGGAACACCTCAATCCGCGCGGCGCTCGCGTCGTGGCGCTCGGCAAACCCAGCGACACAGAACGTACCCAATGGTATTTCCAGCGTTATACGGCTCATTTGCCCCACGGGGGCGAGATCGTGCTGTTCGACCGCAGTTGGTACAATCGCGCCATGGTGGAGCCCGTCATGGGTTTTTGCACCGACGAACAGAACAAGCGTTTCCTGAAAGACGTGCCGCTGTTCGAGCAACTGCTGGTGAAGGACGGCATCAAGCTGTTCAAGTTTTATTTCTCCGTCTCCAAAGAAGAGCAGGCCCGCCGCTTCAAGGCGCGCGAAACCGATCTGCTGAAGCAGTATAAAATCTCGCCGGTGGACCAGCTCGCCCAGGAACTTTGGGTACACTACACGGTCAAGAAGTTCCAGATGTTGTCCGAGACCAACCGCACCATAGCGCCTTGGACCATCATTCGCTCGGATAGCAAGAAAAAGGCGCGTCTCAACTGCATCAAAAGCGTGCTGCGCACAATCGACTATCCCGACAAGATCGAGATGACCCAATTGGAGACAGACCCGGAAATCGTGGTCTCCGGCATCGACGAAATCCGTTTCATGGAGGAGAACCTGCGCAACCCGGGTTTCCTGCCCGGCTGATCGGTCATCGCGTTCACCTGCCGCGTGTAACTCTTTCCGCGACATATTGCCGCAATTCCCCATGCCCGGGGTATACTGACGTAACGAATCTTAACGGACGTGACCATGGGCGTTTATCTCCATTTACATATCGACCCGCATCACATCGACCCGTCGCGGTGGAGCACGGTCTATCAGCAAAGCCTGCAACTCTTGAAGGCTTTTCCTTCAGGGCCGGCCAGGCTTGTCTACCGAACGAAACACAAGGCGGAATGCTGCATCATGACCCGGGCCGTCGAAGACCGGAAGGAGACTGAAGGCCGTTACTGGGAAGTGCACGGCGACATGGAATCCAAACAGCTTGGTGAACCCTTTCGCCTATTCGAAAACCTGGACCATTACGCCAAAAACCGTCCAAAGCGACTGAATCGGAGCGGCGACCTGCTGCGCCGGCTGGCCGAGGATGATGACACTTATCACGGCACTGTGTTCGATGCAAAAACACAAGGCTATCCCTACTGTGCCCCCCTTCTGGCCGTGGCCGTTTGGGTGGAAACTTGTTTTCCCCAACATGCTCATGTCAGCGGCGATATCGATCAGGGTCAGTGCCGGGAGGCCGTTGCCTATATAGCAAGGCACCTGGGTGAAGACGCCGAGTTGCCCCTGAGTGTATCGCCGCAACGCTTATTGGCTTGCATGGCAGATCTTTATCAGGGCACGGAGGTTATGGACCGCTTCGAAAGGATCTATCGCGGTTCGGAAAGTGACTCGCTGAAGGCTCTGTTAGCCCACGGCGATCCGCAAGTTGTCAGGGCCTGGCTTTGTAAAAGCAGTAAAGAGAATACGATAAACACGCTGGGTTCTATTACCTGGAGCACCGCCTGCCTGAATGCGGGCGTGGATATTGACGATCTCTGTCACATTCTGCTGGGTGATGAACGAGGCCCCGGATACGACCCGGTAGACCTGGCCGGTGACCTTGCGGCTACTTGGGTCTCGATCCCGATATCCAAGAGGGAGGCGCTGGATGTCCTGAACAAACCGGAGGGCCGATCCGACACCATCCCCTCACAATTCGGCGGTATTTTTATGGATATGGGCGGACTGGCAGGCCGCCGCATCAAGGCTTATGTGCCCGCTGAGCAAATCATCGAAACCCTTTGCACTTACGGCCCCGAAAAGGCCGCCGAAATTGAAAGCCGCTTTTACAAGCGGCACGAACGGGCGCTTGAGGAATTGAAAGGGCTCTCGGGTTATTTGGACAAGTTGAACGAAATGCATGACCAAGGCAAACTGCCTGATTCCGACGGTGAAGATTTCCTGGCCATTAAAAGCATGGCCGACCTCTCCGAAGACCAGAAGGCCTTCCTCGACGTCATGGCCTACAACGTACAGCGATGGCGCCGGATGATGGTCGATGACGAGAGGCTGAGTGTGCTGCTTGATCTCCAGGCGGACGATCTGCGGGGCATGGCGGCGCATCTCATCGAACGCAACCGCATTGTTTTAACAGAAGACGCCTGGTCTTGGATTGACGACGAGCAAGACCGGGATCTATTGATGGCGGTGGGCGCCTTATCCGGCAGCGAGCAGCGCGGTATGTTGTTCTGGAACCTACGTTGGGCCGTACTGGAAAGCCGCGAGCTATGCGAATGGGTCGCCAAACGCAGCTACGAGGAAATAGAACTACCGTTCGACCCGGAAGAGGAATAACCGTGATGCGGCCATGAAATACCTCGAAGGGCGTTGCGTATGACCGGCCCCAGGTTGGATGCGATGACACCGTCATTACGTCTTGGGTTCAACCATCCTTCACCTGATACTGAATAAGAAACCGAAAAACGAAAAACGTTGTCGCCGCGCGCGGTGGGTCCGTTTTTCGCGTCAATTGGTTGTGCCCGAGCTCGGGGAGTCCGTTTTTCAGGTCTACAATGAATATCCCGAGCGCGGCGACGGGCATTTTCATCCTTCGGCAGGCCCGCCTTGCCCGGTGGGTTGCTTCTGTTTCGGTGCTCACGGTGATTTGAGGCGAATCGGCATTCACCGGGTTTTCATGCCGCCTTCATGTGTGCTTCAAGCCGGCGTCATATGTTTCCGTTCGGGGAATCGTGGTATTATGCCCGCGTTTCGCCGGTTTTTCCCGGAGGTGAGGTTGCAATGCGTGTCTTTTTGATAATTGTGGTTATCCTGGCCGCGATCGGCGGTTGGCTTTATTTCTACGAACGGGAAACCCTGGACAGATTGATGAAGGGTGAGTTCGTTACCGAACCGGAGCCCCAACCCGCACCAAACCCCGAACCGCGACCGGAGAATGCAACAGCGGCCCCGAGAAAGGCCCCGGAAAAAGCCGACTCCGTTGTCCCGGCGTCGCCCGCGATGCTTCGAGTGCCTGACCTCGACGGGGATCTTTATGTCAACGGCGAACCGACCGAACCCGGTAAGACGCTGGAGTTACCGCCCGGGCGGGCTCTGGTTACCGGTTACGATAACGGTCGCTATGTTCACGATCTGGTGGAACTGAAATCCGGCGAATCGACCGAGCCCAAGGCAACGACCAGGAAGGGTTCTTCGGAGACCGGTTGGAGCACCTTCCAGGGCAACAGCCTGCGCACGGGTTATTCGCATGTTCGCGATCGGCAGGCTTTGGAGCCGGTCTGGCAGGTAGATCTGAAGGACAAGGTCGATTGCTCGCCCGTGATCGTCGGCGACCTGGCCCTCATATCCACCGGGCAAAGCCTGATCACCGCGATCGATCTCAGGGACGGCTCCGTTGCCTGGAAACAAGGCCGCATGGGCAGCGCCATCAGCCCCATCGCCACCGAGAAATACGCCTTTGCCGGCGCCGATACCGGACAGTTCGGCGGTTACCTGCTGAAAAACGGCAAGCAACGCGGCGACCTCTTTCTGGAAAGCTACCCGGTGGCCATGGCCGCGATTTCAGAGGAAGCCTTTCTGGTGAGTACACGCGGGACCAAGGTTTTTTCCATCGGCACCAAACGTCGCTTCACCGGACGCCTGCCGTTGAAGAGCAACTGGGAAACCGAACTTCCCGAACTGACCGCGGGGACCGGTTCACCCGTGATTCTGGACAAAACCGCGGTATTCTCCACCGGCAAGGGGCTGGTTGCCCTCTCCCTGACCGACGGCAAGCGTTTGTGGCCCGCAACCGGTTCCACGGTTGAAGGCGTTAGTTTGAAGAACAATATTTCCCTGTCTTTTGCCGACGAGACCCACTTTCGCATTCCCACGCCGGCCGCTCATGAGGGCAGGGTCTATGCGGCGCTCGACAAAACGTTACGCGGCGTCGATGCCGACACCGGCAGGGTTGTTTGGGAACAGTCGTTACCCGACAAAGCAACTTCTTCCATCTCCCTGGCTCATGAGACGCTGTATTTCGGAACCGCCGACGGACATGTAGAAGCCCGGAGTTTGAAGGACGGCGGCGCGATCTTCCGGGTGCGTGTCAGTGATCAGCCGGTGTTTGCCTCGCCGGTTCTGTTCCGCGACAAACTGCTGGTCGCGACCGCGGAAGGTCACGTGCATCTGCGCAACAGCTTCAGCGGCAAGGAGCCGGCCGTCGATAAAACCCTTGCCGGCGCCCCCGTCAACAGCACGCCCGCGGTCTGGGACGACGGTATCCTGGTTATCAATCGCAAGGGCAAGGCGGTCCGTTATCGCTGATGCCTTCGATGAGACAGCAGGTTGGGGAAGTCGAGGGCTCATCGACCCCTCGACTCGATGAGATTAAGGGTTAAATATTGCAGCAGTTATAGACCGCGTCGTGCCAGGAGCACTTGCCTTGCTGGTACAACTGGCGACAGAGTAACCTGGCGTTGGGATTATTCTCGCCGCATTGGGCAACACAATAGGATTGCGGTATCGCCATTGAAAATTGGCTCAGGCCGAAGGTGAGAAGGCCGGTCATGGCCACAAGCAGCATGAATTTCGATTTCATAGATCTTTCCTCCGAAGTATATTAATTTTAAGTATATTGCAGTCCTTAGGACTTTTAATACGAGCCCTTATTGTAGCGGATGCCGAAGTCAATTCAAGCTTCAAACAAGATACGGGTTCAAAAAAGTCGTTAGCCGCAAGAGCAAAGCGGTTCGTTATCGCTGATTCGATCAACCGATATTGTCCAATAACCTGCTGACCACGCGCTCCAGGTCCCGCAAGGTGGCGCACACCTCCGCCCTGGTGCAGTAGGGCGCATAGCGACGCATTTCCGAATCGCCCAGTTGCCAGTTGGCCCTTGCCTCCGGGTTCAGCCACAGGGTGTAGCGGGCGCGCCGGTAGATGGACTGCCAGATATCGGAGCGCGGATCGCCGTAGTTATTGCGGCCGTCGCCCAGCATGATCACGGTGGAGCGGTTGTCCACATCGTCCAGGGCCAGTTCCTCGAAATCCCGCAAGGCGCGGCCGTAATCGGTGCCGCCGATGCCGTAAAGGCGATCCGCCTCGGCCAGGGCGACTTCGGGTTCCTCGGCGCGGAACAGGTCGGTGACCTCGCCCAGCTTCGAACAGAAGACGAACACGCGCACGCGCGGCAGGACCTCGCGCACGCTGTACAGAAACAACATCAGGAAACGCGAGACCGAGGCTACCGAGCCGCTGATGTCGCAGATGGCGAAAACCTTGGGCCGGTCGATCCTACGCGCCTTCCAGCGCAGGTGGAACAGGTGACCGCCGTAGGCAGCATTGCCGCGCAGGGTTTTGCGGATATCCAGTTGCCCGCGCCGCGCCTTTTTGCGGCGCCTGGAATGAATCGCGACCAGTTTTTTGGCGATGCGGCGAATCAGTTCCTTCATGCGCTGCTGGTGCCGCTGCTCCAATTGAGACAGGTTGATGCGCGGCAACACGCGCTCGGCGGTTTCCCGACCGCGCGCCTCGGCGCGCAGCAGCATCTGTTGTTCTACCAGTGCGCGGGCGCGAGCGCGCAGGGCTTCGCGCCGATCCTTCCAGGCTTGCGCCCCGAGGGGTTCCCGGCTTTCCAGGGCCGCAATTTCCGCGTCCAGTTCCTCAGAGCCCATGGCCTGCATCAGCCGGGCCGTGTACAGGCCGACCTGCGTGAACATGCGAATATTCTGTAACCCAACCTCCCTGGCGGCTCGGGCCAGGGCCAGGTCCTCCTCGCCGGGGTTGTCAGTCCCTAACATGACGCCCAGAGCTGAGGATAGGCCGCCGCCCGAACCGCCGGAACTCGCGCCGCCCTCGCCGGGTTGTTCCGGCATGGGCTGTTTCCGGGGCGATTCATCCGGTTTCTCCTGAACACCGAAGCGGAAAAAGTCATCGAAGCAGCGATCGAAGCGCAGTTTCTCGTCATGGCTTTTGGCCAGGACCAGGGATAACCCCTGTTTTAAACGATGCCTGCTTTCAAAACCGACCAGGCCGGCCACCTGCATGCCCTCGATGGCTTCCGCCGGGGAAACGCGAACATCGGCGCCGCGCAGGACCTCGATGAATTCGGCCAGGGTACGTTCCATAGCCGGCTCACCTGTTTGCTTTGTTCAGGAGTTGCCAGAGGTCGGGCTGCACCCGCTCCACATCTTCCTGGAACTTGAGCAGTACATTCAAAGTATTGCGCACCAGGTCGGCGTCCAGTTGGTCCGCGTGCAGCAGTAGTAAGGTTCTGGCCCAGTCGATCGTCTCGCTGACCGCGGGATGTTTCTTCAGGTCCGTCTCGCGCAGGCCTTGCACAAAGGCTACCAGCCGAGTACGCAGGTCGGCGGCCAGTTCCGGGACGCGTACCGAGATGATGCGTTCCTCCAACGCGGCGTCGGGGAAGGGGATATAGAGGTGGAGACAGCGTCGTTTCAGGGCGTCGCCGATTTCACGCGTGTTGTTGCTGGTCAGCAGCACGACGGGCCGTGTGACCGCCTTGACCGTACCGATTTCCGGCACCGAGATCTGGTAATCGGACAGTAATTCCAGGAGGAAGGACTCGAACTCCTGATCGGCCTTGTCGATCTCGTCAATCAGCAGGATACAGCCGTTCGGCTCCCACAGCGCCTTCAGCAGGGGCCGCGCCTCCAGGAACTCCTTGGAGTAGAAGATATCGCCGAACTGGTGCAGGCGCCGAACCGATTCGGCCAGGCCCTCCGCGCCGCGCAGAATGTCGCCCAGTTGCTCCTTGAGCACCTGGGTGTAGAGCAACTGCTTGCCGTACTTCCATTCATACAGCGCCTTGGCCTCGTCCAAACCCTCGTAGCATTGCAGGCGGATGAGCGGCACGCCCAGGTACTCGGCGGTCACCTTGGCCAGTTCGGTTTTGCCCACGCCGGCGGGTCCCTCCACCAGGATGGGTTTCTCCAACTGGCAGGCCACGTAAACGGCAGTGGCCAGGGATTCGTTGCAAATGTACCCCAGGCTTTCCAGACCCCCGGTAATGACGTCTACCGAATCGATCTTTTCCTTGTGTTTCAGCTTCACGCGGCCCCCTGTTGCCCACACGGTAGCACAGAATCGGTCGCCGGGGCGGCTTCAGTATGGTCGTTTTCAAGAGTAAATTTTATAATCAGTTGCATAAAATGCGAGCTTTGGCGGACGGATTCCCGATATTCGGATTTATTGGGCGCTTTAAAACAGATTTCAGCTATCTCATTTGAAAAAAGAATATTACATACTTGGAGCGGCTGATTTCAGGCCTGAAAATGTGTATACTTGCATCTCCATGGCTACTTCCTGGCGCCGGGAGGTCGAGTACCCGTCACATGCGGCTGCGGCCTCTTGAAACTGGTGGTGTCCTTCTTGGGTATTATGATTTCAATCTTGACATGGTCGTCGTCGTAGATGCTTTACCAGCACCACCAGACAGCAAAACAACAACAAAATTTTTCGAACGTGGTGTGCAAAACTTGTCCGAGTCGATTGAAGAGGCATCGAAGCGCAACGCAGGTGTTGTACAGTACATCGGTGAATGGCATAGTCATCCTCCAGGTCATTCAGCCACCCCCAGTCAAATGGACCTCCGCCAATTGGCCTATCTTGCGGAAGGAATGGATCAAGATGGGCTTTCTGCTTTCTCGTTAATAGTTAGTGAGAATGATTTACAAATACTAAAAGGTGAGGTTATAAAATGAGCTCACCGCCTAAGAAGTCTATTGCACTTGCCCTTTCTGATGGTGGCGTACGGGCTAGATGTTAGCCGAAAAGGTTTGACCGCATATTCGGAAGCAGAGTCGGTGACTCCAGCCACAATAATTTCCGTTGTTGATTTCTAATCGGCTCGACCGGACGGTGAGAATATCCGCATGATACGAGACTGATTAGCACCACTTTTGCGTCCGCGTCCGGTCAGACCTACGAATTTACAAAGCATTCCTTCAATCAGGCCGTGACGATATGGTGCTTGACTTCGAACCGCCCGAAGGCCTTCGCCGTAGCGAAGACCCCAACAGTTTGCTGTCGAAGAGTTTTCAGGTGCGCCTGGTCCGTTTCGCTGTTGAAGGAGAGGAGTATGTTCTCATGACGACCCTGCTGGACTCAAAGACCTTCCCCATCCATGAGATTGGCGACCTCTATCACCAAAGGTGGGAGGTGGAGGAATCCTACAAGGTGAAGAAATGCCGGATGAAGCTCGAAACCCTCAGCGGATCAACGCCGGAGATGATTCGCCAGGATTTTCATGCTAAGGTTTTCGCCGAATGTTTAACGGCTGCTCTGATGCTGGAAACGAGGGAGGAGGTTGAGGCGTATAGCCTTACAACCCGAAACGAGTACAAGGTCAGTCTCACCCAGGCATTGGCGAAAATGAAAAACGTCCTGGTCTTGCTTTTCATTCGTAGACCGGTTGCGAAGCTGATCAG
>JAAUYB010123400.1_pt1 | contig 21772 bp, 16 predicted proteins | sample 7278071 | NCBI WGS metagenome assembly JAAUYB01 (sample SAMN14350121, study PRJNA611818) | marine sediment metagenome | isolation source: surface marine sediment (1.8m) | place: French Polynesia: Moorea | collected 2018-08 | reverse complement strand
GTGTCCCTGCTTGGCGTGGATCGGAGGCGACTGGCGGTGGACGTCGGGTGCGGGTCAGGACAGGCGACATTCCTCCTGGCTCCGAGATTCGATTCCGTCCTGGGCGTGGACGCCAGCGCGGAGATGGTCAGGCAGGCGGAGGAGGCCGCCAGGGGCAGGGCCGGCTGCGGGAACGTCGAGTTCAAGTAGGTGGGAAAGGGGAATGTCTGAATTCCGCATCCATTTCTCGATCGCTTTCTACAAAGGACTAGCGAGGCAGAGCGGCTGCCCATGCTTGGCGACTCCTCCGCCGACTTGGTCGTGGTGTTCAACGCTCTGCACTGGTTCGACAAGGAAAAGTTCTACCAGGCAAGTGAAAAGAGATATCATTAGTAGTAGAAAATACCTGTTTACTACCGTATGTTGTCACATTAATAAGGAGGTTGACCGCGTTCTGGCACCGGGCGGTGTGGCCGCCTTCTGCGTCGCCTTCGGAATGGACATTGAGATGGGGAAGCTGCCAGAGTTCAAAGAGATTCTGTTGGAAAAGGTGACGGAGGAAAAAAATTAGCGACGCAAAAAAAAATCCTAACTATTTTCCCTCCCAGTTCTGGAGCCCCATTGTGGGCGACGCCCACCCCTGCCTCCGCGATACCTACGACGGGTACGCCAACCTTCCAGCGCCATTCCCGGGCGAGGAGAGGTAGCACTGATGAGTTATAAGTGGACGCCAGCTCAGTGTGTAAGTTCATGTTTCAGGTTGGAGGAGGGAGATATCTCCATGGAGTTGGATACCGACCTGGAGAGCTTCGTCTCCTACCTCAGGACGCTGTCCACCTTCAGGGCACACCAGGCCAGGGTGGGGAGCGAAGCCGCCGAAATGCTCGTCCGATCGTTTGTGTCAAGGTATCGGTTTTTATACTTTTTAGCGACTTTTGCGTTCCATTTTCTTTTCCTTCCCCGCCCAGTTTGTTGGAAGCCATGGAGGAAGAGCGGAGCGCCAACTGGAAGGAGATCCCCCTGAAAATTACCCGTTTCTACAGAGGGATACTAAGCAAGAAGCCTGAAACTGTACAATAATTATCTATCTTTGATTAATTAAAAATAGTCCAGCGCCTCCGCCACACCAAAAAGAAGGGTAGAAGTCGTGCCAGGTAAGGGGAACTCTAAGTTGAAATGTACGAAAAAGCGTCCTTTGCCATTGTCAAGGGCGCTCTCCATCACAAGATTTAAGAATAAACTTCCGCTGGAGCAGAAAAGAATAATTACCATCAACAGCAATGGATGGAAAATTTAAAGAAGCAAGTGGGAAAAAATAGCCGCAGAAGTCTGAGAAGTTGAGAACTCTCCAACTAATTCAGCAATGAAACCAGTAACCAACAGACGGCAGTAAGCTAAGCAGCAACTTTGCCGGTAAATTATGGCAAAAAAAATCACCAAAGCAGCAGCAATAGTAAAAACATCGACTATGCCAGGACAGCATAAACGAGCCAAACTGGGCAATGGGCATACTGTAGAAAATTAAATCCGCAAGTCTTTAAATTTACCTTAATTTTTGGTATGTAGTACAGTTCGTACACTTAGGCAAGGAAACGGTATGAAATGTTCGAATTGAACTCAATTACCTTTTTCAGGCATTAATTCTAACTTGGAAATACCACTAAGACTTCTAAAATTCCCGCTCCCTTGCCTCGAAGCCCTCGATGTTTCAGCGTTTCCTTCCTTTCCCTTCTCCGCCCTCTCTGCCCCCGTCGCCCGTCGCCCGTCGCCCACACAGCGCCTCGCTCGCTCGCTCACGGCTGAGGCTGACAGCTGGAGCGGGGGAATAGGCAAGGGGGAGTGCGGGTTCGAATCCGATTCGGTCATCCACGGTCATCTGCACGAAGATTTAACGTATGAAACTTTTTTTGTTTGTGTGAATCTGCAAGGCTTTGGAAGAAAAATTTAAGAATCCCGTCAAGGAAATCTAACAAAAAGTATGGGATGAATTGTTACTGTGCCTCTCCCTATTTTTTCCTCTCCCTCTCTGTCTCTGTCTGGCCTGGCCTGCTTGGAATCCCGCCCGCAGCAGCAGCTGCCTTCTTCTCTTCTCTTCCTTCCTGCCTCTCTTTCTTCCTTCCCTTTCTCTTCTTTGATGGGCGGCCTCGAGGGGAAAGGGATAGGCACGGGACGGAAGAAATGGAGTTGAGCAGGACACGTTAAGTACAAGCATTGGCCAAGTACCGGTATAGTTGGGCGATTTAAAAGTCGCTCTTATACTGGAAATATTCAATATTTTGGTCGGTTTTTGGTGCATTTTGTAAATTAGTGGCCAAAAATTGTCCTAAATTTAATTCTTATTTCTACTCTTGCCACGTGACACTCTCACTTTCCAAGTGGGAATCGCAAAACAGACAAACATTCTAAACTAAAAAGAAAAAAATATGATAGTAAAAAAGCTTTGTCGTCGAAAGTTACTAAATCAGCTACGGACCTACGGTCATCCTTTCTCGTTGTTTTTCCAAACCAGGCTTTCATTTTGTAGGTTCGAGAAAAACATCTACTTTTATTGTTTAATGGTCTATTTTGCTGGAAGTTTGTAACAGTTCGCAAAGAGAGAAGAGAGAAAATGAGTTAACAATATATTTTCAAGGTGTTGTTGTAGTGCCCATTACTTGAATTAGGTCCTCAGGATATAGCTCGAGTTCGAGCCAAGTTTGTTGTTATCCCTAGACTTCAGCAGCGGTTTTCTTCCCAGGGAAAGAAAAAAGAAACGGCGACGAAGGCGAGAGAAAAGAAGAGAACAAGACAAGAGAGGAAAAAAGAAAATCGAGGACGAAAAAGGCCTCCAAAAAGGGATTTCCAAAAGATTTATCCTGATCGAGGCCAACAAATCCTCTCTTTGGTCTTGACCTTTGACCTCAACCTTTTTTCCGGGCAGAGACCAAACCAAGGTAAGGCCTTTGTCTTTGGAACGTCGTCGTGGAAATGAGTGCTGCTTGCAATGCTCGCATTGATTCCTCAATTCGATCCCTCCTCTCTGTCCAGGTCCCTCTGCGGGAGGGGCGACGCAGCCTCCGCCTCCGCCTCCGCCTCCGCCGAGGTCATCATGGGGTGATTGATCCCCTCAGACTCTTTGTCTCTCCTGCGTGTCGCCCCCGCCGCCACAATGAAGATCGACCGCAGCAAGCTGAAGAAGAGCTCCTCCGAGGTGCCCGCCGACTGCAAGGCCCTCATCGAGCGGCTGACGGCGTGCGGGAGGGACCGGGAGGCGTTCCTCAGGGAGCTGCAGAGGATTGAGACGTGGACGTACGGAAAGTGCGAGCTCTTCCACTGGATCGACGTCCTTGACCTGTGCGATGAGGTGCTGGAGATGGCCGCTGCGCCCAACCAGGCCGAGGTGCGCCAACCGGGGGACCCGGCCGCTCCCTGGCTGCTCTCCTGCGACGCCACCTCCATGCTGCAGCTTCAGCAACAGCAGCAGCAGCAGTCTGGCCCGCCACCCACGGCCTCGGCCGCCGCCGCCGCGGCCGCCGCCTCCAGACTGAAAGAGCTGCTCCTGTGGACGCTGCACTTCACCACGCTGCTGATCGAGCATTCTTTCTCTCGGCACCTCTACTCGTCCATGGAGCACCTGACCATGCTGCTGGCTTCGTCTGACCTGGACGTGGTGCTGGCCGTCCTCAACCTCCTCTACATGTTCTCCAAGAGGAGCAACTTCATCACCCGTCTTGCGCCGGAGAAGCGCAGCGGCCTGCTGGGGCGCCTCACTCACCTGGCCGCCTCCTGGGGCGGCAAGGAGAACGGCTTCGGGCTGGCCAAGTGCTGCTCCGACGACCCCGTCCACACCTTTCCGGAGAGCGCCACCACGCTGCACTTTGAGTACTACGCCGAGGTGGCCGCCGCCGCCGCCTCCGCCTCCTCGCACAAGGGCGCCTCCGCTGGCGGCAAGAACCACCTCGCCTCCACCGTCACAGTGATCCACGTGGAGAACGTGGACAAGCGAAAAGAGTCCCCCGCCAGGATCATGGGCCAGATCCTGAGGGACTACCAAGTTCCCAAAGACAAGCAGATGCTGCTTTTCACATACTTGAGACTGGCGGCCTCCTTCTCAGACTACTCGAAGAGGCTCAAGTGTGTCCAGGCGCGGCTGCAGGCGCTCTCGGTGCTCATCTACTCCAACCAGCTTACGGACAATGTGCAGAACCTGCTCTACTCGGGACTGCTCGAGGAGCTGGTGGAGGTGCTAGAGATGAGCGGAGACCACCTCATGGAGATCAAGGCCGCCGCGCTCAAGGCACTCACGTCAATCATACACCTGGACAGAAACCCAAACTTTCCCAAGCTCAACACCATCATCGACGTCACCGGGGCGTCTTCCTACCACGGCTTCCTGCCTGTTTTGGTGCGGAATTGCATCGCCAGTTTGACGGGAGGGGGCCCCGGCGGCGCGGACGGGAAGGCCTCGGCGTCCAAGTCCGCCGCCGCCTCCGCCGCGACGACGACGACCGCGTTTCCCCAGCCGCTGGCCACCGCGCTGTTCAGCTTCCTCTATCACCTGGCTTCGTACGAGGCCGGCGGAGAGGCGCTCGTGTCGTGCGGGATGCTGGAGAGCCTCCTCAAGGTCATCCAGTGGCCTTCGACGGAGCTGGACCACATCACGTTCGTGACGCGCGCCGTCCGAGTCATCGACCTCATCACCAACCTCGACATGGGGAGCTTCCAGACGCACTCCGGACTCGCCTGCTTCATCGACCGGCTCGAGCTGGAGGTGGACCACTGCAGGCAGCAGCAACCCTTCGAGATCAGAGTCAGCAGCGACAGGAAGGACTCGCTGGCAAGTGCCTTGGAGCAGCAGGCGGCGGAGGAACTGGCAGCTAAGGTGATAGCGGAGGGGGGTACCCCGGAGGAGGCCGCCGCGGCCGCGGCAGAGGCTGCGTCGCAACAACAGGGTGCGATGGAGGTCGACGATCCCCAGCCCGGCACCTCGAAAGACACTGACCAAAGTCAGGCTTATTTGACAGCTCCAAGGCCAGGTATCATTTCATTTTTGTGTTTCCCTTGTTGAAGCAGTCTCCTCACGTTGATTTTTTTTATTTTCTAGGAGTTACATGTTTACCACAACGGGCAGCACTCCTGAAATCCATGCTCAACTTTTTGAAGAAGGCCATCCAGGACTCTGCCTTCTCGGACAGCATACGGCATGTGATGGACCTCTCCCTGCCCGCCTCTCTGCGGCACATCATCAGCAACGCGGAGTACTACGGGCCGTCTCTATTCCTTCTCGCCACCGACGTGGTGACGGCCTACGTGTTCCAGGAGCCCTCCCTCCTCTCCAGCCTCCAGGACAAGGGGCTCACAGACGTGGTCTTGCACGCCCTGCTCGTCAAAGACGTTCCTGCCACTAGGGAGGTTCTCGGATCCTTGCCGAACGTTTTCAGCGCACTCTGCCTGAACAACCGGGGCCTGAACGCATTCGTGCAGTGCAAGCCCTTCGAGCGTCTGTTCAAGGTGCTTCTGTCTCCCGACTACCTCCCTGCCATGCGGCGGCGCAGGAGCTCGGACCCCATGGGCGACACAGCCTCCAACCTGGGCAACGCCATGGACGAGCTCATGCGCCACCAGCCCAGCCTCAAGCAGGCGGCAACGGGGGCAATCATAAAGCTGCTAGAGGAGGTTTGCGCCCTCGGCAGAGACCCCAAGTACATCTGTTGGAAGTCAAACGCCAAGCCGGAGCAGCAGGCGTCCGCCGCCCCCGCGCCGGGCCCGCCCGCCACCGGGGCAGGCAACGAGGCTGGCAGCTCCGACGAAGAGGACGAAGAGGAGGAAGAGGGAAACTCGAACCAAGCTTCGGGCCAGGAACAGCCGGTCAACGCCGCGGATGGAGCGGCCCCCGCGGCCCCCATACCAGCCAGCCAGGCCGAGAAGGAGCCCGTCCCTCTCGTAGACTATATCCACAACGTCATGAAGTTTGTCGACGCCATCCTGAGCAACAACTCGACGGACGACCACTGTCGGGAGTTTGTCCAGCAGAAAGGCCTCGTCCCTCTCATGGGAATCTTGGGGCTGCCCAACCTGCCCATCGACTTCCCCACCCACCAGGCATGCCAATCGGTGGCAGCTGTCTCTAAGTCCATATTGACCCTGGCACACGAGCCCCAGGTGCTGAAGCAGGGGCTTTTGCACCTCAACGACGTGCTCAAGGCCCTGGAGCCCCTGCACCGGCCCCTTGACGCTCCTGGAGGAAGTGTCCTACTCAGAGAATTGGTGACAGCGCCCGTTATAAGTGAGGCAACAGCGAACCCACAGGTACGAGTCAGAAGATTTACTTTTTACTTTTTAAGTTGCATAACGTTTTCTTTCATTTCCAGGCCACACCTCTTCTCCACTTCATGTCATCCGCCCATGCCTACATCCAGATGTTTGTCCACGTGTGCCGCACGGGCCAGAGCGACATCCGCTCCCTCTCCATCAACCACTGGGGCTCCGAGCTGGGCCTCACTGTCCTCAAGGGGCTCTCGAGGCTGTACACGTCCCTCGTGTGGGAGAGCACCGTCCTGCTGGCCCTGTGTAGCGAGGACACCCTCCCGCCGGGATGCGAGTTTGGCAGGGCCGATATGGACAAACTTCTACCTCCGAATCTGGCGGCCGCCGTGGCGGCGGCCACGGCCACGGCCTCCGCCTCCTCTGCGTCAAGCAGTAGTTCTGCAGCTGCCCCCGCTGCTTCGGCGTCGGCGGTGGCGTCCTCCGTTCAGAACGCCATCGAGTTGCGAAGCACCGGTGGCACCGAGAACGAGGAGACCTTCTCCCCCGCGTCCGGCACCTCGGCCGACTCCAACTCCAGCGTCACGGCAGCCATGGAGAACCTCAGCACTGACCCGGAGGTGGGCGGCAGCGGCGGTGGGGGAGGAATGGAAGTAGACAACGCCGGCGGTGCCCCAGCGCCAACAGCAGCGCCCGCGGCGGCCCCGACCTCGAACGGAACAGGCGCCGTCCCATCCAACGGGGCCCAGACCTCCGAAGCGGCGGTCACTAAGGGAGAAAAGTCCAAAGAAAAGCCGAACCCTGCTCTGCACTATCAGATAAAACAGGTGAGTTGGTTTTTTTCTTCATGTGTGATACGAGTTCGATTATCATTGGTTTTTCTTTCAGATCAAGCCATTGCTCAGCGGGTCTTCGCGACTGGGAAGAGCCCTGGCAGAGCTGTTTGCACTGCTGGTGAAGCTTTGTGTGGGCTCTCCGTTGAGACAGCGACGAGGACAGCAGATCCCCACGGCCCCCTCGCCCCCGTCAGCTCCGGCCAGGGCCGTGGCCTCCGCCCTCACCAAGCTCTTGGCCTCCGGCCTATCGTGGGAACCTCCGCCGACTTCTCCCGTCCCCAGATTTCGCCTCACCTTCTTCATCTGCTCTGTCGGCTTTACAGCGCCGATGCTATTCGACGAGAAGAAGTACCCGTACCACCTCATGCTCATGAAGTTCATCTCATCCGGTGGACAGAAGGCGTTCTTCGACACCTTCTACTGGGCGCTGTCGTGCGGAAACACGGTGGCCCCAGAGGACGGCCTGGAGCACCCGGACCTCCCCGACGGAACTGGAGAGTTCCTGGACTCGTGGCTCCTCCTCCTGGAGAAGATGGTCAACCCCAAGACCGTACTGGAGTCCCCGCACACTTTGCCGGCCAAGCCGACGGGCAACTTCAAGCCCTTCGATCCCATGAAGTACCTCGCCAGGACCCACAAACTCGCCTTCCTGGCAGTCATGAAGCTTTGGGGGAAGAAGCCGCTGAAGATGTACGGTCCGCGAATGACTGAATCTGTCTTATCCATCCTGTGCCACATCCTCAAGGGAGAGAAAATGGTTGCCGAGAAAACAGAGAAGAAGGCTGCCGAGGGGCTTCCTAAAATCACTCCGGGTAAGTTGTAGCTAGGGACTTGACTTTGTTGTACTCAACTTGCAAATCTTTTTACTCATGTTACAGGACCAAGTGCCTTTGCAGCTGCAAATGTCGCAGCAGTGCCAGCAGCACCGGCCGCGGCACCTTTGGCCGCTCTGGCACCTCCCGCAGTGCCACCCGCCGCTCCTGTTGCGGGTCCTTCAGGGTCTAACAGCAGCAACGCGGCACCTCCAGCTGTCAACCTCGCCAATGCTCTTCAAGGTCTTCCTGATGCCGCTGAACCAAACATCAACTCGGATGATCTCCGGACGTTAATGGACATGGGCTTTCCCAGAGAACGCTGCGTTGAAGCAATGCAAAACACGGGCTCTCTTGACCAAGTAATATTTCGTCAAATTTTCTTCTTAGTGCAAGTTTCTGTATTTCATTTTCCTTCCTAGGCCACTGAATACCTCCTACACAACCCGATCCCTCCCCTGAACGCCGCTTCGGCCATGCAGAACATGCTTGAAAACGTGGCCGCCTCTGGGGGCGCCGCCGCCAGCCTGGCAGGGCACCTGCGGGTGGCCGCGGCCGAGATCGCCAACGCCGGAGCCGGGGGGGAGCAAGACGAGCTCATGAGGGCCATCGCCATGTCCCTCGGCGAGAACGTCATGGTGTCCACCGGCGGCGGGGGAGCCGAGGGCGGGAGTGGGGGCCAGGAGGGCTCCGACGCCAAGAAGGAGGAGCAAGAGGAGGAGGAGAGGTTCGAGAAGGAGGACTTTCAGGCCCTGGACAAGTCTGTGATAGACGAGTTCACAGAGAACGCGCTCGTTGGGTGCCTCAGTCTCCTGGACACACTCCCTGACACCGTGTACCGCGTGTGCGACCTGCTGCTGGCGGTCTTCGCTCGCAACGGCGACGACTTCAAGGAGCGCGTCCTCCGCTCCCTCATCCAAGAGGTCATCGCCTCCCTGTCCACCCTCAACGTGCGCGCGTCCTCCGCCCCCGCCGCGGCGTCAGACCCGGTGGCCATGGTGGAGGAGCTGTGCAGCGGCGCCGACGCGCTCAGGGCCTCCGCCAGGATCCACCTCTTCACGCTGCTCTTCGAGGACTGCTCCATCCTTTGCGCACGAATCGTGGATGAATCCAGGGCCGTGGCCGACATGACCAGGCTCCTGTCGTCGGTTCAAGGAGTCCTGAAGGCGGCAAGGCAGGTGGTTGGGCCGGCCGGCAATGTGGAAACGCCAAAGTGGATGACGCCCATGCTCCTTTTCATTGACCTCCACGAGAAGGTCATTCTTGGCATGAACAGGAGAGCGAGGCTGGCTAAGGTGAGCACCATCGATTTTCTCTTACGGTATTGGTATTTAATAACAATTCACTCTCATTTTCTCTCTGTAGATTTGCTCGCACAACTGGAAGTGGTTCGACATCTCCAGCGGCCGGTGGTGCTCCTACGCCCAGGCCAACAACAAAACCATCGACGACGCTTATTGGGCGGGAGACACAAGCGTGAAAATTCAGAATGGCCGCAGAAAATACACCATTCAGTTCGGGACCATGATGCAGGTAATTTTCTGTGCTTTCCGGCACTTTTTGTTTGGCCTTCTCCTTACGTCCATTTTTACTTGTAGGCGAACGAAGAGACCGGCAACAGGAGACCCGTTATGATTTCCGTCCGTGAAACCAATACCGCCGCATCTGAGAGCTCCTCGACTGAACCTTCCGGAGCCACCGCTGCCGCCTCTTTGCCGCCTCCGTCCACTGTCCCAGAGGCCGTTGCCTCTGTCTTGGGCGGGCCCCAGGCCTCCTCCACCCCAATGGAAGAATCGCCTCCTGACACCGAGCAGAAGGATCAGAGCACGAAACCCGTGGCCATCGCCGAGGCCGTGGAACAGTCTGCGACGGAACAGCAGCAGAAGGCTAGCGATTCATCCCCCAAAGAAGAGGAGGCTAAGACGACAATCCCCATGTTGGACGGGCTGTCCTCCTCCGAGCGTATGGCGCTTCTGAAGGCCTGTGTGGCTCTGGTTGACGTCCCCGTCGATCCTGACGCCCTCAATGCCGTCTTGCGACTGTGCCTGAGGCTGACACAGGACTTCGACCAAGCCGTCCTCTTCACGCAGCTGGGAGGAGTGAAGATGCTTCTCAACCTTACTCAATCTTCCAACTTCACTGGGTTCACCTCTTTGGCTACCCTCCTGATCCGCCACGTCTTGGAGGACCCCGCCACGCTCCGCCACACCATGGAAAAGGTGGTCCGGTCGGCCACGATGAGCAGCAATAGTCCCAACACCAAGGAACTGCACTACATGCTGCGGACTCTCGCCCCCGCAGCCTGCAGGTCCCCGGAGGTCTTCGTGGCCGTCTCCAAAGAGATCCTGCGAGTGGACTTCGGTCTGCTAAGCAAGAGGACGGGGGAGACTGACGGCCAGGAAGACCAGAGACTACTGTTGAAGTCACTGCCGCCGAAGAACCCGTGCGGCAATGCCGCCGCCGTCAATGGGACCCAGCCGCCACAACAACAAATTACCTCTGGAGTGGTACCGCCCCTCCTCGACGTTTCTCACACGGTGATATGTGATCTTCTCAACTTCCTCGTCCAGCCGGAAGTCGACGACAAGGCGGTCAGTGAGACGGCAAGTACCCAGCAGCAGACGGCCACCCCCAACGCATCGGAGGACGGGACCTCCACCGCCTCGTCATCGGGAGGGACCGCCAACGCCAGCAACAGGACCCAGGTGATCGTGAGGAATTCCTCCTCCGGCGAGCTGTCCGTGCCGTCGACCGACAACGTGATACCGGGCGCCAGCTCGGACGTCAGTGCCGGCAGGAACTCCACAGCAGGCCAGTCTTCATCGTCGAAACAGTCCTCAGCTCCGAAGAAGGATGACAAGTCCGGCGGAAGCAAGTCGGACGACTTGGGGCGGATCAAAAAACCCTTGCTCACGAAAAGCGTGGTGTGCAGGCTCTTGGCAGAGTTGGTGAAATCATACAGCAGTTGTGCAAAGCTAATCACGGACCATGTCTACGAAGCCGGTTCTTCCGAACTGATCAAGGAAGACACTACAGCACTTGCCTTTCTCCTTGACGAGCTCCTGATTAGCAAGGTCGACAAGGACATTGGCCACTTGGTGAAGACTCTTGTGGCGGCCTTGGCTAGTTGCAACCACCACTCCGAGGCTCAGACTACTCTCGTAGCTGAGGTAAAGGCAGCTCTGGCGCGCGCCTTGGCCTGGCCAGAGAGCAATCTCAAACACACCAAGGTACAAGCACTGACGACTCTCGTCTCCACCATGATCGAGAGCTGTCCCCCGAGCTCACCTACTCCCCCCAACAGCCTCACCGCGTACAAGCAGCAACAGCAGTTGAACATGAACAACATGGTGAAGATCCTCCTGAAGAAGGGCATCATCTCCGACCTGGCGCGGGTGCCTCACTCGCTGGACTTGTCCAGCCCCAACGTGGCCGCCACCGTCAACGCCGCGCTCAAGCCCCTGGAGATCTTGACCAGGATCGTCAACACGCCCACCGCCATGGCGTCCCGGGCGGCCGCTAAGGGCACCAGGGCCAACGGAAGCGACGGCAGGGGCGGCAGGGCAAACGGAGGAGCTGCAAACGGGAGGGGATCGGAGAATTCCTCAGCAGCAGCAGCAGCAGGAGCAGCCATTGCTGCTGGTGCGGGAGCCGGAGTCGGAATTGCCGATGGTAGCGGCGGAGGAGGGGCAGGCACCAACACTACCAACTCTGAGGCCACCAGGGCCCAGGGTGACGAGACCGTGGAGCCTGACGCGGAGGCTACCGAACACGACGTGTCCACGGCTGCAGAGAGCATCGATCCCAACTCAGAGAGTCAGTTGCAGGTATGTTTTTCGTTTCCAATGCCAACAGTATTCAATAAACCGTACAGTGAATGAAAAAAAATATTGTCATAACTAATTGTTTCCGTACAGACTGTCGAAGAAGGCAACGATGAAGAATTTGAGGAAATGATGGACCAGCTGCTTGATAGGGACGGGCAGCAGGATCCGCCAATGTTGGAAGTCATCGAACACAGCATGAATGAGCAAAACTATGATGTTGATGACACCCAGCACGATTCCCAGGTAGTTCAAAAGTATTTAATATTTGCGGTGTATGAATTCTTAGATGAGATTTTTTTCCTCTTTGTAGATGTTGACCCAGGATGAGTCTCAATTCGAAGCTCAGGCAATGAGCCAAGACGAAGAAGATCAAGAGAGCGAGTCGAGCAGTCGCTCCGAGGCAGCCACCGAGGAAAACGAGGATGAGGATGATGGCATGGACGAGGAGGATGACGAGGACGACGACAATGGAGATGAAGAAGACGAAGACGAAGAGGACGATGGTGAAGATGATGAAGGTAGTGATCTTTGCGCCGTTTTCCAAGTGCTGCTAAATTAACGGGTTTTTTTTTGTCGTTTGCAGAAGACGAAGATGAAGACGAAGGAGTTTCTCCCTTTGATGACGAGGACAACGAATTCCAAGACGTCGACGATGCCATCTACAACTTCCCTGATCACGACGCAGTAGGCATTGATGGTGACAATTCTATGTACTTCGCTTCCAACCTTTCTCATTGTTCCTGCAGGACGATATCGACCTGATGATCCACTACCCAGACTCCGACGCCCACCTGCAGTCGGCGCTCGATATGGATCGTTCGAGGGCGATACAGCTCCCGCTTTGGTCCGACGTGGGAGGCGCCGCGGCCGGGCTCGACGGCATCGGAGGCGCGGGAGGCGTAGGTGGGGCTGGGGGCGGGCACGTGGCGCCTACTCACCCTCTTCTCAGCAGACAGCCCGGCGTTGAAACAGGTAAGTCACGGTATTTTTGCGTGTTGTTCGCGGCAACTGTAGGGTGTATCATTGTCATTGCAGCATCCGCAAGAACGGGCACGCGGTCGCTTGCACGCCACCGCGGCGGGGGAATCCGCATCCATCTGAACTCTCGAAACGACGGAACTCAAGCGGCGGCCGCGGCGGCCGCAGCCAACACTCCCGCAATCCTTCAGAACCTCTTCGGCAGCCGTTCCGAGCTGGTCACCCAGGGTCTGAGGCGCGGCGGGGCCCCGCTTCTAGTCGACTTCGGCTTCGCCATCCTAGACCAGCTGGGCATCGACAGCGGCGACGTGGGCGACATGGACGGCGGCAACAGCGTGCTAGGAGGAGGTGGGACGGGAGGAGTGCGTGCTGCGCTCGGTTCGATCCCCTCGGCCCTCATCCGCTGGACAGAGGAGAGCAGAGTGATTGACGGGGACTCCGTGCATGACAGCGTCACTGCGCTCAAACCACCCATCTTGGAGGTGGTGGAAAAGGCGCGCGCGGAGGAACTGGCGGAGAGGAGGGTCAAGAAAAAGAAGCAGGCCGAAGAGGAAGCCGCCAGGAAAGAGGAGGAAAAGAAGAAGAAGCAAGAGGAGGAGCAGGCCGCTGCCGCCGCAGTCAAGGCCAACGCCCCCAAGATCGAGGTGTCTGATGGGGAGAGAGTCGGCAGTGATCAAGGACAGCAGCACACGTCTGCCTCGGCGGCCTCCACTCCTTCATCCGAGCAGGTTGATCCTCCGGCCGCAGCTCCTGTGCAGCCTCAAGACTTGGGGTCCTCGGCGATCACATCGGCGGTCGTCACTCGTGCGGCGGAGAGCCTCACAGTTGGGGGAGCTTCCACTCAACAACAGCAGAGGACGGAATCGTCTTCGTCGGAGGCCGCCGCCAGGCCGGCTGACCAACTTCCTGCTGCACTCGGTCCCCTGTCGCCATCCCCCGAGGAAGTCACGATGGAGGTCCAGCAGTCGCAGCAGCAACAGCAGCAGCCTCCGCCTCCGCCTCCAGCTCAGTCGGCGGAGGAGGAAGACGTCAACATGGAGACAGCGGAGTCTGCTCCTGAAGGTCAGCATCAGCAGGCCGCCTCTTCGCAGCCCCCAGCAGCTGCTGGCGGCGGAGAGTCTGACCAAAACTCGATGGACATTGTGAGAGAGCTGTTGGAGTTCGACTCCTCGGTTGATCCCTCGACCCGAAGGGTGAATGAGGAACAACAGACTGCAGCCGGAAGCAGCAGCAGCTCGAATGGTGAAGCGCAAAGACAGCAGCAGCAGAGCAACCAACAGCCCGAGGCCGGTCCTTCGGGCACCACCCGACCAGAGGGAGGAGGTCCCGACTACTCAGCCATCCTAGGCATAGACGTCAGCGAGTTGCCCGAGGATGTGGACCCGTCCTTCCTTGCCGCTCTCCCGGAGGAGATGCGCCAGGAAATCATAGACGACCAGCGGCGAAGAAGAAGAGCAGCGCAACAGGCTTCCGCCCCAGCTGCGGCAGCATCGTCCTCCGCTTCGGCGACGGACGGGGGAGCGGGAGGTGTTCAGGAGGTTAGCGCCGAGTTCCTTGCTGCCCTCCCGCCCAACATCCAGGAGGAGGTCCTGGCGCAGCAGCGGATGGAGGCCCAGAGACAGGCCGCTGCCAACGCTAACCCGGAGGCCCCGGTCGACCCCGGAGAGTTTCTGCAGAATCTCCCGGCCTCGCTGCGCCAGTCGGTGCTGGCCGACCTCGAAGAGAGCCAGATGTCCGCGCTGCCCGCGGATCTCGCCGCAGAGGCGGCCTCTCTCCGCAGGGAGTACGACCTGCGGAACCACCGAGCTATGATGCACGACCGCTTCTTCGGCCAGGTCGGAGGCGGCGGCGGCGCGGGCGGCACCGGGGCCACCCTCTCCTCCATTCTTAGAAACGCTCACAGGCTGACCGGCTCCTACCACGTCATAGGTAGCCTGGGAAACGCTTCTAGGGACGGCTGGAGGAGCTTCCGCGCCGGGGCGCCGGGCGGAGCATACCCAGCTTCTCTCCTCGCATCCACCAACCTCAAGATCAAGGGGAAGCAGCTGCTGGACAACGAGGGCTTGTCCTGTCTCCTCATTCTCCTCTTCATCGACGACCCTAAGATCAACACGACAAGGCTGCACCGCATCCTGAAGTACTTGTGCTACCACGGCCCGACCAGGGATTGGGTGGTCAACTCTCTGCTGTCCATCCTCGAGAAGTCTAACGAAGGGCGGGCCATGGAGGGAAGCAGCGACAAACAACAGCAGCAACATCATCAGAATAGCGGCTTCGACACGCCGCCGGCCAAGATCCGCAAAAGCACGTCAAAATCAAGCGCTCTGACAGAGGGTAGAGAGAACGGAAAGAATGGTGGAAATCCTCAGCAGAGCACTGCATGGTTGAACATTTCCATGGACGCCGCACTGGGATTCCGCGCAAACGTCTTCCAGGTAAAACCAATACCATTAGTCTTAGGCTTTGTTCCTTCAAACAAAATTCTATTGTCTGGTTTTAGGTCCAAAGAGCTGGTGTTGGAAAAAAGAGTAACAGCTCTGGGGAGAGAGGATCGAATTCCGTCACTATCCATCCCGGAGCATCCACCGTGGTCTGCCGACACACGCTGGAAGTGCTGATTTCTCTGGCAAAAAGCTTCCCCGTGTACTTCCTTCCCTGGAAAGATCAAGACTTTCATCCACAAAATGCTCAAACCAAGGAAAAGGAAGAAGCTGCAAAGAACAAGAGCTCCAAGGCTGAAGGAGGCAAGAAGGGTGAAAATGCTGGAGCTTCTGACTTCTGGGACACTCTCCTCAGGCTTGACCAACAGTCCAGCAGTTCAAGAAAGGGGAAGAGTGTCGTCCGCAGTCACAGCAGCGTCTCCAGCTTTAAGGGCGGCATTGACGACGATGAGGGCAAAAAATCCGTGTCGTTCGACGCTTCCATATTCGGCCAACTTCTTAGCATGCTATCCAGTCCAGTCATCCGGAGGAATTCCGTCTTGACGGACAAGCTGCTGAGACTTCTGAGCCTCATCTCTGTGCAGCACCCTGACTTCAACAAGAGGCCCGACCTGCCAGACGGCAGCTCAAGCGGAAGCGCGTCTTCGTCTAAGGCCGAGGATCCGCCCCTCGTCATCAGCGCCCAACACCTGAAACTTGCCGTCGAGGTGCTGACGTCAAAGGCCTGCAGCGAGGAGGGACTGGAGGATGTCAACGCCCTCTTGCTAAACTTGTCGTACGGCCCGGAGCCGACGAGGGACACCATCCTCAAGCTGCTTCTCCAAGGGGCGCAAGAGCTGGGAAATGTGGTCAGGCAAAACGTCATAGACCTGCAGCAGGAGCTGAGAAGGCTTAAGGACGGTGGAGCTGCGGACGAGGAAGACTCTGGAGCTTCCAGTCCAGGCGACGCACAAAAGAAGGCCGCCAACAAGGGACTTCTGATGGACAGGTTCACCAAGGACCAGGTGGTGCTCACGGCTCCGTCCAAGGTCAAGGGAGGATCCGAGTTGCAATTACCCTCCATGAACGCACTTACGAGCAAGACTTCTAGCCAGGCCTTTTTCCTCCGCGTGTTGAAGGTCATCATCCAGCTTAGAGAGGCGGCCCTGCTGGCCATGAAGAAGAACACCATAGTGGCAGCCAATGCCAAGGCGGCTGCCAGTGCTGCTGCGGCCGCCGCCGCAACAAATGCACAGCCGGCAGCGACACCTGCTGCCGACGACGGTGCCACTGTAGCTCCAGCTGCTGCGACACCTTCCGACACTTCCGCTGCCAGTGCCGAGCCCGCTCAAGGAATGGAGGTTGACTCCTCCGAGGCAGCCACCGATGCTAGCGAAAAGAAGACCGAAGAACAGCCCAAAACGGAGGAAGACACTCCGTCAACTTCGACTCCCCCACAGCCAGAGAGCCTTGAAAGCTTGAGCGACCAGCTGCAGCTGGAGAACCTGTGGGACGCCCTGAGCGGCTGCTTGAAGGACCTCGCCGACACCCCTGACCACCATGCCGTCCTGGTGCTCCAAGCAACCGTGGAAGCCTTCTTCCTCGTCCACGCAGCGGCAACGCAGCCCGACGACAAAAAGAAGGTTCAACAGAAGGAGACCAGGGCCGAGCAGCTCGCTCACATACAGGAGCAGCTGGAGGCCCCATTCCACCCGCCAGGAACCTCCAGCGGCCCGCCGTCTCTTTCCGCAACCCCTTCTGGTCAACAGCAACAGCAGAGTCAGTCTCAGCAGCAGCAGCAGCAGCAGCCGGCCATGTCCAAGGACACTGGCAAGTTCCTGAGCTTCGCCGAAACACACCGCACCGTCCTGAATCAGATCCTGCGCCAGAGCACGACCCACCTGGCGGACGGTCCCTTCTCCGTGCTGGTGGACCACACGCGCGTCCTCGACTTCGACATCAAGCGCCGCTACTTCCGCACCGAGCTGGAGCGGTTGGACGAGGGTATGCGGAGGGAAGACCTCGCCGTGCACGTGCGGAGGGACAACGTCTTCGAGGACTCGTTCCGTGAGCTGCACCGCCGCAGCCCGGACGAGTGGAAGAACCGCTTCTACATCGTGTTCGAGGGGGAGGAGGGCCAGGACGCGGGTGGCCTACTCAGGGAGTGGTACGTAATCATCAGCAGGGAGATCTTCAACCCCATGTACGCCCTCTTCAAGACGTCGCCGGGCGACAGGGTCACCTACATGATCTACGAGCAGTCGCAGACCAACCCCAACCACCTCGACTACTTCAAGTTCGTCGGGAGAGTCATTGCCAAGGCCATCTACGACAACAAGCTGCTCGAGTGCTACTTCAGCCGCTCCTTCTACAAGCACATCCTGGCCAAGGCAGTCAAGTTCCAGGACATGGAGTCGGAGGACTACTCCTTTTACAAGGGCCTGGAATTCCTCACGACCAACAAGGTGGAGGACCTCGGCTACGACCTGACCTTCAGCCTGGAGGTGCGCGAGTTCGGCATCACCGAGGTGCGAGACCTCATCCCCAACGGCCGCAACATCAAGGTCACCGAGGACAACAAGGACGAGTACGTGCACCGCGTCTGCCAAATGAAGATGACCGGCGCCATCCGCAAGCAGCTCTCGGCCTTCCTGGAGGGCTTCTACAACATCATCCCGCGTCGCCTCATCTCCATCTTCAACGAGCAGGAGCTGGAGCTGCTTCTCTCCGGCCTCCCCACCATCGACGTGGACGACCTCAAGGCCAACACCGAGTACCACAAGTACCAGGCCAACTCCCTCCAGATCGTCTGGTTCTGGCGCGCGCTCCGATCCTTCGACCAGACGGACAAGGCCAAGTTCATGCAGTTCGTCACTGGCTCCTCCAAGGTCCCCCTGCAAGGCTTCTCCGCTCTCGAAGGGATGAACGGTCCGCAGAAGTTCCAGATCCACCGTGACGACCGCTCCACCGACCGACTGCCGTCCGCCCACACCTGCTTCAACCAGCTGGACTTGCCCGCCTACGAGACCTACGACAAGCTGAGGACGTATCTGCTCAAGGCGGTCCAGGAGTGCTCGGAGGGATTTGGCTTCGCGTGAGGAGACGCGGCGGCAATCCTTTCTACCCCCACCCCCCAACACCTTGTCGAGCTGTGGCTTAAGAACCTTCCTCTCCCTCTCGTTGATGCGAAACAAAATCCATTCTGTGATGATTCGAAAAACCAGGTGTCGTCTCCCTCAAAAAAATGTGTGTACCTGTACTACCGCGAATTTTTGGGGAGAAGCAAGAAGGAAAAGAGCGCGTGAGTGTGCAAGTTTTTTTGACTCTTGGATGACTACATAAAGGCTTTAACGACGAAAGATAGTGCGAGTGGACTCTTGAATAATCCCCAGGTTTGCGTGAGTGCTGCGTCGTGAAATGCCGCTGACCGCAGAGATAGTACTATATTATTGACCGGGTTTTTTTTTCTTCCCCCGCCCCCGTTCCCCCCATTTGTTCCCTTGTGTACTGTACTTTTTCCTCCAGTCCCCCGCCGCCGCAGAGGAAAAAAAATTCCTGCGTTGTCCCCCTTGGAGGTTGTTGACTTACACTTATTTCATGTTTGCAAGGATTTCATCCTCGTCCCCTCGTCCCCCCGAAAAAAACGGTGCGAAAACAAGCAACAAACTTATGACTGACGAAAAGTGTGTAAGGCAGCGACTGCAGCGGGACAACAGAAGGCGGGCTTGCAGAACAGCACGTCTCCGTTCGCCGTCGACTCCTGTGAAGGCGTGCGGGGCGGAGGCCGTTCGAGCGATCGCTAGTTCACTTGAAAAACTTTGCGAAAATATAAATCTTGAATCTGACTTCAGGGCTCTCGAGCTGCCGATCCTTTCTTTTATTATTCTTTTACGGTATTTGGAGTAGTTAAACATAATATGTGTACGTACGTACGCACGTTGTCCATTGCCTTAACAAAGAGAGCAGCTAGTTCCTGGAACTTCATCGCGCCTCTATAGATTGTCTCCCTCTAGTAATACAAGTCGAGTTTCTTCTTCAAGTTCAATTTTTACTGTGGTTAGGGTATTCGGAGACGGGGTTTTATCCTGCTGTGAAGGACTATAAGCTATTGTTTCTTCCTGGCACGGTGGTCACCCTCCTCAAATGACCTCCACGCCGGAAAAAGTTAGATTAAATTATCCGGGCTCTACGCTATTTTGTCACATTGGAACAAGGCTCTGTGACTCCTGGCTAGTTAAGGGAAGATTAACGAAAGCTAATATTTCGGGTGGGGAATTAAAATAGCAGTGCTCAGAGCCTAAACGCCGAGTTGCTCCTCCTGTCGAGCAGGTGCTTGGCGGCAAAGTCCCTCATCTCTCCCGCCCGATAGTCCTGCCGGGGAAGACATTAGCTTTTTATTGCCACGAGATTCGTGCACACATTGCTTTAAAACATGTCCCTTTGGTTCCAAAAAGGTATTTAATGCTAATTGTAAAGCTTCACCTGCTCTGCCGGGTCCCCGAAGAGGTCGAAGAAGAACCCGGGCAGCATCCGCTTGCGGCGGAGCCTGAAGGAGTTGTTCCTCTTGCGCAGGCGGAAGGAGGTGCTGCGCTGGGTGACAAGGCGACGGCCGCCGCCGCCGCGCGGGGACGGAGCATCTTCCTGCAAAAGAGACAGGATATTGACTAAGTCCATTACATTTGATTACCCTGATATACCTGTTCTGAGTCTTCCGGACTCTTTTTCAGCCTGAAGGAGTTGTTACGCTTCCTGAGCCTGAAGGAGTTGTTCTTTTTCAGCCGGAATGAGTTGTTCTTCTTCAGGCGAAAAGAGTTGTTCTTCTTCAATCGGAAGGAGTTGTTCTTCTTGAGCCTGAAGGCGGAGCTACCCCCGCGCTTGCCGACGTCGTCGCCGTCGCCGACTGAGTTGAGCAGGTCCACCAGGTGCAGGTACTCATTGTCGGCGGCTTGATAAGGAGAAAGCTAACGATAGGAATTTGGACAAAAGTTGCTTCTATCTAAATACCTCGTTTCCCCAAGAAGGAGAGCGGATCGTTTTCGTTCCAACCTCCTCCGGGAAGCGCCCCGTAGCGATCAAAGGGATAGAATTGGCTGAAATAAAAAAAAATCTTGACATTTTTATCTTCTTTCTTCGTTCAAACATTACCTTGGAGGATACATCTCCTCGTCTGCCTCGTCCCCTTCCATGTCATCCTCCAGCAGGGCGGCGGGGGCGGCGGCCGCGGCGGCGGCGGCGGCCGCCCTCGCCGCCAGCATCAGGACGGTTAGCGCCGCCGCCGCGGTCGTCGCCGTCGTCGCCGCCGATGATGGTGCCGCCGTCCTCCTCCTCTTTCCGCGGCGGCCCTCCTCCGTCATGCTCCTCCTACCTCCTCCTGTCCGGGGGGTCTCCAGCGGGGGAATGGCGGCGGAGGAAGCCGCTGGAAGGGATTAATATAGGCGTCAAGGTTCGTCCGGCATTCACCGATACTACAGTGGGATGGATGCATATTTTAAATAGATGGAGTATCTTATTTCCATCTTTGCCATTTTTCATATATTTGCACGACACGCTTTTCCTCCAATAGAGCTGGCGAATTACGTGCTGAAATGTGGATATGCTGCCCACGGCGACGTCGCTGGCAGGTTGGTACAGAGGTGGAAGCCCTTCCGCGAATGTCGGGCTTTGGAACTGAAGGTAGGCGGTGGATCCGAAGGTGGAGGTGGGTGTCATGAATGTAATCAGATGTCATGTGCAGAGAGATAAAGATACTTTTCTCCTCCCCACATCCAATCCTCTATTCCTCCCCAACATCCAATCCTCTGACCTCGAGGCAAGGGATGAAGTAAGGGGGGGAGGGCCGTGGAAATCGTGTGAGAGAGAGTGACCTCAAACAGCTCCCTCTTTTTCTCCATGTGAGAAATATGCATGTACCCTGTATGCATAATTTTGTAACTTACATTGTACCTACCTACATACGCATGTGGGTGGTACTGCAGATCCCTTTGGGCAAGGTTTCCCTGTTCGATCTGGAGGCGTCGCCGATTATGACGTGTTTATGAACTGTAAATTGTGTATCTGGTATCCTTTAGAAAAGGTCGGGGTTTTTTTGCCGCGAATGGAGAAGCAATTATGAGGCGTCAAACTCGGGGGGAGGAACGAGCATCTTTAATTATTTTTTCCTTGCAAAAAAGAGACGTAAATTGTCGTTTCTGCAGATGATGGAAGTTGCTATTAGATGACGCCTCGGCTCAGTTCCGGAAGGCCAGGGGGACGAGCCTCCCAGAGCAACAAGGACATACTTTGTTCAATAACCTGCAGCGGGAATTGACAAAAAGAACTGCTGGACTTCAATTAAAAGAATATTTTGCAAATTCTCTCAAAAAGGATAATTTAATTTGAAATGAAGTGTGACTCCACAAAAGGGTAGAATGGTTGGAATGAGGTATTACCTTTGTAGTAATGGAGCTATGGAGAGGGGTCATGCCGGCCATGGCCCACAGTAAAATTGAAGAGCAAATCCGGGACGGGACCATGAGTCTCTCTTTGTACTCTATGATATCTGAATGGGGTGTGACATCCCTCTTCCTCTTGGACGACAGGGGGTTACACCCCAAAATGAAATTAAAGGGAGAAGCAGGTCGCTTAGATCGACTACAAGCCTCCTTTTGACACAATCTTCTCGGAATGAGGTGTGACCC
>JAAUYB010050742.1_pt1 | contig 21808 bp, 14 predicted proteins | sample 7278071 | NCBI WGS metagenome assembly JAAUYB01 (sample SAMN14350121, study PRJNA611818) | marine sediment metagenome | isolation source: surface marine sediment (1.8m) | place: French Polynesia: Moorea | collected 2018-08 | reverse complement strand
GCGGCGATTGAGGCAGGCAGGGACGAACGGAAGCTGGCCGAGCGCGTGGCCAGTTCCAAGGCAAGATCATTCAGTTCCGCCCGTTTGGGGGAAACTTCGCCGATCATCAGGGGCTCAAAAAGCCCTATGGATTCGCCGTCGTCTCTTAGGGTCACGTCTGCCTGCTTTCTGTCCGGTTTTTTGTCCGGTTTGAGTTCAAAAATTATCTATATATAGCATATATTTGTGATTTCAGCTAATGCCTAATTAGTAGCCATTTTGTCCGGTTCATTGGCCGCATGAAACTAAGCTGGTCCGCTGGTTTCACAAGGCACGGAGTCCTCCAATCGCCGGATTGACCGCGTCAGCGTCCAAGGGTGCACTTCAAGGTCGCACGCCACATGCTTCACCTTTTCACCGCCCTTGATCCGGCGCATCGCGGCATCGATCTGTCGCGGGGAGAGTTTCGGCGGGCGGCCCAGCCGGACCCCGCGTTTGCGGGCCAGCCGCAGCCCTTCGATGGTGCGTTCGGAAATCTTGCGGCGTTCCCGTTCGGCGGCAGCCGCATTGACCTGATAGGCATAATTCCCGTCCGCCGTGACCGTATCGATCACGAAGTTGACGGCCTGGAACTCGATACCGCGCGCCTGCAACTGGCGGGCAATGACGATGGCATCCTCGGTCGAGCGAAAGGCGCGGTCCATATCCCAGACCAGCAGCGTATCCCCCTTCTTGAGGATGCTCAGAACCTCGTCGAAAACGGCCCTGTTCTCCGAGGCTGCAGAGCCTTTTTCGACATAAAGCCGGTTGCACAGCTCCTCCATGCCCCGGATTTGCCGTTCACTTTTCTGTTTTCTGGTGCTGACGCGAATATATCCAATTTTCATGCTATTTCAGTGCCTTAACGCGATGATTGCCTCATGGCCGCATTCAACGAAAACGACCCTTTCCGCGTTTTGGCGACGGGACCGGCCTTTTGGCGCCTGCGCGCCCGCCAAGTCCTTGATATTTCTTTAGTCCCCAATCATTTTACTAAATTCAAGCGGCGATATTCAAATATCGCACAATCGGTCAATTATGTTGACGAAAAATTCAGCAATCTTAACGAGTTATCAACAGATCGCTGCAATACTGGTATCAGGGTTCCTTGCCTCATCCGCTGCCCATGCGCTGACGGCGGATGACGTGATGAACAAGATGAATCCAGACGAGAGACGCGGATACCTGGCCGGAATTGTTACCGGAATGGCACAAGCCCGGTGGATCGCCGACAGGCCGGACAACACCGGATCGGCTTGCATCAACGACTGGTACTTTCGTGGGGACGGCACGGCCCAAGCCAAGGTCGATGCGTGGTTCGAGCGTCAGCTGGACAAACCGGCGGGCGCGTTGATGTTCGTTCTGATCAAGAAGGAGTGTGGGTGGTAGATGGTTGACGTGAGGTACGCAGATCACCAGTTGAAGCGCCGGGACAGGATGGAAGCCGACCGGCGCCGCAGGCGCGAGGTCAAACGCGCCCGCGACGAAAAGGAAAAGCGCGACGATCTGGAAGATGCCGCCAAGGACTCCGCCACGGCCTTCGCGGCGGCGGTTGCGTTTTCACCGCCCGCGCCGCCTGAGCGCCTCGTGGAATTCGAAGCGGAACTGACGGAATTCGACATCGCCGTGGTCAAAGCGCTGATGAAGAACGAAGAGGCAATTGCCGAAGTGACCCAGCGCATAGATGCGCTGCTTGCGCAGGCATTCGTGATGCCGGACGGACGCCGGGTTTTCAGAACGGAGGACGGTACCAGGGTCTTCGACGAATTCGGCGAAGAGGTTTCGGCTGATGAAATCGACCCTGCCGCCATCGACACCCGCGCCCCGACTTGGGAAGAGTTTCAGGCATTGCAGGTGGAAAGGGCAGAGTTGGTCGATGAGCGCGACCGTCTTCACGACTTCCAGACAAAGCTCGACGAGGCGCGCGTGGAGATTTCTGACGGCGAGATTTCTGATGCGGAGTTGGACGCACTTGAGGCAGAACTGGCCGATATCATGCCGGATGCCGTTCGTGATGAAGTCCCCGGAATAGCAAGCACAACGCCAGCACCGAACTTAACACCGGCGTTTTCGGGTTCCGTCGCTCCGAGTACCGACGCACCGAGGACTGAGGCGCCTACGCTGCACATCGATAATTGATGATGATTTCGCTGTAGCGGGCGTACCTACCCAAAAAAAACCAGACTACCACGGCGCGAACAAACCCGATCATCCGTCACTTACGCCACATCCTCCGAGAAGGGTTCCCATCGCAGCCGTTGGTATGGCAGATGAAAACTACCAACTTCTATGCCCATGGAGTGTCATTCAAGCTCTCGGCAAACTCGTCGCGAGAGCGGCTAGCGTCTTTGGCAACAACATAAAAGACGTCACCGGAAACGTCACCCTTCACAACGATATCTTCATCGACTAGCGAGGTCTCAATTCTGCTACCTGATATTTGCACCGTAACGGCGCAGCCCTCGGCCTTGGACCAAAATACTCCGCTGGCTTGGGCCGATTTACGATCCAACTCCAAAGAGGCAGAATTGTTTTTTAGGCGTACCACCGGCGTTATTCGGTCGAATACCGCGGTTAGAGTCCGCCTCATCTTCTGAAAATCTACGGTTATAACGGTTTTTAGGATCATTTCCCATTCGGACCCAAAACTAGGGTGCCCCAAATAGCTTTCGACATTCTCGAATTTACCATACGGTTTCAGGTCGTTCCCCTTAGCCGCATCATAAACGATCTGCGCGACTTGCTGATTGTCTGTTTTCGACTTCTGGATGAATTTGACTGCGCCGAGCTGCCAGGAATCAACTACGTCCTCTACCTTTGAAGTGCCTGATACCACAAAACAAATCGTGCCCTCGTTCAATTCGCTGACTTTCTCCAGCACCTCCTTACCGTGCGAGAAAGTTTGATCATCAGTCAGGTTAAGGTCAACTATGGCAGCTTCATAGCTCCGGTTTCGCAAGAGTTCCAATGCCTCCACCTTGCTCTCCGCAACGTCGTGATCGGCTCCCAAACGCTTCAGCGCCTTTGAGTAGTAGCGGTGAATTTCGGCTTCATCTTCTACGATCAGAATTCTCATGGTCCGGCGTCTTTCATCAGAGTTAGGCAACTAGGTTTAGTTCCTCTGCCATCCCTTCATGCAACACGTCGTCAAAAATTGGAACGCGAAAAGTGACCGCAACACCCTCTCCAGGAGAATTTGTAAGCTCGACATCTCCGCCGAACCGCCTCATGTAGCTCCTCGCTGTTGCGAGCCCTGATCCCTTTCCCCTCGCCTTGGTGGATTGGCCAAATTCGAACTCTCTGCCGACCATACCTTCAGCAATTCCGCCGCCATTGTCCCTTACAACAATTTCAACAAACCCCTTTGCAAGAAGGTTGTTAAGTCGATCAACTTCCCCCTCCCGTTTTGCAAGTCGGATTTCGATGAATTTTGAAGCACCTAAAAACTCCCTCTTCGTCTCAGCGAAGTTTTCAAGTGAGTTCTGGACTACAGAGTACAAGTGTTCTGAAATAAGACCGGAGCAGAAAACGGTTTCATCTATATCGTTTGAATCATATGTAATCTTGACGTCTGCATTGTTTTCCGAAGCGCTCGCTCGGCAATCCCGAATCAAATCGTCCATCAATGGGCGCACGCTGGTGGCAGTGTACCTAATAAAATCTCCTGCCTTCTCATCAAAATGCAATGCTGAGTCATTCAGTATTTTCGTGAATCTCTGAGCCTCTTGGACTTCAAAAGCGACTGATTCTAAGTCTCCGTCGCCAATAGATAACTCGGCTTCCTTAAGTGCTGATTTTAATTTTGCAAATTCGTTCTTTGTGCGATGCTGATATTGATAGGACAGTTTGGATATTATCCTAAACAGAAGATATCTAAGTTCTTTTTCTCTATCTATAGCTTGTTTTCTACTTCTTTCAATGCTCTTTGCAAACGAGCTTACAAAATCTAACTCCTTTAAGACGCACTGTGCCTGAAAACTGTTAAACACATGCGGTTCTAGATGCTCAACGTTTATTAGCGCGCCAATCATTCCGTTTTCGTTCCTAATCGGAATAATCATAACAGACTCCGGCAGCTGGCTTTTGTCCCACATTAGTTGAGCAAAACGATCACCTGCCTCTTTGTCTGTCTTTGGGTTTCGGAATAGAACGTCATCCTTATAGCCGCGGTCCTCCCGCTCCAACGCAAGACCAGTCAGTGTTCGAGCAGCTTCAAAGCGTCGTCCGATAAACGATTTTGTGGAACTGCCAGCCTTCCCACTTCCGTCGTTTTCCGCACGCAGGTTTAGAAATTTTCGTCCCTTTTCGACGGTAAGAAGCTGCCATCGCGGACCGTCGCCTAATTCCCAAAAGGGCTTGTAGTTTGGGAACGCCTGAATTGCGCCGTCAAGCATGAGGTTCCATCCCTCATCAAAGCGAGAGGTTGCTTCACCGTCCTGCGCTCCCGCCTCACCTTCGCCATTTGTATGATTCAGGAATGCCTGAGCAAGTCTCTGAAATCGAGCCTGGCGATAAAACGAAAACTCTTCTACGCATCGTCTTTCGAAGCGGCGCTTGATCGTGCGCAGGAAATCCCGTGTGCTCTCTTGGTGGAGAGATGAAGATTTGCCTCCAAGATAGTGATCAATAAATGTGATGTAGGTTTTTGGAATATCTTCGCAGTCTATTGAAATCGTAAATAACACCAAATCCTTGTTGCTTTTCGTACTTTTAGATGATGATAGGATTTGTTTATCATCCAGTTTAGCGCCGAGTCGCTTTTCGCTCCTAGGATGTGTTGCAAACCGATGAATTCGGCCATCAATTTCAAATGAAATTACGGCAGCCCTCACCCCTGATACAGGAACTAATATTTTGCAGATTTTGGTAAGAAGTTCGTATGGAGTAATATTCTTTAGATCAAACGCTTCGACGAGTTCAAACGCTTGAAACTGGTCGTCAACGGACCGGATAGCAGCGGCAACCCGCCGTAAAATTTCATCACTGAAGTTTACTTTTCGATCAGTCATTACATTAACCCGGCAAGTGCAGATATAATCTCAATAATTCCCTCAGCGGCCAGATTGCCGCCCGCCCCAAGACCAACCTCTCGCATGGAGGACACAAAGGATGAAATGTCCTTCTTTTCATATTTGTTCCCCTGGATGGATTTTCGCAACTCTTCAATCTTGTTGGCACTCTCGGCCTGCCCTTCATCGTTTGAGATTATTTTTTCGAGCAAATCTAGATGGGAAAGTAAGCTTGCTCGAAGTGCGTTTTCGTCGTGCAGTAAGGACCGCCCATAAACTATTGTATTCTTTATCTTCAGCGTGGCGGTTTCGAAGAAGTCTCCTTTGGTTATAAAGTCGCTAGCCCCAAGATTTGCAGCTCTTAACCCAGATGCGGCATCGTTTTGCGCCGACAAGATTATTACTTTTGGATCAAGAGTACGTGATCTTAGATCCTCCAGTACGTCAAATCCCGAAAACTCGGGCATGTTCAAATCCAGAAGGACTACATCCGGCTTGTCTTTTGCTACAGCCCCGACACCGTCAATTCCGTTATTCATTGTGCTGACGGCCTTGAAACCTTCGTGATTTAAGAACCTGGCGCACGCATTTAAGAACTTCTCGTTATCGTCAATCGCAAGAATCGACACGTTTTTGAAGGACACTTCGAACTCCTCTGCACTAGAAGGCGCCGTAAGGAAGTTGGTAAGTTTTCCAAGGCGTGACAAGGAAAAAATCTGCTGAGCAGGGCCAATTAGGGGATCACTGGTATCCATGATTGTGTTTGGCGGCGTAGGTATGCACACAATTTCTGTTAGGTTGCAGGTGTTCCGAAGAACGGCGGGCTGCAAAATCGACGCACGCCTATCGGCCTAAACGTTCTGTTTCAGCGACTGAGTGCCGGTCCACTTCGCCACTTCGACTTTGTTCCTAGTTGGCTGAGAAACGGTCCTTCTTTCTCTCGATTTTTGTGAACCTCGTTCGCGGTATAGAACCGAGCTTTTTCCCGGTGCCGTGTCAGCGCGACGTATGCGAGATGTTCGTCCATAGTCCTGCTGGACAGTATGAAGCTTTGATCGACAGTACAGCCTTGGGCGCGGTGGATACTGACGGCGAAACCGTGGTCGATATGGGGGTAGTGTTTGGGCGAGATCGTCAAGCGCCGTCTCTCCCCGCCCGCATCCGCATCGAGCGCAATGACCAACCGGTCGTCGGAGATCGCTTGTACGGTGCCAAGCATTCCGTTGCGCACTCCCAGCGTGGCGTTGTTTCTGGTGAAGAGAATACGGTCACCCTCGGCAAAGGCACGCGGGCCGGTTTCGTTTTCGACCATGACTTCGTCTCTTACCCCATCCTGAATCCGGCGGGCCGATCGAAAGGACTGGTTTATTGCGTGCACGTCCTTTCGGCGATGTGCCAATGCAAGTCGGGTTTTGCCCGTGCCGTGCTTGCGCCAATGGTCCATGTAATCGTCGACCAAAGCGGCAATGGCCTGATCACGGTTCTGTTCGACATGCACAGCGCCATGATCGGCATAGGATTGAATAGCGGTATCAGTGTCGCCACGGGCCAGATCGACGGACGCTTGCCGTTGCCATGCGGACGTTTGCCTGCGGATTTCGGTTAGGCGTGCGGCGCCGATACCATCAACCAGATCGGCAAAGGGAATTCCGGCTTCTATGGGCTGGAGTTGGTCCGGATCACCGATCAGGACGAGCTTGCAACCCCGTCTCTGCAATCCTTCGGCAACACGATTCAGTTGCCGTGTGCCAACCATCCCTGCTTCGTCGATGACGAGGATGCTTCCAGGCGGTAGCGGTTCATAGCCGCTCTTCCAGCTTGCTTCCAGCGAAGCCAGCGTACGGGCTGAAATGCGGGAGGCGGTTTGCAGGCTATCGGCGGCCTTTCCGGCCAGCGCCGCACCGAATACGCTAAACCCCTGCCGTTCCCAAGCCACCCGCGCGACAGAAAGCAATGTGCTCTTTCCGGCTCCAGCCAACCCGACAACGCAGGCCAGCTGGTTCGGGGACAGGATATGTCGGATCGCACCTATCTGTTCATTGCTGAGGGTGGCGCCGACACGCTTTTGCAGCCGCGTGTTTTCTTCGGCAATTGCGCGGTCGATCTTACGACCCGACACGCGGAATCCGCCCGACGCCGCCATCGCGCTCGCGGTGTCCGACAAAAGGGTCTTTGCGGCTTCGAATTCCTTGGTTGAGACTGTCCTGCCGCCCTCATCGGAAAGATGTACCAGGGCATCCGACGCCATGGCCTGATCGGTTAGAGTCCGCAGTTCCATTGCATCGCCGAAGAATTCGGCCAGCCCGCGCAGGACATCGTTTTGGGTGAACGTGGCCTGCTTTTTTGAGATATGGTCGAGGATCAGGTCCGGGCGGTGTCTCAGCTGATCGACTGAGAACGGAACCTCTTCGCGTGGTATGATGAGCGGTTGCTTGGGATCGAGACCGTAGGTCTGGCGGCGCGCGCCAGAGGCCTCAGCGTAGAAGTCCCGTTCGGCGCGAATCAGCGCGAACTCGCGCTCCAGAACCCGCCGTTCGGTCAGATGCCCGTCGATTAGCGTCTGTTCTTCGTTACGGTCGCGCGTTTCGAAGGCTTGCGCCTGTGATGCGAGGTTTTCGCAAAGGCGTTGGTACTGCCCCGTGAGCCGCGCCCAGGCAGCCTTCAACCCTGTTGGCAGGCGAGCCGAACGGGTCGCGATTTCCGTTATCCGACGCGCCGCCTGATCTTTCTTCAGTTGCGTGCGTTCGGCACGCTGTTGCTCTACGAGGTCTTGGCGCCGCTGTTCCAGATCGCGAAGCTGGGCATCGAAATCCTTGTCGCTTCGTTCATCAATCTCAGGAGCCTTCGCCGAAGATCGCTCCAGCAACCGCGCGGCTTCATCGACGGTCGGGAGGTCATATTCTTTGCCGAGCCGTGCCCGCAATTTCTTCGGCTTCACGCCGAGCCCGCGCGACAGCGAATAGACTTCGCTGTTCGCATCGACGGCGACAAATCCCCGGCGGTCACCACGTGCCAGGAAGAGCCCGTGCCGCCAAAGTGCCGCTGCAAACGCTGCTCGGGAATCCGATTGCTGCCAACAGGTTCGGAACAATTTCTTTAGTGCCGCTGGGTCACGTTTTGCCCTCGCCGCCTGTTTGGCTTCCGCAGCCGAATAGTTGTCATTGGAGCGGTCCTTGGGATCGCGCAGGCCCTTGGGCATCTCCCATCCGTGTTCGAGGTAGAGTTCCCGTGAGATATCGCGCAGCCGGTATTTCGTATGCGGCAAATCAATTGCCCGCATCCGCGCCACGTCGATCCGCGACCAGACGCAGTGGGCGTGGCGGCGGCCTTTCTTTTCATGGAAGACGATGGCCCGGGGCTGGCAGGTCAATCCAAGGCGGCGTTCGACTTCGTCTATGGCCTTCTCGAATTGCTCGACCGAAACTCGCGCGGACGGCGGCGGGTTGAGGCTGAGCGAGAACAGGTATTGCTGGCACTTTGTGCCGAGCGAGATGGCTTCTGATTCTTCGAAAGCGCCTGCGAGATCGTCTGCCATGAACCCACGCAGGTCATGCACGGCGGCGTGTTCATTGTCTTCGACGTTCAGAAGGTGCCGCGCGAGTTCCTGACCGAAGCCACGCTGATTGCCTTTCAGGATCATTCCCTTTGGCCCAGGGCACGGATCAGGGCTTTGCGCATGAACAGTACATGCCCATAGGCCTCGTCGATCTGGCCTCTCGTGGCATCGTCCATTGGCAGCGAGCCGATATTGGCATGGTAAGCCAGTTGGTTCAGGTTGTTCGCGATCCGCGATTGCCCCAACAGCCCGAGGATTTGCGCAAGCGCATGCTTGTCTGCCACCGATGCGGTCGAGCGCGGTTTCCGTCGCGGCAGGTCCTTGGACAGGGCCTTCGCGCGAATAAATGTCGCCAGCGCCACCCCGCTTGCGAGCTCTTTCAACCGTTCATGATCTTCGATGGACAACCGCAGCGTCACGCGGGGGCAGTCGCGCGTCGTTTTGTACTTGGGCCCGGCCTTCTTCGCCGGTTTTGCATCGGCTGCGGTCGCAAAATCGAAATCGCCTTGGAGAGCTGTCATATCGACGGCCCCTGCATTTTGGGACCGCGAGGTCGCAGGCTTCCGTTGCCCTCAGGACTTTCCGTTTTCGCGATTAACTGAAGCTTGTGGATAACCTCAGGTTCAGCCTTGAGAACCGCCTCCCATTGCTCCAATTCTTGAAACAACTCGGACAAATCGGGGTTCGAACTTGCACCCTCTTTGTCCGCCACCTTCGTCCGTTTCCATCAAAGAATTTAGGGTCCTATTTATGAGCGTCGAGCTTCGGTTTGACGCATTTTCCTACATTCAACTGTCGGCTCAGACGATCTTAGTCAAATCGGACAAAAGGTAACCTCACCGAGTGACTTTGAATAAGCAACGGACGAAATCCATCGGATAGGTCGGAGTTTAACAACCCGCTGCAATCCGAGTGAACTACATATTTGAATTGAGTCTTGACTCAATCGGCGAACAAACAACTCATCACTTCACTTCAATTTGGTCTGAAGCCTTGCTGCAAAACTCTTAGCGCGATCCGTCACGTGACACTATCACGACGCAGTTCAACGTATTGAGTAGCTCCTTTGCATACAACTGGCTTCGGCTTTCGAGTGAGAATTTTGGCCCAGCCAATGTGAATGTCCCGTGCGAGGTGTTTGAGCATCTGTTGTACGAGCAACGGTCGAAAGAGAAGGGGTTTAGGGTTCTGGCTGATTGGGTCGAACGGGCAAATAGGGCCTCAGATTTCGGTGCGCCCTTCTGGAGCTCTTGATGAAGGAAATGCTTCAATCATCGCGCCGCGTTGATCGCAACGGTCGGTCGATGGAACGGCAAAGCGGCCCTCACCGAACCAAGAACGAGAATACGCGCGCTGCCGTTGCACCAACCGGAGGGTTTGGCACGAACCAGACGTAACCTGGCCGCCGAAAATGTTCAGCCAAGCGGACAATGCAGAAATTGCCAGCAACCCGATGCGCGCCACCGAAGGATTCGGACCCGGGCACAATTCTTGCTGGCGATCGTTGGCGTGTTGCGTAGGGTAGCGGAAATTGATCTCGGGAATCGGATCAACTCATGCTCCGTGCATTTGTCGCTTTGTCAGTATTGACCGGATTGCTGAGCTGCGAGCCGGAAGTCGGCGATGAAGCTACACCGGTGCGGGGCCTTAAAACCCACCTCGTCGAGGAAACCGAACGTGTTACGATCCGTCGGTTTCCTACAGTGCTGGAGCCGTCGGAACTGAACACGCTGTCGTTCGAGGTCGGCGGCAAACTCGGCGAAATGCAGATCGCGGTCGGCCAGCGGATCGCCGAGGGCGATGTCGTCGCCAGCCTCGATCCCACGTCGCTGCAGCTTCAGGTCGACAACGCGCGCGCCGGTGTCGATCAGGCGCGGGCGTCTTCGGAGAACGCCGCCGACACGCTGGCCCGGCAGGATGAACTGCTGAGCCGCGGGTCGGTGACACGGGTGGCGGTCGACAACGCCCGCGCGGACGCAGAGGCCAAGGCCGCCGCGCTGGCCCAGGCTGAGAAGGCGCTGGAGACCGCCGAAGAAAACCTCGACAACGCCGTCCTGCGCGCGCCGTTCGATGCAATCGTGAATTCGGTTGAGGTCGAGAGCTTCGCCACCGTGGGGGTCGGCACGCCGATTGCGACGCTCTACCGCCCGGAGGCCTTCGAAGTCGCGTTCTCGGCCAATTTCGAGGTTGCCAGCGAATTGGTGGTCGGAAAGCCCGCCAAGGTGCGGCTGGCGGACCGGCCAGACATCGTACTGGACGCGATTGTCAGCGAGTTGGGCAGCCGCGCCGATGCCGTCAGCAGTTTTCCGGTCGTTTTGACGCTGACGTCGACGGATCCGGTGATGAAGGCCGGCATGGCAGCCGAGGCCTCGATGGAATTCCCCTTGCCGCGCGAGCAAGGCTATGTCGTCCCGGTTTCGGTGGCGATCATGGATGGGCAATTGGCCCGCAATGGAGGGCCGCGCGAGCCGTCGGCCCTGGGGGTCTACGTCTTCGACCCCGAGACCAGCACGGTGCAGCGGCGAGAGGTGATGGTCGGCGGCGTGCGGGAAAACTCTCTGATCATCATCGAGGGACTGAAACCCGGTGACCGCGTGGCCTCGGCCGGGGTGTCGTTTTTGCGCGACGGGCAAGAGGTCAAGCTCTTGCCGGACGCGGACTAGGCCAGGCGCATGGACGCGCTGACCCGGTTCGGATTGGAAAAGTCGCGGCTGACCCTGCTAGTGATGTTCGGCCTGCTCTTGCTGGGCACGATGACCTACATCCAGCTGCCCAAGCGCGAAAATCCGGCGATCACCATTCGCACCGCCGTCGTCACGGCGCAGTTTCCCGGCATGTCGCCGGAACGGGTGGAAGACTTGATCGCCGTCCCACTGGAACGCGCCGCGCGCGAGATCGGCGAGGTCGAGGATATCTCGACGTTGATCACCACCGGCAGGACGGTGCTGAACCTCAACGTCTACAACTGGGTTCCGAAGGACCAATTATCGGAGGTGTTCCAGGACATCCGCAACCAGATGGAGGATGCCGCAGACGATCTGCCTGAGGGCACGCGCGGGCCATTCGTCAACACCAATTACGGCGACGTGGCCATCGCTACCATTGCGGTCACCGGCGACGGGTTTTCCTACGCCGAGATGTGGGATGCCGCGGACGCTTTGCGCACCGGGCTCTACAGGGTCGACGGGATCACAAAGGTGTCGATCTGGGGCGAGCAGGAAGAGCGGATCTGGCTAGAGATCGACAGCCGCCGTCTCGCTGCAGTCGGCGTGCAGATCAACCAGGTGCTGGCCGACCTGCAGGCGCAGAACGTGATCCTGCCTGCGGGACGCCTGAACGCCGCTGGCACGTCGATCATCCTGGAGGCCAACGGCGATCTAAGGTCGGAGGAGGAGATCGAGAATGTCTTGACCAAGGCCGAGGGTCTCTCGGGTTTCGTTCGGCTACGCGATCTGATGGCAGTGCGCCGGGGCTATGTCGATCCGCGCGAGAAGCCGGTGTTCTTCAACGGCCAGCCCGCCATGCTGGTCAGTGTGGAAATGGCCGATGACCGCGACATCCAACAGCTTGGCCGCGAATTGACGGCCGAGATCAAGCGGCTGGAAAACACCCAACCGATCGGCATCAGCTATAGGGTTTCGACCTTCCAGGAGACCAACGTCACGCAAGCGATCAACGGCGCCTTGTCGAATGTTGGGCAGACCTTTGCGGTGGTGTTCCTGGTCATGCTGGTCTTTCTCGGCCTGCGCCCGGCGCTGATCATCGCCTCGATCGTTCCGTTCACGGTGATGTTCGCGCTGTTGGGTATGTCGCGGCTGGGCATCGATTTGGAGCAGATTTCGATCGCCGCGGTGATCATCTCGCTAGGGCTTTTGGTCGACAACGGGTTGGTCGTCGTCGAGGATATCGAGGCGCGTATCGCCCAAGGGATCGCGCCCAAGAATGCCGCGATCGGCGCGGGCGGGCAGTTCTTCATCCCCCTCGCCGTGGCCTCGATCACCACAGTGTCGGCGTTCATTCCGATGCTGATCCTCGACGGCACCGAGGGCGAGTTCGCGTTTTCGCTCGGCGCGGTGGTGGCGGTGATGCTGGCGGGTAGTTGGCTGACGGCGCATTACATCTTGCCCTTCATGGCGGCGTATTTCCTGCGCGCCCGCAAGGCGCACGATGCCGGCGAGACCTGGCTGACCCGGGCCTATGGCGGCTATATCCGGCGCACCTTGCGCCTTGGTCTGCCGGTCGTCGTGGTCTGCTACGGTCTTGTCGTGGTCGCGGCCGGCGTCTTCACCGGGCTGAAATCCGAGATGTTCCCGCTGTCGGAACGCGCCGAATACCTGATCTATCTGGACCTGCCAAAGGGCACCGCGATCACACGCACCGAAGAAGAGGCCCTGTCCGTCGACGCCTGGTTGCGCGATCCGGCAGAGAACCCCGAGGTACGGGACACCACGGTCTTCGTCGGCGACGGCGGACCGCGGTTCTATCTGGCGCTCAATCCCGGCGACACCGATCCGGCGAGCGCGTTCATCCTGGTCAACACCACGTCATTCGAGGGCGCCGTGACGGCGGCCGAGCGGGCGCGCCGCTATCTCTATGGGAATCAGCCAGCTGCCAGGGCCCGCATCACCCGCCTGTCGATGGGCGGCTCGGAATCCGGCATCGTCGAGGTCGAAATCTCCGGCCCGGATGCCGACACGATGCTGGCGGCGGCAGCCAGGGTCGAGGCGGCGTTTGCCGAGGTGCCGAACGTGGTGCTGAACCAGAACGACTGGGGCAACAAGACGCTGAAGGTTGTCGTCGACATCGCCCAGGACAAGGCGCGCGAACTGGGCGCCACCAGCCGGGACATTTCGGACGTGATGGACACCTACTTTTCCGGCACCACGTACTCGACCTTCCGCGAAGGCTCGGATTCGATCCCGATCGTGGTGCGCGCGGGCGACAGTTTCCGGGACTCGATCGAGGACCTCGGCAACCTCTCGGTGCCCGCGGGCGGCAAGCTGATCGCGCTCGACCAAGTGGCGGCGTTCCGGCCCAAGCTAGAATACTCGCAGTTCCGGCGAGAGAACCAAGTCCGGCAGATCGTGATTTCCGGCAAATCGGCGACCTTGAGCGCTGCTGAGGTCGAGGACTTGATCGCGCCGATGCTGGCGGGGCTGGACCTTGGCCCGGACTACAGCGTTACTGTGGCCGGCGAGAGCGAGCAAAGCGCAGATGTCAATGCCAAGCTAGGCGCCGGCATCCCGTTCGCACTGGCTGTGATGCTTGCTGCGCTGATGTTCCAGTTCAATTCCATACGCCGGGTGCTCCTGACCTTCATGACGATCCCACTCATCGTTGTCGGCGCACCCATCGCGCTGGACTTGATGGCGCGGCCACTGTCGTTCTTTGCGATCCTCGGTCTGATCTCTCTGATGGGCATCATCATCAACAACGCCATCGTCCTAATCGATCAGATCGATATTGAGAGACGAAGCCAAGACCTTGACGACGCAATCGTTGCCGCTGCGAAAAAACGTGTGACACCGGTTCTGCTGACCTCGCTTACAACCGTTCTTGGCCTGCTGCCGATGGCTTTAAACGGCGGGGCGCTCTTCGAACCGATGGCAACTTTGATGATCGGGGGCCTGCTTCTGGCTTCGCCGCTGACGCTCATATTCGTGCCGCCGCTATACCGGTTCCTGTTCAGGCGGGCTGCCTAGATTCGCGTTGGTCTGCCACCTCGATTGCCCGAGCAATTGACGAATTGATCAACGGCGAAGAGCGGCGTGGATCTGTGTGGTTCCGCCATCAGGCAACTGGAAGTCACCGACCGGCGGCGAAGGCGTTGCGTATTGTGCCTTCAAACACCGCCACCACACTTGCTTCTGAGCTTGATCTACGATGCCCAAAAGCCCGCAGCTACGTTTGGGAACGGCGCTAGTCGAGCGGCCGAGCGGCGGTCACAAGCGACCTAGCGCCACTTCGCCGAGGATCCGGCTTGTGGCTGAAGGTCCGCATTTCGCGCGGAAACCGATGGGGCGCCAGGCGATTGCGCCGGGGCTTTGCGACGTTAAAAGGGGTCGCGCGACCATGGTTGGGCCACCAACACCGTGGTCGGCTGTGAGCCGGTCAGAGGAGGCTTAGGAGCGTATGGCTAACATCGCAGGCGTGGACTCCCATTTGTTCAAGGTGCCCCTGGCCGAGGTCCTTCGGGATGCAAAACACGGAGATCATACGCATTTTGAGCTGATCACAACGACCGTCAGACTGTCGGATGGGCGCGAGGGGACCGGATATACCTACACCGGCGGAAAAGGCGGTCATGCGATCCAGGCGATGATCGCGCACGATCTGGCGCCGTTCCTGGTCGGCCAAGACCCTGGGGATGTCGAAGCGCTGCACGACGCTATGCAGTGGCATGTTCATTACGTGGCGCGCGGCGGCATCGCGTCTTTCGCAATTTCGGCGATTGACATCGCGCTGTGGGATATTCGCTGCAAAACGGCGGGCGAGCCGCTTTGGCGGCTGGCCGGGGGCGCGTCGGATCGCTGCAACGCCTATTGCGGCGGCATCGACCTGAACTTCCCGTTGCCGAAATTGCTGGACTCGATCCGCGGCTATCTAGACCGCGGGTTCAACGGTGTGAAGATCAAGCTCGGGCAGCCCGACCTGGCCGACGACGTGGCGCGGGTGAAGGCGGTGCGCGAGCTGATCGGGCCCAATGTGACGTTCATGGTTGACGCCAATTATTCGATGAGCGTCCCGCAAGCGATTGCGGCGGCCGAGGCGTTCAAGCCCTATGACATCTTTTGGTTTGAGGAACCGACGATCCCCGACGACTATAGGGGGTTCGGCAAGATTGCCGAGGCGACGGGCATGCCGCTTGCGATGGGGGAGAACCTGCACACGATCCATGAGTTCGAATACGCCTTCGCCGACGCTAAGCTATCCTACATTCAGCCCGACGCGTCGAACTGCGGCGGGATCACCGGTTGGCTCCGGGTGGCCGAACTGGCAAGGCGACATGGAATTCCAGTCTGTAGCCACGGGATGCAGGAATTGCATGTCAGCCTGGTCTCGGCGCAGTCTAATCCGGGTTGGCTAGAGGTCCATTCCTTCCCGATCGATCAATATACCTTGCGCCCATTAGTGGTGGTTGATCACATGGCCGTTGCCCCCGACGCACCGGGCATTGGGGTGAGTTTCGACTGGGAAAAGCTGCGCGCAGCGCATCAGGGCGCGTGACCAGGGCGCCAGGCCGCCCCAAGATCGGGTGGCCACTTCAGCGGCAAGGACGCCGTTCAGGGATTGACGAGCAAAGCCCGTGCCGCCGCCGGCGCAAGGGGCGCTGGTCGGTCGCAAGTGCTGGTGACGGCTTCGAACTGGCCGGTCTCGCCGGATTTCAGGATGGACGTCATCACGTCAACGGCGTGCAGCGCGAGGGATAGCGAACAGCGATGCGGGCGATCCTGCAGGATAGCCTGGGCCATGTCGGCAAGCCCGGCCGCGCGGTAGTTGGCCAAGCCGCCCTCGTTGGCAGCGCCGAACGGATGGTCCCAGGGCTCAAGGTCGCCGAGAGTTCCGTCGCAGTGAGCCAGTTCGACCACTCCGCCGAAAAAATTGGGGTCGGGCAGGTACAATGTGCCCTCGGTTCCGTAGAGCTCCATGGGTCCGTGACGATGGGACCAGACATCCCAACTGGCGGATAAGGAAACAGTCGCGCCGCTCCTAAACTCGATCAGGGCTTGGACATTGGTGGGTGTCTCCACTGCGATGGTTTCGCCCCTGCGTGGCTGCGACGTGATCGTGCGGGTCGGCGTCGCGATGGAGCTTAGGGCCGCAACCCGGCGCGCCGGTCCAAGCAACTGGATCAGGTTGGTCACGTAGTACGGACCGATGTCGAGCACCGGGCCTGCGCCTGGCTGGAAGAAGAACTCCGGGTTGGGATGCCAGTGTTCCATCCCGTGGCTCATCACATGGGCAGTGCCGGCAACGATTTCGCCCACTTTACCGTCATCGATCAACGCCCGCGCATGTTGATGGGCGCCGCCGAGAAACGTGTCGGGCGCCGACCCAATCCGCAGTGATGTGGCCTCGGCCAGGGCGCGAAGCGCTGCGCCTTCTTCCAGGGTCAGGACAATCGGCTTTTCCGAATAGGCATGTTTGCCGGCTTCGAGGATCGCTCGGGTTACGGCGAAATGCGCGGCCGGGACGGTGAGGTTGACGACGATGTCGATCTCCGGCGCGGCCAGCAGCCGGTCGACGTCGAAAACCGGTACGCCGAATTCGTCGCCACGGTTCGCGGCCGCCATCGGGTCGCTGTCGGCCACGCCTCGGATCTCGATCCCTCGGAATATCGGGGCGAGGCGCAAATATGTCGCCGAGACATTGCCGCAGCCAATGATCCCGACGCCAAGCTTGTCCATGCCGTGCCCCCTCAGAACGACCGCGCCGCCCGAAGCGAGCGTTCTGCGAACCGGCGGTGATCGCTGGGGTTGTCGTGTTCGATGACGAAGTAGTGCGCCGCGGTGCCGCGCGCCTGGCGCAGCAACATGGCCCAGTCCATCGTGCCGTGTCCGAGATCGGCCCAGCCATCCTCATCCGGGGCAGTGCCCTCGGGCGCAATGTCCTTGATGTGGATCGCCGCCAGCCGGTCTGCGTATTTCTGCATCCAGACCGAGGGGTCCTGACCCCCCCGCACGACCCAAGCCAGATCCAATTCCAGTGCCAGGTCTTTGTCGGCGGCCAGGATCAGGTCGAGCGGGAATTGGCCTTCGATTTCGGCGAATTCGTAGTCGTGATTGTGCCACCCGAACCGAAGACCGGCCGCGCGCACCGGCTCTCCGGCTTGGGCGAGGCTCTTGCCGAAGGCGGTCCAGCCGGTGGGATCGTTGGGGCGGTCAGGCGGTGCCAGGTAGGGCACGAAGATGGCTTTGATGCCCAAAGTAGCTGCGATTGCGAGCACGCGGTCGGGACTGTTTTGCAACGCCTTCAAATCGAAATGGGCCGTCGGCATGGTCAGACCGTTGGCCGCCAGAGCATCTGCCAATGCGCTGACACTTGCGGGCGTGTCGAAGAGCGCCTGATAGCCCTCCACATGGGTGTAGCCGAGATCGGAGAGCATCTTCAGAGTGTCGCCAAGGGGCGGGAACTTCCGGGACGAATAGAGCTGGTAGGAATACTCGATCATTGACGCTTTCTGCCTCCGGCCGGTCGCGCGCATGGCGCAATCGATGTCTACGGGCTTGGCAGTCTTTGTGGAAGGTCGGTGTGTTCTAGACGCTGAATCAGGGCCGTAGGCGTGCCGCCAGGCGGCCAAGAAAATAGCTGACCCACCTGCCTTAAGCGTGGCGCGAGCGAGCCCGCCGCCCTGTGCCGCGATGCGGTCAATTTGCCGGTCGGGCGCGCAAATCAGCAGGGCCGCGCCGCGCCGCCGCGTCCTTGCGGATGCCTCGGATCAACAGGATCACCGGCAAGAGGCCCAGGCCCACAATCACCAGGCTTGGGACCGCTGCACCTTCGAGTCGTTCATCTGCGGCGAGCCGATGGGCTTGCACCGCCAGCGTGTCGAAATTGAACGGCCGCATGATCAGCGTCGCCGGCAGTTCCTTCATTACGTCAACGAAGACGATCAACGCGGCAGTCAGCAAGCTTGGGCTGAGCAGCGGCACATGGATCTTGCGGATCGTCCCCAACACACCTGTGCCGAGCACGCGGGCCGCGGCGTCCAAATTCGGCCCGACCGAGGCGATACCACCCTCATAGGCCCCGATCGCAGCGGCAAGAAACCGGATCATGTAGGCGCCGACGAGAAGCCAAATCGACCCGGTGAACAAGAGCCCCGTCGAGATGTCGAAAGTGGCCCGCATCCAGGCATCGAGTGCGTTGTCGAACGCCGCAAATGGCACCATCAGCCCGACCGCGATAACACCGCCTGGCACCGCATACCCAAGCCGCCCCGCATAGAGCGCCATCCGCGACAGGCGGCCCGGCATCGCCCGCGCCGCGCTTCCAAGAACCGAGGCTGCGACAACGGTCAGAACAGCGGCGATGCCAGCCAGCGTCAGGGAATTCTGGATGAAGTCCAGATAGCGACGGCTCAACAGATCCTGCTCGGAGCCCAAAGCCATCGTCCAAAGTGCGGTGGCGGGCAGGACGACGCCCAGCAGAACCGGAATACCGCAGAGCAGCACGGCTAAGCCGGCGGTGGCTCCGGTCAGCGGGATGCGGGGCATCGCCTCTCTGCGCCGCCCGATATGGTATCGCGCCTGACCGCGGGTGGTGCGTTCCAGCATCGCCAGCAGCATGGCGAAGGCCAATAGCCCCACAGCCAGTTGCGCCGAGGCCCCGCGGTCGGCCATCGCGAACCAACTGGTGTAGATGCCGGTGGCGAAGGTCTGGACCCCGAAATAGGACACCGTGCCGAAATCAGCGATGGTCTCCATCACCGCCAGCAGCACCCCAGACGCGATTGCGGGGCGCGCCATCGGCAGCGACACGCTGAGGAACGCCTGGCGTGGCGACCTGCCAAGCGAGCGGGCGGCATGAAATGTGGTCGCGCTTTGGCTGAGAAAGGCCGCCCGGGCCAAAAGATAGACGTAAGGGTACAGGACCAAAATCAGCATTGCCGCTGCGCCGCCGACCGATCGGATCTCGGGGAACCAATAGTCCCTTGGCCCCCAGCCCGTGACCGAACGCAACGTGGCTTGAACGATACCTGGGTGGTCGAGGATATGGGTATAGGCATAGGCCATGACATAGGCGGGAAACGCCAGCGGAATCACCAGCGCCACTTCCAGTACCCGTCGGCCCGGGAACTCGGTCATCACCACCAGCCAGGCGGCGCCGGTGCCCAAAAGGAATGTGCCGATGCCTACGCAGACGACCAGCACCAGTGTGGTGCCGGCGTACCGGGCCAAGACTGTCTCGAAAAGATGCGCCAGCGTGTCGCTGTCCGCCGATACCGCCGCCAGAACCACGGCAAGTAAGGGCAACAGGCAGAGCGCGGCAATGGCCGCTGCGAAAAGCGTCAAGCCGCTTTCGCCGAGGCCTTTCTGCTGTCGCCGCACTCGCTGCATCGCCCGCTCGTCATGTCCTACCCTGGCATCGGGTCAAATAGCGCTCTGATGGGAACAGACACAAGTCGGGATGCGCCGCGTCAGCCCGGATCGACCTTGGCCGGCCGATGGTGGGTGCTCGTTGACGGCAAATTGGGGTGGATCCGATGCGACGGCATAAATGCGGGCGCATGTTCGCAATGTCAGCCTTCGGATCGACATCGCTCTGACGGCGTTTCAGACGGCGCGCGTGCCCTGCAAATTGTCAGAGCTCCGCCACGGACGGCGGCGCAAGCAATGCTCGCGCCGCCGCCCCGATTGTTTCCCGGCAAGCGCGTCAGATGATCGTCAAATCGTCGACGAGTTGCGCGACATCCGAGACGCCGTTGAGGTACAGCCGATTTCCACCACCGAAATCAAGCAGATAGGCCTCGCCTTCCGAACGCCCGAATTGATCGAACACCTGCTGCGCCGACAGCGAACCGCTCCACAGGTTGTTCTCGATCTGCAGCATGTCCACTGCCACGGTGAAATCGTCGATCCAGTCTTCGCCTCCGGTGTAGACGAAGGTGTCGGCCAGCGTGCCGCCGCGCAGCCAGTCGTCGCCGCCGCCGCCGTTCAAGGTGTCCATCCCCTGGCCGCCCCAAATCGAGTCGTTGCCAGCGCCGCCACTTTGAAGGTCGTTGCCGGTCCCGCCGTAAAGCGCATCGTTGCCTGAGTTGCCGAACAATTGGTCAGCGCCTTCATTGCCCCACAGCGTGTCGCTTCCGGTGCCGCCGCTCAACAGATCGACGGCTGAGCCGCCGAACAGTACGTCGTTGCCCGCGTCGCCGTACATCTCGTCGGCGCCCTGGTTGCCATAAAGCGCATCATCGCCCTCGCCACCTCGCATGGTGTCGACCGAGGTGCCGCCATGCAGCGTGTCGTTGCCGGTGCCGCCGTCCAGGCTGTCGGCGCCAGAGCTGCCACGCAGCTCGTCATCGCCGGCTTCGCCGAACAGCAGATCCCAGCCGTGATGGCCGATCAGGTAGTCGTTGCCCGAACCGCCGTATAGGTGATCGACACCGCCGCCGCCGCGAAGCTCGTCATTGCCGCCGTCACCGTAGAGGAAATCGGTGCTGGAATTGCCGAACAGCGTATCGTTGTCGTCGCCGCCGCGCAGCGAATCCGCCCCGGTGCCGCCTTGCAGCACATCGTCGCCGCCCGCGCCTGAGAGCGAATCTGCGCCGCCATAGCCGACAAGGACATCGGTTTCATCGCCACCCGTCACCGTGTCATTTTCGTCGCCGCCCACCTCGACACCGGACAGATCCACGGTCGCGTCGCTGAAGACCAATGTGGTGGCGTCGCTCGGCACGACATGCACGGTGCCCTTGTGATTGAGCATGACGTCGCCATTGGCGTTTGTCTGCACCGTGCAGTCGGTGACCGCGAAGTTGTAAACCGCGGCGCCGGGTGGCGGCGGCGGGGGGGTTGTCACAGGCAGGTCGTCTGCCGCCAGTTGTACGGCATAGACCATGAACCCGCCGATTACGCCGTCGAAGTGGCTGCCGATATTGTCGGTTTTGCCTGGGGTGTTCGACCATCCGCTCGCCCCGATCACGAAAGCCTCGTCATTCTGCGAAAGATCGAAACCCGCATCCGAAACCAAGGCCAGGCGCGTCCCGTTCAGATAGAGCTGCGCTCCGTCTGGGCCGAAGGTGAAACCGAAGTCATAGCTTTGACCGGCGACCACCGCGCCCTGGGCGGTTAAGTAGTAAGAGTTGTCGTCCGACTGCAGGCGCACCACCAGATCGCCATTGTCCTTGACATAGGCGGTGATGTGGCCGCCATCGCCGTAGCCCGAGGCATCCTTGGAAAACAGTGTGTTGTGGCCCGACAGATTGGTCGCCTCGAAGGAGAACGCGATCGTTCCCTCGGTCAGGTTCCAGCTGTCTTTGTGATCCAGGATCAAAGGTGCGCGCTGCTGCGGGATGAAGTCATAGGCGCCGTCCACGACCAGCACCGGCGCCACGCCGTCGGTCTCGAAATCGTCGGGCGAACCCAGGTCCGCCGGCGGCGCGATGGGCGCGGCCGGGGTACCTTTGATTTTGGGGGTGAGGGCCTCTTGGAGGTCTTCGATCGAGGTGATGATGCCGTAGGCGGGGGCTGCGGTGTGTTCGATGTCGGAATAGCGCACCAGGTCG
>JAAUYB010127068.1_pt1 | contig 21809 bp, 21 predicted proteins | sample 7278071 | NCBI WGS metagenome assembly JAAUYB01 (sample SAMN14350121, study PRJNA611818) | marine sediment metagenome | isolation source: surface marine sediment (1.8m) | place: French Polynesia: Moorea | collected 2018-08 | reverse complement strand
TCAACCAATTCTAATCCTCTGGTCATTAAAGACGTCTTTTGTTCCCGGACAGCAATTTGTTGAAGTTCTCTCAATTCGGCACCTTGGGCGATCGCCCTTTTTAAAGATGGGCTGATTTGAAGCAGTTCATAGAGTTTGACTTCCCCGTGATATCCCTCACCATTACATTGTCGGCACAGTCTTCCTTTTTGCTTCATTTGTTCTATCTCTGTCTCGTTTAAAGAACGAGGTTGATAGAAGGTAATTTCAGCTTTTTTACTCTGAGAAATTCCCAATTTCGCCAATTCCTTAATACTCGGTTCATGAACCGTGCGACAAGCAGAACACAAGCGAGGGAGATTATATTGATGAATTACTCCAATTAAAGTGTCTGCTAATAAACTAGGCGTTACCATCTCACTTAACAAGGCGATCGCACTCACCCCATTCTCAGCACTAAGACTGGTTAAGATAAAACGGTCATCATCGACCATTTCTGCCACCATGCGGGCGACGGAAGGATTAGACAGACTGTCAACCATAATTCGCCGTTTATCTTGTCCCAGAAGGGATTGTAAGACATCAGGATAATCCTCTTCCCCATCAGCATCAACCTCTATTTGACTCATTTCGGGGAAAAGATAATTAATCGATTCTTCTACCGTTGCTGTCTCTTCAGGATCAAAGGTTTCCCCACAAAGCAAACTATAAAGAAGGGCTGAAGGGGCATTTTTCTGGGGACTGGTGACTAATAATAATCCCGACGAACCACTGATCATCTCTTCGAGGGATTGCCTCATGAGGGTATGGGGAATCAAGTCTGCTAAACTTGGGGGTTTAACGGCACTATCGACAACACGAATAATAACTTTTTCGCCATGAAAACCGGGCTGGGTTTGTACAAAAAAATGAATAGTACGTCCGCCCCCCCGTTTGCGAATACGACCTTTTTGTGGTGTTTGGGATTGATTAATATCTAACTCTGCCATCCGTTTTATGTGAGATACAATGGCAGCAGTAAACTTTTTGGGTAAGGGATCAATCAGAGGTTTTAGGGTGTCTTCCTGACGATAACGAATACTGAGAAAGTTGTCTTCAGGTTCAATCTGTATTTGAGTAGCGTTTGTTTCTACTGCTTTAGCGAGAAATTTGTTAATAAGGGTGACGATAGGAATCGATTGCCCTTCATTTGTGATTGGAGGTGAGGTTTTCTGCAAAGGAGAGGGGGGATAGTCATCACCAACAATAGTGGCATCAAAATCAGCTGGGTTTTGACTGACAATAGTGTCCTCGCAATTTAAGGGTTGTTGAGGGTGATTGTTAGACATGGGTGGTTAAGAATTTTGTTTAATTAGAGTTTCGGGATAATAATTATTAGGGGATAACGTAGTTAGACAAAATGAAAATTAACGGTTTTTAGCCAGTTGCACTCTTCTTTCTAAGGGTTCCCAAATTTTTCTATTCATTTACCATCACAGAGAAACAATTTTTATGAATAAGCAAAAAGAGGTCAGTGATGACCTCTTTTTGACTGAGTTGAGAGAGAGTTTTACCTCTGACTTCTGCTATAGCTTCCTGATATCTATAGTAGGCCGGTATTGGTTCCAGGCTTACCAGTGGCTAATTCTACTTTGACGATTTTACCGCCCATTTTCATGATCCGTTGTTGTTCCCGAAACCAGTTATCATAGGGAACTAATTTGGTGAAAAAGGTATTTTGTAATTCCCGCTGAGTCCGAATTCTGGTTTGACTAGGAACACAAGCGGTGACTTTAAACATTCGCATGGGTCGAGTTCTCCTAAATTTCCTCAAAAAATCTTTCATACAACAAAGTTCGGGAGTCAGGAGTCAATACTAGTTCGTCAAAACCCATCCTTAACAGTCAAGATTAGGCTTTTAACCAGCTAGCACTCACTCTAGACTTCCCGAACCTCTCATGGACAACCCTTAGTTGGTTGTTACCATTCGTTGTTCTAGCTTAAGCCAGAGCAAATGTGGTCGAAATAAACACCCATTTCTTTTCCTGCGTCTGCACCAACGAGTCCTGCGGTTACTTCTTTCATTGCTTGGATCGCTTGAACAGTGCTAGAAACGGGAACACCTAAAGAGTTATAGGTTTCTTTTAATCCGTTGAGAACACGCTCATCGAGAATAGAAGTATCACCCGCTAACATAGCATAGGTGGAATAGCGTAGATAGTAGTCGAGGTCACGAATACAAGCAGCGTAACGACGAGTGGTGTACATATTACCACCAGGACGGGTAACATCGGAGTACAGTAAAGATTTCGCAACTGCTTCTTTGACGATAGCAGCAGCATTGGCACTGATAACGCTAGCAGCCCGTACACGGAGTTCTCCGGTAGCGAAGTAGCCTTTCAGTGTTTCCATAGCACCGCCGTCAAGGTACTTCCCTTGTACGTCGGCGGAATTGATGACGGAGGTAATTGCATCTTGCATAGTTTTGCTTCCTTAATCTTGCCTAGTCTTCAACAGTCTTACAAATATTGGGGACGGCTTGGATAATTCGAGTATCTTAACTCGTCTTAGCCCATAGCACCGATGACATAATCGAAGTAAGAACCCGCTTCAGCTGCATCATCAGCAGACATCATTCCGGTTGCAACTTCTTTCATTTCCCGTACACTTTGGGCAACAGCACCAATGTCGGTTCCCAAGGATTTGTACATTTCCCGTACACCCACTAAACCAATTTCTTCGATGGGGGTAACGTCACCGGACACAACACCGTAGGTGATGAGACGGAGATAGTAGTCCATGTCCCGAAGACAGGTAGCAGTCATTTCTTCGCCGTAAGCGTTTCCACCAGGAGAAACAACATCAGGACGCTTTTGGAATAGGCGATCACCAGCTTGCTTAACAATGGTTTCCCGTGAACCAGTTAAGGTTTCTGCAATGCGTAAACGAGCAGCACCGCTGCCAACGAAGGCTTTGATTCTATCTAGTTCGCCAGGGCTGAGGTAGCGGGCTTCCGCATCAGCATTCACGATGGATTTCGTGACAATACTCATTGATGGATTCCTCCCAATAAAATGAATTAGATGCTCTTAAGCTGACATCTTATTATGAAACAGGTTTGCTAATGGGTGTGTCAACTTTTATCTGTTGCCAAGCAATCCTGACCCAATTATTCTCTGGCATTCTGTTGACATTCACTATTGTTTCTTAATATTTTGTAATATTTTGTTCAGAAATCTAGGATTAGGAAAGGGACTTTTCCAGGTGATGGCGATAGCGGTAATAGGCAGCACAAGCACCTTCGGAGGATACCATGGGCGCGCCTAACGGTTTTTCTGGGGTACATTTGTTCCCAAAGGCGGGACAGTCATGGGGCTTTTTGTAACCTTGCATAATTTCTCCACTGATACAAACCTCTGGGCTCATGGATGGGGTGACGGATGATAAGGGGGCTTGAAAGCGTTTTAAGGCATCATAGGAAGCATATTCTGAGCGTAATCCTAAGCCACTTTCGGCAATTTCTCCAATGCCTCGCCAGCTACGGTTAACTACTTCAAAAACTTCTTGAATCACTTGTTGTGCCAAGGAGTTTCCTTGGGGTTTTACTGAGCGAATATATTGATTTTCACAGTCATATTTTCCGGTTTCTAATTGTTGAATACAGTGATAAATTCCTTGAAGAACATCTATAGGTTCAAATCCGGTGACAACAATAGGAACTTTATATTTTTCGGCAATAGGTTTATAAGCTTCATATCCCATTACAGTACAAACATGACCCGCTGCTAAAAATCCTTGTACCACACAATTAGGAGATGATAAAAGGGCTTCCATGGCTGGTGGAACTAGGACATGAGAAACTAATAAAGAAAAGTTTTGTAATCCCTGTTGTTTTGCCTGATACACTGCCATAGCCGTTGCCGGGGTAGTTGTTTCAAAGCCAACCGCAAAAAATACGACTTCTTTATTAGGATTATCTTGGGCAATTTTTAAACAATCTAAAGGAGAGTAAACAATCCGAACATCCCCACCAGATGCTTTAATTGTTAATAAATCTTTTTCTGTTCCAGGAACTCGTAACATATCCCCAAAAGAACAGAGAATAACATCGGTCAGACTGGCAATAGTTAAGGCACAATCAATCAATTCAATGGGGGTGACACACACAGGACAACCCGGACCATGAATTAGGGTAATTTCAGGGGGTAATAAAGTATCAATTCCATATTTAACAATTGAATGAGTTTGTCCCCCACAAATTTCCATAATTTTCCAAGGTTTGCTCATAATTTTGGCAATTTCCTGGATATATTTTTGGGATAAATCAGCACTACGGTATTCATCAACAAATTTCATAACTATCTTCTTTAAAATTACAGTATATAAAGATTTTTTTGGCTATTAGTTCTCTTTGATTTCTTCAAGTTGCTCAATGGTAATTCTTGTCTTTTATAATGCCTATAAAAATTAACTTTTTTTTAAGTTTGATGTTAACTTTAACTTCAGCTATGAACGGGATCTAGCAATTATCAAAAATTTATCAGGTTTTGTCAAAGTCCCATTATGCAACATAGTATGAGTCTTCCCCGTCTAACCCAACAATTACGCTTTTAAGATTCTTATCAGAATCACTGAATTAGATTCAATTTACAATCAAAGCATTTGCACGACTCATAGATTATGACTGCTGCACGCGATTATTTACCCACACAACCTCCAACCCTTTCTGCTCGTCGCCGGAAAACAGCGACCCCTACCCGTAATCATCAGTCTGCTTCGGGACAAACTATCAGTTCTCGTCGGGATTATTCCCCTCCTCAGCCTTCTAAGGTTACGCCCCTACCCACTAAATCCCAACAAATACCCCTAGCCCTACAATTTCTGTTATTAGTGCAGAAAAGTTCTACTACACTGACCTTTGGGTTAATTGCTATTACCCTAGTAGTGTATGCTTGGACAGTTTATGCACCCACTCTCTGGAGTCAAGAATTTTCTAAACTTAAAACCTTACAACGCAACGAACGTCAACTAGCCTCAACCAATGAATCCTTAAAGAATACAATGGCAGAAAGGGCTGAACAACCTGGCTCAGGTTTAACGCCGCCAAAGCCTCATAAATCCATATTTCTGTCTCCTGCTGATGTTCCCGAAATCAAGATTTCTGATGATACTAAAGAGACTCCAGGAAAACCCTTCATCCTACCAACTCCCATGGCCTATTAATCGACTTTTGGGACAATTAGTCCCCAAATTTCTGATCTAACAGCAAAACTACTTGTGCCGACAGTATTATCTTTCAGTCTTTCGTCTAAAACACTTGATAACAACTTCTCATACTTGAACAGGCTATGGGCAACTTTCGATCTCAACAGCGTTCTCATCGTTCAAAACGTCCTTTTAATTCTCGCCAAACTCGTTCTTCTAAAAAACCTGTTGCTAGAAATGGGATCTCTCATCGTTCTTCTGGTGCAGCCGGGGGTAAGCGTCACACGAAACCATCTCCCTTGCCTAAATTTCGTCTCTTAATGGTGTGGGCGGTTCTTGTCGGGGGAATGTTAGGCTTAAGTTGGAAAATTTATCAATTACAAATTGTTCAAGCTGCCGAATTAAAACAGAAAGCCCGTTTACAACAAACCGTTAATATTCGTCCCTATATTCCAAGACGCTCCATTATTGACAGTGAAGACAATATTTTAGCTACTGATCGCCTAGAATATATTTTGTATGTCCATCCTATTCAATTTAAACTCCCCCAAGAAGAAGTAGCGGCCAAACTGAGTAGTATTCTTGCAGATAAAACCCCCCAAGAACTCATGGAACGGTTTAAACAGCGTAAAACAGGGATTCCAGTGGCCAGAAGATTAGGGGAAGGAGTAGCTAAACAAATTCAAGGACTAAGCCTAGATGGGGTCGAAGTCAATGAAACCTATCGCCGTTTTTATCCTCAAGAACAGATGATGGCTGATGTCGTGGGGTTTGTTGATCATGAGCGACAGGGACAAGCAGGGATTGAATTAAGTCAAGAAAAGCTCTTACAAAGGGATTTACAAAGTCTTTATGTCCAGAGAACTGCTCTCGGTGCTATTCTCCCTAATTCTCTGCCTCCAGATTTCTTCAAGTCCAATGACTGGCGGGTACAATTAACTGTTGATATGCGCCTACAACGGGCTGCTCGTTCCGCTTTACAACAGCAACTGCAAAAGTTTAAGGCCAAACGAGGAGCGGTTATTGTCATGGATGTGACGGATGGCTCTTTGTTATCTTTGGTCTGTGAACCGACTTTTGACCCCAATGAATTTTATAATTCTAGGGTGGAATTGTTAAAAAATTGGACAGTCAGCGACCTTTATGAACCAGGCTCGACCTTTAAACCCATTAATGTTGCTTTAGCTTTAGAAGCTGGCGTTATTCAACCGAATACAGTGATTCATGATTCTGGCTTAGTCACTGTTGATGGTTGGCCCATCAAAAATGCTTCTAGAACAGGGAATGGGTCGATTAATATTGCGAGAGTGCTGCAAACATCGAGTAATGTGGCCATGGTTCACATGATGCGACGCTTGAAAAAAGAAGATTATTACAACCGTTTACAAAAATTGGAAATTAGTCAAAAAACAGGGATTGATTTACCTGGAGAAGTAAGGGGACGGTTAAAAAGTAAAGAAGTATTTACCGAGCGTTCCATTGAAGTGGCAACGGCTTCCTTTGGTCAAGGTTTTTCCTTAACCCCCATGAAATTAGTTCAATTACACGGAGCTTTGGCCAATGGGGGAAATTTAGTGACACCTCATTTGGTTAAAGGCTTAGTGGATGTGGAAGGGAACCTACACTGGAAACCCAATCATCAAACCAAGCAAGTTATTTCCCCAACGGTGAGTAAACAGGTGGTGGAATTAATGGAAACTGTGGTAGATAAGGGGTCAGGAAAAGCAGCCAAAACTCAGGGTTATCGCATTGGGGGTAAAACTGGGACAGCCCAAAAAGCGGGGCCGAGAGGGGGCTATTTACCCAACGCCAAAATTACGAGCTTTGTCTCTATTTTACCCGTTGAATCCCCTAAATATGTGATTTTAGTTGTGGTGGATGAACCCCAAGGAGCCAATACCTATGGATCAACGGTGGCAGCACCTGTGGCTAAATTGGTAATTGATGCTTTGATTTCTTTGAAAGGTATTCCACCAGCCAAATAAGCCCCTCATCAATCCCTCAGTTAGAATATTTTCCTTTTTTAATTTTTTAATAATCAGGCGGTCTCGCGCTCCGCTCGTGCGGCTGCAACGCAAAACAACAGGAAAAGTTTTTGACGATACAATGGTAGATGTTAGGATTTTCGTGATCACATCCATTAGTTGATTAGTTCATGACCACTGCAACTCTTGTCAAAACCGAATACGAAGCCATTATTGGACTAGAAACTCACTGTCAACTCAATACTGCCAGTAAGATTTTTTGTAATTGTTCAACGGAGTTTGATAGTCCCCCCAATAGCAACGTTTGTCCCGTTTGCTTAGGTTATCCAGGGGTTTTACCTGTTCTTAATGAGCAAGTATTGGCCTCAGCAGTTAAGCTAGGGTTAGCCCTCAATGCGAAGATTGCTAATTACAGTAAATTCGACCGAAAACAGTATTTTTATCCCGATCTTCCTAAAAATTATCAAATCTCTCAATATGACCTTCCCATTGTGGAAGAAGGTTCCCTCGAAATTGAGTTAGTGGATAAAAAAAGCAAAAAAGTCTCCCGTAAAACCATCGGCATCACTCGTTTACACATGGAAGAAGATGCAGGGAAATTAGTCCATGCTGGAAGCGAGCGCTTGGCCGGCTCTACCCATTCCCTAGTGGATTTTAACCGCACAGGAGTTCCCCTCGTAGAAATTGTCTCGGAACCCGATCTCAGAACCGGACAAGAAGCCGCCGAATATGCCCAAGAATTGCGCCGTCTGGTGCGTTATTTGGGGGTTAGTGATGGCAATATGCAAGAGGGTTCCCTGCGCTGTGATGTGAATATTTCCGTGAGGCCAGTAGGACAAAAAGAGTTCGGCACCAAAGTCGAAATCAAAAACATGAACTCTTTTAGTGCCATTCAAAAAGCCATTGAATACGAAATTGAACGGCAAATAGAAGCAGTAGAAAATAACGAACCTATCGATCAAGAAACCCGCTTATGGGATGAAAACACCCAAGAAACCATAAGTATGCGGAAAAAAGAAGGTTCAAGCGACTATCGTTATTTCCCGGAACCAGATCTTCCTCCCTTAGAGGTTTCCGCCGAACAGTTAAAGGCATGGAAACAACAATTACCCGAACTACCCGCCCAAAAACGTCAGCGTTATGAAGAGGTTTTAGGACTTTCCGCTTATGATGCTCGTGTGCTAACCGACGATCGCGAAGTAGCCGAATATTACGAAGCAGCGGTGAATACCGGGGCTGATGCTAAATTAGTGGCTAATTGGGTAACACAGGATATTGCTGCTTATCTCAACAATAATAAGTTAACTGTAACCGAAATTGCTCTAAAATCCCACAGTTTAGGGGAGTTAGTTCAATTAATTGAAAAAGGAACCATTAGCGGGAAAATTGCCAAAGAAATCCTCCCAGAATTGTTAGAAAAAGGCGGTTCTCCCCAGAAAATTGTCGAGAAAAAGGGCATGACCCAAATTTCTGATCCAGGGGAAATCGAAAAAGTCATCGAGACAGTTATGGAAGCTAACCCCTCAGAAGTCGAAAAATACCGCAATGGGAAAACTAAGCTAAAAGGCTTTTTTGTAGGACAAGTTATGAAACAAACAGGGGGAAGGGCTGATCCCAAATTAACCAATCAATTAGTAGAAAAACTGCTTAATCAATAAGATTTTTACACTGAGCTTGACAAACTGTTTTGGATTGAGAATTGGGGATTTTGGATTAAAAACAAGCCCCCTATTACCAACGGGATAATCCAAAATAGAGTTTATAAAAAGCAGAAAGTATGTAACAGAAAATTACTTTTTACTGATTCTTAACTGCTCATTAACCCAATTTCTAAAGGCTTTCATTGCTTTATTTCGTCCCACAACTTTCACTTGTTTTAAATAGTGTGGGATGATTTTTTTTAGGGTAAAATCAGGAAAATGGGGACTAAACTCAACCTCTTGATAATTGTCATTTTCTAAGATATTAATTTGCAATTCTCCTCGTTCAAATCGCCACAATTCAGGAACCCCTAATCGGGCATAAATTTCTGGGTGGGTGCGAGAAGTGACATCAATTTCTAAGGCTAAATCAGGAGGTGGCTCAACGGTTAAATCTAGACTATCTTTCCCTCTAATTATAGCTTCATTTTCGATATAAAAACAATTATCCGGTTCAATTCCTTGTTTCATTAATTCATTCTTAAAGGTAGTTGAACCTAGAGTATAAAATTCAATGTCTAACTCTTCTAAAAGTGCTTTAATTAAATCACTAATAATTTCCTTATTGCTTTCATGTTCCGGTAAAGGGGTCATAATTTCTAAGGTATGAGGATGATAAGCAATTCTCGCAGGTCTATTTTCTCCTAATTCGTCTAATATTTGCTCAAATTCCTCCCAAGTTACCTCTTGTAAGAGTATTTTTTGTCCTGGGGGAATATTAAAGCGTTTTAACTCTAATAACATTGTCTTTTATTCTTATTTATTTCTATCTTAGCCGACTCCCAGCCTCTTGTTTAACCCCATTACAAAGTAGAAACTAGAACAAATAAACCTTATATAAGGTCATTTCCAGGAAAGACCATACCAACAGACTTCAAACGAAGGGCAAGTAAGCATTAGATGGTGTCCCAGAACTCTCAAAAAATTGTCTACATAATCAGGAAAGTTCTGGGACAAAAGATCAACTTCTATTGAATTTTCTCTACTGGGGGACAGCAGTCCTATGTTTGTATACACTTTTAGGGAGTGCTGTCCCCAACTCTAATCGTTATCTGATGTAGCTTTTCCCTCTTGGTAAGGAAAATAGCCTCATTGCTGGTTTGTAATACAAAGGCGAGGGACAACTATACTACAGGGAAAACGCATCTAAATCTCAGAACCCTGATCCAGTAAGGATTTCAGACTTTGATGAAATTTTTTAGGCGATCCCTAAAACCCTTATCCAGTCTGCCTTTCAAAATTTAGATGCGTTTGCCCTGCTATACTAGAATGTATTATGTTTGTCCCTCGCAACGTAATATAAAAATTAGCACGACAGATTGTATACAACATTTAAACCTCTCGTTCCACTCTTATCGAGACTGGTATGGTCTTTCTTAGAAATCACCTAAGATATTTTTGTACTATTCGGAATCTATCTAAAAATAGAGTGATCCCTTCAAAACCTCTAGATTTTGTTCTTTTGAAAAATTCTGAGTCTTTAACTTGATTCAATACATAATTACTGTAAAGATGATGATACTTAATGTTAGGGAACCAAAAAGAACCCCACCACACCAATAAGCTAATACTTTACCTCCGATTATAGCAGTCATTCCCACTTTAACAATGGTATTCATAATAACGGCTAATAAGGTTCCAATCATAGCTACCTGTGCAGACATTGTATCATTGGCTGCCCTGGCTAAAGAAATTCCTACTGCGTCCACATCAACCAGGCCAGAAATAGCAGATAAAATATAAACTCCTCCCTCTCCAAACCAAGTTTGAGCAGCACGAACTAATACTGATAAAATAGCTAATAAAGCAGCATATTGTAATGCTGCTCCTAATTCTACCGGATTTGTTACCTTAACGGGGGCTGTAGACTTAGGAGGAGATAAACGCCAAACTAATAACCCTGCACAAATTAAAGGGGTAATTCCTAACACCATTAGGGGGAACATTAATTGTTGCGATAAACTGGGATTAACCACCATAATTTCTATTAGTAAACGCGGCGACATCATGCCATTAGCTAAAGCAATTCCTGCCGCTAATAAAATAGTAATATCTTGCTGCTTTTTTGCCAGACGAGAAAAGGCTAAAGTTAAGGCCGTTGAAGAAGCAATTCCCCCGAAACATCCTGTTAATAATAGTCCAACTTTATTACCTAAAATGCGAATGGAAAAATAACCAATATATGAAATACCAGAAATTAATAAGACCAATAAGCCAATAGAACGGGGATTAATAGCTTGCCAAGGACCCATATTTTGATTAGGTAAAAGTGGCAAAAAAACTGAGGCAATTAATAATAATTGTAGAGTGGCAATTAATTCCTGACGTTGCAATAATAATAAGTAACGATTTAATTCTTTTTTTAATCCCAATAACCAAGAAATAATAACCGCGACCGCCACTGCTTCTATCATCCAACCACTGACAACCATTGCACCTAATGTAAATGTCATTAATAGGGAAATTTCTGTGGTTGTGCCGTAATCTTGGGATTTTTGCGCCGTTAAAACATAAGAAGTAGCGATTAAAATCGATAAACCCAAAAAGATCACGGCTAAGATAGCAATACCCCATTTATCCGCTAAGACAGCAGCAATGCCCCCAAATAGCCCACTTAAGCCAAAGTTGCGAATTCCCCCATCTCCTTGTCCATGGGGGCTTTCACGGGTTTTCCAACCCCGTTCAATGCCAATAATTAACCCTAAGATTAAGGCGATCGCTAATTGAGTCGCAACAGTTAAGTCCATTCTATAATCTTACTCAAAACCCGATCAGAGAAGAGACATTAACCTCACGCCGAGTGTGGTAGATATTTTGTTATTACATTTAATATTTGTTGTCTATTCAACGGTTTACTTATCAATGCTGAACACCCGACAACTTTGCTTTGTAAACGCTCAAACATTCCTTCTTTGTCGACTAACAAAATAATAGTGGATGTTTCCAAGCTGCTGATTTTACGCAAGCGACGACAAATTTCCCAACCGTCCACTCTTGGCATTTCTAAATTAACAAAGATCAAGTTAGGTTTATGGGCAGCAAATAAAGGAGTTGCTTTAATGCTATCGTTGATTCCTATAAACCCATAACCTTCGGCATTGACAACCTCTTTGATAAACTGACAAATCCTGAGATCGTCATCAACACAAGCAATCAATTTTCCCTGAGTGTTAATAGTTTGGGTTTGTGGTAAGGCTAAAGGTTGTGGTAAATCCTCAATTTCTACTAATCCTATTAATCCTAGTTCAATATACAACATCAAAGATGATGTTAAGCCTAACAAGTCTTGATTCATGTCAATGGATAAATCTCGCAAACTTTTATTTCCATCAATATACTGGGTTAAAACCTGATAAGTTTTGAGGGAAGTGCGTTTTTTGAGTTCTTCTACACTCTTAATAATAGGGGCTTCATTGGGAGAGTGATCGCCTAAAATGGAACGATGCCAGTTTTGCCAAGATTCCCAGGTTGCCACAATTATCTCTTGCGGATCAAAAAATACAATGGGAGAAGAAAAGCTTTTATTGGCATAAAAATGACAAGTTACTTGCTTATCCGTCATTAAGTCAAATAAAACTTCTGTGACTATGTTAGCAATGATTTCTGATAATTGGGTTCGGTCGATTTTCTGTTGTTTGAACCAACTACACAAAACATCATAATCCCAACTAATGGTATGATTTTGACGAAGGGCTGCAGCAATATCTTGTTGAATGCTAACGGCTTTAAATCCTATGGTTTTTATCTTAGGACAAATCTTTGTGACTGTTCTTGTCCATCGTCGTACAGGGTGAATGCCTCCTATTGCATAAATAATTCTCCCTAAATACCAATAAATGTTTGATTCTTGTCCTTGAGAATTCTGCCAACAAAGTTGACCACTAAATCGATTATTCTTTAATTTTTGAAATAAGGTAGCCTGTTGAGAGGTGGCAAAATTTGTAAAGCACATCGGGTAAGGATTTTGAGTTCCCTGTGTCATGGGTACAGTTGTTAAAGGAGATGAAATCGTTGTTTTTTCCTTGTTAGCATGAGCCATTGACAAAATCCTTTTAATTCATTAATGTTCTATCTTCAATAATATCTTGTCATAATTCTTATGGTTGTTAATTGATTAAGATCACATCTGGTCATAAAACTATTGACTTAACATTTTTTATGACCAATAAATAACCCTATCTCTTTAATAAGAGGGGATCAATTTTATGTGATTTCATTAATTAATTGCTGCGTAATTGTTAATCAAAATAATTCTTTATTCATGGTTTTCTTAAGCACTTCTAATCCTTTTTTAACACGGCGAGAAACGGTGACAACACTAATTCCTAACTGTTCTGCTGTTTCTCTTTGGGTTAAGTCTTTCAGAAATACAAATTCAAGAATATTTCTCGTACGATCTTCTAATTGTTCTAATGCTTGTTGTAAACGTATGTGATCTTCTTGTGCCAGTTGAAAACTGCGATAGTTAGCATCAGGAACTAAGTCTCCTAAACGGCTTTCTCCTTCCCCATCATTACTAACTTTAACGTCTAAACTAACTGGTTCTCGATTTTGAAAAGCGAGTTGAATTTCTTGCCATTCTTTGAGGGGAATTTCTAATACTTGAGCTATTTCTGAATCTGTGGGTTGACGGTTAAACTTTTCCCGAAATTGTTGGCGCACATTCATAGATTGTCTTCCCAATTCTAGCCAACGTCTGGGAATACGAACTGTATATTTTTTATCCCGTAAATAGTGTTGAATTTCTCCCCTAATATAAGGTATAGCAAAGGAACTAAAAGCATGACCTTTTTCAATATTAAACCGTTCAATGGCACGAATTAGTCCTAAACTACCGACTTGTACTAAATCTTCATAGCTTTCTGGACATTGGTTAACCCAGCGATGTGCTTCTTTGCGAACCAGACCAAAATTTAATTCTAGAATTTTATTCCGTAGTTTAGTTTTTCCTGTTTTCTGATACTCTTGAAATAAACTAAGGGTTTGTAGTTTCACATTTTCTTTGGTAGTGGTATACATGGCAAATATGCACCGTGTGACTGTTGTTAACAACCAATTGACTATACTTAGCGTAGGATGAAGTATTGGTTGCTGACAACAGTAATTATCCGACGATTTAATAATCCCTTTTACCAAGGTTTACTTAGTTATACGGAAGGAAAACAAGGAAATACTTAAAGACATTTTTAAGTTACAAAAAAGTCTCTATTCCAAGGGGAGCAGATGATATCGAACTCCTGTTTCAAAGATTCTCACCCCTCCTCCTTCGGCAACGGTTTGTCTTAATGCGGTGGGGTTAGTAACGGTGACACCAGCCAGATAATTGATCCCAAAATCAGCAAATTCCGCTAACCAAGGGAGGGTTGGCCCCATCAATACCACAGTAGCATCTCTGGACAATTCTACTAGACGGGGGAAGGTTTTATTAGGAATTGATGTAGCGGTTAAAAATACCCAGTCAGACTCAGGGAGTAAATATTCTGATGCAGGGGCAGGAAAGTCTCCAGGGGCAGGGTTTAGTTCAATGACATTGATGTTCATGTCTTGTTCGTACCTTGTTAACCCTGGATAACGGCCAATGACTGAAACTTGCTTTCCTTGGATTTGAGGCATAAAATACTCAAAAACGGACAAATTAGCGGATGTTGCCGGGGTAAGGGCGATCGCTTGTTGTGGTAGGGGGGAGTTAGTGTTAATGACAGCGTTGATGGCGGCCATGGCCACAGTTGCTTGATAACTATCCCATGATCGCAACCATGACGATAATTCCGCCACAGGTTTATTGACGAGGGTTCCTGACCAAGATAGGGTACGAGTGGGAATAGCTGGACTCATACATAAACCAACCCCTTCTGCTTTACACATTGTCCAAGTTAAGCCAATAATAATTTCTTCAATGGGGGTATTTGTTTGTCCATAATCTATCAATAAGTCGTAAATTTCTTTGGGGTTAATCATTCTTAGTGATTCCAGGTATTTAGTGAGGGCATAATATTATTATGCCCCTACATAGTGTTGTTTATTATATAATCTTAAAATCAGCTATTATCTAAATAATATGTATTCCTGAGAGAAGCTGAGCAATGATTTTTCTGTGAATCAAATTTTCTAGGAGAGTTAAAATTAGGAGTTCTATGAAGTTCATGGATTTATCTGCACTTATATGGTTAAAAGTTATCACTGATGATGATAAACAAAAGTGGGCATATACACACCATCGTATAACACAAGAAATGGATCAGACTAAAGTTATTAATTCTAATAATGTCACCATTTTTCCTTTGGGTTTTAGAGATGAAAGTGCTGACTTACTTGATGAGGGAGATTACTTAGCTTTAACTCAGAAAGGTAAATTAACTCATATTGTTGAAGTTCTTGATAAATCTTCGTATCAGGAAGGAGGTTGGTATCACAGATTTGTGAAAGTTCTCTGTTGGAAACCTAATGATGATTGGTCAAGTCTTCCATCTGGGGAAGAATTGCTTGGTTTTAAGTATAAAATTTACAGTGGAAGACCATATTTATTAGAAAACCTCAAAGAAACCTATGGAAAACGATGGGAAAATAATGGTGGTTTAGAGGCATTTCAACAGTATCTTTCCCAAAAATTACATGAATATGGATATGTAACTTCTAATCAATAGGAGAGATATCGTCAGAGATAAATTATCTATATTACAACCAAAATATACATTAAGTTAAAACAAAATACTCACAATAATTCCTGCTAATAATATGAAACCTAAATTAACATTTTGACTAAATACTTGACCATAAGTTTCTTGAGGAATTTCAGGAGAACTTAAACGAATATATTGTATCATCCAACCCACTAAAGCAATAATCCATGTTACCCAAAATCCTAAATTTAGGTGCATTATTACCCCTAAATAAGCCCATAAACCTGCCGTAATAGCAAAAAATATTCCGACGGCTTCCCCTGCATATTTACCGAAGAATAAAGCACTAGAATTAACACCTATTTTGCGATCATCTTCTCGATCAGACATAGCATAAACAGTATCAAATCCTAATGTCCAAAATACAGTTATTCCCCACAATACCCAAGTATAGTTTTCTAGTTTTCCTGTTACTGCTGTCCAACTAATTAATACAGCAAAACCCCAAGCCAAAGATAATACTAATTGAGGGATAGGAAAGACTCTTTTAGCTAAAGGATAACAGACAATAAATGGTACAGCCGCGACGCATAACCAGAAGCTTAAGGTGTTAAGATAAAAAGCTAAAATAGCGGCACAAATAAGGGAAATAAAAGCGATCACAACACCAACTTTAATGGATAAAGAACGCGCAGCAAGGGGACGAGTTTTAGTCCTTTCTACTTGAGGATCAATATCTTTATCCCAAAGGTCATTAATAACACATCCTGCGGCACTAGTAGCCAATGTTCCTAATATAATACCCCCAATTAAAGGTAGGGGAGGAATACCCCGCGCAGCTAAAAAAATTGCCCATAATGCAGGAATCATTAAAATCAGTCTTCCTGCTGGTTTATCCCATCTTAATAAACGAATAATTGTTAACCAAGTGGGTTCAGTTTGGGGTTGAGATTGAGTTACCATCGTCTTGTTTAGAGAGTTATTAATTAATATTTTATAAGTAAGTTATAAGAAACTTCATTCCCAGATTCAAGATGAGAATGAAGTCTAAATTATAGGGGTTTCATGTAATTAGCGATATTTCTCAAAAGCAGTCATTAACATAGCATTAGGATTATCAATACAATAATCAGTAATTTGAGCAGTGGCTTCCCGTAAAGCTATTCTATCTACAACCATTTGGTTCTTTTTAGCAGTCATTAATCCGTGAAAAAATACTAGGGTTAGTTCTTTGTCTTTTCCGGGCATTTTTAACAGTTCTCGACAGCTAATTTTATTCAGTTCAACCTTAGTTTCTTCTGAAGTTTCCTGAGAAAAAATAGGTAAAATTGACATTTCACTTATGATTGCCGTTAATAGCAGTATGCCGAAAAGTTTGTTAACCAATTTCATCATCACTCCTCAATTTTGATATTTAAAACTAAATTGTTATCTTAAGGGATCTCCCCGCAGACAATCATTGAAGGCTTGTTGATATAGGCTATCATAATCAGAGGCACGACGCGCACTGCCTCCAATAATACCAACAACGGAACCAATGGCCGCCCCTGTGCCTGCACCACGTCCCCCGTCAACGATCGCACCAATGGCAGCACCACTAGCTGCTCCTCTTGCCCCTCCCCGAAAAAAGCCTCCTTGGGCATAGCGATCGGCGTAATCTCTTGCGTAGCCTTCACAATAGGAATGGGAACGGGATGAATATTGGGCAAGGGTGACATGGGTTGATAATAGGATAACATCAGCAACAATTATTGTGCCGATTGTTAATATGTTTCTCCAGGATTTTGATATCATTTAGGTCAAGTCTAAAAGCTATTAAGAAATTTCCTATTTTTGATTGTAACCTATGAAATACATGATCATCAATTGATTAAGAATCAGCTCCCAATTTTTCCTCAAATAATCAATGATTTCATTGTGAATCCCATGAGTAATAAAAACTTTTGTTTTTTGGTTCATATTATTAAAAGTTAGATAAATTTTTGTCTTAAATAGTTACCTAAACTATCTACCAATGTTACCATGAATAAGACAACTAATAAAAGGGCTGATACTTCTTCATATTTAAGTAAACGTAATGCCCCAATAATTTCAAATCCAATGCCTCCTGCTCCCACAGCACCTAATACCAAAGAAGCCCTAAAATTATATTCCCAACGATAAAAGCTGACATCAGCTATTTGGGGTAAAACTTGAGGTAAGATACTATGAAAGATGATTTGTAGATAGTTTGCTCCTGCTGCTTTTGCTGCTTCAATAGGAGCATTCTCTGTATGTTCTATGGATTCAGCAAAAAATTTTCCTGTCATGCCTACGGAATGAAATCCTAATGCTAATACTCCGGGAAGTGCGCCAAAACCAACAGCAGCGACAAAAATAATTCCCAGTAGTAATTCAGGAATTGCTCTGGTAATATTTAAGATAATTCTTGACAAGAAATAGAAGACAGAATGAGGGGTTGTATTTTGGGCAGCACATAAGGAAATAGGAAGAGAAAGAAGTATGGCCATTCCTGTCCCTGCAATACTCATTGCTAGAGTATCAATTAATGGTTTAATCCACTCAGAAGCGCGAGTAAAATCTGGTGGCAACATTTCTTCTATCATGTCAATTAAGTCTGGAATACCCTCATATAAGCGGTTTATATCCAGTAAGCCTACAACAGCAAAGCTAATTAAGATGATAGTTAGTATTACAAATGTTTTGGCTAATGACTGATACCATTGATGATTTTGTTGTCGCAGTAAACTGTCAAATTTATTTTTATTAACTGTCATTTGTTTGGGTTTCGATATGTATATTTATCACTAATTAGTGAAATATTTATTATTATATTTGAGAGATAGTTACTAAAATTTTTTCAAATCTAGATCAAGGATTTTTCCTAGATTACGGACAACATCATAATTTTTATCTTCAACTGACTGAAATCCTTCTGCTTTAAAGGCTTTTAAAATTGACTCGTCTTCTAACTCTAAAAATGCCTCCTTAATTTCGGTTTTAAGTTTGGGATCTAAATCAGAGCGCATAGTCCAAGGATATTGAGGAAAGGGTTTAGATTCCTCTATTAAAATGACTTTATTTTTGTGAATTATTCCCTTTTCAACTAAGGCGGTGTAAATAGGTTTACTTAACCCTCCTGCTTGGGCTTTTCCACTAGCAACGGCTACCGCTACAGCATCATGGGAACCTAAAAATACTTCTTCATAATTTTCTTTGGCTTTTAATCCTTTTTCCACTAACATTGACTTAGGAATTAAATGACTAGAGGTAGATGCTTGATCACCATAGGCCATGATTTTTTCTTCTATTTTTTCATAAGAATCAATTCCTGCTTCTGCATTACCAATAACCACAGCTTTATAGGTAGCTTCACCATTTTTTTCTAAGGCGGCAAAGGCTTCTATATTACTTTTAGTTTTAGCTAAAACATAAGATAAAGGTCCAAAATATGCCAAGTCTAAACGCCCTTTACTGGCAGCTTCAATCATGGAAGAATAATCCGTACTTACGAATAATTCAACATCCTTGTTCAGTTTTTTTTCTAAATAATTTTCTAAGCCTTTATTATTCTGAATAACTGTTGCTGCTGACTCATCAGGTAATAAAGCAACTACTAATTTTTCTGGGTTTGCTTTGGTATTTACTTTGGTTGTTTGACTATTTGTACTTGATGTTTGACTATCAGGGTTACTACAACCAATAAGAGTTAATAAAGCCAGAAAAACAACAGTGGTTAAGGTTTTTTCTAGAATGAGATTGCTCATAATTTTAACTAACAGAATATGGTTATTGTTGATTATAAATACTTTTGCAAAAAAATCAATGTTATGATGATTTTTACTACCCTATTATAGAGCACATTTCCCCAGTTTTAATTAGGGATGAATTTTGATAAATTGTTTCAAGTTGTTTAGTTTGTATGTCTGATGTTTGCTTATCAAAGATAATTGTTCCATTAGCTAATCCAATAATACGATCAGCATATTCCAATGCTAAATCAATTTGATGTAAACTAACTACAGCACCAATGCCATCTTCTTGACAAATGTTGCGCAGATTAGATAGTATTTTATGGGAGCTACCAGGGTCTAAACTGGCCACAGGTTCATCTGCTAAGAGAAAGCTAGGTTTTTGAGCTAGGGCGCGGGCAATTCCTACCCGTTGTTGTTCCCCTCCACTGAGTCGTTTAACAGGGGTTAAAGCTTTATCTAATAAGCCTACTCTGTCCAAACAATCTAAAGCAATATATTGATCAAATTTGGGTAAAGGAAATAAACTTCTTAGAGTAGAGTGATAGGATAAACGACCAATTAAAACATTTTTGAGGGCAGTTTGTCGAGGTATGCATTGATGTTGTTGAAAAATTATACCTGTTTTTTGACGATGTTTTCTTAATATTTTAGGATTAAATAAATCCCCTAATCCTTCAACAATAATTTGACCACTGGTAGGAGAAGTGAGAAGATTCATACAACGCAAAAGGGTAGATTTTCCAGCCCCAGAAGCGCCTAAAATTACGGTAAATTGCCCTTGACTAAATTTAACAGAAATATTTTGTAACGCAAGGGTTCCATCTTTATATGTCACCCCCAGATTATCAAGACTAATCATAATCTTTTCTTGATTCAGACTCCATCAATTATTTGAACTCAAGTTTATCGTATAATTACCCTAATTGGCCATTAATACGTATTTTCTTTTTCATGTATTTACCCAGTAAAATAAGTATATTTTCGAGTTTACATTGAAAACAATTAACCTTAAAGTTGAGAATAAGCTGTTGTTCTAAACCATTAAACTAGACTTTCTGTATAGGAAATTATGAAAGAGTTGACGCTAACATAATGACCGAATAATAATCATTTAAGAAAAAATATCAGAGGTAACAATGTATAGAAAAGAAACACCATCCATGTTTGACACCTTGGAAGGTTATGAAAACTTTGTTAATCGATTACTAGAAAAAGAAACAGGTTTAAAAGTTGATCCTATGTTAGAGTGGGAAGATGGGATGGATGATAAAAATATCCTCGCAGAATCTACAAAAAACTAACTATCAACAGTCTTTAATATAGTTCACAGAGTTTCATATTATTTTTAGAGTTTGAACTCTCAATAAACTCAGGATAAGTAACAATTTTAGTTATCCTGGGTGTTTTTCTGTGTCAGATTGTTTTGACACTCCCTCGCCGTAGAACGGCGGGGATTCTTGGTTCAACGAGTCCACTTAACCTAGATTCCTTGCGTTATCTTAAGCCAGAGGTGATTCTCTCCCCAAGCGTTAACTTTGGGTATGCCCTACCCTAGTAGTCTGTCAAGATAGTTTTGAGGAACTCGTTAGGATTATTTTGGATTTTGGATTTTGGATTTTGGAGAATTGTCCTACTCCTCATTTCAAAATTGACAGACCACTAAGCCCCCACAGGCAGACCGGATGAGACCCACCCCGTGCATTTCCAATGCCTTTTTGAGAACATTTTAGGATTATTTCCATTCTGGGTGGGGTTCAATCGGTAAACAAGTTCCGAATTTATTAATTTGATTAATCATTTTATATAACCTTCCTGAATTAAGTCGATTGAAATATAGTGTTAAACGGGGAAGATTCTCCGTTTCGTCTTTTTTTTCTGTTGGTAATGGCTCGTTTTTTTCTATTTTACCCTTGATTAAAATATCGCTATATTCTTCATTAAGTTGTGCAATTTGTTCATCAGTTAATTGAGAATTTAGACGTAATACCAATAAATTATCCACATAACAACTAGAATGATAAACACAGTAAAATTCACGAATCACATTACAAGCAGTAGCTAAACTATCAGTAATGGTATAAAGACTAGAATCTTCAGCACTAATTAGCCCTCTTGCTAATAAATTGCTATAATTATATTCACTCCAGCTTTTCCAATAGTCTCCCCCAGGTTCATCTATTAAAACTAAAGGACAAGGACCATATTTTCCCGTTTGACATAAAGTTAATGTCTCAAAAGCTTCATCTTGTGTGCCAAAACCACCAGGAAATAATGCCACGGCATCACTCTCTCTTTTAAGAAGAAAAGTTTACGAGTAAAAAAATATTTGAACTTAATTAATTTTTCATCTCCAGCAATAAAAGGGTTCGTGCCTTGTTCAAAAGGTAACTCAATATTCAAACCAAAAGACTTCTCTCTTCCTGCCCCTTCATTACCTGCTTCCATAATACCCCCTCCTGCCCCGGTGAGTACCATAAACCCAAATTTAGTAATATAACGGGCAAACTCCACTGCTAGGCGATATTCTGAACTTTGGGGGGATAAACGGGCTGACCCAAAAATGGTAACTTTACGAGTGTGACGATA
>JAAUYB010105451.1_pt1 | contig 21840 bp, 14 predicted proteins | sample 7278071 | NCBI WGS metagenome assembly JAAUYB01 (sample SAMN14350121, study PRJNA611818) | marine sediment metagenome | isolation source: surface marine sediment (1.8m) | place: French Polynesia: Moorea | collected 2018-08 | reverse complement strand
TGCCTTCGGTACCGGCTCTTTCATGGCGTTGGATATTGGTTTGTCCGGCGCGAACCAACCCCCACCATGCCGGTAAGCACCTTCTTTCCATGCATTCAGGTCATTGTCCCGACTTCAGGTCGTTTTACGTGGGGGCCGGTTCACGCTACTTTTCCGGTTTGGGGGCCCCTGCCGTGTCGTAGATGATGGTTAGTTCCGCGATCCTTCCCGTCTCGTCGAAGCGGAGAAGGTCTACACATTGGAAGGAACGCACCTCGCCCGTGGCCAGGGTCCAGCGGTAGGTAAAAGCCAGGGCTGCTGCTAGCGGATCGGTGGGGTCGATGTAGGTGGTTTGGTAGGTTAACTCGGAGGAACGGGTAGCCGCCAGCAGGTCCGGGTAAAAACGCGACGCCGGGAGGGTTCCGTAGAGGGGCGAATGCACCACCGCGTCCGGGGCGAACAGGGTCAGGAGATTTTCCAGGGCGCCGGCGGACAGGTAATCCAGGTATCGGCGGGCGATGTCTTGTCGGTCCATGAGACTGCTCCTTATGAGCGTATCATAACGCAAAACGTCGTTATGATCCCTCACCTTCGTTTGGTTTTTGCGATATTCGCGATTTTGGAGATTGGTCCTGTTTTTTAGTGACAAGCCATGTCCGTCGGCTTACGTCTTTGCTAAAGGTTTCTTCAATTAGTTAGCTCTATTACAGGTTGACGCATACCGCCGGTATGGGAGAAATGCGGAATGGATTACCGGATTTTGTTGTTTTATGGTATTGTGACCTTAGCTTCAGTTGATCAAGGACCTCATACCGGCGCACCCACCCGGTTTGCCGTTATGGATACACCCCTTTGAACGAATAATTCCCAAAACCTGCGAACAGGCTATGGAGGAGTGGAGAATATGCGTAGAATGCTCTATGTCCTTGGGTTTAGCGCGCTACTTACGCTTAGTGTGACAGCCCAGGACCTGACCGTCTCCGGTAAAGTGGTCATGGAAGGTTCCGGTGACCCGTTACCCGGTGTGGTTGCGCTTGTCAAGGGCACCAACTTTTCAACGGTGACCCGAGGTGACGGCACCTTTAAAATTACCATCAAGGGGAAAACCCAGGTGACGCTGGTGTTCAGCTTGCCCGGTTTCGATCCCGCGGAGAAAACAATCGACGGCTCGACGGAAAACCTTGTGGTCGAGTTGGAGGAATCACCCCTCAATATTCGTGAGGACATTGTGGTTACGGGTTTTGCCACCACGGTGAAACGCAAGAACCTGGCAAACTCGGTAGCCGTGGTCGGCGCCGAGGAACTGTCCAGGGTGCCCGTGCAAACCTTGGAATCGGCCATCGGCGCCAAATTCACGGGCGTCCAGGTGCGCGCCAATTCCGGCGCCCCGGGCGGCGGCATGCAGGTGAAACTGCGCGGTATCGCTACTATCAACGGTTCCTCGGATCCCCTGTATGTTGTCGATGGTGTCATCATCTCCAACGCGGCCATCCAGTCCGGCGTCAACTTCGTGACCGCGGCGGCAGCGGCGGGCAGCGCCACGCCCCAGGACAACCCCTCCAACCGCATCGCCGACCTCATTCCCTCGGATATCGAAAGCATCGAAATCCTGAAAGGCCCCTCGGCGGCTGCCATCTACGGTTCCAAGGCATCCAACGGCGTGGTCATCATCACCACCAAGCGCGGCGCCGCCGGCACCATCAAGTACGACCTCAACGTGCGCTTCGGTCAGCGCAGCCTGATCAAAAGCCTGGGCAACCGCATCTTCACGCGTGAAACCGCGGCCATTTTCTCCAACGGCGCGGAGCGCTTCGACGCGGTGGCCAATGCCGACGGAACTTATGATCTCTTCGACCTGGAAGATGCGCTGTACGGCAATACGGGCAGCATCTACGACATGAACTTCAGCGCGCGCGGCGGCACCGAGAAGACCGATTTCTACGCTTCCGGTTCCGGCTTGGATGACGAAGGCATCATCCTGAATACCGGCTATATCAAGAAGGGCATCCGCCTGAATGTGGGTCACCGCATCAATAACCGCTTGAAGTTCGACATTACCACCAACTTCGTCAAGAGTACGTCGGATCGCGGTTTGACCAACAACGAGAACAACAACGGCGTCACCTACGGCGTGACCATCGCCCAGACGCCCAACTTCGTCAACCTGGCCCCGGCCAACGACATTTTTCCCCGCAATCCCTACGGGAACTCCAACCCGTTGCAAACCGCCGCTTTGATGACCAACCGCGAGATCGTCGAACGCACCATTCTTTCGGGCCGTGCGGATTGGCTCATCTACGACGGCAGTAACCAGAGCCTGGAGTTCACCGCGGTTTACGGTTACGACTTCTTCTCGCAGGAAAACGAGGGCATTTTTCCGTCCGAATTGCAATTCGAGGCTGACAAGTCCACGGGCCCGTCCGGCACCACGGTGCAGGGCACCGCCGACAGCGAGAACTCCAATATCGCCTTCAACCTGACCCACACCTACTTCGGCGGTGAAAACACGACCTTCACCACCTCGGCCGGTCTTCAGTACGAGGAGCAGGACGCCACGCGCGTGCTGGTGGTGGGCGAGGGCCTCCTGCCCTTACAGTCGAATATCAACACCACCGCCGTCATCTCATTCAACGACGAACTCCGCGTATTACAACGGGACGAGGGTTGGTTCATCCAGGAAGACATCCAGTTCGGCGAGAACATCTTCGTGTCCGCCGGCGTTCGCGGCGACTCTTCCTCGGCCAACGGCGATACCGGTAAATTCTACATCTTCCCCAAGGGCGCCTTCTCCATTCGCCTCTCCGAGTACGATTTCTGGGAGCCCCTGAAGAAGACCTTCAACGAATTCAAGTTCCGCATGGCCTACGGTCAAACCGGCAACCTGCCCGCACCCGGTCGTAAGTTCCGCTCCTTCGATGTGGTCAATATCGGCGGTACCGGCGGCCTGCTCATTGACCCGATTCGCGGCAACCCCGATATCGAACCCGAGGAATCCACCGAGCTGGAAATCGGTTTCGACGCCGGTATTCTGGACGACAAAGCAACGATCGAATTCAGCTACTACGAGCAGGAAATCGACAACCTGATCGTGCTGCGCGAGCTGTCCGCTTCCTCCGGCCAGTCCCGCGAGGCGCTGAACGGCGGCGAAATGGAAGGCGACGGCATCGAGTTGGCCGTGAACCTGTACCCGGTGCGCTCGGATAATTTCGACTGGTCGGCACGCGTGAACTACTACACCAACGACAACACCATCACCCGCCTGGATGTGGATGCCTTCGACGTACAGGGCGGCGGTTTTGCCCGCGTCCTGGGTGTGCACCACATCGAGGAAGGCGCCTCGGCCACCCAGATCAAGGGTATCGAAAACGGGGCGTTCATCCAGCTGGGCGACGAAACCCCCGACTTCCAGATCTCCTGGGATAACTATTTCCGCTACAAGGACTGGACCCTGACCTGGCTGCTGGACTGGCGCGAAGGCGGCGATGTAATCAATCTGACCAAGCTGCTGAGTGACCTGAACGGCACCACCGCCGACCTGGATACGGCTGAAGGCCAGGCTCGTGCGGCGGCCTTCGGCACCACCACCAGCCAGTTGATCGAGGACGGCGGTTACATGAAACTGCGCGAACTGAAACTGCAATACACCCTGCCCAAGGATCGCGTACGCGGCCTTTTCGGCAACGCGCTGGATTATGTACGTCTCTCGTTGACCGGCCAGAACATTTGGACGGAAACCGACTACACCAGCTACGACCCCGAGGTCTCCAACTTCGGCAACCTGGCCATCGGTTCCATCGAAGTGGCCCCGTTCCCTACCTCGAAGGCATGGTACTTCGAGATTTCTACCGGTCTATAAGGAGAGGTTGAATCATGACGAAGCTAGACATAAAAGCATTTCATGCGGCAGCCGTCTTCACGGTTTGCCTGTTACTTGTCGGTTGCGGCGGCGACCAGGACTTCGACGACCCCAACAACCCCACCGTTGACGGCAACGCCGCCAATGTTCAAAACATGATCTCCGGTATGGAAGCCGGCATGCGTATCGATGTGGACTTCTACTATCAGGCGACCGCCATCATCGGACGCGATTCCTACTACTTCCAAACCGCCGACCCCCGCTACACGGGCGAGCTTTTGGAAGGCCCCATCGACGCGGGCGGTTTCCTGGTGCAGCGGACCTGGGGAGATCGTTACCGGGTGATTCGCAACGGCAACCTGTTGCTGGACCGCTTGCCCACTTTCGGCTTGTCGGCCGACCAGGAAGCGGGCGCGCGCGGCGTTGCCAAAACCTTCCAGGCCTACCAGTTCCTGCTGAACCTGAACTACACCTACGAAAACGGCATTCGCACCGATGTGGCGGGTGATGTCCCCGGTCCCTGGGTTTCGTTGGCGGAAGGGCAGCAGTTCATCTCGAACCTGTTGGACGAGGCCTTCAGCGATTTGCAGGCGGGCGGCAGCAGCTTTGCCTTCGAACTGACCTCCGGTTTCGCGGGCTTTGACAGTCCGGCAACCTTCGCCACCTTCAACCGCGGCCTCAAGGCCCGCGTGGAAGCCTATCGCGGCAACTGGCAAGCCGTGCTCGATGCCCTGACCGGTTCCTTTGTGGACAGCGCGGAAGGCGCAAGCATGGCGACCGGCGTCTATCACGTCTTCGGCAGCGCGGCCGGCGATGTGCTGAACTGGGCTTTCGACAACCAGTCGGCCAACAACATCCTCTGGCTGGCTCACCCGTCCTACCAAACCGATGCCGAGCCCGGCGATCTGCGCTACAGCGAGAAGATCAACGAGCGCGACATCGTCAACCGCCTGGACGGCCTGGAATCGAACCTGGGCATTACCATCGCCGCGCTCAACACCTCGCCCTTCCCCATCATGCGCAACGAGGAACTGATCCTGTTGCGGGCGGAAGCCAATATCAACCTGGGTGACGTGGCCGCCGGCGAAGCCGACCTGAACGTGGTGCGCGTCGCCGCCGGCTTGGGTCCGGTGGTGATCGGCTCGGTGGAAGAGGGCATTACCCAAATGCTGCACGAACGGCGCTACTCGCTGTTCCTGGAAGGACACCGCTGGATCGACATGCGGCGTTACGAGCGACTGGACCAGTTGCCCCTGGATCGCGGTGTGGACGATGCGGGTCCCGGTCGGGGTCCCGATATCGTCATTCGTCAGATGCCGCGACCCGCCAACGAGTTTTAAATCAATTCACTATCAGGGGTCGGGAAACCGATTTTCCTGGAGAGAGGGCGTCCAATGGGCGCCCTTTTTTGTTGAATCCGGCGGCAGGTTCCACGATCGTTTTATTCGGGTTTCGGGAAGACGACACCACCCTTGGGCAGCCACCACTTCACCACTTCCACGGTGAGCCGTCCGGCCTTCACCGCGGGATCGGCCTCGGCCAGTTTGCGGACCTCTTCCTGACTGAGCGCTCCGTCGTAGAAACAGATACCGCGTATGGGATGATCCGGCGATACCTCAAGAGGACCCGCCACCTTCATCTTGCCCGAGGCGCGCATGTCGGACAGGTGTTTGAGGTGTTTGTTCTGAATGTCGGCAGCCTCGGTTTCGTTTTGAGAGCGGACTTCGCCCTTCTTCAGCAGAACCAGCCACCAGGTATCGAATTCTTTGGGTACATGACTTTCTTCTGCCTCCTGTGCAAGGGCCGGCGTCAGGCAGCACAGGAGTAATACCGGTGAGCACAGGATTTTCACGGTGTGTTGCCTCCTGTAATTGCAATGGAGCCGAGACCGGCATGTGCGGGCGCAAGGCTCGAATATTCGGTTTCAGGGGACGGATGAGACGGGACCGGCGGTCCCGTCTTCTTTCGGTCATATGGTTTTCCTTCGGCTTTAGAAGCCGAGAGGGTAGAGGTAGCGGCCCATCAGTTGCGGCCACTTGCGGATCAGTTTGCCGCTCGGCAAAGCGGTTGCGCCGGAGGACTGGGACTCGTTTTTCTCCCATTCGGCGCGGTCCAGCTTGGTCAGCGGATCCTTTTTGGCTTTTTCCAATTGCTTGTTGATCTTGGTCAGGTCCGTCATGGCCGTGAACTTCTCCAGGGTGCCGGCAACGCGGCCTTTCAGGGTCTCCATCTGCGTCAACTGGTTGGCCGTGGGTCGACCCATGTAGCCCGTGACCGCGCCGTAAAGGTTGATCACGTCGTCGCGCAGGCGTTCCTTACTGGAGAAAATGGTGTTGTCGGGATCGACGATGGTGTCGCGCAATCCTTCCATGTCGGTTTTCAGTTGATTCAGCGCCTTGTAGAGCTTGCTCTTTTCCTTCCGGCCCTTCATACGGTCTTCCACCTGTGTGGTCAGGTCGTTGATGCTGTCGGCGGCAAAGGCCAGATCGATTTGGGCGTTGTACAGTTCCATAACGGTTTTGTGTTGCAGGTCGCGGTCCTCCGGTGAGTGATTCACCAGGCGGTGCGGCAACAACTCAACCTTGGATTCGTAGGTCTTTTTGCCCTTGATCAGCTTCACCGTGTAGGTGCCCTCGCGCACCATGGGGCCCAGGAAGGCGCCCATCGCCAAGCCGCTGGATCTGGAGACCCGGGGCGGTTTCAGTCGCATGGACCACTGGATACGGTTGATACCGCGACGCTTACCGCCGGGCAGGGTCGCCGTCAATTCACCCTGATCGTTGTAGATCTCTACCCGAAGCTTGCCGAAGATGTGGCGCTTCTTCAGGTAATAGGTGATGTTCAGGCCCTGCGGCGCGTTCTGGGCGGTGAAGGTGTCGGAGCCGCCGTAGTTGAAACCGAAGCCGGAGGTGGTGGTACGGCTGGCCCGCGCGGGCAGCAGGACCGCGTTTTCCGCGATGACTTCCGGGGTCAGGGCGCGGATGGGGCTGATATCGTCCACGATGTAGATGCCGCGACCGTGGGTACCTATCACCAGGTCGTGCTCGCGCTGCTGGAAGACCATGTCCTTGACGGGCGCCTTGTCGGGCAGTCCGCCGGTGAAGAGAATCCAGTTGGCGCCGTCATCCAGGCTCACATACATGCCCATTTCGGTGCCCAGGAACAACAGTTTGGGGTTCACATAGTCCTGGCGGATCACATGACAGTAGGATTGGATGTTGTCGGCGCTCAGCGAGGTCCAGGTCTTACCGTGGTCCGTGGTTTTGTAGACATAGGGCGTGCGATCGCCGGTGCGGTGGCCGTCGAAAGTCACGTAGGCGGTCGCCGCGTCGTGCGGGCTCGCCTCGACCATGGAAACCCAGGTATTGGCGGGCAGGTCGGGAACATTGCCGACCACGTTGGTCCAGGTCGCGCCGCCGTCGGTGGTTACTTGCAGGTTGCCGTCGTCCGTGCCGGCCCAGATCACGTTTTTGTCCTTGGGCGATTCGGCAACGGTGAAGATGGTGCAGTGGTTCTCCGCGGTGGTGTTGTCCGGGGTCAGGCCGCCCGATTCCTCCTGACGCTGCTTCTGGGGATCGTTGGTGGTCAGGTCGTCGGAGATGCGCTTCCAGCTGTCGCCCATGTCCTCACTGCGGTAGAGGTATTGGGAACCGTAGTAGATGGTACCGCTCGTGGGGCTCTGGGCAAAACCCGCGTTCCAGTTGTAACGGTCCTTGGCCATTTCCGCCTCGGGAAAGGGACGGATGTCCTTCTGCTCGCCGTTCAGCTTGTCAAACCGGCGCAACTGGCCGCCCTGGTAGGTCCAGTAGATGTAACGGGGATCGGTTTTGTCAGCCGCCACGTGGAAGCCGTCGCCGCCGCCCACGCGCTGCCAATGAGCGTTGGTAATGCCGCCGGAGGCATAGGAGGGCGCCATCCAGGAACCGTTGTCCTGCAAACCGCCGTAGACGTTGTAGGGGATTTCGTTATCGGCGCTCACGTGGTAGAACTGCGAGGCCGGCAGGGTGGTCAGGAACCGCCAGGTCTTGGTTTGATCGTAGGAGATGTAGATGCCGCCGTCGGTGCCCACCACCACGTGCTTGGGATTGTCGGGGTTGATCCAGATGGCCTGGAAGTCAGGGTGGATGCCCCCGCCGAACATGCTGCCGCCGAATGATTTGCCGCCGTCGGTACTGACGGTGATGGAGAAGGAGGGGTTGTAGACGCGATTGTGGTCCTTGGGATCGACCGCGATGATGCTCAGGTAGAAGGGACGCGCGGTCATGTTGGAATCGTTATTGACCATTTCCCAACTGTTGCCGGCGTCGTCGGAGCGGTAGAGCCCGGTTTTCTCGGATTCCACCATGGCGTAGATGCGGTTGGGACGCGTGGGCGCCACGGCAATGTCGATCCGGCCCAGATCGCCCTCGGGCAGGCCGTTGCGCATTTCATTCCAGGTCTTGCCGCCGTCGGTGCTCTTGAACATGCCGCTGCCGGGGCCGCCGGACTTGAAAAAGTCGGGATAGCGCCGTACCTGCCACATGGAGGCATACATGGTGTCGGGTTCCTGGGGGTCCAAATCCACGTCGACGCAACCGGTGCTGTCGCTGTCGCCCAGGATGCGCTCCCAGGTCTTGCCGCCGTCGGCGCTTTTGTACAGGCCGCGTTCCTCGTTGGCGCTCCAAAGGTGACCCAGGGCGGCCACGAAGACCACGTCGGAGTTGTCGGGATGCACGATGATCTCGCCGATGCGCTCGGAATCGGCCAGGCCCATGTGTTGCCAGGTCTCGCCGCCGTCGGTGGATTTGTAGACACCGTCGCCGATGGAGGTAGAATTACGCACGTTGATCTCGCCCGTGCCCACCCAGATGGTTTTAGGGTCGTTGGGGTCCACGGTCACGCAACCCAGGGCCTGGGTGTGATCTTCGAAGATCTGTTTGACGGCGATGCCGCCGTCGGTGGTCATCCACAAGCCGCCGCTGGCCGTGGCGAAGTATAGCTTGTCGGGCGTGCCGGCGATATCCGTGATCCGGCCGCTCATGGTTGCCGAGCCGATGTTACGGGCCTTGATTTCCCCGAAGACGGCGGCATCCAGTTTAACTTCATTGGCAAACGCGGCGGGAATCACGCCGCAAATCAGCAGAATGAAAAGACGCTTCACAAGTTCCTCCTCATGTGAAATCGATACATGACGAGGCAACTCGGACCTCGTCCGATTAGGGCCGAAGCAACGGCCGCGATGGTTTCACCCGGAAGACGGCGGGGATTTTTCACCCCGCCTGAAGTCGATGTTATTGGTCCGGCTTACCTTCTTCAGGCTTGGGCGCGGGCTTGGGGCGGGCAAAGATGGCGTCGTCCATTTCGACGTTGATCTTCAATTCTTCCAAGACAACCTCGTTGACCACGATGCCCTGGTCATTCTTGACGGTGACGGTGTGGGCAATCATCAGGCCGTCTACTTCCTGGTAGTCCGAAAAGAAGGTATGCGCTACATAGGGGTTCCCCATGGGATCCATCGTTTCGGAAACCGTTTTGATTTCGATGTAGCTTTCGGTGTCCAGGTAGTAGGTGGTTTCTTTACCTTCCTTGTCGGTGTGTTTCAGCTTGAAGCACTCGGTGCCCTCGACATCTTCCTTGCCCATGAATTCTACTTTGGCCCCGTCCTTTTCATAGTCCACCAGGGGACCGTCCAGGTCCATCTGCTGAACCATCATCTTCTTCTGCATTTCGGGCATGTCCTGGGGATCGGTGGAACCCATCATGGGATTGATCATCCAGGCGTCGTCACCGTTGATGCCGGACTGTATGTCCATACCCTGGAAGACGACTTTCATGAGCAGTTTATCGGGGCGTTTGACGGAACCGCTGAACGCCAATTCCATGGCGCCGCCCTGGGCAACGATTTTGCCTTTGATTTGTTGTGTATTGGTGCCTCGTATCTTGTCCAAGCCGCCGCGGGCCTCATAATTTCCCTTCAGGATGTCTTCCAATTCTCCGGCCGTTCCGGCCACGCAGGTCAAGGTAAGCAATAATGCAGCGGTCAGTTTCAATAAGCCTTTCATGTAGCGCTCCAGTGTTCCTCAGGGAAGATATGTTCCCTTTTTTCCGGTTCGGCCGCCCTTGTGACGGCCATGATTATCAGGGAGAACCCGGGATCCACAAATCCGGGTTACTGTAGGCATCGATGTGAAAATGGGCACGATTGGGGATACACCCACGGTCTATCGACACCTGCATTGTGTTTGGAATCTCCCCCGACCCATCATATACGCGCAGCAGCCGGAAATCAAAGAAATCTTCCCCCCGCGATTTGCGGACTGGTGCTGAAGACGAGTACCCGAAAGCCTTTTACGGATTTCAGTCTCTTTTAGTTGTAAAAAATGATGAGAAATCAGTTAGCGCGGTTTGATGCGAAAAGCCATCAGCGACATGACCAGTAAGCCCAGGTCCCGCAAGATCAACATGTACTTGCTGTTCCAACCGGCCAGGTAGATGTCGGTTATCAGGGTGGCGTCGGTGGTGCAGCCGCAGTTGAACTCGTGGCCCCGCAACACGTTGAAGCTGACCGCAACGGTGAAAAGAACCAACATGCCGCTGACCCAAACGGAAGAACCCTTGCGCCAGATGCCGGTAATCAGGCCCAGGCCGCAAATCAGTTCCAACGGGGGCATGATCAGGGCCGTCGGGTTGATCAAAAGACCGGGTGCGATGTCGTAGTTCCAGATATTCTTGGCGAAGAGCAGCGGGCCGGCCATTTTGGGCAGGGCCGCGTAGATGAAGAAGGCGCCCACGATGACGGAAGCCATGATCATCAGGGGTTTGTCGGCACGTTTCCAAAAGACCAGCAGGAAGACGCCCAACAGGGTCGGGATCAGGTCGCGCAGGATGTGCTCCAGGTACATGCCCGGCGGTTTTTCTTCCGGAAGTTCGCGGGGAGTGGGGGCGTCCACGGCGGCGGTTGTTGTCGATGCAGCCTCGACCATGCTTCCGGCAATGGGATAACCCGCCTCGTACCATTCGTTGAAGCCGCCCTTGTAGACGAAGAGGTTGGTGTAACCGAACTTACTCTCCAATTCCTCGGCCAGGTGATGACTGTCGGTACAATCGGCCCCCTTGCAATAGAGAACCAGGGCGATGGGCTGCGCTTCCTCGATCTTCTGCTGAACGGTCTCCAGGTAGGAGTTCATTTCGTAGAAGTGCATCAGGTGCGCGCCCTCGATATGACCCTTCTCATAGAGTTCGGGGTCGCGGGCATCGATCCAGAAGGTAAAGTCCCCGGCGTACTTGTAGATCTTGGCGGCCTGGTCCAGGTCGATGTCGGTGATGCCCACGTTGTCGCCCACCAGCGCGGCGGTTTCCGCGGAGGCCGCTTCGCTGTCGACATCCTCGGTCGCGGCGACACCGGTCTGATCGGCGGTGCCGCCCTCGCCGACGCCCGTCGCCGCCATTTCACCGTCAATGGCATAACCGGCCTGGTACCATTCGTTGAAGCCGCCCTTGTAGACGAAGATATTGGGATAGCCGTAGTTGTTCTGAAGATCCTCGGCCAGGAGATGACTGTCGGTGCAGTCTATGCCTTTGCAGTAGATTACCAGGGCGGCCGGCTGTAATTCGTCGATTTTGGCCTGGATGTCGGCAATGTAGCTGTTTTGCTCGTAGTAGTGCAACAGGTGGGCGCCGCGAATGTGACCCTTTGCATAGAGGTCGGGGTCGCGGGCATCGATCCAGAGGGTAAAGTCTTTCGCGTATTGGAAGAGTTTATAGGTTTGCTCCAACTCGATGTCGGCAATGCCCTCGTTGTTGCCGATCATCTCGGCGACTTCAGCAGCGGCCGCTTCCGGGTCCCGGGCAACGGGTTGTGCTGCCGCCGGCGGTTGTTCCGCTTCGGCTTGAGGTTTGAGCTCAGACGCTCCGGTGTCCGCCACCTCGGAGTAATCCGCCCAGTGCTTCACCCAGTCGATGTGGACCGACGGGCGCAGATTGTTGACCACGCCGATGACCACGGCAAGGAGACCCAGAGCGACGAATTGAAAGAGAAGAGACTTGTTCATGGAGCATACCTCGAAAGTACATGAATAAACGGGCGACAGACAGACCCCATACTATTATTGAATGAAAGAAGGCCGGAATGGTTAAGATTTTGTTTATACTCCACCGCCGGCCGCTTGGCATGCCGGGCCGCTTTCTCTAAAATGATGTACTAATAGGGAGAAGGAGCGATTCATGGACGCCACCGCAAAGTTATACTTGAACGATTCATTTCGTCTGGAATTCGAGGCCGGCCTACAAGCCGTGTCGACCTTCGACGGCAAGCCGTCGCTGGTTTTGGATCAGTCCGCCTTTTACGGTGAGTCGGGCGGTCAGTTGGGTGACCGAGGCACGCTGACCGTCGGTCATGTCGATTTGAAAATCGTCGACAGTCAGTACGGTGACGGCGACGTCTTGCATCACCTTTTTGAGGGTGAGGTCCCCGAGAACCTGACGAGCGGCGCGCCCGTAATCGGTAAGGTCGATTTCGAGCGGCGGCGCGACATGATGAGCCAACACACCGGCCAGCATATGCTCTCGGCCGCGCTGTACAAGGAACTGGGCGCGGAGACAGTGTCTTCCCGACTGGGCAGCCGCATCTCGACCATCGATACCGATAAGAAACTGACGCTCGAGCAGGTGCGCCGCGTTGCCGCCTTGGTGAACGATCTCATTATGGAAGACCTTCCCATACGCCCCCTTTATCCCGATGAAGAGGCCCTGGCCGCCATGCAATTAAGCCGTCTGCCCAAGGTCACCAAGGATATCCGTATTCTGGAGATCGAAGGCTTCGACCGCACGCCCTGCGGCGGCACCCATTGCAGCCGAACCGGACAGGTGGGCCCGGTTTATGTGACCACCCTGGAAAAGTGCAAGAGCGGTACCCGCGTCAATTTCCTGTGCGGGAAACGCGTGCTGGATTTTCTAGCCGCGCGCGACGAGACCCTGGCTCTTTTGGGCGAAACCCTGGGCTGCGGCGCGGCCGGCGTGGCCGAGGCGGTAACCGCCATGCGCAAGGAAAGCAAGGAACTGAGTTACAACCTGGGCGCGGTGCGTGCCGAGTTGAACGGTTACCTGAGCACGCAGCTGCACCAGGCTCATCCCCCGATGGAACCTTGGACACCCGTCGTGGTCATCCGCGATAAGGATGATTTGAAATCCCTACGCGCTTTGGCATCCGCCCTGGCGGGCAGGGAAGATGTCGTGGCTTTGGTGGCCGGACGCGATGCCAAGAGCGGAGACTGGCGCGTGATCGTGGAACGCGGCGAGCGGGCGGATTTCGATGCGGGCGGATGGTTTCGCGGGCCGGGTGCCGCCTTGGGCGGGCGTGGCGGCGGACGGCCCAACCGGGCCGAGGGCCGATTTCCCGCCGACCTGGACCCAACCCGGCTTTCCCTGGATTAAGCCGGGAATCAAGGCTGTGCCGGCCCTGGTTTTTCCCGTGTTGACGGCGGCTTGGGAAGGGCTTATGCAAAACAATGAACAAACGCACATGTTTTCCTTGACATTGTGCGGCATTTTATCGAAACTTTAACTGAACGCGCATTCAAACAGCGCCTTCCAGAACTACGTGTCATCCGTGCCGCCGCGTTTTCCCCAACCATACCTGCCGCGGGATCGGAACCCGATTTACCGGCTTATTTACCCCATAGGAGATGACCATGGATACTACTGCCGCACCCAAGCAGATCAAAAAAGGCGGCAGCTTTATCGTGGAAGCCCACGAACCTGAAGCTGTCTTTACCCCCGAAGAATTTACCGAAGAAGATTACATGCTTGCCCAAAGCGCGGGCGAGTTTATCGACGGTGAAGTGGTTCCCAAGATTCCCGAATTGGCCAAAGGCAACAACGAACTGGTTGTTTCCCTGATCAAGCAGGCCGGTGAACTGGGTCTGCTGTCTGCCGAAATCCCCGAGGAATACGGAGGCATGGAACTGAACAAGGCCGTCGCCTCCCTGATCGCGGAGTATAGTATCGCCGATGCCGGTTTCGCCGTGTCCATGGGCGCACACACCGGTATCGGCACCATGCCCATCACCTATTTCGGTAACAAGGAACAAAAAGAGCGTTATCTGCCCCGCCTGGCCTCCGGCGAGATTCTCTCCGCCTACGCGCTCACCGAAACCACTGCCGGCTCCGACGCCCTCAACTGCCATACCCGCGCTGTCTTGAACGAGGAAGGCACCCACTACATCCTCAACGGCACCAAAATGTGGATTACCAACGCCGGCTTCGCCGATATCTTCATCGTCTTTGCCACAATCGACAACGAAAAGTTCACGGCCTTCATCGTGGAACGCGACAGCGAAGGTTTCAGCCTGGGCGCCGAGGAAAAGAAGATGGGCATCAAGTCCTCTTCCACCCGCCTGATTACGCTGGACAATGTGATGGTCCCGGTGGAGAACCTGCTGGGCGAACCCGGCGGCGGCGCCAAGATTGCCTTCAACATTCTCAACGTGGGTCGCTACAAGTTGGGCCCCGCCTGCGTCGGCACTTCCAAAAAGGCCCTGGCCAGTTCGGCCGTTTACGCCACGGAACGGGAAGCCTTCGGCAAGACGATCAGCCAGTTCGGCCTGATTAAACAGAAACTGGCCGACATGGCGATTCAAACCTTTGCCCAGGAGTCCATGAGCTACCGTACCGCGGGTTATATCGACAACATCCTGGAAGGGGTGAAACATGGCACCGAAGGCGCGCAAAAGACCATGCTGGAAGGCATTCGCGAATATGCCGTCGAGTGCTGCCTGGTGAAGGTGTTCTGCACCGAGTCGCTGGATTTCGTGGTCGATGAGGCCGTCCAGATCCACGGCGGTTACGGTTACTCGCAGGAATACGATGTAGAGCGCTACTATCGCGACTCCCGCATCAACCGTATCTTCGAGGGCACCAGTGAAATCAACCGCATGCTGTCGGTAGACATGCTGCTGAAGAAGGGCATGCAGGGTCAACTGCCTGTGCTCGGCGCGGTTCAGAGCCTGATGATGCAAGTGAACATGGGCATGGTTATGGCCGCGGAAGAAGAGGACGGCCCGATGGGTCGCGAGCAGGCCATGACCGAAAACGCCAAAAAAGTCGCCCTGCTGGTCAGCGGCGCGGCGGTTCAGAAGTACATGCAGGGCCTGGCGGACCAACAAGAACTGCTGGGCATGGGCGCGGACCTGCTGGTCCAGGCCTACACCATGGAAAGCATGGTGCTGCGGACACTTAAGCAAATCGAACGCGAAAGCGCGGCTTCGGCGCAAGTGATGATCGACATGACCCGCGTCTTCTGCGTGGACGCCATGGACAAGGTCGCGGCCACGGCCAAAAACGCCCTGTGCGCCATTGCCGAGGACGAATTGCTGGAACAGATGATGGACGCATTGAAAACCCTCACGGAAACCGAACCCTGCAACACGGTAGAACTACGTCGCAACATCGCCGACAAGGTTGTGGCCGCGGGCGGTTATCCCATCGGCCAATAACAAAAAGAACAACAGAAGATACAAACGGCGGCGACCGCAAGGAAGCCGCCGTTTTTTTATTTGTTGCTTATGGTTTAAATCCACCGAGACCCGGCGGAAAAAAGGCTTGTATGCCGCCGTATGCCATGATTTACTGGCACTGATGGAAAGGCGTAACACCTGATCGCTTTTTTCAAGTCGCCTGCTGCCGGGGATGAGGACGGAAATTGTGTATATCACCCGCCTTAAACTGAATAATATCAAATGCTTTTCCGAGGTAGACCTTGACCTTAGCCGCTCCGACGGCAGTTATGCCGGGTGGACCGTTTTCGCCGGGAAAAACGGTACGGGTAAATCCACCATCTTACAAACCGCGGCCATGAGCCTGACCGGCTTCGGTGAGGGCCTGTTTGAACCGGAATCGTTTCTTCGCAAAGGCGCCGGCTCCTGGGAAGCGAGTATGAAACTGGGCCGCGGCGCGCATGATACCCGCATCGAAACCAAAGACCCGCTTTGGTGCAGCTTGACATGGCGACCCGGTTTTCGTAAGGAGGATCGCGTTACCCAGGGCATCGAATACCTGCCGCAACCCGGGTGGTATCTCGCCGGGTACGGCCCCTTTCGTCGCCTATCCGGGCAAACCAGCGAAGCGTTGGAGTTAATGGCTCGTTCAACCTGGCCCTCTAGAGTGCTCACCCTCTTCCGAAGCGATGCATCTCTCGCGGAATCAGTGACCTGGCTGCGTGATGTCGATTATAGAAGTCTCAAGGGCTCTGAAACGGAACGCTACCGGAAATTGAAAAAGGACGCACTTAGAATCCTTGCGGACGGACTGCTGCCGGACGACGCCGAGGTAGAAGACGTGGACACCGATGGTCTGAAGGTTAAGCTCCAAGGTGAATCGATTACCCTGGACCAGTTAAGTGACGGCTACCGCGCGGTGACTGCCCTTGTGGTTGATTTGCTGCGGACCATGTTCCAGCGATTCGGTCAACTCAAAGTGGCTGAATCCGCTGAGGGCGCATACCCGGTCGTCCTTCATGACGGCGTCGTGCTGATCGATGAAGTAGAAACACACCTTCACATATCCTGGCAGCGACAAGTCGGTTTCTGGTTGAAAAAGCATTTTCCCAATATCCAGTTTCTGGTGAGCACCCATAGTCCGTATGTCTGTCAAGCGGCTGATGAAAGGGGCTTGATTCGACTTCCCGACCCCAGGTGTCCGGACGAGCGTGTTGAACATGTTGACGATAACCTGTTTCGCACCATCGTCAACGGAACCCCTGATGACGCTGCCGTCTCCAACTTTAAGCGAGTTGAAAGGATGCCGCGTTATTGACGCGACCATGCTACAAGGCGAACTGAGGCTGAAATTCGACCACGGTTTGGAACATGTTCTTTTTCTTTGCCGTTACCATACAAAAACCACGAAAGTGACTCAACGTATCCTACACAGGGACCTGACGACCATTGAAACAACAATTGGGGAAACCCATTTTATATTCGGCGCCCGCGAGCCCATAACCCTTTCCGTAAAACACGCGGCTGCCAACCCGGACAAAGCCCAGGGTATGTTTCTCATTAGAGAGCATTTGCTGAAAGGGATTTGGTAATGGGGAGATCGTGCCGTCCAGTCGGACCTGCCTTCTCCAAAACAGCCTGTCGGCAGGGGCAAACCAACGAGATCCGGGATTCTGCTTTTTGATAACCAGGGTTTATGTCATAATCGGGTTACTGGTTCGCTCACAAATTAGCGTCCTCTTAATTCAGTTATTCGTTAGGAGATCAATGATGAAAAAAATGAAATTGACCCAATTGATGGTTTCCAGCTTTATCACCCGCGATCAGTCAGACAATCTGCTGGGCGGCGCGGTCGCGGACCTCCCCTATGAAAAAACGATCGATTTGCCCAACACGTTCAATCCCAGCCCTCGCTCCGTTTCCTGCTGCTACATTACCCAAACCGGTTGCTAACCGGCCAAAGGGCGATCCTGACTGTCGTCTGCCGCTAATCAGTCCAACAAACCTCTGTCCCGGGTCGCTCGTTTGACCCTCTTGAGGGTCGGTCAGTCGATCATTTCATATGTCTGTCGAGATTTATGTTGTCGAACTGAATTCGGGTCGGAATATAACGCCGTCTTGCGCGAGCTGCCAAACTGTGATCAGGATCTCAAACACTTGAAATCCCAGCTCCGTAGAATATAATAAGATTGGCTGAAAAGCCGATCGGCAAGCACTATGCCGCGTGTGGCAACCTTGCCTGAACGTCACGAGCGGTTCCCCCAAAATGGGACGAAGCACACCTTCCTCGTCCCCTGAAAGTGCAAGCCAAGAAGGCCCCGGGTAATGAGCGTCACCCGGGGCCTTTTTTCTTGTCTTTCTCGATTCTGCCCGCAACCCTTGCCATATCTTGTGTTTCTTGCTATTTGTCTTAGAGTCGCGCGGGCATCGGTCCGGGACGTCGCTTACCCGCTTCTTGACCAATTCTATATATTGGGCTATGTTGGGGCATGTGTCCCAGATATGGTGGCGAACAACTGAGGCAAGGGGATGATGTGGAATGAGCGCCGCACAAGCCGTTTATGATGAAAGCAAGATTAAAAGTCTGTCGTCTATCGACCACATCCGGTTACGGCCGGGGATGTATATCGGTCGCCTGGGCGACGGGTCTCATCCCAACGACGGGATCTATGTTCTGATCAAGGAAGTCATCGATAACGCGGTCGATGAATTTATCATGGGTCATGGCAAACGCGTGGATATCAAGGCCGATGAAGAGGGCGAGGTGACCATTCGCGACTTCGGCCGCGGCATTCCCCTGGGAAAGCTGATCGACTGCGTCTCCATCATCAATACCGGCGCCAAGTACAACGACGATGTCTTCCAGTTCAGCGTGGGTTTGAACGGGGTCGGCACCAAGGCCGTCAACGCCCTGTCGCGAAGCTTTGCCGTGCGTTCCGTGCGCGAGGGTCAGTTCAAGGAAGCCCGGTTTGAGTCGGGACACCTGGTTGCCGAGGAAGACGGCGTCACCGAGGATAAAAACGGCACCCTGGTCAGTTTCAAGCCGGACCTGGCCGTGTTCCCCTCCAAGGTGCGCATCAAGGAAGACTTCCTGCGCAAGCGCATTCGCTACTACAGTTACCTGAATACGGGCCTGACCCTGAGACTGAACGGCGAGACCTTCAAATCGAAGGACGGCCTCAAGGACCTGCTGGTGTCCGAGGTCGGCGACCAGGGCATGTACGAACCGCTGCACTTCAGAGACAAGATGATCGAGTTCAGTTTCACGCACACCAATAACTACGGCGAGAACTTCTACTCCTTCGTCAACGGCCAGTATACCAACGACGGCGGCACGCACCTGTCCTCCTTCCGCGAGGGCATCCTGAAGGGCATCAACGAATTCTCGAAGAAAAGTTTTCAGGGCGTGGACGTTCGCGACGGCATCATGGGCGCGATCGCCGTCAAGGTCAAGGACCCCATCTTCGAATCGCAGACCAAGAACAAGTTGTCCAATACCGATATCAAAAGCTGGATCGTCACCACCGTCAAAGACGTGCTGGTGGATATGCTGCACAAGGACGAGGAACTCGCCCAGAAGATTGTGGACAAGTGCTCGTTGAACGAGAAGATCCGCAGGGAATTGCAATCGGTCAAGAAGGAAGCCCGCGAAAAGGCCAAAAAGGCCGCCATCAAGGTGCCGGGCCTGCGCGACTGCAAATACCACTTCAACGACGGCAAAAGCAAAAGCCGCGGCGAAGAATCCATGATCTTCATCACCGAGGGTCAGTCGGCCATGGGCAGCCTGGTCAGCTGCCGCGACGCCGAGGTCCAAGCCTTGTTCGCCATTCGCGGTAAGCCGTTGAATGTGTGGGGCCTGAAGAAGGACATGCTCTACAAGAACGCCGAGTTATACAACATCATGAAGGCTTTGGGCATCGAAGACGATGTGGACGACCTGCGTTACAACAAAGTCATCCTGGCCACGGACGCCGACGTGGACGGCCTGCACATCCGCAACCTGTTGATCACCTTCTTCCTGCACTATTTCGAGGAGTTGGTGCTGCGCGGCCACCTGTACATCCTGGAGACCCCGCTCTTCCGGGTGCGCAACAAGAAACAAACCATCTACTGCTTTACCGAGGCGGAGCGGGCGAAGGCGGTCAAAAAACTGAAAGATCCCGAACTGACCCGCTTCAAAGGTTTGGGAGAAATCTCGCCCAAGGAATTCGGCCAGTTCATCGGCGATGAGATGCGCCTGTTGGATGTGCGCGTGGACGAACTGCCCAACGTGAAAAACATCCTCGCCTTCTACATGGGCTCCAACACGCCCACGCGCAAGAACTACATTATGGAAAACCTCAGGGACACGGACTGATATTGTATGGGTGAAGATCTACTCAAGGAATTAATCGACGACAATTTCCTGGAATACGCCTCCTATGTCATCAAGGACAGGGCCATTCCCCACATCGACGACGGCCTGAAACCGGTGCAACGCCGCATCCTGCACACCATGAACGAGATGGAAGACGGCAAATACAACAAGGTGGCCAACGTGGTGGGCCGCAGTATGCAGTACCACCCTCACGGCGACGCCTCCATCTATTCGGCCCTGGTCGTGGTGGCCAACAAGGACTATTTCATTGACAAGCAGGGGAACTTCGGCAATATCTACACCGGCGATGTTGCCTCCGCCCCTCGTTATATCGAGTGCCGCCTGACGCCGCTGGCGCGCGAGGTCATGTTCAACAAGGAGATCACCGAGTTCGTACCCAGTTACGACGGCCGCAACCAGGAGCCGGTCACGCTGCCCGCCAAGGTGCCCGTCCTGTTGATGCAAGGCGCCGAAGGGATCGCGGTAGGCATGGCCACCCAGATCCTGCCGCATAATTTCAACGAGCTCCTCCAGGCCCAGATTGCCATCCTGAACGGCGGTACGCCGCAAGTCTACCCGGATTTTCAAACCGGCGGCATGATCGATGTGACCCAGTACAACGACGGCAACGGCAAGGTGAAGGTACGGGCCAGGGTCGAGATCAAGGACAATAAGCACCTGATCATCACCGATATCCCCTACGGGACCACCACGGAGAAACTGATCGCCTCCATCGAGGCCGCGGCCAAGCGCAACCGCATCAAGATCAGTAGCATCCAGGATTACACCGCCGAAAAGGTCGAGATCGAACTGGCCCTGCCGCGCGGTGTCCAGGCTTTGCAGGTAGAAGAGGCATTGTACGCCTTCACCGATTGCGAGATCACGCACAACCTGAACCTGATCGTGATCGGCCAGGACAATAAACCGCATCAATTGAGCGTGTTGGATGTACTGAGGCACAATACGCAGAAGTTGATGGACGACCTGCGCCGCGAATATGAAATCGAACTGGGCAAGCTGCAGGACAACCTGCATTACAAGACCTTGGAACAAATCTTCATCGAAGAACGCATCTACAAGAACATCGAGGAACAGGTTACCTACGAGAAGGTCTTCGAGGCGGTCTATGCGGGCTTCGAACCCTTCAAGGACCGCTTGATCCGCGAGTTGACGGATGAGGACGTGGAGCGCTTGTTACAGATCCGCATCAAGCGTATTTCCCGCTTCGACATCAACAAGAGCCGTCAGCAGATCCAGGAGATCCTGGACAGGATCGACAAGGTCAACAGCTATCTGCGCAATATGAAGCGCACCACGACCAACTATATCAAGGCCCTGTTGAAGAAATACGGCAAGGGTCACGAGCGCCGTACGGTGATCCAGGAGTTCGAGACGGTCAACCGTCACAAGGTGGCCGTGCAGGACTTGAAGCTGTGTTACGACGAGGAATCGGGCTACATGGGCACCTCGGTCAAAACCAGGGAGCCGGTGCCCTGCTCGCAGTTCGACAAGGTGCTCATCTTCACGCCCGACTTCTACATGGTGATTCCGGTGCCGGAGAAACTGTACATCAAGGAAAAGATCCTCTGGTGGGGCAAGATCGACAAGAAGCAGGTCTACAACTGCATCTACCGCGAACAAACCACGGGCATGGCCTATATGAAGCGCTTCAAGGTCGACAAATTCATCATGGAACGCCAATACCCCTACACCCAAGATAATTGCAAGGTGCTGCTGATGGAAGCGGGAGAGGCGCCCAAGTTCCGCGCCTACTATCCCAAAACGGGCCGCATCCGGGTGACCATGGAAGACTTCGACATGAACGAGCTGCTGGTGAAGGGCGCGCAAGCCAAGGGCAACCGCGTCTCCTCGAAACCGGTCAACCGCATCCGCGTGCTGGAAGAGAAAAAGAAGCCGGAAAACGGCGCGGAATAATCCGGGAGGCCCAACTGTGGAGGTTTGCTCATTCTAACTCCTCAAGAGTCCACTATGGGGTCTTCCCGGGAGCGCCGGCGTCTCGCCGGCTGCAAGCCGTTCACTTCGCCATGGCGAAATTAGGCGGATCGCTCTTTCGTGCTATGAACATTTTCCGAAAGGTCGTTACGATTCGCGCTTGCTCCTTCGTCGCTTCGCTTGCAGCCCGCGAGACGCGGGCGCTCCCGGGAAGACCCCATAGT
>JAAUYB010218218.1_pt1 | contig 21881 bp, 20 predicted proteins | sample 7278071 | NCBI WGS metagenome assembly JAAUYB01 (sample SAMN14350121, study PRJNA611818) | marine sediment metagenome | isolation source: surface marine sediment (1.8m) | place: French Polynesia: Moorea | collected 2018-08 | reverse complement strand
CCACCTCGTAGTAATCGCCGCCTACATCTCGCGCCGGAATACAGTGCGCCGCGATATTGCTGCACCAGTGCAGGTTCTCCAGGTTGGGCAGCAGGCTCATCTGGATATCGCGGGCGATGCGCAGTTCCTCGTAATACTTTTCCTTCTCGGTCACCTGGGTCATCAGCGATTCGATGTTGGCGATCATGCCGTTGAAGGAGCGTCCCATATTACCCAACTGGTCGCGGCCGATATAGGGCAGGCGATAAGCCAGGCTGCCCTCGGACACGCGTTCATGACCTTCCGCGATGGTATTCAGCGAGCGAGTGATGTAGCTGACCAGAAAACCGCCGAAGACAAAGGCCACCATCTCGCACAGCACCACGATCATAATGATGCCCAGGATGAACCGCAGGGCCGATTTCTTCTGATCTACATAGAAGAAGGGCAGGTCCGCCTCCTCGCCCAGGACCGCGCCCAGTTCACCCGGAAGATCGAAGCGCACCTCGCCGTAGTGTTCGTAGAAGCCGGATTCCCAGTCCACCCCCATGCTCTCCCATTCGGAACCCAACGGCTTCAACAACAGCTTGGTATACCACTTACCGCTGCTGTCCTCGGTAGCGTAGTAGTTGGTGCGATCCTCGTTGTGCATAATCACCCGGACCGCCTGGTGCTCCTGAAACCGATCCAAAAAGGCGCCGTCCAGTCTTTCGGAAACCAAAATGATGACGTGAACGCCCGCCTCGTGTTCTTCCCGAGAGTAGCGGCGCAGGTAAAGACTGTCGCGATCAACCGTAACCCCGGTCCAGACATCGTCCTGAAGCCACGACGGGATGACTCTCTCATAAGCGGGCGTGTCCTCCAGCAAGACATCGGCGTCATCACTCTCATAGCCGCGGTACATATTGATCAACAGCCTGGGCGACGAGCCGTGTTTTTCCGGTTGCAGGTAAATGGCAATCTCTACGCCCCGGTCCTGGCTGCGCGCCATATTGGAGAGCTCGTTTTCCATGCTGTTGGTCACCAGGCGCTGGACACGGGTTTGCAGGTCATTGCCCAACTGGGAGATGCGCAGACCGGCTTGCAGGCTGTGGGTAAAGTTCTCCAGGGCACGAGCGTGCTGGTCCAGCGTCTTGTCGAAAGCCAGGGTGCTGGTGATGCCGAACCAGGAACGGATGATGGCGAAGAAGATCATCAGAGTGGTACCCAGAGGGATCACCGCGAAGAATAAATAGGACACGATGATCTTGCGGTTCAGGAAATAAGCGGCCCATTGCCGCATCATCTGAAAGACCACGCCGATCAACAGAATGACCACGCCGAACAAGGCAAACAGGCGCGTGGTCATCTGGTAACGCACCTCGGGTATCTTGCCGGGGATATGCGTGGAGTCGATCACCCTCTCGAAAAAGGGATCGCCGCTGAAACCCAGACGGAACAACAGGTAGAAGCACACCCCCAAAAGCAGGGGCGGCAACCACAAGCGCCATTTTGACCCGGTAGAGTTTAGGTTGGTTTCCATGAGGTTACCGAATATAGCCCAGCGATTTCAATTCCTGGTAGTAGCGTGAATCGGACTGCGAATCTACATAGCGAGTTGCCTGGGGCTCGCCGTAATCCGCGGTTCGAGCGGCCTGTAGGGTTTGTTGTTTGGTGCGGGCTTCAGGCATCAGCCTGTCTCTGGGAAGTCCGTAATGGTTGAGGATGGTAGGTGCGATTTCGAGATGACTGTTGAAAGGTTCGGCGAACTCGGGAAACCAGTTCGAGATGATTTCCAAACGTATCGGTCGACCCATGGGTGCATCTTTACCAGATGCAATAAAAATACCAATCTTTGTTTGCTCCGGAAGACTTTCCAGCAGGTCCAACATGCGTTGTTTGCGAAAGGCCCAAAGTTCTTTACGTGCATCGGCGCCCGCGGGTTCGGCGGACAGGTCCAAAAGGTCGCCCAAGGGGAAATAAGCCATGCAAAGATCGAAGTCGGCGCGAACCGCTCTTCGGGCCAGTTGACTCCAAGCCTGGTTCTCTCGGGCCAGGGTGGGCGCTAACGATTCCGGGAGATCCAGACCCAATTCGTTCACGGGTTCGGAGATTTCAATTCCGCTAACATATGGCGGATGTGGATACTCCGTGTTCCACCGTTCCGACATGACCCCGCCGTTTTGGCTTGCCGCCGGGAATGAGTTCCAGTAATTGAAGGCATAGGTGCTCAGGTTGTAATCGTCCAGAATTTCCCAGAAATACTTGCGGTAACGGCCGCCGTCGGCCAGGGGCGAAGCTTGACCCGCCAGACGCAACAGAGCGAGGGGGAGAACTTGGGTGGGATCACGGCTGACCAGCCGACCACCGAACAAGGGGGTTTTGTAGGTAACCAGCGAAGCGGCGTGACTGTCCGGTTCGGTTCCGGTGCCCAGGCTGGTCCAGAACGAGGCGATGTCATCTTCCTTGACCTCCAGGCTTTGCGAGGGCCATTGCGGCATCATGTCGGTCACCAGGTGGAAATCCTCTCGCGGCAGGTCGAAGGCGAGCAGGATGACCGGCGGGTTTTGGGTCGGCATTCGCCGGGGCAACCGATCGCGGCCCAGGGTTTGTACGTGGGCAAAAACAGCCAGGGCCAATAGGGCGATACTCGTCATCATGGGATAGGTCCGATAATTGGGCGGCCGGATACCATGCCAGAACAAGCGGCTGACAAACAACAGGCGCAGGCAACCGCCGGCCATCCCGGCGGTCAGGCTGAGCGCGATCCAGATCAAAACCTGAATCTCCAGCGGTCGCAGGGCCACGGCGTCGACCAACAGCCGGGCCATGCCCAGAAAGAACACGGCGGCAACAGGAATGGTCAGGTTATTCAGCAGACCGCTCCGATCGGCAATGCTTTTTGGAGGAAAACCCAACCGGAAGAGCAGCGCCACCAAAAGATCCAAAAGCGCGGAAACAACCAGGCCGACAATCAGGTAGAAAAGGAACAGCCACAAGCGGTCCAGGCCTTCCAAACGCGTCAAAACGGCAAACAGACCCGCCCCTGGCAACGACACCATCAGCGCCAACAAGGTGACCTGGCGAATGTGATGGCGAAGCGTAGGCGTGGCGCCTCGCCAGAACAGGCGGGCGGCGGGTGTTTCCAGATAACCCGCATCCTTGAGCAGTTGGTCGATGTCTTTTGCCATGGCTAATCCAACGAGACTCCGCAATGCGGGCAGCTGCGCGTCCGCTTCTGAACCGGACGGCTGCAATTCCAGCAGAACAGTCGAGAAATCTCCTTGGTAGGGATGTTTTTGGGTAGCATCGAGCGTTTGGGTTCCCTGGCTTCGGCGTCTACCAGATGCGCCAACTCCTGGCTGGATGAAATGACGGGCCGAAGGCGCCGTTGCAGATCGGCCGTCAAGTCCCGCACGGTCGCGTAACGAGTGCTGAGCCGGGGATGCATGGCGCGCAATACGATGCGTTCCAATTCAACGGGGATATTGGGGTCCAGTTCGGTCAGGGGTTGGGCCTGTCCGCCCCGCGCCAACTGGGCCAATACCTTGGGATTCTTGTCGTAATAAGGCAGCTTACCGGTCAGGGTTTCGTACATCAAGATACCGAACGAATAGATGTCGCTCTGTAAGGTGGCCTTGCCCTGGAAATGTTCCGGGGCCATATAAGGCGGCGAGCCGATGCGGGTGGAAGCAAAATGCTGATCTACCAGATAACGGCTGGTGCCCAAATCGGCGACCTTCAGGTGACCTTCCTTGGAAATGAGAATGTTGGCGGGGCGTATGTCGCGGTGAAGGACGTTCTTGTCGTGGGCATAAGCCAGGGCGTCGGCAATCGTCATGAACCAGTTGATCGCCGTGTCCAAAGGCGGCGGTCCCGAGCGGCGCAGTAATTGTTCCAGCGATTCGCCGTCCACGTACTCCATGACAATGTAGAAGACATCGTTCAATTTGTCGGCAGTAATCACGCTGACGATATTGGGATGGTTCAGCGCGGCCAGCAGACGAGGTTCGCGCAGCAGTTTCTCCACATTTTCGCCCTGCTTGTGAGGCACCTTGATAGCGACCTTTTTGTCGATCATGATGTCTTTGGCAAGATAGACGGAACCGAAGCCCCCGGTGCCGATGGTATCGATAATCTCGTATTTACCAATGCGCTGGTTTTTGAAGAACATGGGCCTCAACCTGATGGGACAGGCATACCCGCCGGCACCCCGCAATCCCAACCAATCATGCTTACCGAAACTATATCACATCCAAGAGCGTAAGCCCGTGATCCGGCATCGCAAAAACAAAAAGGGGGTAAGTACCGGGCCGTTCAGGAAGTCAACTTTACGACGGTATCGGCGAGGATCAGCCCGAGGGGATTCGGGAAGCGCCCGTTTTTACTCTGGAAAGAGCGGACACCATACAGAGAAAAGGGGACCACCGCTTGGTCCCCTCTTCGTCGTGTCGTGTGTGTAAAAGTTCAATTAGTCATATCGCTTGCGCAGTTTTTCGAACTCCTTTTCCAGGCCGGCAATTTCCCGCTCCAGGTTTTTGGCGAGCGTATTCAGTTCCTTGCGGAGACCGGCCAGGTAGGCGTCCGGGTTCGGCGGCAGGTCTTCGAAATCGTAGCTGTCTTCCAGAGCGTCGATCTGATCGTCGAAACGGTCGTCCAACTCGTCTACTTTTTCCTCGAAGGCCTCTACCTCTTCCTCGAAAGCTTCCAGCTTCTTTTCGCTGACCCTGTCTTCCATGCGGTCTTCAAGGTCCTCGGCCCAGTCTTCCATGGTGTCTTCCAGGTTCTCGATGAGGTCTTCGAGGCGCTCCTCGAAGTCTTCCATCATGTCTTCCATGGCTTCTTCAAACTGTTCCTCGGCCTCTTCCTGCGCTTCCTCTTCGTCATGCTCGTCGTGGCGATAGAGCCGGACGGCGGAAGGAGAAGGAGGCGTGACAGGTGCGGGAGCGGCGGCGGGGGAAGGCGGCGATGCCGGTTCGGGGTAGAACATCATGCCCGGCACCCTGACCGGTTCTATAGAGGCGCCCGGAGTCGGGACGGCAAGTGCGGGCTCGGGCGCTGCCTCGGGCATGGGTACGGCTGCCGGTACCGGGCCGATAACGGGTTCCGGCGCGGGCGCCGCTGGAACCGTGACAGAGCTTGCCGCAAGCATGGGCTCGGGCGCCGCCGGAACCGTGACAGAGCTTGCCGCAAGCGCGGGCTCGGGCGCCGCCGGAGCCGTGACAGAGCTTGCCGCAAGCGCGGGCTCGGGCGCCACCGGGGCTTTGGGCGGGGGTTTATCAAACGGGGCGAAGGCGGCGACCGGAACCATGAGGCCCGTCATCAGAAGTATGAGGGCGAGGGCGCTGCCGCGCGGCGGCGTTCGCTTTGCCTTGGGGTCCAAGATGGTGATCAGTCTGCCTTTCAGGGAATGTCCTTTTGCCATTGCAACTACCTCCATGGGGTAACTATTTCGGTGAAGTGAGTGCCCGGCGGCGGCCAGAAGGTGAGCGGCGTAGTCGCTGGCCTTCAGTCCGCTGTTGAGAACGAAATCGTCACTGGCAATTTCCCGGTCTACCACCAGACGGCGCGCGGCCAACCAGACGAGCGGGTTATACCAGTAAAGGGCGCAGCACAGTTGTGCGATGAACTGATGCAACAGGTCGTTACGTTGCAAGTGCGCCAATTCGTGGAGTAGGACCGCACGGACCCTGGCCTCGGGCCAGCGGCGGGCGGCAAAAGGAACGAGAACGGCAGGACGGCGGATGCCCACCAGCACGGGACCGCTGACCTCCGCCTCCATCAGGGCAACGGAGCGGCGAATGCCGCGCTCCGTGCGGACGGCGGTCAGTTGCTCCAGCCAGACGGGCTCTTCCAGGGGAATGCCGGTCCGCACCAGACACGCGGCGCGGAAGCGTCCCGACTGGAAACGTATGGTCACTGCAAGTGCACCGGCTAACCAGGCAAGGCAGATCCATAAGGCGATCGGCAGGGGTTGCCTGGCGACGATCGGCGTTTCGGCGGCGACGGAATCGTCGCGAACGCGCTTTTCCAACTTGGGGGTTTCCGCTTTCGTCAGCCGCGGTTCGGCTTTGACGGGGGTTGTCGTGGAAGGGGTTTCGCGAATGGCCGGAAGGTCCAAATACCAGTTGGGCAGCAGGGAGGCGGCCGCGGGCAGCAGCAACAGTCCCCACATGGCCAGACTGAGGAAGCGGTGACGCAGGGTGGCCGAACGTTTGCGCAGCAACAGCACCAAGGGCAGGATAAGAGCCAGCAGCAGCGTGCTCTTTAAAGCCAGGTCCTCCAGAATTTCCGTCAAAACGTCAATGGTCATATCAGCGCCCCTCTTTCTTTGCCTGGTCGATCATTTGCGAAAGCATTTCCAGATCGTCCTTGCTCAAATCATTGGATTGGTCGAACAAGGCTGCCATAGCATGTACGGCAGAACCACCGAAAAAGGTTTTCCGAACCCGTTCCAGGGCGTGTTTCGCCGCGGTGTTCCTGGGAACCGTGGGAAAAAAGACATGCCGGGGACCGCGCCATTCGTGCTGAAGGTGGCCCTTCTCTTCGAGGATGGCCATCAGCCGTCGAACCGCATTGATGGACGGGGGATCGGGAATGCCGGCCATCACCTCGGAAGTGGTCGCTTCTTCCAAGCGATAGACCACGTCCATGATCTGGCGTTCACGGCGGCTGAGTTCATCGAAGGGATCGTTGTCTTTTTTGCCCATGGGATACTCCAAAACCGGGATGGGATGAGGATAATTATTTATCGTCATGATAATTTCTTATCTACACACTAAAAAATTAGTGTCTACATTCGTCATCGTCAAGGAGAAAAACAAAAAAGATACTATCAACCTCTGTCCAAAAGGTTTGCCTTCCTGATATTCGTGTGGGCTTTTCATACGACAGCCCATTCGACGCCACAACCAAGCCATGAGCGTACCGATGCGAAGCATCAAACAACAGAAAGTAAACACCGGCGATCGGATGCGGCCCATTAGGCACAAACAAGCTTATGCCCGTTTTCCCGGGGTAGTTTCCAGCACCCCGAAATTCAAAGACAAGCGACCCTCACCGAACATCCTGATCATATAAACCATGCTCACGATCCCAGGCGCCTAATTCCGGCCGAATAAATGTATGTCTTCCTCACCGGACAGCTGCATTCGTGCTCGAAGATGTAAATACTCGTGACAAATCCTCGACATCGAGGCGGAAAAAAGACCCTACATGCATCCAGGCGCCAACATCCTTGCGCCGGGAACCTTCAATGATGGATTCCCATGGGTACCCCCTTCGCCCGGGGATGTACCCACATGCGGCATGTGGGTACATCCCTGAGCAAAGGATGTACCCATGGGAGTCCATACTCTTACTCCCTGAGCCGGGGATGTACCCCCCAAAATCCACACCCGTACCTTTTTGACCGAGGACATAGCCACATGTGGCGAGTATGAAACATTCCGGTGCAAGGAAGTAGCCATGGGGATACATGTATGCACTGTTTTCGGCGTTCAAAAAGATTGCCGAAGATTCTAACATGCTTGCTTTATTGATAGTACAAAGAAATTACTTGAAAAGCCGCCGAAAAAAGACAAACGCGAGCCGTCCGATAAACCGACTTCAAGGTTTTGCATTATATGCGCCGCGACCGGATCGTCAGCTCAAGAAGCCTCTGAGGTCTTGGACCGCGTTGTTTTTGCGCAGCTTGCGCAGGGCGACGTTTTCGATCTGGCGAATGCGCTCGCGGGACAGGTTGAGCACCTCGCCGATCTCTTTCAGGGTCTTGGGCTCTGCGCCGTCCAGGCCGAAGCGCAGCTTCAGGATGGTGGCTTCCTTCTCGTCCAATTCGTGCAGCACCTTGCGCACCTGGTCCTCAAAGGCCTCGGCCATCAAATGTTCGTCGGCGCCTGCCTCGCTGTCCTGGACCAGTTTGTCCAGCAGTTGAAAGTCGTTATCGTCGTCAAGAGCCCCGGACAGGGAAATGTTCTCACCGGAGACCTGTAACAGTTGTTCCACCTCTTCCTTGGTGACGTCAAGTTCGGCGGCCAGTTCGTCCACGGTGGGTTCGCGCTCCAATTTCTGGGTGAGCACATTGAACTTTTTGCCCAGTTGGTACATCAGGTTGGCTTGTTTTTGGGGCAGGCGGAAGGCGCCGCTGTGTTTGGCCAGAGCGTGAATGATGGCCTGGCGGATCCACCAGACGGCGTAGGTAATGAATTTGACATTTTTATTGGGGTCGAAACGCCGGGCCGCCTCGATCAGGCCGATATTGCCCTCGTTCATCAGATCCAAAAAGGACAGGCCCAGACCACGATACTTTTTGCAAATACTGACCACAAAACGCAGATTGGACTTCACCAACAGGTTCAGCGCTTCTTCATCGCCCGCTTGAATGGCTTCGCCCAAAGCTTTCTCGTCTTCAGGCGACAATTGTGGAATCTTGGAAATTTCTTTGAGATACCAGTTTAGGTTCTGCGATGATGCTTGCGGATCGTCCATCACGCTTTCTCCTCCACATCGTCCAACCGGATCACCTTGGTCTTGGGCGATACCTTAACGAGTGAATTTTTATACTTTATTTCGCCGTCGTCGACTGTCTCGACAAGGACCTGGCGGAAGGCTTTCAGCAGTTCGTTGACATCGAGCTGCATCTTTTCCATCTGTTCGCGCATTTTAAGGATGATATCTACACCGGCAAGGTTGACCCCGAACTCGCGCGTCAGGTTGAGAATGGACTCCAGGCGGGCTACGTCATCACGGTCGTAAAGCCGCGTATTGCCCTCTGTCCGGGAGGGAGTCAGCAATCCTTCCCGTTCGTACATCCGCAAGGTTTGGGGATGTATGCCGTAGGTCTTGGCGACCACGCTGATCGAGAAATAGCCGGGTTGTTTGGTTTTTCGTTTCATGGACCCTTTCCGTGTCGTGATGCCCTCGGGTCAGTGATGCTTATCGACCCACTTCAATCATACCTTTATCTAGCGACTGATGTGTAGGTCCTCGCGGGGGTTCTCCGAATTCAGGGCGGCAAAACGGCGAAGAAGTTCCTTCGAATCCTCGTCTTGAATACGAGGAACATGGATAGTGACTTCAACGAATTGATCGCCGGACAAGTTGCCCCGGAGCGCGGGAACGCCCTTCTCGCGGATGCGGAATTTCTGGCCGTTTTTGGTGCCCGGAGGGATTTTGATGGTGGCGCTGCCGTCGATGGTCGGCACCTCGATTTTGGCGCCCAGCGCCGCTTCAACGAAGGTCACCGGAACCGTGCAATATAGATTCTCGCCCCGGCGTTCGAAGAAGTCGTGGTCGCCGACCTTGGTGATGATGAACAGGTCGCCTTCCCTACCGCCGTACAAACCGGCTTCGCCCTTGTTGGGGACGCGGACGCGGGTGCCGTTATTGACCCCGGGCGGAATACTGACCTTGATTTTTTCGGTGATGGGAATTCGGCCCTTGCCGCCGCAGTCGTTGCACTGCCGCGAATCGAACACGCCCCTGCCGCCGCAAGCCTTACAGCTGGATTCGAAGACCATATTGCCCTGGCGGATTTTGGTTTTTCCCGCCCCGCCGCAGTTGCCGCAGGTGGTTTTGTTAGAGGTTTTGATACTGCCTTTGCCGTCGCAGGTGCCGCAAGGTTTACTGCGATCGACCTTGAAGTTCATGGTCAAGCCGCGGATGGCCTCGTAGAAGGTGAGGCTGACCGTGTGTTGGATGTCCTGACCCTGCATGGGCTTGCGCGATTGGCGTCCCGTTTTGGAGCGGTTGAAGAGATCGGAGAAGATGTCGCCGAAACTACCGCCCCCGGCACTCGACCCGCCTCCGGCGCCGCTGAAGTCGAAACCGTGGAAGTTGACATTACCGAAATCGAAACCGCCGGGGTCGAAACCGCCCGCGCCTCCGGTCGGTATTTGGGTGGTGCCGTACATGTCGTACATCTTGCGCTTGTCCTCGTCGCCCAACACCTCGTAAGCCTCGGAAATCTGCTTGAACCTGGCTTCCGAGTTCTTATCGCCCGGATTGAAATCCGGGTGGAATTTTCGGGCAAGACGGCGGTAGGCCTTCTTGATTTCAGCGCTCGATGCGCTTTTTTTGACACCTAAGGTTTTGTAGTAGTCATCTGCCATCGCTTCACCTTAAATACAGGGGTTCATCATACCCAAAATACGGTTCGAGTAAAAGGACAGGTTCGGATTCTCATACGACAAAAAAGGGAGGCGAATGCCGCCTCCCTTCCTCTATTCGTTGGTGATCAAGTCTTTGCTTAATCAACCACCTCGGCATCGATTACGCCGTCGTCATCGGCCGTTTCCTTCTTGGGAGGCTCCTGCTGAGCGGCTTCAGGTCCGCCGGCGGCGTCGCCCTGGTTTTTGTACATGGCCTCGGCCATCTTGTGAGAGGCCTTGACCAGTGCTTCAAACGCGGCATTGAGTTCTTCCACGTTGTCGCTCTTCAATTTCTCTTCCGCGTCGGCGATCGCCTTTTCCAGGTCGGTGACATCGCCGGCTTCCATCTTGTCCTTGTTTTCTTCCAAGGTCTTCTTGGTTTGGAAGATCAGACCGTCAAGCTTGTTGTGGGCTTCTACCTTGTCCTTGCGCTTGGCGTCCTCGTCAGCGTGGGACTCGGCGTCTTTCACCATCTGATCGATCTCGTCCTCGGTCAAACCGGAGGAAGAGGTGATGCGAATGTCCTGCTTTTTACCGGTGCCCTTGTCCTGGGCGGTGACATGCAGGATGCCGTTGGCGTCCAGGTCGAAGGTTACCTCGATCTTGGGCATGCCGCGCGGTGCGGGAGGAATACCGACCAGGCTGAAGGTGCCCAGGATCTTGTTGTCGCGAGCCATGGGGCGCTCGCCCTGAAAGACCACGATTTCCACCTGGGTCTGGTTGTCGTCGGCAGTAGAGAAGATCTCGGACTTCTTGGTGGGAATGGTGGTGTTGCGTTCGATCAACTTGGTGGCCACGCCGCCCATGGTTTCGATTCCCAGGGTCAGCGGGGTCACGTCCAGCAACAGCACGTCTTTCACTTCACCGGTCAAAACACCGCCCTGAATAGCGGCGCCGATGGCGACCACCTCGTCGGGGTTGACACCCTTGTGCGGTTCGCGACCGAAGAATTCCGTGACCGTCTTGACCACGGCGGGGATTCGCGTGGAGCCGCCCACCAGAACGATTTCCTGAACCTCGTTCTTGTCCATAGCCGCGTCTTTCAGGGCCTTTTCACAGGGTATGGTCAGGCGATGCAGGACCGGATCGATCATTTGCTCGAAACGGGAGCGGGTCAGGTTCAGGTTGAGGTGCTTGGGGCCCGAGGCGTCCGCGGTGATAAACGGCAGGTTAATCTCGGTATTCTGTGTACTGGACAACTCGATCTTGGCCTTTTCAGCGGCTTCTTTAAGACGCTGCAGGGCCATTTTGTCGTGGCTCAGATCCACGCCCTGATCTTTCTTGAACTCGTCCAAGATCCAGGAGATCAACAGTTCGTCGATATTATCGCCGCCCAGGTGCACGTCGCCGTTGGTGGACTTCACCTCGACGATGCCCTCGCCTACTTCCAGAATGGAGATATCGAAGGTACCGCCGCCGAAGTCGAATACGGCAATGGTTTTATCTTCTTTTTTGTCCAGTCCGTATGCCAGCGCCGCGGCCGTGGGCTCGTTGATGATGCGCTTGACGTCCAGACCCGCGATCTTACCCGCGTCCTTGGTGGCCTGGCGCTCCGCGTCGTTGAAGTAGGCCGGTACGGTAATGACAGCCTCGGTGACCTTCTCGCCCAGGTAGCTTTCGGCGGCCGATTTCAACTTGCCCAACACCATGGCCGAGATTTCGGGAGGCGACTTGTCGCCGTCACTGGTTTCGACGCGCACATCACCGTTGGGACCGGCCTTTACTTTATAAGGTACGCGCTTGGCCTCTTCGGTGACTTCTTCGAACTTCTTACCCATAAACCGCTTGGCGGAATAAACGGTGTTTTCCGGGTTGGTAATCGCCTGGCGTTTGGCCACCTGGCCCACCAGACGCTCTTCCTTTTTGGAGAATCCAACCACGGAAGGCGTTGTCCGGGTGCCTTCAGAGTTGTTGATGATCTGAGGGTCTTTGCCCTCCATAACGGCGACCACGGAGTTGGTGGTTCCCAGGTCGATTCCGATAATCTTGCTCATTTGCCAGTTACCTCCTGCAAGAGCTCGTAAAAGTTCACAATAGGAATATAAAACATGAGTCCAATTATGTCAAGTTTTTTTGATAGCAACGATGTAAGCGATGACTCAGCTTGCTTCATCCCGATACACGCGCGTGATTCAGCTTGGGTTGCGCATTTCAAGCCAGGTATTTCAAGGCTTGGGCTTTGAAAAGGCAAGTGGTTTTTTGCCCGGCGGCCAGGCCCAGTTCGTTGACCGCGTGGGGCGTTACCTCTACCAACAGATCCACGCCGGTGTCTACAATGCAGAGGGCTTTGTGTCGCGAGATCATGACGTGTCGAATGATGCCCGGGATCTGGTTCTGGATGGAGATGTCCGGCACCGGCTTTTTAACCAGGGCGATGTCCTCTGGCCTCAACGAGGTGTAAACCGTTTTCCTTTCTACATCGGGGCCCGTCCAGATGACGTCGCCCTCGACCGGTTTCAGGCGAGCGATGCCTTCACGGGGTTTGTTGTCCAGGACGCTTGCCGATACAACGTTGATCAAACCCAGGTCGTGAACAAGGTCCAGCACCTCCTGTTGCTTCACCAGATCCAAGAAGCGGCCGTAACCGATCGCTCTGCCGCGATCCAGCACCATCAGGGTATCCGTCAGTTGCAGCAATTCGGTCAAGTCGTGGCTGATGTAGATCATGGGGATGCCGGTGGCCTCGTGGATTCGTCTCAAGAAGGGCAGGATCTGATTTTTTCGGCCTCGGTCGAGAGATGCCAGAGGTTCATCCAGCAACAACAGTTTCGGAGAGCTTAACACGGCGCGGCCCAGTGCCACGCGTTGGCGCTCGCCGCCGGACAGTCGCCAGGGCCTTTGATTCAAAAGAGGTCCCAGTTCCAACAGATCGATAATGTCTTCCCTGGCAAAGTGATGTGTCTTTGCGGGGGCGAGTTTGTAGCCGAAGTCCAGGTTTCCGGCTACGCTCAGGTGGGGGAAGAGGCGGCCGTCTTGAAAGACCACGGCCATATTGCGGCGATGCGCCGGAACATAGACCCCGGCCTGGTCCTGGTAAAGGGCGCGATCGTTCAGGAAGAGGTGACCCGCCTGGGGTTTGCGGATGCCCGCCAGCAGGTGAAGCAGGGTGGTTTTACCCGCGCCGGACGGGCCGAATATGCCCGTCACCGGCGCCGTGAAGCGACCGGCGATATCGAAGTCCTGATCGGCATCGGTCGACCGAAAGGCAAAGTCCAGATTCATGCGGGCCCCCGGTAACGTTGTTGCAAGCGCCGGGAGCCCCAATCAGCGGCTGTCAACGCCAGCAGAGAAAGGCCGACGGCCAGAAGCGCCAGCAGAAAGACGGTGCGCTCCTCGCCCGGTTGTTGCAGCAGGGTGAACATGGCCAACGGGATGGAGCGGGTCTCGCCCTCGATATTGCCTGCAAAGATGATGGTGGCGCCGAATTCGCCCAGGCTGCGAGCAAAGGCCAGGGTAAGGCCGGTCAAGATACCGGGTAACGCCAAAGGCAGCGTGACGCGTAAGAAGGTGTACAGCGGTGAGGCGCCCAGGCTTGCGGCGGCCGTTTCCAAACCGGGGTCGACCAGTTCGACGCCCAGCCTGGCCGAACGGACCAGCAGAGGGAAACTCATCACGGCGGCAGCAAGGACGGCCCCGGCCGTATTGAACGAAAAGGAAACGCCCAACCAGGTATCCAACCAATGGCCGATCCAACCCTTACGGCCCAGCGCCAAAAGCAGCACGTAGCCGGTAATGACCGGGGGCAACACCAGCGGCGCATGGATAACTGCCTCCAGGAATGATTTACCGCGAAAGTCCTTGCGAGCCAGCAACCAGCCGGTGACAATACCGGGAACGGCGATCAAGACAAGAGAAAGCAGGGCAACTTTCAAGGAAACGACAAGCGCACCGCGCAGCACGGCGCCGCTGTCGCGTCGCGTTGGTTTAAACCCGCCGTCGGGTTGTGTTTGCCCCAATCCGGGCTCAACAAAACCGAATGATTGCAAGATTTCCCGAGCGGTATCCGAGAAGAGAAATGCATAGAAGGCAGCGGCTTCCCCGCGATCGTTCAGCAGGGCGACGGGATAAAGCACGGGATCATGGCTGTTTTCATCAAATATTTCGGCAACATTAACCTTTTGAGAAGAGCGCGCATCGGTACGGTAGACGATCCCGGCGGCCGCCTCACCCAGTTCCACCAGTCGCAACACGGTGCGGACATCTCGGCAGTACAGCAGGCGCTCCGGTCCCAAAGCTTGCCACAAGTCATGGTATTCCAACGCCTGGCGAGCATACATGCCTGCAGGAACATGGGCCGGGTCGCCCAGTGCGAGGCGACCCACAAAATCGGTGGTCAAGTTGGCAATGGACAGATTGTGTCCCTCCGGGGCGATCAGGACCAGGGTGTTTCGCAGCAGCATCCGACGGTTTTCAGCACGAACTCGTCCCAGTCGCTCCAGGTGATCCATCCAGCCGGAATTGGCCGAGATGAAGATATCGGCCGGAGCGCCGTTTTCGATTTGCCTGGCCAGGGTAGAGGAGCCGGCAAAACTGAGACCGATTGAAACACCGGTTTCGCGTTGATAGGCGGCGGCCAGGGCCTGCATGGCATCCATAGTACTGGCCGCGGCATAGACCAGCGGCCGATTTGCGGCGCCCACCGCGCAACAGAAAGCCGTTAGGGCTGACAACACGATCAATCTCAGTTTCTTCCTCCCGGAGTATGGGCAACACCGGCTATTTTTAGCACAATTTTGGTACAACTGAACCGGTTTTCCCTCTATACTCCTGACGTGGTAACGTTTTGGAGTTGGCGAGGGTTATGCAAGAAAAACGCATCAATAAAAGCCTGGTGGTAAATGTGGCCTGCCTCCTTATGATCGGCATCGGCTATGCTCCATTTACGCCGGGCATTATTCGTCCGCACGTCTTGAGTATGGGCCTGTTCGGGTTCTCCGGTGCTATTACCAACTGGCTGGCCATTCACATGTTGTTCGAGCGGGTGCCCGGCCTTTACGGTTCCGGTATCATCCCGTTGAAGTTCGAAGCCTTCAAGTCCGCCATTCGCAACATGATCATGAACCAGTTCTTCACCATGGAGAATATCCGCAAATTCACCCATAACGATGAGGGCTTCAAGCCGGACCTGAAGCCCATTGTGGAGCATCTCGACTACGACATGATTTTCAACGGTTTCGTGGAAGTGGTCCTGAACTCCAAGTTCGGCAGCATGCTCAATATGTTCGGCGGTAAGGCGGCGCTGGAGGGCATGCGCGAACCGTTTGCCACTACCTTGAAAAGCAAGCTGGGAGAAATGGCCGAACAGCCCCATTTTCTGGAAAACATAACCCACAACGCCACCGACGACCTGCACCATGTGTGGAAAGATAAGATCTCCGGCATGGTAGACAATCGCCTCGACGAGCTGACCCCGCAAATGGTCAAGGAAATCATCCAAGAGATGATTCGCAGCCACTTGGGCTGGCTGGTGATTTGGGGCGGCGTGTTCGGCAGTGTCATCGGTTTGATCTCCAGCTTTATCAACTAGCGGGGGCAGCGTGTCCGAACTGATGCCCATATATTACAATCCCTTCGTCCTGTTCATCTGGGGCGCTTGCTGGGGTTCCTTTCTCAATGTGGTGCTGTACCGTTTCCCGCTGGGTAAATCGGTGGTCACGCCGCCGTCCTCCTGCCCCAATTGTGAGCGCCTGATCCCGGTTTACGACAACATCCCGGTTCTCTCCTGGTTCATCCTGAGGGGTAAATGCCGTCAGTGCAAGCAGCCGTTTTCCATTCGCTATACCCTGAACGAGGCCTTTTACGGCCTGATCTGGGCCCTGGGCGCCGTTATTTGGCCCGAGACCCCTCTTGCCGGGCTCAGCGCCTCGTTGGCGGCCATGGCGCTCATTCCCACCGCCTGGCTGTTGCTGCGCTACAAAAAGGCGCCCCTCTACCTGGTCGGCGCCCTTTTAGTTGGTGTAGGGGTCCATCTTGGCCAACTGTTCCTCGGTTAGCAGCAGACCCTCTATGTGCAGGCATCGACCGGTTTCCTTGTCCACATCGATCAGGCTTGCGCCCAGGCGCACGTCGTTACGGGCAACCTCGAAACGATTGCGGCCCAGCGTAATGAATCCGTCGATAACCGGTTCTTTGACCATGCCGATAATCGAATCGTAAGGTCCCGTCATGCCCAGATCCGTCTGGTATCCGGTAAACCCTTCCAAAATGCGGGCATCGGCGGTAGGCACGTGGGTATGCGTTCCCCAAACGGCCGAGGCGCGATTGCAGCAGTACCAGCCGATCGCCATTTTCTCCGAGGTGGCCTCACCGTGGAAGTCGACGAAAATGACCGGCGTACGCTCGCGCAATTCGGCCAGTACCCGGTCGGCCGCACGGAAGGGGCAGTCGTAGGGTTTCATGAAGGTGCGGCCGATAATATTCAGCACACCGATTTCAAAGCCGCCGGCCAGTTTGTAGAGACCATAGCCCTGGCCCGGCGAGCCGGAAGGGAAGTTTTCCGGGCGCAACAGCTTGGGCGCCCACATCATCCATTCATCATAGCCTTTCTTGTCGTAGATGTGGTTGCCCGAGGTCATGACATCCACGCCCATATCCTCGAACTCGTGATAGATTTCGCGCGTCATGCCGAAGCCGCCGGCGGCGTTCTCCACGTTGACAATCAGGGCGTCGATAAGCAATCGCTTTTTCAGCGTATCGACCCAGCGACTCAATAAGCGCCTGCCCGGCCTGCCGATAATATCGCCGACAGCCAGAACCCGTAAACAGTGTGCTTGCTTTTCTTTCAAAAGTAACTTCTTTATAGGACGGCGAAGAGGATCCCCGCCAAAACCGTGTGACTACAACTGATGAACCTGCTCACACAGGTGGGCGCCTCCGCGGCGACTTCAGGCTTCCCGGTCGTACCGGGCTTGCACACCATCGCTGTTTTCGGCTCCCGAAGAAAAACCTTGGTTCCACATAGTTTTCGTCATCACAAGTCAGGCAGGGAAGATATCTCTTCGTCTGACATTGCCGCGTCCACCAAATCGAGGAGGCGCTGTTGCTCCTGCTCCATTTCTTGGATGCGCGACGTGTATTCCTTCTTAAGTCTACAATATTCGTCGGCTAAATTCAAAGCCGCAAGTACCGCCAGGCGGCCGGAATCGACAGTTTTACTCGATAGTTCCAAATTCGCCAGTCGCTCGTCCACCATCCGGGCCAGATCGCGCACATAATCCGGGTCGTTTTCGGCGCGCAAGGTGTATTCACGGCCTCGGATGACCACTTCAACGGTGCTTCCGGTCATCTCAAAGCTCCTTTTCCAATTCGGCCAGGCGACTGAGCGCGGTTTCCAACTTGCGCCTGATCACCTTGCGCTCGTCCTTCAGTTTCTTGACCACGAAACGGTCGCGGTTCAACTCGTCGATCTGTGACCGCAAGCTCTTGGAATCCTGTTCCAGTTTAGCAATGCGCTCTTCCTGCATGGCGATCAGCCCGCTCATCTCGAGTTTTTCCTGCTTGAGACCCCGATAGGCATCGATCAGGTTCCGCAGACGTTGTTCGAGAGGCGAGCCGTTCATAACTACATCCTAATCACCGCGCCGAAGGTTTCTTTGACCGACTGTGTGACGCGTTCCATGGTCGCACTGACTTCCTCGCTGGTCAAGGTGCGCTCCAAAGCCTGGAAACGGAAGCGGAATCCCAGGCTCTTTTTGCCCGTGCCTACCGATTTACCCTGATAGACGTCGAACAGCTCCAGGGATTCCAGGTTTTCCAGGTTCAGACCCAGCAGGTGCCGATTGACCTCATCATAGACCAGGTGGTCGTCGACCACAAAGGCCATATCTATTTTCATGCCCGGGAACACGCTCAATTCCTCTGCCTGACCGTGATCGGGGCTCAGATCGTTGACGAACTCCAGGTCGATTTCCAGAACGACCGGCAGGGTTTCGAACTGGAAGTCCTCACAGGCTTTGTTGACCGATTGGGAAAGAGTGCCGAAACCGCCGATGCAGTTCCCCTTGTAATAAATGCCCAAGGCTTCGCCCGGGGTCAACCAGTTGGGAACGTCCTTGCGTAACTCCAGGGCATCCCAGCCCAGCCGTGAAGCCAGTCGCTCGTATATGCCCTTGGCCTGGTAGAAGGGATGGGCGCCGGGTACTTCCCACCAACTCGACTTCTCCTTGCCGCTGGAAAGGGCAACGGCCAGGTGATGCGGCTCGATGCCGTTGCGGAAGGTATGCCCAACCTCGAAGAGCTGAACGTCGGCAATACCGCGTTTCTGGTTGTTGCGCAGACTGACCAGGAGGCCGGGCAGGATGCAACGGCGCATCACCGCCTGGTTTTTATTCATAGGATTGCGGAGGCGAGTAGGTTCCCCCTCGGGCGATACCGCTTTGTCCCAAATTTCCGCCTGGAAGCTGTAGGTATAGGCTTCCTGTAGGCCCATACCTTGAAGCGTCCGCCGGATGCCGGTGGTGTTTTCGCGAACCGCGTCGTGTTCCAGGTCGGTGCCCGCCATTTCCGGCAGGTCGGTTTCCAGCAGGTCCAGGCCGGCAAAGCGGATGATTTCCTCGATCATGTCGGCTTCGCGGGTAACGTCTACCTTGTAGCCGGGAACACTGACCTGCCAGCCGCCGTCGAACCTGTCGAAACGACAGTCCATGGCGGTCATCAAATCCTCGATCTCCCGATCCTCCAGGTGGATGCCCAGCAGGCGATTGAGTTGAGACCGGCGCAGGCGTATGGAGGCGCGTTCGAAAGGGGCCCGATCCATGTCGTAGATGCCCATGATCCGGGCCTCGGGCTGTTGTTCCAGCAGCAGGTAGAGAAAACGGCGAATGACGCGATCCATACGCTCGCGGTCCACCCCGCGCTCGAAACGGTGGCGCGCGTCGGATAAAATCTTCTCCTTGGAGCCGGTGCGACGCACGGTGCCGGGCTTGAAGACCGCCAGTTCCAGCAACAATTCGGTGGTCGATTCGCTGACCTCGGTATTCTGTCCGCCCATGACGCCCGCAAATGCAATCGGTCGCTTGCCGTCCGCAATACACAGCAAACCTTCCGCCTCATGGTCCTGGCCGTCCAGTGTGGTCAGTGTTTCGCCCGCCCTACCTCGGCGGATGATAATGTGCTTGTCCTCGAGCAAGGTCGCGTCGAAGGCGTGGCTGGGATGGCCGAACTCCCAAAGCAGGAAGTTGGTCAGGTCTACCAGGAAGTTATGGCTGGTCTGGTCGATGGATGCCAATTTGGCCTTCAACCAGGACGGCGTTTCCTCGGCTTTGACATTGTCGACCTTGACGCCGATATAGCGCGGGCACTGCTCGACATCCTCGGTCTCTATCTTCCAGCCGTCTTCCAATTGGGGTATCTCGCCGGTGTAGACGGGCGGTTCGACCAACTCGCCGTTCAGCTTGACCGCCAACTCGCGCGCGACGCCGAAGTGGGACATGGCGTCGGGCCGGTTGACCGTGTGCTCGATTTCCAGACCCTCTTCCTCCAACTCGGTCTCGAGACCGGTCAGGTTCAGCAAGCGGGCTGCTTCTTCCATGGAAGGCGCGTCCTTCAGGTAATCTTTGACCCAATCGTAGTGGATATACATGGTTAGCCTACCTTGAAGCGATCGAGGAAGCGGCGATCATTGTTGAAGTAATAGCGAATATGGGGAACCTGCATGCGCAGCATGGAGATGCGCTCGATACCCATGCCGAAGGCGAAACCCGTGTACTTGTCCGGGTCATACCCCACGGCTTCGAAAACGTTGGGATCGACCATGCCGGAACCCAGGATTTCGATCCAGCCGGTGCCCTTGCAGACACGACAGGGCTCGTTTCCGCAGAAAACACAAGTCACGTCCACCTCGGCGCTGGGCTCGGTAAAGGGAAAGTAACTGGGACGCAGGCGGATGGTGACTTCTTCGCCGAACATGGCGCGGGCGAAGGCCTCCAAGGTGCCCTTCAGGTGGCCGAAGGAAATATTCTCGCCCACCACAAGTCCTTCCAACTGATGGAACATGGGCGAATGGGTGGCGTCGTCGTCGCGGCGGAACACCTTGCCGGGGGCCACCATGCGAAACGGCGGCGTGTGGGTTTGCATATAGCGGATCTGGCAACCGGAGGTCTGGGTGCGCAGCAGGCGGTTATCGTCGATATAGAAGGTGTCGGCGTCCTCGCGGGCGGGATGGTCCTCGGGTGTGTTGAGGGCCTCGAAGTTATAGAAGGTGGTTTCGATTTCGGGACCATCCGATATGTCGTAACCCATTTGGGTAAACCATTTCAGCATGTCATCCAGGGTCAACGTCAGCGGATGCAGGCTGCCGGGGCGGGGCGCCATTCCGGGCAGGGTCAGGTCCAGACCTGCTGCCTTGCGCTTGGGCGCGACCTTGGCGCGTTCCTTGAGGGTGGCTTCGACTTCTTTCTTGAACTGGTTGATTTCCTTGCCCAGGCGAGGCTTCAACTCCCGCGAGACCTCGCGCAGGCCTGCCAGTAAGCTGGTGACCAGACCGTTTTTCTTGCTGAGATAGGCGTTCTTCAGGCGTGCCCAGTCTTCCTCACCGGACGCGGCGTCGGCCTCCTTGCGGAAGGCGGCAATTCCGTCTTCATAGCGCCATGCTGTCAGATCCATAAAAACCTCCTCCCCCGCCAAAACCAAAAACAGGGAAAGCCAGTATCATAACTGACTTTCCCCGTGATTGGAATTCCTTTGTGGCGCGTGCTTAGGCTTGCTGCACCTTTTGCACCAGTTGGCCGAAACCCTCGGGATCGCGAACGGCGATATCGGCCAGAGTACGGCGGTCAAGGTCGATACCCAGTTTCTTCAGGCCGCCGATGAAAACGGAATAGCTCATGGCGTGCTGACGGGTGGCGGCGTTGATGCGGGTGATCCACAGCTTGCGGAAGTCGCGCTTGCGGCGACGGCGATCACGGTAGGAGAAGGACAGGGCGCGGTCGGCCGCCTCACGCGCATAACGATACAAATTCTTTTTGAAACCGAAGAAACCCTTGGTTAGCTTCAGAACCTTTTTGCGCTTCATGCGGCGCTTATTTCCTCTTTTCACTCGAGACATGTCAAATAGCTCCTATCAGAAATCGCCCGCTTAGTGATTGGGCAGCATGGCCACCACGCGATCACGGTCGGCGCTGGAGACCAGGGTGGCGTCGCGCAGGTTACGGCAACGCTTGGCATTTTTCTTGGTAAGAATGTGGTTCTTGAAAGCTTTTCTACGCTTGATCTTACCGGAACCGGTGAACGTAAAACGCTTGGCGGCTCCACGATGTGTCTTTAGCTTAGGCATGGTATACCCCTTTATCTTTTACCGCTTAATTCTTTTCGGGAGCCTCTTGACCGGAGTTTTTTGCAGTATCGGTTCCGTCGGGCTTGGCCTTGGGCGGTTCTTTGGCGATCAAATACATGACCAGCTGATTGCCTTCCATGCCGGGCCTTTTTTCAACGACTCCGATGTCCTGCGTCTCCTCGATAATCCTGTCCAGGATACCCATCCCGATTTCACGGTGCTTGACTTCGCGACCGCGAAAGTGCACAAAGGCGCGCACTTTGTCGCCGTGCTTGATGAACCGGCGAATATGGTTACATTTGAACTTGAAGTCATGCTCGTCGATTCTCGGCTTGAACTTGACTTCCTTGACCTGAATCTGCTTCTGTTTGGCTTTAGCATCCTTGGCTTTCTTGGCTTGCTGGAATTTATACTTGCCGTAGTTCATGACCTTGCAAACGGGAGGGTCTGCATTGGGTGACATTTCGACAAGATCCAACCCGGCTTCCTGAGCCAGATCGATT
>JAAUYB010049421.1_pt1 | contig 21904 bp, 23 predicted proteins | sample 7278071 | NCBI WGS metagenome assembly JAAUYB01 (sample SAMN14350121, study PRJNA611818) | marine sediment metagenome | isolation source: surface marine sediment (1.8m) | place: French Polynesia: Moorea | collected 2018-08 | reverse complement strand
TTTTTTTACATTTTACTACATATAAATTTGGAAAACCCCGAAAAGCGCGAGTTATTTGTTTCTCGTGCTAAGCGCGAGATTCAAAAAGTGTGGCGCGAGAAAGGGTCAAAAAGCGCGAATTTCGCGCTTTATCACAAGATCTGGACACACTGGCTAGAGGGCTGTAATTTGGTACACAAGTAGGGTGAGGTCATACGTGGGCAAGGGGGGGGAAGGGGGGGATACCCATAGGCTGACTTTCCCTCTAGTAAGTCCCCTCCCTAAGGCCATTTTCAGATCACCCAATAGAAGGACATTGGAAAAATTTTCTTTTGACCCCCTCCCTGACACCAAAAAATTGCAGTTTTTCAACATTTCCTGGAAAAAAATTCAAAATTTTTTCATAATTTTTTTAAAAAAGCTAATGTTTGCCAAAAAAGTTACTTTTTTGTCTTTTTTTCAAAAGTTCCCCCACCCTACCCACTCCCTGTCCCATGAATTTGTCCCCCTCCCTATTTTTTAACCCGCACCCTGTCACGATTTTTGGTCCCCCCCTCCCTACGATATTTTCGGTGCCCACGTATGGGTGAGGTGTTCCTGGGCCCACCACCCACAGAAATATTTTTTCAAATTCCACACCCTTCTCAGTTTTTAAAACAAAAAGGTGGGAAAATGATATTTCCCTTGCCGGCCAACTCAAAAATTTTGCATCGCCCGTTGGCCCACTAAACGTTGAAGTATAAAAATCTAACGCACACAAACAGAAAGAAGGAAAATTTTTGTGCCATTTTCTAACTCAAAGTTGATTTTTTAACCCATAAAATTACGCCTATAAGAAAAACTCTTCCCCCCCTTTTCCAGATATGTTTGCGCCTCATTTTTCGCATCTCACATTTTCCATACATTTTCCAAAGCAATACTATTCCGGCAACAAAAAAAATCGAGACACTTATTTTTACCTGCGGCGAAGCCGTCAGGTCCTAGAGCGGTGTAAGTTGTTGTTGTTGTTGTTGTTGTTGGGGTGGTTGTTGTTGTGGGGGGGGAGCAGTTTGTCAGAGCGTAGACTAACCTTCCTCTATACTGCGGCTTCATAAATTCACTTCGGGGTGGGATCCACGTCCCCCTATATGTCAGCCAGCTTTCTTCTCTTTGATTTCGGCTAAATGAATTCTCTTCGGGGTGGGATCTAGCACTTTTTCTCTCAATGACTCAATGACAATGACTCTTTAGTGTGGGATCCAGTGTTAGCAAATCAGTTTTTAAATAAGATTTCTAGGAATTTTTTTCTCTATTTCATCAACGCCGCAGGTCTTTGAACAAAGTCTGTTCTTGTTCCCTTTTCAGACTGGGAATCGCCAATGACGCATACTTACATTTACAGGCCCGTTTGCGGCACGGACGGGAATACCTACCGGAACAAGTGCCTCCTGGAATTGGAGAGCTGCTCCGAGGGCGGAGACAAGACCCTGGCCGTGGCCCACAGGGGAGAATGCTATCCCGGGGCCTCTGAAAGGCCTCCGAAGCCGTCCACCGCCCCCGCCATTGCAGCAGTCTCGGCCACCGCCGAAGGAGAGGGCGACAAAGTGGAGGAATGCTTCAACAGCGAGGCTTGCCCGTTTCTGTACAGGTACGACGATCCAAACATCGCGCAACAAAAAAAGGCTTATTTCCCCTTCACCCAAAGGCCGGTGTGCGGCACCGACGGCGAGACCTACAGCAACATTTGCGAGCTCCGCCTGACTGCCAAGTGTCTCGAGATCCTCGACCTGGACGTGGCCTCTCGCGGCGAATGCACGAAGGAGCGTCACTCCGCCCCCGCCCCGTGCCGCCTCCGCCTCCCCTCCGCCGGGTGCCCGCAGGACTACTCTCCCGTTTGCGGCAGCGACGGGGTCACCTACTTCACCCGGTGTGACCTGGAGACAAAGGCGTGCGACCTAAAGATAGAGGAGGGGAAGAAAAGGAGGCTGAGGAGGCCGCTCCAGCAGATGGACGACCAAGGGAGGGAGGAGGAGCTCCTCTCGGTAAACCACGACGGCCCTTGCATGTGAGTTATTTGAAAGTCTAATTTTGCCGTTTCATGAATGTATACACTATGTTAGTGAAATCACCATCTTTTTGCCACAGGGCCTCCCCTTCGTGCCACTCAGTTATGCATTGCCCCTTGGATTGGAGCCCCGTGTGCGGTTCGGACGGACTCACCTATGCCTCGGTGTGCGACCTGAAAGCAAAGGCATGCCAGACCCAGACAAAGGTGGAGGTGAAACACGAGGGAACTTGCCGAAAAGGTGGAAGAGGCTATTTGAAATATCATTTGAGCAAAACAGTAAGCTTCGTTGATCCACAGATGGTGAGGCTTCCATTTCGAATGATGTCCGCCAGAACGGTCTTGACGATAAGGAGGTGGCAGACAAAAACCTTTGTCACATTGACTGCCCTGAAAAAATTTACAGGTATGAAAAAAAAAACCCCGCCTGTTTCTCTGAGGGTTTTTCTTCAACAGAATCGAACTTTCACCGAAAGGAGATACCGCGCGGTATATGGAAATTTCCTTTTCCACACGTAATTATTCCCTCCCTCCAGGCCCGTGTGTGGCACCGACGACCGCACGTATCCCAACGAGTGTCTCCTGAGGTCAGAGGCCTGCGAAGGCGGAAAGTTGGACTCTTTGTCGGTCCGCCACCGGGGGACCTGCAAGGGAGTGGCGGCGGCGGAGCAGGTCTCTCAACACGTGGGGACGGCGACCAAGGGAAAAAGGTCAGGGAATATGAAGGCACAGTCTCACACACATTTTAAACCTAAGCTTTCTCCCACCAGATTTTGCCCCTCCTCCTGTTCCGAGGTATCCTACCCTGTTTGCGGGAGCGACGGCCTCACGTACGGCAACGAGTGCAAACTGTCCAAAGCGGCGTGTGCGTCGAAGGAGGCCAAGTTGGCTGTGGCGTTCAGAGGTGAGACAATTGAAAGAAGAAAACTGTTAAGATAAACGAAATGTTTGTCGTTAGGGTCATGTGAGAATCATGAGGGGGAAGAGGACAAAGAAAAGCAGGAAGGCGGTAGTACTGAACAGCAGCAGCAGCAGCAACAACAACAACAACAACACCAACAACAGCAACAACAGCAGCAGCAGCAACAGCAACAACAACAACAGTGTCCCACCTTCTGCCTGGCCAGCCGCAAGACTGTCTGCGGCTCAGACGGGAGGACGTACGGCAACGCCTGTCTGCTGCGGGGCCACGCCTGCAGGGAGGAAATACCAGGACTTAGAGTCGCGCACGAGGGGCCCTGCGAGAAGAAAGAGGAGGATTCGGAGTTTGACTCCTCCGCCTGCCCCTCCGCCCCCTGCCCTCCCGAGCTGAGCCCGGTGTGTGGCGTCGACGGCGTCACCTACGGCAGCGAGTGCGAGCTGAGGACAAAGGCCTGCGCAGACAGGATCAGGCTCAAGGTGGAACATAAGGGGCCATGCGAGTTACCAGAGGCGGAGAAAGACAAGGAAGGAGAGACGGAGAGGGAAGCAGAAGAAAATGAAGAGGTAGTCTCTCCCGATAGGAGTGATAGCCATACCTTAGGTGGAAAAGAAGGGGCAGAAGACGAAGATGAAATTGAAATTGAAGTGGAGTTTTCAAAGGTGCACGGTGAAGAGGATATCGGCGGGGAGGAGCAGCAGGAGGAAAATGCTTCCTTCGAAAAGCTCAAGTCGGACGACGAAGGAGAAAAGGTCGACTCGGAAATCCTTGCCCTTGAAAACGAAGAAGAAAATAGAGAGAAAGAGTATGAAGAGGCTTCTCCCTCGAATTCGGACGAGGAAGAATGCCCGCTGTTCTGTCCCGCCGTCTACTCCCCCGTGTGTGGCACCGACGGCCGCACCTACTCCAACAGGTGCAACCTGGAGTCGAGGGCATGCCAGAGGAAGGATCCCAGCCTGACCGTGGGCTTCGAAGGGACCTGCGCTGACGGAGGGGCCCTCAAAGGTAGACCGATTCAGCCCCCAAAGAAAAAGGAGGAAGAGGAGGAGGATAACTCCACCAAAAAAAGTATGGCAAACTTTTTTCTCCTTCGGTATGCATAAAGAGATTGTATAAGTATCTTTTTTTCTGCCACAGGCTGTGAGGTGTGCGAGCGCGATTTGAATCCAGTGTGCGGCTCCGACGGTCGCACGTACGCCTCCGCGTGCGCCCTCAGGCGGACTCGATGCCTGGAGGGGAGGAACGAACTGGAGATGGTCAACAATATCCCCTGCAGGCCCAAAAAGGGGGAGGAAGAAGCGGTGGCCTCCAAAAAGGGAGGGAACAATGCGGGAGGAGGAAAAGGTTAGAGAAAGTCGCAAAAAGGGGGGGGGGGAGAGAAATTTAAAATTTGACCTCTTTTTGCAGAATGCGAGGAATGCGCCCGCGGGCTCGAGCCGGTGTGCGCCACCAACGGCAAGACGTACAGCACCTCGTGCGCCCTCCGCCGGGCCTCCTGCCTGGCGGGGGACCCAGGGCTCAAGGAGCGGCACCGCGGGCCGTGCAGCTGGAACAGGGAGTGCGAGGAGTGCGAAGAAGACCACAACGGTGGCCACCTGATCTGCGGCTCCAACGGGCGGTGGTACCGCAGCCACTGCCACCTGAGGAGGGCGGCGTGTCTGGAGGGGCTGCTGCTGGTGGAGGCAGCAGTCTCAGCGTGCGAAGATCAAGAAGAATAGCTTCTCCGCCCAAAGGAAACACAATTACGTTACCTGATTATTTTTATTGCCATCAATACATCTCTCTTGAAAATCAGCACGGCCCCATCCTTGCCACCGTTAGCTCTCCCCTCCCTTCCGTCCTCTCGAAGCAGCCCTCGTTCCTGAGGGCGCACACTGAGGGGAAGGTCCTCCCGTCGGAGGCGCAGACGGGGAAGCGACCGACCGGGCAAGGGCGGTGGCAGTTGGGCGGGGAAGAAGCACCAACTAAATTCATTACGATGATAAATATTAGATACAATTAATGCTTTTATATTTTGCGTGGCAATTTACCTGCTTCCGCCAGGGTCCTGATGGTCATGGTCGTGTCTCCGTCGTCCACATTTCCGTTCAAAGTCGCCTATGATGAATGATTGGCTTGTTTCCTCTCTAAACAACATATTACCATCGCATACCTGTAAATGACTGTCATCCAAGTTTGGCAAAGTTGCATCCCCGCTATTTGCCCTTTCTCCATCCTCTCCTTCTCCGCTGCCGTCTTCTTCGTCATATTCGTCTTCCTCCTCGTCTTCGATTCCGTGACCGCCTTCTCCTCCCCCCTCCTCGCCTATCCCTGGATGGGTCGGTGGTGCCTTCTCGGAACCAAGACACAGGGATGCTGCTAATTCGATTTGTTTCTCGCGAAGGCGTGCACATTTCAAACTTGGAACGGGAGAGATCTGCTTACCTAGCAAAAGCAGGAGATGGAAGGCAGCCGAGGGAATTTTCAGAGATTTCCCGTGCCTTATCAGCGTGCGCGTGGTTTTCCTCCTTCCTTTGCATGGGACGACCATGGTGACATGACATTGTTGACAGGTACTTGTCTGTCACACGTCAGAGGAGGCTTAAGAGCTTTGTCGAATTGTAGAACAAAAATCAGGAAGGCTAAGACGCACCACAGACTATACTCAGATCCTCCTCTTTGCTCAGACACCACGCTTTTGAAATAATCACAGAACAAGTCTTAGTTTTTTTTAAAAAAAACTTGAATAATGAACGTTCCACAATTGAAGTCGGATTGCCGCGAAAAGAAGACAATTGCTTGAAACACACTTTATTTTCCTGTTCCGACAATTAGCTAAGCTATCTTTTCCTCCGTTGATCCTACTCGGGCTTAAGACCCAACCCTATCCCACCCTTCTTCTTCTTCTTCTTCTCCAGCTCTGATTTTCTCTTCCTGGCCTTCTTGATTTTCCCCAAAAATCTCTGCCTCTGCCTCTGTTCCAGCTGCCTGAGTCTCTCCAACGCCAGTTGCTCCTGCTCCAGTCGCTCCTGCTGCTCCTGCTGGAGCCTCTGCCTCAGCTGCGTCGGAAGGATCGTTCTCCTCTTTTGAAGAGGAAGGACCTTCGTCACCTTTTTTCTCTTATCATCCTTCTTGCCATTCTTCTCTTTTTTCTCTTTTTTCTCTTTTTTCTTGTTGTTGCCGCTGTTGTTCTTCTTCCCCAGCCCCAGTCCGAAGACGTCCGTATGTATCTCCATCATCCTCTTCTTCCTCCTCCTGCGGCGTGCCTCCACATTGCCGGCGGAGGGAGACATCCCGGCCACAGACGTTTTGACGGAAGGAAGTGAAGAAATAGGAGGTGGGGGAGGCAGGGGCACCGCCGCCGCCTTTACCGCCGCCTCTGCCTCGGCGTCCGCCGCAGCAGTGTCAACGATGTCGGCCATGCTCCCTTTCTCTTCCTCGCTGCTGTCCTCCTCGCTACTCTGGTCTCCGTCGTCCACGATGGAGGCGGGGTCGATGATAGCGGACGGCGGAGGCGGAGGCGGAGGCGTCGGGGGCGGCGGTGGAACAGGGTCTCTCCCGTCGGCAGCAGGTTTGTCTCCAACGTCGTTGTCTAGGTCGTGGAGGGCCTTGTCGATCATGGTGGCTCTCACCAGCTCCTTTTCCTCCTCCAGATCTCTTTGAATGACGGGGAAATGCATATGCCAGTAAGGCAGTAAGGGTATATGGAATTAAATTCAACTTTAAGATAATGCTACAATTTGACTTAATTTTATTGCTGTTGCTGTTGCTGTTGTTGGCACAGCTGCCGCCGCTGTTGCTGTTTCTTTTGTTATTGTTCTTTTTTTCAGCTGCTGCTGTTGATCTTTACTGCTGCCCCTGCAGCTGTAGATGTTCCTGTTGTTGCTGCAGGTACAGCTGCTATTGCTGCTGCTGGTGCAACTGTTTTGGTTTTTACAGCTGTTGCTGTATTTCTGCTGTTGTTGTAGGTATTCTACAGCTGTTGCTGATGTTTTTTGCAGATCCCACTGTTGCTGCTATCACTGCTTTTGTTGTATGTGATCCAGTTGTTTCTGCAGTTGCACCTGCTATTGCTGCAGCTGGTACAGCTGCTGCTGTTGCTGCTACTGTTATTGCTGTTTTTGCCGCTTTTTTTATTTTTCTTGAGTTTGGCCGTTGGTAGGGTACAGCCGTACATGACTTCTTGTTCAAAAACGCCGATATTTTTGCCTCCGTCACCTGAACGTCTTCATTAGGGAGCCGATTTCCTCCGCCTGCCTATTCGGTTTAAATTAAAACTTTTCCCCAATGTATCCATATTGAGTGAACTGATTGTCCTCACTTGTGGTGGACCTTGCACCTGAGGAATACCTTCCCGTCGTGGTGGACCTTCTTGCAGTTCTCAGGGTGCGTGGGGGGGCGGATCAGTCCGCTCACTGCTGAGCCTAGATCGCCCAGCTCGGAGCCACCACCCTTGGCCTCCTCCACGACGTCTCTCGATGTCCTCTCAACGTCGTCGTCGTCGTCGTCGGCCTTGGCGGCGCTGCTTCCCTTGGCTGGGTACGAGCCGGCTGTGGGTGCTGCAGCGTCGGGCGACGACGGAGACCGGCGGAATCCACCCACAGTTTCCTTTGTTTCAGCGGCCTCTTCCTCCTTGAGCTTCTTTAGCATCTCCCCGATGTCGACGTCGGCCCGCTGTCGACCGCTGTTGACAAACAGGGCGCGGAACGCCTTCGGAGAGCGGTCCACCACTGTTGAAAGGTTTTTTCCATGATTCCGCTCAATGGGAAGATTGGTTTTGTAAAATAACCACCTGTCGGCGGAGATATCTCCTTGGTAATCTCCAGCCCCTTTGCAGGCTGCTGGCCGTTTCCCATACCAGCAGATAGACCACTTCGCCGTCCGCCAAGAGTAGGCTGGATCTGCAAAAACACAATGAAAACTATCGTTTCTTTAATTTTCCAGTGTGTCTCTCACCGGCTTCGAAGCTGTGGAGAGCAGCGAGGACAGGTCCGCCCCCTTCTCCGTCCCTCTTGGGGGCAAAGGAGGAGGAGGTGGCGGCGGCAGAGGTTGGAATAGTCCCTGTGGCGGTGGGCGGCCACCCTTCCTTGGTCCCATCCAGGGAAGGCGGCGACGACGGACACCACTTATCTTCCCCAACATTCTAGCTAGATCTGAATAGAAAGAGGTATGTATTTCTGCTGGATATGTACAAGTAGGAGATGGTAAATATATTCTCACTTCGTCCCTTTGCTCCATTAAGCGGCCGTCGATTAGCTACACCAAGCGTCCGAGGTCTCGTAGCTGCCAGGGGACGGCGGTTCATCCCACCATTCCGCCTGGATGGGGTCGGCAATCGGCCCTTTGCGGCCAGCACGGGAACCTGCCTAAAAGGGGACGGATATCAGTGGGAATGATGCGGAGGATACAGTACAGTACAAGAGGAATTGACGATTCGTTAGTACACCCACCGGGCTTGAGAGGCCTTGAACGGAATTCCGCCGTCTGCCGCCCCGTCGAGCAGTTCCACCAGGAGGTACCTCGACCCCGCCGACGGCCCAGCCTGTAGCACCGCAACAACGAGAGCGATCGTCCAGAACGAGAGACTTGTTGATATTGCCGACCTCCCCAACCACGTCCGCTCTCCTCTTCCTACTCCTACCATAGTGAAGGCCTGCGTCTCCCTCACTCTCAGGAAAGACGGACAACATGCTGTGACTGAGGACTTGACGGAAGTGGAGAATATCTTGTTTCTTTGTTCAGTTGACAGGTGAATGACAAGACAAGAGTTTTGTGTTCTACCAATGCTACTTCATGTGCTGATTACAAATGTGAACTTTTTAATATTTTTAATCTATGCAATTACAACGTACATTATTTTACCACATCATTTTTATATCGTCCAGCAACCAGCTTCCAAAAATTATTTTTTTAAAGCAATTAGACTTTAGAAGAGCATGTTTGAATATGCATGTTGTCAAAAAAATTGAAAATACGAAGGATGGGATGCGGAACTTCAAAGACAAAGAAACATAAAAAGCCCACCCTGTATATGGCAGACAAGGATGAAGAAACTCCAGCAGGACGGAAAACCGGTGCTAAACCTGAGGAAAGCGTCAAAGGGCAGACACCTTTTCCGTCAGATGCTCAAGCCGCATTGCCGCCGACCAAAGTCAAGCCTGCTCCCAAGATCACGCAAGGTGGAGGTCGCGGGTCAACGAGGTCTACCACCTTTGACTCCAGACAGTTCCCTGTGGATAGCGAGGGGCACAAGCGCACGATGAAGGCACCCTCTATCCGTAAGGGGCCGGGAATTAGTTCCTTGCGGGATCCTGGTGGTGGAGCTTCTGGAGGCGGCGGTAGCGCGTCTGACTATCTCCCTGACGCGGAGGGGTCGCCAGCGTCAGAGGGATTCGGCGGACGTCCCGACCTGAGAGAGCTGTTGAAGAGCGCCGGGGATCGCCTCATCATGATCCTATTCTACGAGGACGCGTGTGAGGACTGCGAGGCTATGAGGATGTTATACGAAGAGTTTGTACTTGCCTACCCAGACGTCATCTTCCTTGAGGCGAACGTGCATGCCAACAGAGAGATCGTGGAGACCCTCAACCTCAAGTTTCTCCCCACCTTCCTCGCGTTCAGGAACCACTTGGAGGTCGGCCGCATCATGACCACGGACGCTAGGGATATCGAGGGCCTGATTGAGTTCAACACGGTGTACATCCCCCCCTACGTTGAAGAGACGGACGAGACAGACGAAGCGGAAAATAAGTAATATTGCCAATCCCGTATTTTCGACCGCACCCCTACATGCGTTTTATACGTACAGCATTCAATGTACAACTTTGTGTTCATAAACTCTCTTCTGCGTTACGCTTTTGTGCTTCTGCTATTGCTGTTTTTAACCCTCTTGCTGATTGCAGATTACGAGACCGTTTCCGTATTACTGCTTTTCCCACGAGTGTACGGATTTGTCTCCCAAGGTGGAAAAATTAGCCAACAGTTCAAAGATTTGGTCCCATTAGGATGAGTAGAACCCTTGAGAAAGAGGCCCACAGAAACGATCAATGGTCGAAGACTTTCCAGTTTTTGTCCTAAATGTTGAGCGGCAGCCAAGACACGCGTACAGTGCGGGGGATGTAGGGCGCTGTTTTCCGAACAATAGAAGGGAAGGCATACCTGTATACCTTTCCGTGGGCGGAAATATTAGAGCTGTATCGAGTCAAGATTTTTCGAGTACGAGTCTGATGGTGTCGAGTACGAGACGAGTCCTTAGGATTCATTCCCAAAAATAGAGTTCAAGTCTTAAAAAAATGTGCTTCTAGTCCAATATTTTTCACTTTTTATTGAATTTTATTTGTTAAAGTGGCCCATCTTTTCGAAAATTACATTTTTTCCGGAAAAGGTTTGAAGCAATGAAAAAAGTGCTACTTCCAAGTGTAGTCATTCTTGTCCTATCCAATGCCATTTTAAAAACTTCGCCATATCTTTAGGGCGGCCGGGAAAAAACTCTGAGTTTTTTTCAAAGCCTCAAATTGCCCACACATGATTGTACCTTTGGTCTTTACGGTAAATTGAGAAAACATATGGTTTTTTCCAGCAGATCTATCTAGCTGGACGCCCGAAAGTTAATAGATCTACGGCGAAAGGATATCCCTGCAGATTTAACTTCCTTTTTTTCTGTGTAATTGTGTGAGATAGATCTGTAGTTACAAAAGTTGACTTAAATCTGTAGGGAAGAACAATATGAGGAAACACACTGCAGCATGAAATTCTTCTTGGATGGACGAAGGGGAGAAGGGGGGCTACCGGGCATAGGCTAGTGGTGGGAGTGGGACTTTTAGAATGGTTGCGCGATTTTCCTTTTCTCCTTCCCGCCGCTCTTCCTTCCTCTCCTCTGGCGCCTTTTGGCGGCAAACAACCAAAACTGAAAGGGAAAGAACAAAAACACTGAAAAGGACTTTCCGTGCAACTGCATGTGCATTATCATGCGTTACCTTCTACCTGTGCGTTAAATAATTCGTGATTTACCAGTGCCTTCATCACCATGGTGCTGGCCAACACTGGCGCGTACCGCCCGGACCCGTCCTCCGGGGCGGGCCCCGGCGGCGGCGAGGACAAGACCGACCTCCGCCTGCGCGAGTCCCGCGACAACGACGCCATCGACCTCAAGTACGGCTTCGAGAGGATCTCGGACCAGGTTCGGGAGGAGACCGGATACCTGCTCAACATGCACTCCACCGAGGTGCTGGACGAGGACCGCAGGCTGGTGGCTGCCGTGGACTACTACTTCCTGCAGGAGGACGGCGCTAGGTTTAAGGTGTCGCTGCCCTTCCAGCCCTACCTCTACGTGCTGGTGCGAAAGGAGTTCCTGCAGGAGACGCAGGCCTTCCTCAGCAAGAAGTACACCGGGCTGATAGCCAAGATGGAGCTGGTCGACAAGGAGGATCTCGACCTGGCTAACCACTTGGTGGGGCTCAAGCAGAGGTGAGCCTGATATTCAGCAGTGACACATTTTCCAATTTGAGAGAGTTTTTTTCCAGATACGTGAAGCTGAGCTTCCTGACAACGTCTGACCTGCAGAAGGTAAGGAGAGACCTGTGGGCGGCAGTCAGGAGGAACAAGGAGAGGATGAAGGCCAGGTAGAGTCCTGTCAAACAAGTAAGATAGGATCTGGCCATTATTATCGAATACCCTTTCCAGCACCGCTTACACCGAGCTCCTGTCAGAGGCCATGACCTCCGACATGGACAGGGACGGTCCCAGAGGATCCGGGGCCTCTTCCACCCGTTCCAACCCGCTGGAGAATCTTCTGGACCTGCGCGAGCACGACCTGCCGCTCCACGTCAGGGTCTCCATAGACAAGTCCATCTTCGTGGGCTCCTGGTACCAGGTTGTGTGCAGGGGCTCCTCCACCGAGCCCACCATCACTAAGCGCGAGGACCTGATCGAGCGGCCGGACTGCATCGTCCTGGCCTTCGACATCGAGACAACCAAGCTGCCACTCAAGTTCCCCGACGCCAACGTGGACCAGATCATGATGATCTCATACATGGTGGACGGGCAAGGGTACCTTATCACCAACCGGGAAATAATCTCGGGAGACGTGGACGACTTCGAGTACACGCCCAAGTATGAACTCCTGATTTGTTTCCCGTCTTTGGCGTAGTATTGATAATAATTTGATGTTTCAGACCCGAGTTCGAGGGCAACTTCATCGTTTGGAACGAGGAGGACGAGAACGCGCTTATCCAGCGCTTCTTCGACCACGTGCTGGACGTCCGCCCGCATATCTTTGTCACCTACAACGGCGACTTCTTCGACTGGCCGTTCGTGGAGGCGAGGGCGGCCATCCACGGACTGGACATGGCCAAGGAGATCGGCTTCGCCAAGAACAGGGAGGGCGTGTACTGCAGCCGCCCGGCCGCGCACATGGACGCCTTCTGCTGGGTCAAGCGAGACTCCTACCTGCCCGTGGGGTCGCAGAATCTCAAGGCTGCTGCCAAGGCCAAGCTCAGGTACGACCCGGTGGAGCTGGATCCCGAGGACATGTGCAGAATGGCAACGGAGCAGCCGCAGGACCTGGCAAACTACTCCGTCTCGGACGCAGTGGCCACCTACTACCTTTACATGAAGTATGTCCACCCCTTCTGCTACGCTCTATGCACAATCATTCCCATGGAACCGGACGAGGTGCGTTTCAAATTCCTAGTTTAGTAGTATGCGCAACAAGCATTCGTTTTTCTATCAGGTGCTGCGAAAGGGGTCCGGGACACTGTGCGAGTCCCTGCTCTGCGTGCAGGCCTTCACGGCCAACATCGTCTTCCCCAACAAGCATGAGACCGTGCTGAACAAGACCACGGAGAACGGGCAGGTGCTCGACTCCGAGACGTACGTGGGCGGCCACGTCGAGGCAATTGAGTCGGGGGTGTTCCGCGCGGACATCCCATGCCGCTTCCGACTGGTGCCGGAGGCGTTCCAGTCGCTGCACGACGACGTGGAGCGGTGCATGCGCCGCGCCATCGAAGTGGAGGAAAAGATCCCGCTATCAGAGGTCACCAACTTCGAGGAGGTGTGCGACGATATCAAGGAGAAGCTGTGCGACTTGCGCGACACCCCCGCGCGACTGGAGAACCCAATCATCTATCATCTCGACGTGGGCGCCATGTACCCCAACATCATCCTCACCAACCGGCTGCAGCCCTCCGCCATGGTGGACGAGACCGACTGCGCTGCCTGCGACTTCAACAAGCCGGGGGCTGAGTGTCAGAGGAAGATGCCCTGGATGTGGAGGGGCGAGGTAATGCCGGCCGGTCGGTCCGAGTTCCAGAGGATCCAGCAGCAGCTGGAGAACGAGCGGTTTCCCCCCTCGGAGCCTGGGGGAACGCACAGGGCCTTCCACCAGCTCTCCAAGGAGGAAAGGGCCAGCTACGAAAAGAAACGCCTGTCCGAGTACTGCAGGTGACGAGAAAACTTTACTTCGCCTTTTGTGTCGCACTTTGGATAAAGTATAGATCGAATTTGTATTTGCTGCATAACTTCATTTTCAGAAAAGCCTACAAGAAGACCCACGTCACCAAAATGGAGGAGCGTACTACCACTATTTGCCAGAAGGAGAACAGTTTTTACGTCGACACCGTCCGCAACTTCAGGGACAGACGATACAAATATAAAGGTTACGGAAATTGTGGCTAAATGAAACATGAAAATGAAATGCTGACAAATATTTTTGTAGGACTCTGCAAAGTGGCCAAGAAAGAGGTTTCGGATGCTGCCGCCAGCGGAGACGCCTCGTGGCTGAAGTCTGCCAAGAATAAGGAGGTGCTTTACGACTCGCTCCAGCTGGCCCACAAGTGCATCCTCAACTCCTTCTACGGCTACGTCATGCGAAAAGGAGCCAGATGGTGAGAACTGAAAAGAGATACTTAGTGGTCCATGTTAGCAGTGGTTTGATGATCAATTTCCTTCCAGGTATTCTATGGAGATGGCGGGCATCGTGTGCTATACCGGCGCAGGCATCATCAAGTGCGCCCGCGAGCTCATCGAGCAGGTCGGCCGCCCTCTCGAGCTGGACACCGACGGCATCTGGTGCGTCCTCCCAGCCTCCTTCCCTGAGAATTATGTGGTCAAGACCACTAACGCCAAGAAGTCCAAGGTGACCGTGTCCTACCCGGGCGCTGTGCTCAACATCATGGTGCAGGACAACAACACCAACGACCAGTACCACGAGCTGGTAGACGCGGAGGCGCTCAAGTACGAGCAGAGGAAGGAGAACTCAATCTTCTTCGAGGTGGACGGGCCCTACCTATCCATGATCCTCCCCGCCTCCAAGGAGGAGGGAAAGAAGCTTAAGAAGCGTTACGCCGTCTTCAACTTTGACGGGTCGCTGGCGGAGCTTAAGGGATTTGAGGTTAAGCGTCGAGGGGAGCTGCAGATCATCAAGATATTCCAGTCGACCGTTTTCGAGGCCTTCCTCAAGGGTGACACCCTGGAGACATGCTACGATGCCGTGGCCAAGGTGGCAGACTACTGGCTGGACGTGCTATACTCCAAGGGCGCCAATATGCCGGACTCGGAGCTGTTCGACCTCATCGCCGAGAACAAGAGCATGTCCAAGACGCTGGCAGAGTACGAGGGTCAGAAGTCGACGTCCATCAGCACTGCCAAGAGGCTGGCGGAGTTCCTGGGAGACCAGATGGTCAAGGACGCGGGCCTTTCGTGCCGATTCATCATTTCCAAGAAGCCTGAGGGTGCCCCCGTCACGGAGCGCGCCATCCCTTTAGCTATTTTTGAGGCGGAGGACTCGGTCCGACGTCATTACCTCAGGAAGTGGCTTAAGGACAGCTCGCTGGTGGACTTCGACATCCGAAAGGTCTTGGACTGGGACTACTACATCGAGCGACTGGGAGGGACCATTCAGAAGATCATCACCATCCCCGCCGCCCTGCAGGGCATCCCCAACCCGGTTCCGCGCATCCAGCACCCTGACTGGCTGCACAAGAAGATCCTGGAGAAGAACGACGTGCTCAAGCAGAGGAAGATCAGCGAGATGTTCCGTCCCTCCGCCAAGAAACAGCAACAGACGCCATCCCAACTGCCCATAGACGAGAACTCAGCGCAGGACGCGGACGCCGACCTCTTTGGCGGCGTCGGTGACATCGAAGACGCCGGGGGCAGCAAGGGCCGGATGCCGCTGGGTCCTAAGAATATCTCGGTCGTCAGCACCAACAAGAGAAAGAGAGCTCCCAGCGGAAACGACAAGGAAGACCTGAGCAAGAGCTGGAGGGAAGTCCTCGGAAATCCCCCGCCGAGGTCAAACGTCAAGGAGTGGATCGCCTTTCAAAAGAAGAAGTGGGCTTACCAACTGAAACAGAGGGCCTCGTCTCGGCCGTCAGACTCTACTTCGGCCTCGAAGGGGAAGAGAAGCAAGAGAGGCTCATTGGGAGGCGATGGCAACGACTTTGACGACGGAGGAATCGGGTTGGGAGTAGTGCGTGCAGGGAGGCCTGGAACACTTGGGGGATTTCTCAGGCGGGCCCAGAGGACTCTCTTGGACACCCCTTGGCAAGTTATCCAGATCGCCGAGACTTCTCAGCCAGGTACGAATAAATATGACCGTTGTGTTGAAAGCATTTCGAGTATTTTCTGGCTTTTTTACCTGCGGACAGGGTCTAGGACTGTGGGATTTGTGTTGTGGAGGGAGCAGGCTCTCTTTGGGGAGGGATCCATATTTCATTCAGATCCAGTTGGTTTTCATATTTCACGTCGCCTTTATAAATTCCTGTCGGGGTTCGAATCCCACAAGATTTCTCAAGACTTACTACTTTTCAAGTTTATTCCGCAGGTCAAAGTATGTTTTTGTTTTGTTTTTTTGCAGGCCAATTCCGTCTGTGGGCCCTGGTCGGATCAGACTTGCACCAAATCAAGCTGGTCATCCCTCGCATCTTCTACGTCAACCAGCGCACTCCCAAGCCCCAGCAGAAGGAGGATGGAATGTGGCGTCGCGTACAGAAGACCCTCCCGCGCTCTCACCCTGTGTTGAACCTGTACGAGTACCGCGTGCCGGAGGACGTATACCGCCGCCACGCCAGCGACCTCATCACCGACCTCTCCACCCCGGATGTAGAGGGCATCTACGAGACGCAGGTGCCGCCGGAGTTCCGCGCGGCCGTCGACCTCGGCTGCCTCTGCGCCGTAGACAAGGCCAAGGCCAGGCAGCTGGCGGCGCACGAGGACACGGCCGACACATTCGACCTGGCGTGGCTGCAGTTCAAGACGCTCGCATCCTACCACTACCTGCCACGCGGCAGCTACAAGACCATGTTCCTCTATCACCACAAGGTACGTTAGCAAGACACCGTTTGCTGTTGCCAATTCTTAAGTCTAATTCGAACTATTCATGCCCAATTTATCTATCACAGTGCGGAAACAAAGCCATGTACGCCGTCTTCATCCCCGCCACCAAGAAGGCGACAGTCTGTGTGTTGGACACTGTCAAGAGCAACCAGATGCCCAATCTGGCAAACCTGTACAACAACGAACGCACGGCATTTCTCGGCTCCTCCTCTAGGAGGATATCCACCCAAGGAGAAGGCGATGACGGGTCATCGGTTCCCGAGGAGTCCTATTCTTTCGAAGTCAGGATCGAAAACGACATCAAGGAGGTGCACAGGACGTTGAACAAGACGCTGGCCGCCTATAAGGAGGAGAAGAGGGGTCCCACTATAGTGGTTTCCCAGACGCTTGTGGACCTGCCGGTGAGTAGCAAAAAATATTTCATATCCTTCCCTGATTGTTGATCATTGAATCATGGATTGCATTGCAGTTGTTGGAACAAGAACAGGCTCTGTTCAAAAGGTCTGCGGCAGAATTTGCAAAAGTTTTGTTCATTTGACAATGTTTTGATAGTCTATCAAAGTTGCAAAAAGTATAGGAATTTTTATAAATAAAAATATTTTTCGGATCTCTGCCATGCAAGAGCTCAGGAGACAAGAATACTAACAAGCCTTTCATTGATCCAGCTGTTTGTGAAAAAACTGGCACAAGATTTGAGATGAACCTCTCAATAAACCAAACCAAACCAGATATTTTTTAGGCAGAAAAAGTGCCCAGCTCAAAAACCCCCAATTTACGTTGGGCGGATCAGGTCGAATTTGAATTTTGAGGTCATTTGGGTTTGGAAATGAATAAAATTGAGAATTCAAGGTGTGGGGAGGCAAAAAAGTTTGAATTTGAATTTTAAAGGGTTTGAAATAAGCAAAATTGGGAAACCAAGATGAGGGAAAGTCAAAATGTTTAAATTTGAATCTAAAGGGTTTGAAATGAACAAAATTGGGAAATAAAGGTGAGAGAATGCCAAAATGTTTGAATTTGAATTTAAAGAGTTTTAAATGAACAAAATTGGGAAATCAAGGTGTGGTGGGGATATAACAGATTTTAAGTGGTATTCTAAACTTAATTAAATTAAATTAAATTAAATATATTAAATTTATTTATTGCTAAACTGAAAGCATTGTTTCATGGCCCCAGTGGAGCAGGTGTGAAGAGGGAAAAGCTGTGTTTTACAGGCCCAGCGGAACGGGCCATTACTGCTAGTATTATCTAAAATTGTTTAAAAAATTAGAAAGTGAATATAGTCCCCCGGTGCCGTCCCCGGATCCCGATGTCTCCGGTATGTGGGAGGGAAGGAACAGGGGCCCTAAAAGACAAAAAAAACCAACCGACCTTGTGACCTGATCCCAGTGCTGTTCGTCCGGGTCAGTCCAGTTGACCTGCGTCCTCACCCGAAGATCCCAGATGCCACGGGGGAGGCCTCCTCAGCCCCCTGGTGTCGCCGTCAGTCGCTGACTTCAAGAAGCCTCGACGGGAGGGCCTCGGGCAGTCTCCAGGCAGCCCCCGAGCCCAAATTTCCAAAAAAAAAAAAAAAACCCTGAGAGCCACGTGGCAGGCGTCCTCTCGGTGCGACGTCAGCTGTTGCCCCCCATTTAATTTATGTATATAAAAAATATATTCAGGGAAAATTTGGGTACTTTTCAATGGGCCAAAGTGGCCAGCAGTCCCGCACCCAGCTAGTCTGAATCTAAATTTGAATTTCAAATTTAAATTTAAATTTGTACTTTTGAGTTATTAATTTTTGTAGGAAATTGCAGTGTGTGTTTGGTGGGGACTCAAAATTAACGGTATCAATATGCTCATCCACGAATTTCGGATTCCCATGCCTCTCACCCTTCAAGAATACCGAATTGGGCAGCTCTACTCTACAATGAGAGCTAGTTTGGAAGAAACGGGCGGGGGTGAAGGAGTCAAGATCGCGAAGAACGAGCCGTACACCAAGGGCCAGGAAAAAGGCCAGTACACCAAAAAGCTCTACTTTCTTAAGTCCAAGGTGCCGGCCATTCTGCGACCTTTCGCTCCAAAGGGTTCAACTGAGCTACTCGAGGAGTCCTGGAATTCCTTCCCGACGGGCAAGACTGTGATTAACAATCCTGGATACATGAAGGATAATTTTTGGATCCAAATTTTGACCCATGTGCTGGAAAATGACAAGGGGACGACGAACAACATCTTTGATCTGGACAAGGCAGAGCTTGAGAAGCGCGAGGTGGTGATGATTGACATTGCCAATGACAAAGTGAAAGACAGCGACTACGACGAAAGCACAGATCCTGCCAAGTTCAAGGCAAAGGGAAAGAAGCCGAAAGGTCCCCTTGGCGAAAATTGGATACAGCAAACAAACAGCCTGATCACTGTATACAAACTGGTCAAATGCAAGTTCAAGTGGTGGGGACTCCAGGCCAGAGTGGAACAGGGCATCATGGATTCTGACCACCGCTTCTTCACGATCTTTCATCGCAAAATTTTCTGTTGGTACGACGAGTACTATGACAAAACTTTGGAGGACATTCGCAAGATCGAAAAAGACACCCAGATTGAACTGGAGAAGAGGCGGAGAAGTCCCACGAAGCGTGGAACAAAAACAATCTAGTCTAGCTTCAAAATTCCTTATTCCACGCAAGCGCATTTCGATCGGTCACAATCTTCTTGTCCCTTTAATAAACTTGGCAGTGCTGTACATTCATTCGAATCTTCTTTCGTTTCCTACTTCCAGACATTGGCGATGGCCATCCCTTCGCTGGCGGAATTTCCCACAGTCCCTCTCCACATCTCTGACGCGGAGGGCCTCTACAACGTGCTGGACTGGCAGAGGATTGGCGCTAAGTGCATGCTAAAGCACTTTCTCAAGTACGACGGCTACCTCCAAGCCACTATCGAGCAGTGCCGCTACTTCCACGTCCCCGCGGGCAACATCCCCAAGGACAGCACCAGCTTCGGAGCTGACCTCTTCTATGCCCGCCACCTGCGCAAGCAGAACTTTGTCCTGTGGTGCTCTCCCACCGAGAGGCCAGACCTTGGCGGGAAGGAGTCCGACGACAGCCGCCTGATGATGGAGGCCGAGGACCAGTCGCTCTCCGTCACCGTCAACCAGCCGGGAGCCTACAAGACCATCTGCGTGGAATTGGAACTGGACGCTCTAGCGGTGAACACCCTCCTGCAGTCTGCGCACGTCCACGAGATGGAGGGGACCGCCGGGTCGGTTGCCTTTGACGCCGCTCCCCAGGCCTCTCTGGAGGAGATGCTGGGAGGGCAGGGCGGTGCGAGCCTTTCCAGCTATGACGAGACGGCGCTGGCCTCTGCCGCGTTCAGGGTCCTCAGGACCATGGTGGCCTCCTGGCTCAGGGAGGTGTCCAAGTTCAGGAACGTCTTCGCCGACTACCAGATCATACACTTCTACAGGTGGTTGAGGTGAGCCATTTGAAAGATTATTTGAAAGGGGGAAATATTATTGTCTCCACTAAATCCTTCCGTCCGCATTTTTATTGAAAGGGCACATTTTTAATTCTCACCACAGAAGTTGGAAAATGAAAATGAGCAAGGATGAATATTTCACAAAAGTTAGTCAAATGGTGGGCTCCTTCCAAAATTGGATTGCCGGTGGCAGAAGATCTCTGGTGACAAAAACAAGCCAGGAAAAGTTGTCCAAGTCAACAAGGCATCTAATTCTACATGCTTTCATCTCCCAACAACGGGCACTTCAAGTCACAATGATGTGTCAAGCCAAGACTGCTGTATCTTGCCATATGAGGATTCCGGGAAAGTGAAAGCTGAACAAGTTCTACTTCATAAGTACCACACAGTTTGTGAAAGAATTGTTGAGACCCCAACATGAATAAACTCAACTCAACTCCCACCATATTAATCTTTTCTCCTTAGATCCCCGGGTGCCCTACTTTACGACCCCGCCCTGCGCAAGACCCTCCTGAGCCTGATGAAGAAGCTCTTCGTCCAGCTCATCTCCGAGTTCAGGAGGCTGGGCGCCGACGTCGTCTACGCCGACTTCAACCGCATCATAATCTGCACCAAGAAGCGGTCCGTGCAGGACGCCCTCGCCTACATTGAGTACGTCACCAACACCATCCGCAACAAGGAACTCTTTCACTCCATCGACATGAAATTCCTTCACGCCTGGGAGATCCTCCTGTGGTGCGACGCAGCAAACTACGGGGGAATCAAGGCGAGGGTGCCCAAGGCGACGGGCGCGGAGGGGAGCGAGGGGGCGGGGACGCCGATCAAGAACAAGGGGAGGGCCAAGGGAGGTGACGGGCAGGGCACCGACGACGAAGAGGAGGAGGAAGAAGACCAAGTGGAAGAGGAGGAGGAGGAGGAAGATGACGAGGGTAAAAATAGAACCTTTGTCTGTAAATTCAGTTTTGTATTCACTTTAATTGCGCAGGCCCCGATCTGGAAATGAACTGGAACCTTGCTTCTTACCTTCCCGAGGCCGGGGCTTGTCAGAAGAACTTTGCCACCGTAGTTGCAGGTGAGTTTGTTAGAAAAACTTGAAACTGTGTTTTAGTACGTAAAATTATGATACTTTCTCAGGTTACATTAGTGCAATCTACCAATTCATGCAAGACGAGCTTGAGCGCGTTGCCCCTGGAAGCACACCAGTCCGTCGCCGGAGGAGACAGTCACAGTCCCAGACACCTGTGTGTGCAGCACTGTCATGGTGTTTTCCAGGCGTATCATTATTTATACATTTTGCAGGCTTCTCAGGCTGCCCGGCGCAAGGCCCTGCAGCAAGGCGACGGTGGCGGCGACGCCTCCTCCGGTTCCTCCGGTGAAGACCCCCTTGAGGCCTACTCCCGAGAGCTCATCCGCGGAGAGCTCACCCAGCGCCTCTTCTCACTCGCCCAGAAGATACACAAGAAGCTCCCTGAGCACGTCGGCCGGGGCGGCCAAAACGACGAAGATTCCGTCTTCCCCGTCCACCCCGGCTCGCACCTCCGCCTCACCAACCCTGCGCTGGAGTTCGTCAAGGCCCTGGTGAAAGTGCTCTCCCTTGACCCTGCCATCGAGAAGGAGGCGGCCAAGCTGCGGCGGGACCTCCTGCGATTGATCGGGGTGGGGGAGTTTGGCGAGCAGGCAGAGTGGAGGGACCCCTGCATCTCCTTCGTCCTGCCGGAGGTCATCTGCAAGCAGTGCAACCACTGCAGGGACCTGGACCTCTGCAAGGATCCGCACGTGGCCGAGGCGGCGACAGGAGCCGGCGGGGCGCTGGCGCCAGCATGGACCTGCGCCGGCGCGGACTGCGGCGCTCCCTACGACGCCGTGGATATCGAGCACCAGCTGGTGGACGCCCTCCAGCGCAAGACCATGGGCTTCGTGCTGCAGGACCTGCAGTGCAGAAAGTGCCGCGGCGTCAAGGAGCTAAACATGGCGGCAGTCTGCTCTTGCGCGGGGAGCTTCGCCACCTCCGTCAGGCACTCGGACCTGACAGTCACACTAAGGTACAAAGACTATTTATGGCTTTCTCCATCAAATCAGTAACGACCGAAAAACAAATTTCCATTTCAGAACCTTCGCCAGCATCGCCGACCACTTCAAGATGCCCTTGTTAAAGGAGGTCGTTCAGTGGACCATGAAGATGGGGAAGATCAAAGCAT